>Ga0068714_10006268_pt1 | contig 12192 bp, 9 predicted proteins | sample MTBNYHSulfiMetaG_FD_62988 | JGI IMG/M metagenome (GOLD analysis project Ga0068714, IMG submission 62988) | Enrichment culture microbial communities from rom New York Harbor, USA that are MTBE-degrading - MTBE-NYH (New York Harbor Sulfidogenic)... | ecosystem: Environmental > Aquatic > Marine >... | reverse complement strand
GCCTGGGTTCGCCCTGAGGACCTCACGGATTCCTTGCTCGGTCAGTTGCTGGCCCAGGTTTTCCGTACTCTCGCTGTGAAGGATCAGAACCCGTTTGACCTCCCTCGTCTCAGCGGCAGACAAAGGAGGGAAGATCAGAAACACCAAAAAGACAGAAAGGATGGTCCGATAAATCCACGTCATATCGGTTGTCCCTTTTTTTAGGATAACTCTTTAGGGACGGGCAAGCTACACCTTGGTGCGTTTTTACCAACCATCTCACAATATTTAATAAAATTAGAATAATCAAGCTCCGTTTTTCTTCAACCAAAGTACCGGCGCTGATCTGCCCCGCTTAAGTTGGTCCGGACATTAAGTTAGAGCTTGGGCCGAGAGGGGGGAGGTCATCGTGTCGCCGGAGAGGTACCCACCGGAGCAGGTCATGGGGAAGCTGCGTGATGCCGCGCTGGGCCTGCCCGGGGGCGGAAATCAGCCAAGATGATTCGACCGTTGGTGTAACTATGGGTGGATCGGAAGGGGGACCGTTTGGAGGTCGAGCCTGACCGCCACTAGTCCTCGGCCAAGGGAGTGGGGAAGGTCGCGGCCCAACGGATGGCCGAACGGGGAGCCACGGCGGTAATCACCGACTCCATCACCGCCCAGGCGGCAAAGACCATCCGCCGGCCCGGGATCAAGGTCTAGGTGGGGGCGGCCGGCCCGGCCGGTGCAGTCCTGAAGGCCTGCCAAGCCGGCTGGCCGAGGCCTTTCTCCAGCCAGGAGGAAGCCCCACGAACCGACCTTCCCCTCCTTCCTTGTCCCCGAAATTCCGGTAATTCTCCCTTACCTTCGTTTAGTTAAATACTATTCGTGGTAAGAACGAATACGGCCCGGTCTTCGAGAAGCTGTATTATTATATCAATATAGTCTTGAAGGTCTTGAGGGTCTTGGAATATATCGGATAACGTCCCAGATGCTTCGATCCTGCCGTCAACGGAATACACAGTCGCAAGACTTGCCGCGCACCCGTACTCGGTATCGGGAGTGATATACCTACCATGCGGGGCTGAGACTGTTATTGCAAGATGATAAAGATCAACGTCAGTACGCGGCAGGGGGGCATGGGTCGTGATGGTCCATTCGCCGGTCTCGGTATCGAAGGTTATTATTCCCACCGCTGGCCCAATCCAACAGCCGCGCTCGTCCGATCCGAATATGACTCTGGTAAGCACCGGATTTCTTTCCCCTGCCGCCATGGTCACGCCGATAGTCGAAATGAGTACCCCGGCAAGTAACGCAACCACTATCATTCGTTTCATTTTTGTCTCCTTTTGAATATATCCCTTGCTGTTTCTAGTCTGAATCAATTCGCCGTCATCTTCGGCAACCGCCTGCCCTCCTCAGGTTGACCTGAGGAGGGCATCATGAAACCTCAAACGGCCCATCCACAAAGAAACGGACACCAGCAATTGGTAGGGGGGATGATCCAAACGATGCTGTCGCTGTTCATTCCCACGGCAATTCCTCTCGCAGTCCTATCAGCAACAGCTCAAGACAACGATTAACCTCGTCATAGTCGATTGGGACCGGTGGACGTTTAATAATGTAATCTATAATATTCCCCTCCTCATCGGTCGGTCCCACCCACGCGCTACATGTCCACCAGGTTTCACCACCACTACCTATCTCTTCCACAGATACCTCAAAGACGGCCAAAAATTCGTCTCCCTCCTTGACTCGCATCAGCACAAGACCTTCATCCGCGATAATAAACTCGGCACCTGCCGGATTCGCATATCTCATCACCTCGGCGACGGTGTAGCAGGAGCAATCGAATGGCGGCCCTGCGAGGAGGGTCATTGGAACAGCGAATGTGACCAGGACGAAAGCAACTGTAAAGATTAACGGAGTCTTAACTTTCTTCTTCGGTAACATGGAGCACCTCCTGGGTGAGTAGCCGAGTCCGATCAGTCATGGAAGTTCCCAAAGCTGAACATCTTTTTTAATGAACCCCAATCCAGGCTCGTGCCTGATCCGCCGCCCAGAGAGCTACTTCCTGTCACTGGGTTGGACAGATGTCGTTCGGGGTGTTGCCGGTGACGGCGGCCTTGTCGTCGATGGTCACTACGGCGAGCGGTCCCCAGATTCCGCCGCATTGCGCAGCGATGTTTCCCGTGACCCGGGCGTGGTCTCTCAGGGTGACCAACCCGCCGAAGCTGGCAATGCCGCCGCCCAGGCCTCCGTAGTAGCCTTTGTCTGGGTCACACCAGCGGACCCAGTTGCCGCTGACCACGGCGTGGTCCTCCAGGGTGATCGAGCCATTAATGTTGCAGATGCCGCCGCCGAAGCCGCGGGCGGGAACGTGATAAGGGTCGGTAGAGTAGCAGCCATCGTTCCAGTTCTCGGTTACGGCGGCGTGGCCTTTCAGGGTGACCGAGCCGCCGTCGTTGTAGATTCCGCCACCGCCCCTGGTGGTCCAGCCGCTGAAGTTGCCGGTGACGAGGGTGTTCCCGTCCAGGGTGACCGAAGACCCGGGGTGAGCCCAGACGGCGTTCTCGGAGTGGGTCAAAGTGACGTTGGTGAGGGTTGCGCGTCCCTCTACCTCGACAGCCCGACGGCCCCACGGAGCCGTGTCGCCGCCCAGAGTGACTTTCTCCAACTCCAGGTTACCGGTGGGCGCGACGTAGAACAGGCCTCCTCCACGGACAAGCGTCTGGATGTTATGGCCGCCGCCCTCGATGGTCACGGTCTTGTCGATCGTGATCGGGTCGTAAAGGATGATCGGGTCGGTCACGGTGTTTTCGATCTCGACCGTGCCGCCGTCACAGACCTCGGCGATGGCGGTGCGTAGCTGGTTGGGCTCGCCGGTGTCGCCGGGGTCGTTGACGATGATCGTATTCTGGCAGTCCTCCTCCGCGAGCACCGGGCCGGCGGGCAGGGCTGCCAGGAAGGCGGCGAAGAGTAAAGCGGTCAGCAGCCGGATGGTTGTCGCTCTCATAGGATTCAAACCCTCCTCTCTTTGCTTGCTTTGATTGGGGATTTATTGGGTTATAAATGTATAAATCAGCCTAGTTGTTGTTTTCGATCCTGACCGCGCCTGTTTTCCAGGGTTATCTTCCCAAACAACCGCATCGGGCGAACTCTCACCTTTGGGGCATACCACTTCACTCGGTGGGGTAGATGTCGTCCGGGGTGTTGTCGGTGATGGTGGCTTTGTCGTTGATGACCAGAGCCCCATTCGCAGAGTTGTAGACGCCGCCGCCGAGTCCACCTGAATAGGGGCTGTTGACTGCGGTGTTGCCGGTGATGCTGGCATGGTTGTTGAGAGTGACCACGCCATTAGCGTTGTACACGCCGCCGCCGTTTCCCCCTTCTGCGGCGGTGTTGCCGGTGATGGTGGCGTGGTCGTTGATCGTCACAACGGTGGGCCATTGCTGGAAGCCGCAGCAGATGCCGCCGCCAATCCGAGCATAGTTCCCGGTTACTTGGGCCCAGTCCCTCAGGGTGACCGACCCGCCCATGCTGAATATGCCGCCGCCACGACCTCCGTAGTAGGCTCTGTTTGGGTCACATTCGCGGACCCAGTTGCCGCTGACCACGGCGTGGTCCTCCAGGGTGATCGAGCCGCCGCGGCTGAATATGCCGCCGCCGAAGGTGAGAACACCGGCGGGTATGCCAGGAGCCAAGAAGCAGCCCGCGTTCCAGTTCCCGGTTACGGCGGCGCGGTCTTTCAGGGTGACCGAGCCGCCGTCGTTGTAGATGCCGGCACCGCCTTCGGCCAACCGGTCGACGACGTTGCCGGTGACCAGGGTGTTCCCGTCCAGGGTGACCGAGGACCCGGAGTGGGCCCAGACAGCGCACATTAAGTGGGTCAGGGTGACGTTGGTCAGGGTCGCGCGTCCCTCGACCTCGACACCGCGGAAGGCCCACGGACTCATGTCGCCGCCCAGAGTGACGCCCGCCAACTTCAGGTTACCGGTGGAAGCGACGTAGAACAGGCCCCTATTACTGGACCCTGGCACTAGTGTCTGGCCGCTGCCCTTGACGGTCACGGTCTTGTCGATCGTGATCGGGGGGTATAGCACGATCGGGTCGGTCACGGTTCTTTCGATCTCGACCGTGCCGCCGTCACAGACCTCGGCGATGGCGGTGCGCAGTTGGCCTGGCTCGCCGGTGTCTCCGGGGTCGTTGACGATGATCGCGTTCTGGCAGTCCTCTTCAGCGAGCACGTTGCCGGCGGGCAGGGCTACCAGGATGGCGGCGACGAATACTAAGGTCAGCAGCCGGATGGTTTTTGCTCTCATCGGAATCAAACCCTCCTCTCTTTCTTGATTTAACAAGAACTCGTTTGGGGACAGTTATTCATGAAAGGAAAACCGCTTATAACAACTCTGACTTTTTATGTGGCCGGAGAATGGCCTTTGTACTCGCGTAAAACTATACAAAAATAATTTCTAATTATTCACTTTGCCGTCATTTTTGTGTCGTAACGAAGCAATCCATTCAATATCTTTTACTTCTAAAATCTCACAAAAAAGATCCCTGGCTTCTCCCTGCAAAGGTCCCTTGCATTGAGAACACGCAGGTAGATATTGGGAGGAATCGGCCTCAGTTTGAGAAATGAGGTTATCATGCCTCAATAAAAAGCATGATTCGTGCCACTTCGATAATGTGGCGGAAGGCGAGAGATAACCTTGTAAAATTATAAGATATTACCCAAAAACCGGAAGGATCGTCGGTGAGAATGTAGCCGGAAAATGGTCGCTATTTCGTCCTTGGGTCGAAATAGGGTCTTTCTTGCGGCGGGAAGGTATGCGATCTACCTCCCTTAAACCGATCTGCCCTGCCCCCCTCAAGGAGGCCTGGATAGTTATCGAGGCCTGGAGACAAGGGTTCAACACCTTCAGACCGTAAAGCTCATTGGGCTACCAGCCGCCGGTCTCGGAAACCGCCCGGCCCTCCCGGCTGGATGGTCCTGTGAACCCCCAACCGCCTGTTGGAAAGATCCAAGTCTAACTCTGGAAGTGGTACATTAACTGCGGACAGATCAAACCAGGGGCAGGGCAAGAGGTTTTTCCTTATTACGGACTGAAGCTTCTCCCGGTTGCATAGAGAACACGTTCATGAAATTATTTTTTTACAAGGCCTCATTGGGCATTGATGTCTTGGTTTGCATAATTGTTGTCGTCTTCTTTTTTCTTGGCCTGACAGACGGGTCGGTCTCCTCATTCAACATAGGGCTATGGACCGCCATTTTGGGCGCGTTAGGGCTCATTGTTGCTGGTGGTTTCTGGCTGAAAAGAGCCGGGTATCCGGGCCTCGGGACGGTACTCCTTCTGGTTTTGGCTGTCCCGAGTCTTTGTTACGGACTGTTCATTATTTTAATCCTGGTAACGAATTCCCGGTGGAACTAGGGATTGTCTTCTATGTTGTCCCTTACTCGATTCAGAATCTTGTTAAATCCCAAAATAGCCGGTGGAGAATGACCCCCCCAATCCGGTCCAGAAATCAGGTCAGGGTTTGGGCCGAGAGAGGGGAGGGAATCCTGTCACGGAAGAGGTATCCAATGCAGGAGATCATTGGGGGGCTTCTTGAGACAGAGGTGCTCCTGCCCAAGGGGGCAGAAATTGGCCAAGATGATTCGCCCGTCGGGCATCACTGAAGAGTCGCTCCATCAACCGTGGACCGGAGTTTACGGCCTGACCTAAGCCGCCAGCGATTAAGAAGCGATTGGAGACCGGGCGGAGACTGGCAAGAAAAAGGGCCTAGGCGAGGTCGCCTAAGCCCTTTGAAAATCCCTGGTGGAGCTGAACGGGATCGAACCGTCGACCTCATGACTGCCAGGCAGAGACCCTTGATTTTCCAAACTCCTCAACACACTCTAACTATTCCATACTGCAGCAGATAGCCATTCCACATTTTAATCGTTTTTTGCCCATCTTGGCAGGTTTTGGACAAAATCCACACACAGATCCACACATAGCGACAGTATCTCTCCTGTTAGCGGGCGGTCAAAACCGGTCAAAACCGGCCATGAGGGGGCGAATCAAAACCGGCCACGGATGAGGAGGAGCCATTACTCTTCTTGGAGACAAGGAGGGGTGGATGGCGAACCAACTCAAGATGGCCAAGAAGCAGGCGATACTGGGGTTATTGGAGCAAGGCTGGTCGTATCGGCGAATAGCCCGGGAGTTGGGCGTTCATCGAGAGACAGTGGCCCGATACGATCGGCTGGAGAATCCAAAACCGTCCATTTCGGCCCCCGGGTTCGGCTCGTTCGGGGGTTCAAAACCGGCCATTCCGGCCGCCGGGTCTGGGTTAGGGGTCAGCCCAAAACCGTCCATTTCGCCCTCCGGGTCGGTGGCCAGGCCGGGGCAGACCAGTCTGTGCCAGCCTTTGTCCGCTGAGATAGAGAAGAAGCTCGATCTGGGCCTGTCGGCGCAGCGGATCTACCAGGATTTGAGGGCCGATTTTGGATTCAGCGGCTCTTACACCTCGGTGAAGCGGTTTGTCCGGAGCCTCTCCAAGAAAAACGAGCTGCCCTTCCGGCACCTGGAGGTGGAGCCGGGGCTGGAGGCTCAGGTCGATTTCGGCGCCGGGGCCTGGGTGGTATCGGAGGGGAGGAAGCGTCGGCCGCATATCCTGCGGGTAGTCTTGAGCCATTCCCGCAAGGGCTACAGCGAGCCCGTTTATGGGCAGACCACGGAAAACTTCATCCGCTGCCTGGAGAACGCCTTCCGCCATTTCGGCGGGGCGCCCAAGACCCTGGTCATCGACAATTTACGGGCGGCGGTCAAGAGCGCCGACTGGTGCGACCCGGAGCTAAACCCCAAGGTGGTCGATTTCGGCCGGCACTATGGCCTGGTCATCCTGCCGACCAAGCCCTATACGCCGCACCACAAGGGCAAGGTGGAAAGCGGGGTGAAGTATGTCAAGGCCAATGCCCTGAAGGGCCGGGTCTTCGGCTCGTTGGAAGAGCAGAAGTCCTTCCTGGCCCATTGGGAGGCCAACGTGGCCGACACCAGGATCCACGGCACCACCAAGAAGCAGGTCAGAAAGGTCTTCGAGGAGGTGGAGAGACCCGCCCTTCAACCCCTGCCCTCGGAATCCTTTCCCTTCTACCACGAGGGACGCCGCCGGGTTCACCGCGATGCCCACGTGGAGGTGGAGAGGGCCTACTACTCCGTCCCCCCGGAGTATCTGGGCCGGGAGGTCTGGGCCCGCTGGGACTCCCGGCTGGTCCGCCTCTTCAACGATCGCTTCGAGCAGATCGCCCTACATCCCAAGACCGGCCCCGGAAGGTCTTCCACCGACCTGGTCCATCTCTCCCACAAGAAGATATCGGGCGTCGAAAGGGGGGCCCAGTGGCTCCTGGACAAGGCCTTCCGCCTGGGGCCCAACGCCCACGAGTGGGCCCGGGCGATGCTTGAAAAACGCGGGATAGAGGGCCTTCGCGCTCTCCAGGGCTTCCTGGCCCTGGCCAAGAAGCACAGCGCCCGGGAGATCGACCGGGCCAGCGAGATCGCCCTCCGGTCGAACCTCTTCAGGCTGCGGCAGCTCAGGGAGCTCATTCACCGGGTCGCCCAACAACCAGAGCTCGATTTCGCCGAGACCCACGAGATCATCAGGCCCTTGTCCCAGTACCAGGAGCTTCTCTCCGTCATCTCCTTCAAGCCCAAGGAGGATCTCTGATGAACCAGCAGCTCAAGGCGGCCTTGAAAAAGCTCAAGCTCTCGGGCCTCATGGGCACCCTGGAGATGCGCTTGGCCGAGGCCGTCGGCCACAACCTCACCCATGCCGAGTTTCTGGAGCTGATCGTCAATGACGAGATCGCCGTGAGGGAGGACCGGGCTATCGAACGCAGGGTCAAGGCCGCCCGCTTCAGGGAGCTCAAGACCATAGAGGACTTCGACTTCTCCTTCAACCCCACCATCGACCGCCGGGAGATAATGGAGCTCGCCACCGGCCGCTTCATCAGGGAAAGGAGGGATATCCTTTTCACCGGCCCGCCGGGCGTCGGCAAATCCCACCTTGCCCAGGCCCTCGGCCGCCAGGCAGCCAAAATGGGCTTTGCCGTGCTCTACCGATCCGTCTTCGACGCCGTCGGAGACCTGACCCAGGCCGAGGCCTTCAACGAAACACCGAAAACACTGAGAAAATACCTCAAACCGGACCTGCTCATCATCGACGACATGGGGCTCAAGCGTCTCCCTAAAAACAGCGGCGAGTACCTTTTCGAGATCATCATGCGCCGCTTCGAACTCAGGTCCACCATCATGACCTCCAACAGGCCCTTGGATGAATGGGGCAAGCTCATCGGCGATGTGGCCACCGCCACCGCCATCCTCGACCGGTTTCTCTCCCGCGCAGAGATCGTCCAGATCACCGGCAGAAGCTACAGGCTCAAAAACAAGGCTTGCAACCTGAAAACCAATGATGATAACCATTCAGATAACTGAAACTGGCCGGTTTTCAACCGCCCTTCTCTGGCCGGTTTTGATTCGCCCCATGACATCTCTCCCTCAGCCATCCTTTCCCGAAAACAACATTTTACAAAGGATCCCGTGAATCCGCCGGATATTTTCAATGGAGAGTAACAAAGTAAGTGGGGACCAAATTTGAAGTGGTTATTTTTAAATCAGTACCCGCGTGCTGTTACAGAGAACCAAGTTGGCTGGTCCATACGTCAAATCCTACACCCAGACACCAGTAAGAGGATAAGGGGCAACTAAATTCGATAACCAATTGATTTTGGAAGTAATCTCTACGGTTATTAATCATGTGTCTTCGGCGTAAGAATGCGGGATTATATACGCACCCTTCCTGATTTAGAGCACATAGCTGTACCAGGACCCATCAAATAGCACCTTTCTGCGTGAAAAACAGTTTCTCGTTACTTCCGTGTTTACTTCTCCAAATAGGGGTGTGTGATCGGCAAAAAAAAGTTTTACGCCACGGCGAAGGGTGTTGGTGAAGGCTGTTTTTACTTCTTTGGACTTCCTAAAGTCAATTTGCGATGGGGTGGAACTGCGGCAATCCTTGCGGGCTCACACTGCAATCTCATGAGTTTGCGCGGGCCGGCGGGCTATGTTGCTCCTGCTTATTGCACGCTCTTTGCGCGGCCCTTGGCCACGAAAGGCAATTCGTCCCAGGTTCGACCATCGAGCAGACGTCCGGCCTTCTTCTTTTTGGTACCGCCCCACTGCTTGAAAAAGAACGGTACCCGAGCCTGTCGACACTGATCTCGAATGTCCGTGACCCAATCTTCGCACATCGGCCTAGCCTGCGGCCCTGACTCACCGCCAACGATGACCCAGTCGATGCCATCCAGTTCGAGTTCCGGCAGCGGACCAAGGAGCGGCTCAAGTGAAAGGAATTTCACGTGGGCGCCTGTTTCGCGCAGGTCGTCAATCCTCCCGCGGTAGCGGGTAGTCTCGACGCTGACCCCCATCCAGATGTTCGGTGTCCAGGTGAGCTTCGGGTCGAGCTCGACGAGCCGCTCGGATCGCTTGGTCAGCACTTGAAACCGGTGCCATTGAGCCCGCCTCATGACGTCGCACACCTTCTTCACGTAATTGATCGGCACGTCCTTGTGGAAGAGATCACTCATGGAGTTGACGAAAACAGTCTGCGGCTTCTTCCAGCGAAGGGGAAGCTCGAGCATGTGGGGCTGCAGAGTGACGTCGAAACCGTTGACGTAGTTGGCCTGACCCATCACCTTCAGCCGCTCGGCTACGCGCTCAGCATAGCAGTGTTCGCAGCCGGTGCTGATCTTGGTGCAGCCGGTAACGGGGTTCCAGGTGGACTCGGTCCACTCGATCGAGGACTTCTGAGCCATAAGTTGCCTTTCCTTGAGCGATCTTCCTTCTGTTATCGCCTTTGAGCGCGTGGACGACGTCCAACTACTTGTCTACGAACCGGAACCTCACTTCATCAGGGTAGGTGTTCTTGCGACGCTTCATACCATCGGATTTCAGTTCCTCCACCGCGATGCCGCCTCGGGCCTCTTCCTGTTTGAGCGCAGCTTTCATGTGCTTGCGGAGATACGGCGTTCGCTCTTCGACGAACCGCCGAACATCGATACATTCAATGGTTCCTGCGGCATCGAACTCGACGCGCATCTGGTTGAGGAGCGTCGAGGTTGTGTCGACCTCGAAGAGAACCATCTGGTTTGGATTCGTCGCATCGGAGAATTTGAACTCGCCATCGGGGTCTACTCGCCACATCGCCTCCTTCATCTTCAGGTGGCCGAGCTCATTGTTCGTAGCGAAGAAAAGGAAGTACTGCGTTCGGTTTTGGCGATCCCGCATCTCAAAATAGCGAACGTACTTCGAGATTTTCTTGAGCTTTGATTGGTAGAGCTCTCTCAGCTTCACTACTCGATCGCCAGTTCCTTTTGCGATGCATATTGCCTCATCAGTGCCGAACGCCTGGACGATGTGCTCCAATACTTTGTCATCGGGATGTTCAAGGAACCTGTTAATGGCGTCGGCCATGAAGGTGATGAACACCTCGCAGTGCTTGTACTTCAACAGACGCTCAATCAGACAGAACGGGATACCCGAAAACCCAAAGGGGTCGATGAACGCAAAGGTCGGCGCGATTGTGCCGTTGCCCCCGTCGATGTAATCCATCATTTCCCCAAATTTCTCGTGGAACCGGCCCGTTTCCGGCATCACTTTGAAGTGCGACGGCATGTCCAACTTGCTGAGCTCTTGCTTCAGGTGGTCGATACGGTCTTGGCGTTCATCGATAAACCAGAAGACGATTTGGTCCTTCATCGCCTTTCGATGGTTGAGTGCCGCATCGACGGCTACGAGGGGCGATCCGGGCTCGCCGCCCTTGTACCTACCGGGGCCGCAAAAGCCGTCGATGTAGACAATACGGCTGTGCCAAGTGCTCAGGATGGGAAACCAAGCCGCGAGGTAACGGCCAAGGATATCGTGCTTTGCCCTCGTGTGAGGGTCCATTTCCCAGAGTGTTTCCTTGGGGGTTGCCACGGGTCTGCTCCTATCTTCTTTGGCGAACCAGCCTTTCTGTTCCTCATGTCGACATCATCTTGACTCGTTTACTTCAAGAATGTTTCCTTCTGGGTCTCGGCAATGGAAGACAGCCTGACCCCACGACATATCCGTGATCGGCTGAACCACGCATCCTGCTTTCTGTGCTCGCGCGAAGGCTTCGATCAGATCTCCGACATGTACTTCGATGCGATGACGTCCCGTCTCGCCACGAGGCTTAATCGCGTTTCCTGAAAGGGCAGCAGCGTATCGGGCCTCAACGAGAGAAAACATTCCGTAGGTGACGAACTTTGGGGACTTCTTCGTCGCCCGCATGCCGATCACCGACTCGTAGAACTGCCGGAAGAACAAGTACCTCTTTCTGACGACCAATGGGTTGTGGCAATCCACTCATGGCTCTTGCTCACCCTACTCCACAATCGCTTTCAGCAGCGCGTCTCGGATGTCCGAGTAGAACTGGACATCGACCTTGGTGGCCATGTCATCCGACAGGTCGTAAAGCTGCTTGCGACTGCTGACTGGCATGAGGACTGCGCTGGCGCCTTTTTCCACGGCGAGCTCGACGATACTCACGGCGTTGTAGACCGGCTCGATGGATCCACCAAGGTTCACTTCTCCTACGACGATCAATCCCCCCCGTATATGCTTCTGCAACAGGGCACTGCAAAGGGCGACGAGCACGCCTATGCCAAGCTGGCTGCCCGCCTTTGAGGCGTCGAAGGACCGAAGCTGGAGGCTGAACTCGTGGCTGCGAGGGTCGCGGTCTCCGACGAGGTCCTTCGCCCTGGCGTATAGATTCTGCTCCGCGTACTTCACTGTCTCTTGGAAGGGGCGGGGCGCTGGTCTGTTGAGGATCTTCACGCCAGAGCCTGGTCCCTCGTTGATCTCGACCCGGAAAAGTCCGGGGTTTTCCTCCTGGTCGCCAGGGCTGATGGTCCACACCTGCCCTGGCGGGTTCGGGTCTGTGCCGATGCTGTTCTCGCTGTGCAGTTCTGGAGTGGCGACGAACTTCTCGACCCCCTCGTCGCCCATCACGAAGCTAAAGTGGGTGTTGCGGAACTCGGCTGCGCCGATGCGCTTCTGCTGCTCCTTGACGCGGCGGCGGGTTTCGAGGGCGATGCGGACGGCCCACTCGAGATCCTCCTCGGTGACTACGGAATCCGGCGATGGGTACAGCAACTTCAACAGACCGCTG
>Ga0068714_10006267_pt1 | contig 12193 bp, 8 predicted proteins | sample MTBNYHSulfiMetaG_FD_62988 | JGI IMG/M metagenome (GOLD analysis project Ga0068714, IMG submission 62988) | Enrichment culture microbial communities from rom New York Harbor, USA that are MTBE-degrading - MTBE-NYH (New York Harbor Sulfidogenic)... | ecosystem: Environmental > Aquatic > Marine >... | reverse complement strand
CAGCGGTTAACCCCTCCGGCGGTGAAAGAATTCTGGACTTTGTCTGCCCGAAGGCTGAATCTTTGTAAGATGCAAAATGTTCGATATATTTCAGCGCAGCCTTTTCTCTGACCGTCAAAACATCACCGGCTTTTTTTATATCCATCAGCTCAGCGCTGGCGGGATTGGCAATAGCCAGGGAGAGGCCGCATAATTGCGCCATGGCTAAAAACGCCGCATTGAGCCACGAACGACCCGGCATGCCGAAAGACACATTGGAAAGGCCCAAAATTGTTTTGCTGCGGAAAGTTTCCGCACACCAGCGCAGCGTGTTTAAAGTTTCTTTCGCCGCGTCATTATTGGAAGCCACCGCCATCACCAGACAATCAACAACAAAATCATCTTTGGTAAAACCGAATTTTTTGGCGGCGCTGTAAATATTCCTGATGACAAGCTTTCGCTTTTCGGCGGTATGGGGAATTTCACCTTCGGTTAAAGGCAGAATAATAAACATGGCCCCATACTTAGCCGCCAGGGGCAGAAGTTTTTTCAATTTTTCTTTCTCGCCGGAGATGGAATTGATGAGCATTCGCCCCGGATAAAGGCGCAAGGCGGCTTCAATGGCTTCGACTTTGGCAGAATCAACAACCAGCGGCAGTTTGACTGCTTTCGCCAGCAAGCCGATGATTGTTTTAATCGTCTTGACTTCATCCAGGCCGGGCTGACCCACATTTACATCCAGCAAATGCGCTCCCTGCTTTTCCTGTTCCACTGCCATTTGGCGCACAAGGGATGTCTTTCCTTCCAACAATTCCTGCTGTAATGCTTTTTTGCCGGTCGGATTGATTCTTTCACCGATAATAAAGAGCGGCTTATTTTGCTCAAATATCAGGTGGCTGCGTGAGGAGCTTAAAGCGCCAATAGATTTTCTGGCCGCCGGCAGTGGGATGACGCGGCGGAGAGACTTAGCCAGTCTCTCGATGTGCCGGGGAGTAGTTCCGCAACAGCCTCCAATCATATTAGCTCCGGCTGCCGCCAATTTGCGGCCGAAACTGCCGAATGTCTCCGCATCCATATCGAAGATTGTCTTTCCGTGCTCCAGCCTTGGCACACCGGCATTGGGCTTGGCCACCAGCGGCACTTTGGCATAAGGCTTCATCAAGGCTATAAATTCCAGCATTTTTTCCGGGCCGGTGGAGCAATTACAGCCTACTGCATCCGCACCGAGACTTTGCAGTGTAATCAGCGCACTGATCGGATCGGTGCCATTGAGGGTATAGCCGTCTTTTTCATAGGTCATGCAGGCGATAGTAAAAATGTCGCCGGTTTCCTTGACAGCAAGCAGGGCTGCCCTTGTTTCCTGAATATCGATCATAGTTTCAATGACGATCAGATCACAGCCGCCGTCAAGCAAACCACGCACCTGCTCTTTGTAAGCAGCCACGGCTTCCTCAAAACCTAGCCCACCAAACGGTTCGACAAATAACCCCGTCGGTCCGATGTCACCGGCAACAAAAGCTTTTTTGCCGACCGCCTGCCTGGCTAAGCAAGCAAGGTCACGGTTGATTTTATATGTATCGGCCCCAACACCGTACTGAGCCAACTTGAATCTGTTTGCGCCAAAGGTACAGGAATAAACTATTTGCGCCTGAACCCGCTGATAAGAGGCATGTAAATCTTTAATAATATCAGAATTTTCCAGGCACCAAAGCTCAGGGCAGGCACCCGCCGGCAGACCCTTTTGCTGCAAACCAGTGCCTGTTGCCCCGTCCAGAACAATAATCTTTTTCTTCACTATACTTTTTATTAAACCTTTTTTACTCACAAAAATACCCCAGTTCCTTTATTCATCGGCGATCTTATATCATCTTTGTCCCCAGAAGTGGAATTTTTTAACAGCTGTTCTTCTGTCACAGGCTGTTTTTCGGCGCAGTCTGCCGGATCCGGTCAAAGAGAGCCAATATTAAAACTGTGGCCGGATCAATTGTTATCGAGAACTTCTCTGATTTTCCGGGAAAGGTCCTGGATGTAAAATGGCTTTTGAATAAGGGCTGCGCAGCCTTTGTCCTTTATTTTATCAGCCTCATCGCTGATGCTATAGCCTGTAGAAAGCACTACCTTGACTTCCGGATTTACTGATTTCAGCGCGTCAAATGTCTCCGCACCGCTCAGGCCGGGCATCATCATGTCCAGAATGACGAGATCGATGCTGCCCCCCCTTTGCCCGTATATTTTCAAAGCATCTTCACCATTGTCGGCCTGCAGAACTTTATATCCCAAAGAGGTTAACATTTCCGAGCAAAGTTCGATAATAGAGGCTTCATCGTCCACAAGGAGAATAGTCTCGTTGCCACTGTTACCTGTTTGCTGGTCAGCTGTTTTTTGGCATTCAGAGGGCGATGAAACAGGCAAATAAATAGTAAAAACTGTGCCCTCAGCCAAGGCACTGACAGCGTCAATAACTCCGCCATGCTGCCTGATAATGCCGTAGGCAGCAGCCAGATTTATTCCTCCCGCCTGATCTTTCCCTGGGGCGGGAAAAACCGGTTCGAAGACGCGGCGGCATGCTTCTTCATCCATACTGCCGGCCGTATCGGTCATTGTCATCCTTATGTAATTTCCTGGCTTGACTTTAAGCGGCTCAGCCACAGCACTGCTTAACGTGATGTTTTCAGTCACCAGATAAACGTGCCGGACGCTACCGGGTATTGCCGGCAGGGCGCTAACGCAAAGATCAATCAGCACTTGTTCCATTTGCATTTGATCGACTGCCACCGGCCAAAGGTCTTTTTCGCACTGCAGATGAAAGATGATATTTTTGTTTGTCCAATAAAACTTATCAACTATCCTGGCAACTAATTGATTGAAGTCAGTCCTATTCATTTCACAACTGCCCTCATGACAAAAATTGCGCAGGTCAGCCGTCAAATCAGTTCCTTTTTGCACCAGTAACTGCATTTTATTTAATTTATCGATATCCGGCTCGTTTGAATTTCTGTTTAAAAGCAGAACGGAAACATATTCTTCAATCCCCTTCAATATATGACTGAAAGCATGAGCCATGCTTCCGGCCAGTGCGCCGATAGCTTCCATTTTCTGAGACTGAAAAAGCTGAGCTTCCCTGCGCCTGCGTTCGGTCACATCAGCCAAAATGCTCAAAGTAGCCGGCCGGCCTTCCCAATACATAACATTTTCTCTTATTTCCAGTTGGACAATATTTCCGTTTTGACTGATTATTCTAACTTCATAAAAAGGCTCTAATTGCCCGCCGGCAATTCTTTTTGCTTGATTTAACCGCACCTTCGTAAAATCATCGGGATGAATGAACAGCTGCAGCTCTTTGCCGATTACTTCTTCGGCATAATGGCAGCCGAATTGATCGATCGCCTGCAAATTTGCATATTTGATCAGACCGTCCTGAACAATAATCAGAGCATCACCAATATTATCGATCATTTTTTGACAGGTAGGCAGGTCTATTTTTGTTTTTCGCTGATGATCGGAATTGTTGCTTTCCATTACTTAACTGAAAAATTCCCTTTAAACAAAACTTCTTAATCACAAATGCCGCTGATCGCCGTCACCGATTTTTCCGGCAGCAGAATAAAATTGGCATTAATAGCGACGCCGATTTTGGCCATTTGCAATTGGTTATATATTGTCTGCTGGTTTTTGAGATGGAAATCGGCATAGCCGGCGGAAAATCTCCGGGGCAAAAGTCTTTTGGCTTCCCGCCTTAACTGATTGTTGAAATAATCCATAATCCAATCCAGCGCCGCATCTGTCATTTCACTGGCAGTGGCATCATAAACGACAGCGGCCGCCAAATTGTGCTGAGCAGTTTTTTTTTGAATTGCTTCCATAATCGTCTTTCCAGCCGTCGAACCCATCAGCAGCGCTTCCCTGCAGTTGCGCAGGAAAAAGGAAAGTTGAGCGCTGGAAAAAGTGACATCACCATCCAAAACAATCCTGCTGCCATCGTTTACACTTACGTTATTCCTTAAGGCCGAGCCCTTAATGCTGATCAATCCCGCGGCTTCTTCAATGAAAAAGTCTGTTTTCCTTTGCTGGGCAGCGGTAAGTTTAGTGGCTTTATCTTTGTAGCCCAGGCGCTGATAAATCTTTTTATAGGGAGGCTCAATGGATATGATTTCGAAAATTTGCCCAACACTCATCTCATTTCCTAAGAAAAATTCAGTTTGTCTTTCGACCGTTCTGAGGCAGATGCTGGTAACGGTTTTTCCACCGCTCCAGGCGGTCAAACGCCTGCTCCACCACAGTAAGAATCATATCCATATTCAAAGGCTTTTCAAAAAAATCATCAAAGCCCGCTTCCCGACATTCATCAATTTCAAACAATGACGACCAGCCGGTTATGGCATAAATCATGGACAACGGCTTGGTTTTGCGAATCTGGCGGCAGAGTTCAATGCCGTTCATCCCGAATAATTTCAGATCAAGGAAAATAACATTGATATCATGAATTTTAAGGACAGCCAACGCCTCATTGCCGCCTTCGGCCAGATGCAGCTGATAACCGGCTTCGATAAAGACATCTTCAAACAAGTCCCGGATCGATGCTTCATCATCAACTACCAGTATCTTACCCTTATTACTCATGACAGACCTTTCCTCAAGAAATGCTGACAACTCATTTTTTCGCAATATGTTTCATTAAGCCGCCGTCCGCGATCAACTGTTCCATAAAAGCTGGGATGGGATTGATCCTGAAAGTTTGATGATCTTCAGCAACAGTTATCTCACCCTTCACGCTGTCGAGAAGTATTTCTTTTCCTTCGGCAATCTCCGACCACAACTCGGCAGATTCGAAAATCGGCAGTCCCATATTGAAGGCATTGCGGTAAAAAATGCGGGCAAAACTTTTCGCCACGACACAGGAAACACCCGCTGCTTTGATGGCGATCGGAGCATGCTCACGCGAGGAACCGCAGCCGAAATTTTCTCCGGCCAGAATTATATCGCCCCTTTTCATTTTATGGATAAATTCGGGGTCAGCATCCTCCATGCAATGGGCGGCTAATTCCTGCGGATCGGATGTGTTTAAATATCTTGCCGGAATAATGGCATCGGTATCGATATTATGGCCGAATTTCCAAACTTTACCTTTAAAGATCATTGCCTGAACCTTTCTTTAATATTTTATCGCAATTCCTCCGGGCCGGCTATCCTTCCCAAGACAGCAGAAGCAGCACAAACAGCGGGACCGGCCAGATAAACTTCACTCTTCGGATGCCCCATGCGGCCGACAAAATTTCTGTTGGTGGTAGCAATGGCTTTTTCTCCTTCAGCTAAAATTCCCAGGTGTCCTCCCAAACAGGCGCCGCAGGAAGGAGGACTAATGACAGCTCCGGCCTCGAGAAAAATTGTCAGCAGTCCCTCCTCCAGGGCCTGTTTATAGATAGCCGGTGTCGCCGGCACGACGATTAACCGCACCGCAGATGCGGCTTTTTTCCCCTGTAAAACCTGAGCGGCAATTCTCAAATCTTCAATCCGGCCATTGGTGCAGGAACCGATCAGGGATTGATCAATTGTGACATTTCCGGCCTCGCTGATACCCTTAACATTGGAAGGCAAATGTGGAAACGCAATTTGTGGTTCAATTTTGCCTGCATCGATTTCTATAATATCGGCATAAACGGCATCGGCATCGGATAAATACATTTTATAGGGGCGCTTTGCCCTTTTGCTGACGTATTCTTTTGTAATATCATCCGGAGGGAAAATGCCGTTTTTGGCGCCCGCTTCGATGGCCATATTCGCCATAGCCAAACGGTCAGCCATCGGCAATCTCCCTACTGTCTCCCCGCTGAATTCCATGGCTTGATAAAGGGCGCCATCCACACCGATGCGGCCGATGATATGCAGAATCAAATCTTTGCCGGAAACCCATTTCTGCAGGGACCCGGAAATGACAAATTTTATGGTCGGCGGCACTTTAAACCAAAGCTCTCCGGTGAGCATCGCCGCCGCCAGATCAGTGCTGCCGATCCCGGTGGCAAAGGCCCCCAGGGCGCCATAGGTACAGGTATGACTGTCCGCTCCAATGACCAGATCCCCCGGCAGAACAATACCCTGCTCCGGCAATAAAGCATGTTCAATGCCCACATTGCCGCCTTCATAAAAGTGCGTAATCCTGTTCTCCCATGCAAATTCGCGGACAAATTTGCATTGCATGGCGGAGCTGATATCCTTATTCGGCGTAAAATGATCAAGGACTAAAACCACTTTATCCCGATCAAACACTTTTTTGCCGCCCGCCTTTTTGAACTCCTTAATGGCAATGGGGGCCGTTATATCATTGCCCAGGGCAATGTCTACCTTAGCATTAATCAGCTGACCCGCCCGGATTTCCCTCAAATCCGTATGCGCCATTAATATTTTTTCCGTGATCGTATTTCCCACTTGTTTCTCCTTCTTTCATAGCGGCAATTTTTTATCTTATTTCAATTGATTATTCAACTTTAACCTTTCTTACATTTTCTTTTAGAAATTCCAGTCTGTTGAGAGCATTAATGTAGGCCTTAGCCGAAGCGACAATCACATCCGGGTGCGCACCGCGGCCAAATACCGAATATCCATCATACTTTAGCTGCACATTTACTTCACCCAGGGCGTCGCTGCCGGTGGTGATCGCGTTGACGGCATATTTCAATAAGGTATAGTTAGTTTTGGTGATATTCCTGATGGCCGTAAAAGTCGCATCCACCGGACCATTGCCGAATCCGGCGTCCCGAATCAGCTTTTTATCAATCGTCATTTCCATTGTTGCCGTCGGAATGGCCACATTGCCGCTGACCACGTTGAGGTAAACCAGATCATACTTCTCGTTGCCGCTATAGATTTCCTCATAAAGAATTTCCGACAGATCCTCATCATAAATATCTTTCTTTTTATCCGCCAGATCTTTTACCTTAGCAGCTATTTTCTTTAATTGATCATCGGTGAGGACATAGCCCATTTTTTTATAATGCTGGGAAATGGCATTACGGCCGGAATGCTTACCAAGCACGAGATGAGTATTTTTGATACCGACGGACTGCGGCTTCATGATTTCATAGGTAGTTCTCTCCTTAATCATGCCATCCTGATGAATTCCTGATTCATGGGCAAAGGCATTCGCACCGACAATCGCCTTATTGGGCTGCACGGGAATCCCGGTTATCTGAGTCAATAACCTGGAAGTTTTAAAGATCTGCTCCGTCTTGATATTGGTGTGCAAACCGTAAAGATCCTTGCGGGTATGCAGCGCCATGACAATTTCTTCCATGGCTGTATTGCCGGCGCGCTCTCCTACGCCGTTAATCGTGCATTCAATCTGCCGTGCTCCTTTCTTAATCGCCGCCAGCGAATTGGCGACCGCCACGCCCAGATCATCATGACAGTGAGCCGAAATGATTGTGTCCCCGATATTTTTAACATTGGCAAATAAATAGGCAATCAGTTCCCCGTATTCTTCGGGGAGAGCATAGCCAACTGTATCCGGAATATTGACGACACAGGCCCCCGCGTCAATCACCGCGGAAACCATCTCCACAAGATATTTCCTGTCCGAACGCGTAGCGTCCATGGGCGAAAATTCTACATTGGCCGTATAGGAACGAGCCTGCTTAACGGCCTCAACAGCTTCTTTCAGCACTTGTTGGCGCGATTTTTTAAGTTGATACTTCAGATGAATGTCCGACGAAGAAATAAAGGTATGAATACACGGAAAAGCAGCTACTTTAATGGCCTGCCAGGCCCGATCAACGTCCGTTTTATTGGCCCTGGCCAGCGCGGCAACCTGGCATTTCTTTATCGCTTTGGCAATTTGCCGCACGCCATTAAAATCCCCTTCCGATGCAATGGGAAAGCCTGCTTCAATTACATCGACTCCCAGTTTTTCCAGTTGTCTGGCCAGAATTATTTTTTCTTCCGGCTTCATACTGGCCCCGGGAGACTGCTCCCCATCTCTTAATGTAGTATCAAAAATATAAACTCTGTTTTTATCCTTCTGCATATAATTCTCCTTTCCCGTCGATTATTAAAATAAAAAAGGCCGTAGGTTATGCCACCCACGGCCTTTTAGGTAATCATTTGTTTGTTTTAGTGCTGCAGATAACCTAAAAACGATGGGTCGCCGGCCCTGCCTAAAAGGCGCAAAAGTCCCAATCCCAAAAGGAGGAGCAGATTATTCAGCGCAAGACTCAGTTTTCTGTATGGCATAAACATCGTTTTTCAGAAATCTTTCCTTAAAAATTAGCGACATATTAAATAATTTCAAACTATTTGTCAAAGATTATTTTGCAAAAAACAAATTATAAGTAAAATAAAGAGAAAAAATTTACAGCGGGTGCTTCGATTGTCGGTTGTAAATCTGTCGATGGAAGTAAAAACAAAAACCGTGAGGATAGAAGATCATGCAAGGTTAATGATCAGCCTATTGAAAGAAAGCGGCACCGGAGTTGAAACATCTTCCGGTGCCGCCCAATGCTGTGCAATTACCGGCTAGCAGTTGCATAAGCCGGAACATCTTAAATTATTTCTTTTCTTTAATCCCGGCAAGCTTTTCTGCGAGCTTCAGTTTGCCTTCCAGCTTGGCGTCGCGCAGCATCATAATGCGCTGGGACTGGGGAGGTCCGGCGCCATGCATGGCTTCCACGCAGGCCGTCCCGCCGGAAATATTATCAACCAGACGCAGCAGACGCATTTTGTCTTCGGCGGAGACTCCCGGAGCGCCAACCAGAAACTTCTGCAGCTTCGGGCCGATTTCCGGATGTCTGAAATCTATCTCCGAAGGCAGGGTGGCCAGCAACCCGCCGCACAGATCATGCGAAAGGCGGTTGATTTCATAGACAAATTTAGAGGTGTTATGCTTAGTGATATTAGCCAGGACGGTGTCGGCCACATACGCTCCCGATGCTGTTTTATGACCCTCATAAGAACAGGCCAAAGAGCCGGCGTAAAGCGTTTCGGTCATGTTGATCATATCGGCAATCTTATCCCGAATGTGTCCGGCGCCGGTTAATCCATTGGCCTTGACGATGCCATAACAAGCACCCAAGAGCACGTCGGCGATGCCGCCTTTGCATGCTCCATAATTCTGGCGGTGCGCCGAGGCAAAAGCCTCCACAAACATACCGGCAAAATCATATTCTTTGTACATGAACACGTCTTCCCAGGGAATAAACACATCATCAAACACGGCCACACACTCACCGCCCACGCAGGCAAACTGCGCATTGCCTTTGTCGATATCGCCTTTTTCCAACTTGCGTGTATCGTTGGTCTGACGACCGAACACATAGGTAATGCCGGGAGTGTTGACCGGGCAGGCAAACACCAGCGCATAATCTTTGGCATTTTCGCGCATGTTTTCCGTCGGAAACACAATCACTTCATGCGCTCCGGAGACGCCGGTCAAATGCGCTTTGGCCCCACGCACCACAATGCCGTCTTTTCTTTCTTCCACAACGTGCAAAAACAAATCAGGATCAGACTGCTCATTTGCTTTTTTGCTGCGGTCGCCTTTGACGTCGGTCATGGCGCCGATCGTCACCAGGTTATAATCCTGCAGGTAGGTCATAAATTTTTTGAACCGTTCATGATAATTCGTCCCGTATTTCTTATCAATCTCGTATGTGACCACGTAAGTGGCATTGAGGGCATCCTGGCCAGCGCAACGCTGGATGCAGCAGGCGGTCAACTGGTTGATCGTGCGCAGAAATTTTACCTTTTGGACGAGATCATCCACGCTTTGATGAATATGGTTAAATCTGTTGATGGTTTTGCCCGTCAGGTGCGACTTGACCTCGCTTTTCACCTCATATGTTTTAGCAACAGCATTAACATGAGGAATAAACAGGGGATGATCGGGAATATTGGTGATTTTTTCTCCGAAAGCCCAGATCTCCGTTTTCATGTCGCGCAGGCTTTGCATATAATCTGCAGGCGTTTCGATTGGCTTTGTAATTGTACTGATTTTTGTCATAATATCTTCTCCTTTACATTATTGATTTTTTATAAATTAACTATGCCGCGAAGGCGTTACAAGAAAAGAGTAATTATGTCAATAGAAAACTATCTATCAGCTTCCGGGGGTATGCACCGGATCCGCGAGAGGATAAATTTGAGCATTGGGAATATCGCCCCAGGACAGCCGGCTGGTAAGTAATGCCTTTGCCTTCAAAACGGTTTTGCTGGAGAAGATCAAAACCAACCCGGATATCAGAATAAAAACAGGAATTTCCAGTATTGTCTTCTATTTTACCTCTTAATATGTTAAAGAAACGACCTAAAAAGTGGATGATATTTATGAGTAAATACTGGAGCAGGACAGTAAAAAATATAACCCCCTATACGCCAGGGGAACAACCAAAAGACCGCAAATACATTAAACTGAACACCAATGAAAACCCTTATCCGCCCTCTCCCCGGGTCATCGAAGCAATTAAGCATGCCGCCGATGAAACTTTGCGGCTCTATCCTGATCCTCTGGGCGAGGAACTGAGAGAAACAATTGCCGACTACTGTCATCTGGCAAAAGATAATGTTTTCATCGGCAACGGCTCCGACGAGCTTTTAGCCTTTTCGTTTCTGGCTTTTTTTGAACCGGCCGGCCGGCCTCTACTTTTCGCCGACATCACTTACAGCTTCTATCCTGTTTACGCCGCCTTTTTTAAGACCAACTACCGGCTGATTCCTGTCGATGAGGAATTTGATGTTCCTGTGGCCGGATACACTCAGGATAACGGTGGAATTATTATCGCCAATCCCAATGCGCCGACCGGCAAAGGTATGCCGGCAGAAGCTATCGAGGCCATCCTCCGCCAAAACGAAAACAGCGTGGTCATTCTCGATGAGGCGTATGTCGACTTTGGCGGCCAATCCGCAATCAGGTTCATCAATAATTATCCAAACCTGCTTATTATCCGGACCCTGTCCAAATCACATTCTCTGGCAGGGCTGCGTGTCGGCTACGCCCTGGGTCATCCCGAACTGATTGCCGCCATCATCCGGGTAAAAGATTCGATTAATTCCTATACGGTTGATCGCCTGGCCCTGGCCGGTGCGCGGGAAGCAATTAAAGATATTTCTTACTTCCAGGAAACAAGATCCAGAATCATGCAGACGCGGGAGCGGGTTTCCACCCGTTTGACCGAAATGAGCTTTAAAGTGATTCCCTCGCTGGCCAACTTCATTTTTATCACCACGGCGCAGTGCCCCGCCAGCATACTTTTTCAAAGGCTGAGAGAAAAAGGAATTCTGGTCCGTTACTTTAACAAACCTAAAATTGACAACTACCTTCGGGTCACGATCGGCACTGATGCAGAAATGGACGCTTTTCTGGAAACGATTAAGGATGCCGCAGGTTTATAAGACAACGATTTGAGAATTTCAGCCCGCCATAATTTTTAAAGATTTTGTCTCCATGATGGTTCATGAAATCAGCTCCTCGCCGGCTTCTTGCTTAGTTAATAATACCGCAAAACCATATTAGTTTATTTTTTCGGCCCATTATTTCCAGACAAAATTTTATGCTGGCCGATTCCGGCTTGCCCCTCTCCGGCAGCCGGGATTTCGCAGATAAATGTTCTTGACAAATAGAACAATCGTTCTATAAAATTAATTCCGAGCAGGGCAGCCGGCCGGCAATTGAAATTTGACCATCCGCAGAAGGATATTTTTGATGAGCGAAAAATTATTCAGCCTCTCTTCCTGGCCGCGCGCCATCGTCCATATTGACGGCGATGCTTTCTTTACTTCCTGTGAAGAGGCTATCCATCCGGAGCTCAAAGGCAAACCGCTCATCACCGGGGGCGAGCGCGGCATTGTCGCCTGCGCCAGTTACCCCGCCAAAAGGTTGGGTATTAAGCGCGGCATACCGTTGCCTGAGGCCCGGCAGATTTGTCCGGCCTTGATTATTCTGCCTTCCGATTATGAAACATACAGTTTGTTTTCGCGGCGCCTGTTTCACATCATGCGCCGTTTTACGCCCGATGTGGAAGAATATTCCATTGATGAGGCCTTTGCCGATATCACCGGCATGCGCCGCGCCCTCCATGCATCATATGAAGAAATCGTTCTGCAGATGAAAAAGGAAATTGAAAGGGAACTCGGCATCACCGTTTCCGTTGGTTTAAGCATCACCAAAGTGCTGGCGAAAGTTGCCTCCAAGCATCAAAAACCGGCGGGTATGACGATAATCAAGGGAAGA
>Ga0068714_10006266_pt1 | contig 12194 bp, 8 predicted proteins | sample MTBNYHSulfiMetaG_FD_62988 | JGI IMG/M metagenome (GOLD analysis project Ga0068714, IMG submission 62988) | Enrichment culture microbial communities from rom New York Harbor, USA that are MTBE-degrading - MTBE-NYH (New York Harbor Sulfidogenic)... | ecosystem: Environmental > Aquatic > Marine >... | reverse complement strand
TTTTCGTGGGGATGAGTTACTGGAGCGCCTTCCTGCGAACCGAGCCGAAGAGCGCCTGAGGGGGGGAGAGCCATCCACGGCGGGAGGGGCCGAGCCGGGGACCTGGGAAGGTCCCCGGCTCGGCCCGCTTGGTGTCGGCCCGGCGGAAAGGCCGGCCCGCGCGCTACCCGCGCCGGATGCTCCGGGTCCCGGCTACACGGCCGCTCTGGCTTCCAGCGCCACGGGCGACCGGCCCTTCTCGGCCAGCGAGCGGCTGACAAAGGTCAGCAGCGCCCCGGCGAGGAGCAATCCCACGACGATGAAGTAGGCGGCGGCGTCGCTGCCCGTTCGGTCAAGGATGAACCCCTTGACCCAGGGCATCACCAGGCCCGCGGCACCCCAAGCGGTGAACAGAAGACCGTAGTTCACGCCGAAATTCTTCAAGCCGAAGTAGTCCTTGATCGCCGAGGGGAACAGGGAAAGGTTCGACCCGTAATTGGCCCCGATGAGTACCACGATGAGCATGATGAGCGGCCAGCCCGCGCCCCCTTTCATCGTATAGAGGCCGAGCACCACCAGCGCCTGCATCACCAGAAAGGTGAACAGGGTCCACTGCCGGCCGATTCTGTCGGAGATCACCCCCGCGAGGATCCGGCCGCCTGCATTCCCGACCGCCAGCACGGCCACGGCCATGAAGGCCAGTTCGCCCAGCGATCGCTTCCCCAAGTCCTGCGCCACGCTGATGAACATGAGCCCCGCCGCGGCCCCTGCGAAATAGATCAGCCAGAGGACATAGAACTGCGAGGTAGAGAGCATTTCCCGCCAGGTGAGATTGATCGCCGCGCTGTTGGCCGCGGCGGACCCCTTGGCCGGAGCGCCCGGGGCTACATAGCCCGCGGGCGGGTTCTTCAGAAACTGGGCGAGCAGGGTGACCACGAGCAGGAAGGCGATGCCGAAAACCATCATGGTGGAGGAGACGCCCTTTTCCACCACCCCCTGGGCCAGGCCGGTCACCGGATCGATCACCGGCGCGCCGGTCACCGGGTCCACAAGGGGCACCGTCTTGGCGAAGACGTTCAGGAGCTTGGTCGCCAGCGGTGCGATGTACACCGAGGCCAGGCCAAAGCCGGCAACCACCAAGCCGGCAATCAGCCCGGTGCGCTGGGGAGGAAACCATTTCACCGCCGGCGGGGTGGCCGAGGCGTAGCCGAACCCGATGCCGATGCCGGCAAAGACGCCGAAACCCACCACAAAACCGGCCAGGGAAGAGCCGGAAAGCGCGGCAATGATGCAACCGAGACCGGTGAAGACGCCGCCCAGCGTGGCCACCCAGCGCGGACCGATCCGGTCCTGTAGACGGCCCGCCGGGACCATGGCCAGCGCAAAGACGATGCAGGCCACCGAGTAGGGCAGGGCCTTGTCGGCATGGGTCCAACCCCAGGAGTCCGGCATGCCCCCTTTGATCACGCTCCAGGTGTAAAGAATGCCCAGGGCGAGGTTGATGCCCGTACCGGCAAACGTGACGAGCCACCCTCTGTTGAACCCGTTCTCGCTCATCGCTCCCTCCTGCTCAGGATAAGGACTCAAGACGGAATCCACGTGCACAGGGGAGATCCCTGCCACCGGCATGATGCTCGGTCCCATAGAGGCCTTTTTCCTGCAATGCGCGGGCCACCTCCAGGAGGGGGCGGCTGTCTGTGAGAACGGGTTTCCCGGGGGTCCCGTGAGCAGCCAAAGCCTCCTGAATCCGGAGCGAACCCGTGCCAGCCCTTTCCACATTCTGCCTTCACAGAAGGGGGCGACCTCTGCCCCGGTCCCGCGGACCGGATCCCATCCCGCTCCGTCCAGGGACCACCCGCCGGACCGGCAGAGATCTTTACAGAGTGTAAAGAGATGCGACAGGCACCCTGCTGCTGACGGAACCGCGTGCGCGAATGCAGGGACAGGGCGGTTCAGGACGGGGGGGTTGCAGGTGCTCTCGCCCGTGGTTCCGGTTGGCACTGGCTTTGCTGTCTTTCCAGGTTCAAGGGGGTGGGTCTGTCCGCACCCCAGCGAACCGGAGGTGACGACCTATCAGCGAGATCCATTGGAGCGGAATCGTCTTCAGTCTCATGGGCGGGCTCGGCATCTTCATGTACGGCATGAGGGCCATGTCGGGCGGTCTCCAGGAACTGGCCGGATTCCGGATCAGACGCATCTTCCAACGGCTGACCCATAACCGCTTGCTGGGCGTGGGCGTGGGCCTGGGCATCACCGCGCTGATCCAGTCCAGCTCGGCGACCACGGTCATGGTCGTGGGGTTCATCAACGCCGGCCTCCTGGATCTGTCCCAAGCGGTGGGCGTCATCATGGGCGCCAACATCGGGACCACCATCACCTCCTGGATCATCGCCATCAAAGTCACCCACTACGCGCTTCCCATCCTGGGGATCGGCGTCGCGGTCCACCTGTTCGCCAAGAAACACAGGATGCGCATGTGGGGCCAGGTCTTGCTCGGCTTCGGGATGCTGTTCTTCGGCCTGAAGCTCATGGAGACCGCCTTCCACCCGCTGCGCGAAAGCCCGGATTTCATGCCGTTCTTCGCCCAGTTCGGGGCGGACACGTTGGGTCAGATCCTGAAAAGCGTCTTGGCCGGGTTTCTCCTGACGATCATCGTTCAATCCAGCTCCACCACCATCGGAATCACCATGGCCCTTGCCAACCAGGGACTGCTTACGTTCCCGGGGGCGGTGGCCATCGTGCTGGGCGAGAACCTGGGGACCACCATCACCATGGAACTGGCTTCCATCGGGACCAACGTTGCGGCCAAGCGGGCGGCGCGGGTGCACTCCCTGTTCAATCTCATCGGGGTGACCTACGTGATCCTGCTGTTTCCGTGGTTCATCCGGCTGGTGGATTTCGTGGTTCCCGGGCCCATGGACGTTGTCGCCGCAGACGGAACCAAGCCGTTCATCGCGGCACACATCGCCGCGGGCCATTCCATCTTCAACATCTTCAATACCATGCTGCTGCTCCCCTGTGCCGGGCTGCTCGTGAGGATCGCCAGCGTGATGGTGCCCGGAGACAGAAGACAGCGGGGCCAGTCCCTGGAGTTCATCGATCACAACCTGATCGCCGTTCCGTCCCTGGCGATCGAGCTGGCGAAGAAGGAGTTGCTGAAGATGGGGCGCGGGGTGAAGGACATGTTCACGTGGAGCGAAGGGCTCCTGTTTGATGAGGCCTTTGATCGAGATCGATCGGATCGGCTGATCCAATTCGAGAAGATCACCGACAACACGCAGACCGAGATCTCGAAGTTTCTCGCTGCGTTGCTCCAGAGTCGGCCTGCCCCCGAGGTCGCCGAGGACGCCAGGCGGTTCCTTCGCGTGGCGGATGAATTCGAGTCCATCGGCGACGGCTGCGAGAGGATCGCCAAGTACGCCATCCGCAAGGAGCAGCAGCACATCGTGTTTAGCAGCGAGGCGATCCAGGGACTTCGGAGCGTCTACAAGGAGTTGCACGAATACATGGAGCTTTGCACCGTGTGCTTCGTGGAACATCGGGCCCCGATCCTCCAAGAGGTGGATGCCAAGAGCTTTGCGCTGCGAGAGAGGATCGAGCATCTGCGCGACGCACACGTGGATCGGCTGAAACGTGACGAGTGCCGGGTCGTACCGGGATTGCTCTATACCGATATTCTGACCGTGCTGCAGAACGTCCGGGCTCACGCCCACAACGCTGCGGAGGCGAGTCTGGGGCTGAAGTAGCACGGCAGGGGCCTCGGGGCGGCCGGATCCGAGCGGTCGCAGGATGACGGGCCGCCTTGACCGCATGGGAAGCCTTCCCCACAATGTCGTTTGTGCTGTGGCACGGTTCCCCGTGGCCCCAAGGACCCCGTTCCACCTCTCGCGGGAGGGGGTCCAATCCTGGGGATGGAATGCACGAGAGGGCCTCCATCCCCGCATCCAGAACCGGAGGCGGGATTGGCATGCGAACCGCGATGATCTTCTCCGATGAGCTTGCCCGATTCGACTACGGCAAGGATCATCCGTTCAAACCGGTGAGGGCTCAGAAGACCCTGGAACTGTGTGAGCGTTACAACCTGCTGAACACGGCGGAGAATCTCGTGCTCCCCCCGGACACGGCCTCCAGGGATGACCTGCTGTGTTTTCACACCCCCGAATATGTGGAGGCGTTGGAGCGCGTGGACCAGGGCCGTTTCGAGCCGGAGATGCTGGCCTACGGCCTGGGCCGCGACGACAATCCCCTGTTGCCGGACCTCTTTCGATGGTGCTTGGGAAGCGTGGGCGGAACGCTGACGGCCCTACGACTGCTTGGGGAAGGGTACCAACGAACGTTGCACCTTCTGGGAGGGGGTCACCACGCCGGGCCGGCCCGGGCGGAGGGGTTTTGCTACGTGAACGATGCGTGCATCGCGATCCTCAAGGCCCTGGAAAGGGGGATGGACAGAATCGCCTATGTGGACATCGATGCCCACCACGGCAACGGTGTTCAAGAGGCCTTCTACACAGAAGACAAGGTCTTGGTCGTCAGCCTCCACGAAACCGGGAAGACGTTGTACCCGTGGGGCGGTTTTGAGACCGAACTGGGAGAAGGAAAGGGGCGAGGGTACAACGTCAACCTCCCCTTGGAGCCGGGAACGGACGACGAGGTATACGAAGAAGCGTTCGAACGGATTGTGGTGCCCCTTCTCCAGACCTTCCAACCCCAACTGGTGGTTGCCCAGATCGGGGCGGACACGCTGATCTCGGATCCGTTGACCCACCTGCGTTTGACCAACAATGCGTATCGAGCCGTGGTGCGGAAGCTCGTCCATGCGGCTCCCCGCCTCCTCGCATTGGGTGGGGGGGGGTACGATGTGTATCGGACCGCGCGCTGCTGGACGCTGGCGTGGTGTGAGATGAGCGGATTGGAACCGGAGGACCACTATGCGGGCCTGGTGGGGGGCATGATGTTCGGACCGGAGATGGAGATGGGCAGTCTCCATGACAGGCCCTTTCGTTCCCAAGGCGAGGCAAAGGAAATGGCCCGTAAAGAAGCGGACAGGGTCTGTGCGTTTCTGGAAGAGCACCTTTTCCCGTTGTGGTCCCTTGGGTGAGAAAGAACGCTCCGGCACCGGGTCCCCTCCCGATAAAGCCTCGGTTGCGCAGCGGCCCGCGAGGGCAACGGTGGCAGGGCAATGGCATGCCCTTTGCACAACAACTGCCCATCGGCCCTTGGCCGACCCCGAGGCATGAAGCCGGAGGGCCGGCGCCGAGATTCCTCGTTCTCTGGGCCGCGCCCGTGGGGAGGTTTCCTCGTCCTCCGGGGACCTTCCAAAGACCTGAACCGGTCCCCGTCGTCCTGCGGGACCTCCCCCGCGGGCGCTTGCAGGCCCCACCGGAGCCGGACGTCGGGGGTAGGGCTTGATAATAGGGTGTGAGCCGCTCGGGCATTGCGTTTTCCCGAGGCGACACAACGGTCCGACGTGAGGAGGGTTCCCTGGTGTTTCCCTTCATCCGGAACCGGAAGATTCGTACCAAGCTTGTCTTTGCCTTCCTGGTGTTGTTGCTGCCGTTGGGTGCCACGACCCTCTTGGCGGTTCACATCTTTTCGGCGGAGATGAAGCGCGATGCCGAAGAGACGTTGGTCAGCACGGTGAACCTGCTGTACCGACTCTGCAGCGAGGCGCACCGGATCGCGGAGCATGCCGAACCGGCGGTGAAGGAATCGTTGCAGAACTCGGTCGCGGACACCCTTCGCAGCATGCGCATCGGGAAGACCGGCTATGCCTACGCCATGAACCCGCAAGGCATGCTCGTCGTCCACCCTGCCCAGGAAGGTAAGAACGTGTACCACCAGGTGGACTCCGACGGGGTGGCCTTTATCCAGGAGATTTGCAGGAGCGCGGTGCGTCTGGACGAAGGAGAGATGGGGGACATCCGCTACCCCTGGATGAATCCGGAGCTGGGAGACGATCACCCGCGGATGAAGCTGCTCAAGTACCGGTACTTCCCGCCCTGGGATTGGATCATTGCCGCGGGGAGCTATGAAAGCGAGATCTTCCTGGTGTCCCGTCGGATCCGCCACCTGGTCATCCTGATCCTGGCGGCCACCCTGATCCTGCTTCTGGTTCAAACCTTCTTTCTCGGGCAGGCATTGACCCGGCCCATTCACGCCCTGAGCACGGTCACGACCCGGATGGCCGAGGGAGACCTTCGACACCTGGTGCCCACCCGGAGACGGGACGAGATCGGCGACCTCGCCCGGAGCTTCAACCGGATGGCCATCAAACTGAAGTCGTACACGGAGGGGCTCGAGAGGACCATTCAGGAGCGGACCTCGGAGCTGTCAGAGTCCGAAAGGAAGTATCGGACCTTTGTGGAAAGCTCGCTGGATGGTATCGTGACCACGGACGAGAAGGGATACGTCACCTTTGTCAATCACGGCATGGAATTGCTGCTCAATGAAGAGCGTCAATCCGTTGTGGGAAAGCACATCGCGACGTTCTATGAACGGGGGATTGAAGAGGCCCGGGAGATCATGGCCGAGTTGAGGAACAAGGGAAAATTTTACAACCGAGAGGTGTGGCTGATCAATCGAGAACGGAGGGTCCCCATCCTGACCTCTGCGTCTCTTCTCTACGATGAAGAAGGGAAAATGGTAGGAACCCTGGGCGCCTTCAAGGACATCACGCAACGGAAAACCCTCCAGTTGAAGCTGCGGCAAACCGAGGCACAGCTGATCCAAACCGCGAAGATGCGCGCCCTTGGGGAACTCGTGGCCGGGGTGGCCCACTCCATCAACAACCCGCTCATGGCCTCCAATACGCTCCTCCATGTGATCCAGGAGAATCTTAAGAACCAGGACGTCCCGGCCCTTCATGAAAAGCGGTTGACGATTCTCATGGAGTGCAACCGCAGGATCGAAGGGATCGTCAAGCACCTGAAAGATTTCTCCAGACAGTCGGAGGGTCAGTTTGCGGCCACGGACATCAACAAGACCATCGAGAATGCGCTGCTCATCAGCGGCCAGCATCTGCTCAATCGAAACATTCGGATCCAGAAATCGTTGGCGTCCGACCTCCCTCCCGTCTGGGGGGATACGAACCAGATCGAAGAAGTGATCATGGAACTCATGGCCAACGCGCGGGATGCCATGGAGGAAGAATCGCAGGAAAAAACCCTGACGGTTTCCACCTCCCTGCACGCCAGAGACGGAAAGGCAGACGTTCTCGTGGAGATCGAAGACACCGGGAAAGGGATCCCCCCGGAAATCCGGAGCAAGATCTTTGACCCGTTTTTCAGTACGAAGGATAAGGGAAAGGGAACGGGGTTGGGGCTGTCCATCTGTTACGGCATTGTGGAAGAGCATCGGGGAAGGATGGAAGTGGACAGTGAGCCGGGGGTTCGCACGGTGTTTCGCGTGTTTCTGCCGGCCATGGACCCCGCGGATTCGGTGAAACGTGCCGGGGCCGCCGCCGATTGAACGAGCCGCAGGCGGAGACAGCCGGGGGTCCCTGGGATTGGCCTTGCGATGCCATCTTCCCGCTTGAAAAGAGGGCCAGAGGAGAGAGGGAATGCACAAGAAGATTCTGGTGGTTGACGACGACGAAATGGTGCGGATCGCTTTGGAGGAGTTGCTCCTTTCCAAAGGGTACCGGCCCCGAGTCGTGCCCGGAGGGCAGGAGGCGCTCGATGAATTGCGCAAGGAGGAGTTCGACCTTGTCATTCTGGACATCATCATGCCGGGCATGGACGGGTATGAGGTATGCCGAAGGATACGAAGCGAACAGAAGTGGAGCCAACTTCCCGTGGTCATGCTGACCGCTCTGAGCAGTCAGAAGGAACGGGAAAAGGGGGAGCAAGCCGGGGGGGACATGTTTCTCCCGAAACCCATCTCTCCTCAGAAGCTCCTGTCGCTGATCGAGGCGGCGATGGGGTGATGAATGCGGCGTTCAGGTCCGCGCATGGGGAAACGTACACTCCGAACCGTGCCGGCCCGTCATGAGGTACATGCGGGGAGAAACCCACCCGTCAGCCAAGAACTCATCCTCCAGCCCGTCCAGAATGCCGTCGTGGATCGCCCAACTCCTCCCCCGGATCGTCTCCTGGAACCCCGGTTCTCGAAACGGGGTGCTCCCATCCAGCCTTCGGTACAGTGCACCGCCTTCCTGAAAGGCCTCCTGAATGCGCTTCATCCTGCGAAACCCTTCAAAATAGCAGAAACCCAATCGCTCATAGGCAATGGCGTTGTGATAGAACAGGGCATCCAGGAAGACGGTTTGGATGGAAAGGGTCTTGGCGAAGTGCTCGATGCAACCCACCGTGGAGCGGGTGAGCCGCAGTCCGGAGCGGACCTGCCCCGGGAAGAGACCGGCTTCCATGGCTTTCCGTTCTTCCGGAAGGTTTCGGTTCGCCCTGCCGAACAGGGTGTCCCTTCCCTGTTCGTCCACGTCAATGTCAAACCGCGGGGAATCCGGATCGTTGACCAGGAGGAAATCCCATTCCAGGGTCTTGGCGTCCGGACGGTCGGAGATTTGCATGGAATAGAGGGGTTCCCGGGCGGATGGGTCCTGCCTGACCTCGATCAGGGCGATCGGGTCATACGGCGGACAGTAGAATCTCACACGCTTGGCACCTTCGGGTCCCCGGAACGTGAGCGGGTTGATCTTGAAACGGCCGAACAGCTCCGGGGCGATCAACAGCCGATAAAGGCCCTGCTTCTCCTGGGAGGAAAGCTGGTTGATCGCTCGGATCCAGGCCATCCGTGTAACCCTTTCCCGGCTATTTCCATAGATGAGGAACGCATTCCAGGATGTCCCGAACACCCAGATCCTTCAGGAGCCATTGCGAGAAGACCTCTTGTTTGAGACGGTCCTCCCATCGGATGGTCCCCAAGATGCCCTGGAGGGTTTCCAGTGTGGTGAAGGCGTCTCCGGACGTAGCAAGCAAGGGGATATCCGCCTTTCCCGCTGCCTGGATCATCTGCGGGTTGGGCAGGCGCGGTCCGGGCAGGAGGATGCCTGCCACGGATGCTTCGCAAGACGGGTCGGTGTTGGAGGGCCCGGGTGTTGGCTGCCCCGTGAGGACCATTCGCCCGTAGGCCTGTCGAAAGAGGCGAAGGGGCCCTTGAAGCAGGCGGGTTCCCAAGCTGCAACCGCAGATTCTGCGTTCGGTGTGTTCTTCGCCCGCCACCAGCTCGGCCGGAAGGCGTTGGGCGATCTCTCCGACGGTGAGGGAAGACAGGACGCTCATTTCCGGAACAAAGGCCGCGGGGGTTCCTTCTTGCCTCTGCAGGAGAGGCTTCATCCGGGCCTTTTCCCGGTCGTACTCTCGGGCCGGGATCCGGTTGACGATCACGCATCGGGTGAGGCCCCGCAGCAGCGATTGAATCGAGAGAAGGGAATAGATCGAGGTGGCTTCCGCCTCATAGCGATCCAGCAGAAACACATCCGCTTTGAGACGTCTGGCGAGATCCATTTCGGACACCGGAAAGAGCGGTCGGTCAGAGAAAAGGCGTTGAGAACCCATCACCAAGAGACATTCACAGTGCTTTCCCCAGGCGTGCAGGTCCTCGCAGATTTCGGCCAGCGAAAGACCGGGCACCCGGCCGCCAGGTGCGCCGTCCTCCTTGGGGGGGCAAATCGTCCTTGTCCTGCCTTCTCCCAGCAGCCTGGAGAAGAGAACGCTGTCTGGGCTCCCTCCGGGAAGTCCCTGTTCGCCTTCCGGGTCGCTGGCCAAGTGGACGAACCCGGTGGGGACCCCCTGCCTGAGCAGGCTTTCCGCCAGCAACCATCCCAGAAGACTTCTGCCGGACCCAGGTCCTGTTGAGCCGATGTAGAGGATGCCTTTCATCCGTTCCCCCCCGCTGTATCATGAACGTTATAGCAAAGGTCGTACCAGGAATCGAAACGGGGTGCAGGGGCGCCGGAGCTTGCGCGGCGCCGGGCTGGTGGCATATATCTTGCAAAATTTTCGGCGAGGAACGGTTGGAACGATCGCAGGACTTCGGATACGTCGCAACACAACAAGGGCCCGACCTTGGATGAGACAGGAAGAATGCCCGGTTCCGGCTCATGCGGGCAGAAGCATCCGCCTTTTCCTCTTGAGGAGGCGGAGATCCTGCTCCAAGCGATCAACGCCAGTCGCCGGCGGTTGTTTGTGATCACCAAGGACCTGCGAATCATCGCGGCAAACCGTGCCGTCCGAGAGAGGCACGGGGGGGAACTGGTGGCAAGGGTTTGCCATGAGGCATTCTTTGATTCGCCTGAACCCTGCAACGAGTGTCCGGCCCTGGAGATTCTCAAGACCCGCAAGCCCACCTCCAGAAGGCTGGACGAATGGTTTCCTCGGGGCGGGAACAACCTGTGTCTTCACGCCTCCCCTCTGTTCGATGAGCGGGACCTGCAGGCTATAGCGATTCTGGATCATCCGCTTTCCGATGTGAGAGAGTCCGAGCGCCACATCTCCACGAACTTCCTCTGGGAACCGAATTCCTTCTTCGTCTGGAACCTCATGTTGAGTTCGGCCGACGGCGTCATCGCCGCCGACACGAAGGGGAAGATTCTCCTCTTCAACGACGCCGCCGCCGAGATCACCGGATACACCGTGGATGAGGCGCTCGCCGATCTGACGATCGACAAGATCTACCCGGGCGATGGCGCCCGGGAGATCATGCGGAAGCTCCGGAGCGAAGAGTGCGGGGGAAAGGGAAAGTTGAAGAATTACCTGGTGGACATTGTCCGTAAGGACGGCCAGACCGTACCCATCGGCCTTTCGGCGGCCCTCATCTATGAAGGAGACCGCGAGGTGGCGTCGGCGGGTTTCTTTCGCGATCGTCGGGAAAGGCTGGAAATGCAGCGACAGCTTCAAAAGACCCAGGTTCAACTGCATCAAGCGGAAAAGATGACCAGTCTCGGGAAACTGGCCGCCGGTGTGGCCCATCAGCTGAACAACCCGCTGGGGGGGATCGCCCTGTTCGCGCAGCTGCTCCTGGAGGAACATGAGCTGGAAGAAGGCGCCAAGAAGGACATTCGCAGAATCATCGAGGATGCGGAGCGTTGCCAAACCACCGTCAAGGAACTGTTGGCGTTCGCCAGGCAAACGAAGCAGGAGATTCGCCCCTGTGACATCAACGAAACCCTCCGTCGGACCCTCTTCTTCCTGGAAAAACAGCCCCTTTTCAGAAACGTGAAGATCCAGGAGGACCTGTGCCCGGATCTGCCGTTGGTTTGCTCCGATGGCCAGCAACTGAACCACGTGTTCATGAACATCATCATCAATGCCGCCGAGGCCATGGAAGGGCAGGGGACCATAACGCTCCGGACGTCGGTCGTTCCCGGCGCAGAGAGCGTTCGGATCCAGATCTCGGACACGGGCCCCGGAATTCCCGAGGAGATCCAGCCGGTTATTTTTGAACCGTACTTCACGACCAAAGAGGCCGACAAGGGAACCGGGCTTGGCCTGAGCATTGTGTACGGGATCATTGAAAACCACCACGGAACGATTTCGGTGGACAGCCGGCCCAACGAAGGGGCAACGTTTGTGATCACGCTTCCTCGGGTGCAACCGGCTGCCACGCAGTAGCCTCTCCCCGGTGGAGGCGCCGCGGCCCTGCCTGTTTGGCCATCCCCGCGCGGGTCGCTTCCGGATAACGAGAGATGTGAGGGGCAACCTGCGTGTGCATCCCGCCGTCCTTTCAACGAAAGGGGCTGAAAAGGCCGCGGGGTTGAATCCCCAGACGTCATCCGGCGGATGCTTTGCATGCGGCTTGCCGGCACCCAGGGATCCCGATCGGTGTCGTCTACGTTTGCAACCTGTAAAGAAACCTGACAGTCCCTGCCCCCGATGCGCCTCCAAGACCCCGTGGCGCGCATGACCACAGGGCCGACATCTCTTGATTCGTTGGCCCTTTCCCACAGGCGGTGCCGACCGTCGGTGCTGGCATATTCCTTGCTCATTTTGGAGGGTATTGCGTTGCCGCTCGATGGGCTTCCGTTGCGCCGCGAGGGGCAGTGCCTGTCCCGGGGAGGAACCCGGGGGGGCCACCGTCGGTACGGCGGCACAGACGGCCGGCCCTCTGTCGCAGACCGGCAACAGGAAGCGATTCGTCTCGTCCATGGGTCTTCTGGGACCGTGGAACACAGTCCGCGGACAGTGAGGAACGCTTCACTCACAGGGCAGAAGGAGAGAGAACGATGAGCGGAGAAAGCGCAGGCATTACGTCGGTCTCAC
>Ga0068714_10006265_pt1 | contig 12195 bp, 7 predicted proteins | sample MTBNYHSulfiMetaG_FD_62988 | JGI IMG/M metagenome (GOLD analysis project Ga0068714, IMG submission 62988) | Enrichment culture microbial communities from rom New York Harbor, USA that are MTBE-degrading - MTBE-NYH (New York Harbor Sulfidogenic)... | ecosystem: Environmental > Aquatic > Marine >... | reverse complement strand
TGGACGGCGACGGGCAGCCCGAACTGGTCTTCTGTGTTGAGGATGGTGTGCAGGCCGTTGGCGTCAACGGGAGCACCATCTGGAAGACCCGGCTCAACGATCCGTTCGACACCGAGGGCTCGTTGAGCGTCGGAGACATCGACAACGACGGACGCAGCGAAGTCTATGTCAACAGCTACATGGAATCCGACGGCTACTCGTTCACTCAGGTCTACGCCCTGGACCATCAGGGCCGGCAGATGACGCAGGCCGGGTTCCCGAAGACGGTGATGAACGACCCCGGCGATAGCGCGCCGCTTCTGGCCGACATCGACGGGGACGGCCAGAAGGAGATTCTGGTCGGCGCGGCGGGCACGCCGCTCATCGCCTGGGAGGCGGATGGTTCGACCGTGGTGGGATTCCCCATGCTGACGCTGCTCACCGAAGTCGACTGCACAGCCGCGATCAGCGACCTCGATCAGGACGGCGACACCGAGGTCCTGGTCGGCGGCTATGACTATCGGTTCCACGTCGTGGACATGCCCGGCCAATACGATCGCGACGCCACCGACTGGGGAGCCGCAAGGCATGACCCACAAAACTCCGCATGGACTTCGAAGGCTCCTACGCTCGACCTGGGTGCCGCACCGGAGCAGATCCAGCCGGGACAACGACTGCTCCTGGAGCTACACGCATCGAACCCGGAGAACCGTCCCCTGCGTTTCATTGTCGGTAACCTGCCTGAAGGAGCGTATTTCGACGAGAATGCACTGACGGTTTCCTGGAAGCCGACCGCCGATCAGGCCTTCCACACGTATCGTTTCTCTTTTCTGGTCACAGACGGCATCCACCAGACCAGCCGCAGCGTCGCAGTGGCAGTGGCGCCCGACGCAATCTACTCGGCCAACATGGACTCCGATCCCGCCTGGCAGCTTGACGAAGGATGGACTTGGGGTATTCCGGCAGGACATGGTTCGTGGAACGGCGATCCTGCTTCCGGCCGCACCGGACAGAGTATCATTGGCTATGCCCTCGACGGAGACTACGAGGACGGTCTGACCGAGACGCGCTACGCGACGATGGGGCCGGTCAACTGCGAAGGTTACGCCAACATTCGCCTGGGCTTCTGGCGGTGGTTGGGAATCGAAGCGCCGTACGACGAAGCGTGCGTCCAGGTCTCCAACGATGGCGCCAACTGGACCGATCTGTGGACGGCCGGCCATTCGCACGTTTCCGACGAATCGTGGCGGTTTATGGAATACCCCGTGCCCGCGTCGATCGGCGACGGACAGTCAACGCTCTATTTCCGATGGGGCATCGGCCCGACGGATGAATCGGTCACCTACGCCGGCTGGAACATCGACGATGTCCAGGTGACGGGAGACGCCATGCAATAGAAAAGGAATTCCTTCGTAGGGTGTACATCGAACCCTGCCTGTCTCAACGGAGATGGGCAGGGTTCTTCATTGCGCCCGCGAGCCGGGGTAGCGCCTGTTGTCCAGAGCAAAAGAAAACACGTTACGGTCTCGGCGCGGTTCGGCACTACGGTTGTAGGCGCAACGAACGGCGAACGAATGCGTCTGGCTCGTTCTTCACAGCGCACGTGCGTGACACCGATCGCCGGCAGGAGCAACGGCTCAGGTCGGCATGGCAAGCGGTCACTTCGAGGGGAGGTGGTTGGATGCACATATGAAACCAGGGAAACGCCTGCGCCCGGAGAATCGCACGGATGACTCGGGTGTTCAGGGAAAGGAGTCTTACGATGTTTAAACAGTGGATTCTCTGCCTGTGTGTGGTTCTGTTGTACGCGATCGAGCCGGCCCTTGCGGCCGACAGCGATCCGGACTTTGTCGGCTGGTGGAAGCTGGATGAAACGTCCGGCACCGTTGCCTCCGATTCGTCGGGGCGCAACTTCCGTGGCATTCTACGAAATGGTCCCGTCTGGATCGATGGCCTTGACGGCGGCGCTCTGCAATTCGATGGCCGCGACGACTACGTCGCAATCGCCAACGTCTATTACGGTCGTGTCGCCAATTTGCAGGTGACGGTCGCCCTGTGGGTGAAGAGCGAAAGCGAGAACGACCAGGTTCTGTTCTCCTTCGATCGTAACGAATACTGGCGACTGGAGATCAACGGCACGGCCGCGGAAGCCGGACAGGTCGGCTGGAGCCTGATGACTGACGCCGGACAGGCTGACCTGGCCGGAAAGACCCGCATCGATAACGGTCAGTGGCATCACGTCGCAGGTGTCTTCGATCGCGGCGCGATCTACATCTATGTCGACGGAAAGGTCGACGCCAGCACCCGGCTGGGCACGACCTTCGGAACGGGCAACCCGCGATTCGGCTTTCTGGGCGTAGGTTCCGAGGCGACCAAATTCGATGGGGACAAGGCCCCGGAGAACTACTTCCAGGGCGCAATGGACGACGTGCGTCTCTACACGCGAGCCCTGACGGCGGCCGAGATCGGACAATTGGCTGTACCCGCCGGACAGAACAACGACGACTGTAGCCACGCCAAGCCCGTTGCGGACGTCGTGAACCTGCCGTTCGACACGAGACAGGCCACTCACGACGGCCAGGGAATCGTCATGCGAAGTCCGAATCTCTGGTATCGCTATGCGCCCGCGTACACGGGCGTGGCCACAGTCAGCCTTTGCGGCAGTCAGTTCGACACGATGGTGGCCGTCTACCGCGGAACCGAGTGCTCCCCCGGTCCGAACCGGCTGGTCGCGGCCAATGACGACGCCTGTGGACGTCAGTCCGAGGCGACGTTCGATGCCGTGTCCGGTCAGACGTATCTCATCGAGGTGGGCGGCTACGGCCAGGCCGCCGGCCAGGGCGTGCTGACGCTTGCCTGCGAGGCCGCGGCCAGTGCGGAATTCGATCTGGGCGACGCGCCGGACAGTTCGGGAGACCATGACGCGCGAATGACCGCCTACGTCTCTGCTGACGATGGCACCGTCGAAGCCCACTTCCCGACCGTCGCCGACGACGCCAGCGGACGACCGAGTGGACCGCTCCATCGCAATCCACGGAGCGTCGCGTATCTCGGCGAGGCGGTGACACTGGAGAACGAAGCAGACCAGGGCACCGATGAAGACCGGGTCAACAACATCGATCCGGCCCGAGACAAGGCGGACCAGGACGGCGCCGATGACGGCGTGATACTGCCGATCACGATGCCTGCGTGCGGATGGACCAGCTTCGACTATCTCGTCAACGTCGTGGCGCCCGATACGGACCTCTGGGTCAACGTCTGGTGTGATTTCAACCGCGACGGTGATTGGGACGACGACAGCGAAAGCGACCCGGACATGGGCTGCGGCGACCGGACGGTCTCCGAGTGGGCGGTACGGAATCAGTACCTCTTCGGCTTGCCCGCCGGGCTTCATCAGATCAGCACGCCCGCCTTCGTGGCGTGGCACCCAACCAAAGGACCGGAAGAGATCTGGATGCGGATTACGCTGAGCGAGCAGCCCTGGAAAGGCGGCGAGAACCCCGCCACAATGGGCAATGGCGGCTCCGGGCCGGCCGAAGGATACGAGATCGGTGAGACCGAGGACTACCGCTTCGTGCCCGAGTCCGATTGCCCGTTCTGCGAGGACCTCAATGGCGACGGGAAGATCGATTTCGACGATCTGATCGAGCTGATCGACACCTGGCTGGACACCTGCCTGGAGTAATCTCCGAACCCTCCGGAGTTACATCGCGACTGAGGCCGTGGGGTGCGACAACCCACGGCCTCGTCTTTTTGCGCGCAGGACGAGGCCAACGCCACCCGGAGATTTCTGTAACCAGGTCCTCCGTGTCTTGTGAGGCAGTTGTCCCACTCGGTCCCAGCATCCATCGGCGTCTTACGACGGCCAGGCGCCCGCAACCTCGGACTTGGGCTTGCCGGAGGCAGGTTCCGCGTGAGCGCCACTGAAGCCCAGCCGCAGGGATAGGCGACTGAGCATCACGTAGAGCGACGGGACCACCACCAGCGTCAGGATCGTGGCGAAACCCAGCCCGAAGATAACGACAACCGCCATGTTGCGCCACCACTGAGTCGATTCGCTCTTGGTGGCCCAGGTGAAGGTATGGAAATCGTAAGAGACGCCGACTGCCATGGGAATCAGTCCGATGATCGTGGTCATGGCCGTCAGCATCACGGGCCGCAGACGGGTGACACCCGCTCTGGACGCCGCCTCAATCAGGTCCATGCCCTCCCTCTGCAACTGCTGCGTATAGGCCAGCAGCACGATTGCATTGTTGACCACCACACCCGCCAGGCTGATGATCCCGATTCCCGTCATGATGATCCCGAAGGGCAGGCCACAAACCAGCAGGCCGATCAGCGCGCCGATCAGAGACAACACCACGGTCGTCATGATGATGAACGGCACCATGAGCGAATTGAACTGGATCACCAGGACCATGACCACCAGCAGCAGCGCGATTGCAAAGGCTTTGGACAGGAATGCCTGCGCCTTGTCCTGCTCTTCCTTCTCGCCGGCGTAGCGAATGTCATAGCCCAGCGGAAGTTCGATCGACGCGAGAGTCTTCTGCACGTCGGCGAGGACTTCCGAGCCGAGACGGCCTTCCGCGTCGGCAGTGAGTGTAACGACGCGTTTCTGGTCGACGCGGTTGATCGTTCCGAAACCGCCGCGGTAAGTAAACGTGCCCAGAGAGCTGAGCGGCACGGCGTCCCCGGCTGTGTTGGGAACCTGAAGACGGTACAGATCGTCGACCTTCGTGCGGTCCTCTACAGGCAGGCGCACCGTGATGTCGTATTCTTCGTTATACTCGCGGTAGGTGCCGACTTTGCTGCCGAACACGGCCATCTTGAGGAAGTTACCTACGGTGGCGGTGTTGACGCCCACGAGCATGGCGACCCGGCGGTCCACCGTAAAAGCCAGTTCCGGGCGTGCCCCTTCGAAATCGCTGCGAAGGTTCACAACATTGGGCACTGCCGCGATCAGGCGCCGGGCCTGCTCACTGAGCCGCTCGAGCGTCTTGAAGTCTTCGCCCATGACGCGGACCGTGACGGGCGCCCCGCTCGGCGGCCCTTCTTCCTCCTTCTCGACCTTGATCTCCGCGCCGGGAATGTCGGCAATCGCCTGACGAATCTCCGCAATGACTTCGTTGGACGGCCTCTGGCGCTCGACAAAATCGTGGAACACCAAGGTGATGCCGGCCAGGTGGGGCCCCCCGGCGCTGGCCATCAGGCCCATGTTCGCCCCGCCCGCCGATCCGACGTTCGTGATGACGTGCTTGAGCCAGGGACGATACGGCGCCAGACGCTCCTCGATCAGACGGGCGATTCGGTCGGTCTCGTGGATATTGGTTCCCTGCGGCGCGCGAATATCGATGACGGCCCGTTCGGGGTCCCCCTCCGGGAAAAACTCCGTTCCCTTGCCGATCTTGGCGTAGAGGATTCCCAGGCCAACCAGCAGGCAGAACGCCACAAACAGGGTCAGGCCGGGATTGTACAGCCCCGCTTCCTGGACGCGACGATAGGCTCGCAGGGACCAATGGTCCTTCTGATGTGGTTTGGGCGACCGGCCCGCCCAGACCGAGCAGATCACCGGGTTGAACACCAGGCCAACGAACAGCGACGCCAGAAGGCCCAATGTCAGCGTGATGGGCAGATACTTCATGAAGTCGCCCATGACCCCCGGCCAGAACATCATCGGGAAGAACGCACAGACGGTAGTCAGCGTCGACGTCGTCACCGGCCAGGCCACCTCGCGGGCTCCGAGGATCGACGCGTCGACCAGACTGTAGCCGAGCTGGAGATGCCGGTAGATGTTCTCCACAATGACGATCGCGTTGTCCACCAGCATGCCCAGGACCAGGATCAGGCTGAAGAGCACGATCATATTCAGCGTATAGCCCAGGGCCTGAACCAGAAAGAAGGTGATGAGCATGCTCAGCGGAATGATCATCGCCACGATGGTGCTCGGACGCCAGCCCAGAAACAGCAGCAAAACCGCCGTCACCAGGATCAGGGCCGCCGCGATGTTGTTTTCGAGGTCCGCCACCATGCTGCGGACCATCTTCGACATGTCGTACGTGACATCGAACTTCACCGCGGAGGGCACGCGTTTCTGCGCCTCGGCAAGCACCGCCTTGATCCGGTCGGAGATCTGCACCGCGTTGGCGCCGACGCGCTTGCTGACGCTCAGTGTGATCGTGTCGGCGCCGTTGAGACGCGAGAAGCTGGTCCGGTCCTTGAACGTGTAGCGCACCGTCGCCACATCGGCCAGGTAGATGGGGACACCATCGCGAGCGGTCAGCATCAGATGATCGACCTCTTCCGGCGTCACGAACTCGGCGGGAATACGAACGTTGAATTTCGTGCCTGGAGTTTCGAGCCCTCCCGCGGAGATATTGACGTTCTCCGACGGGATCAGGGCCAGAATCTCCGGGATCGTCAGATTGTACTTGGCGAGGCGGTCGGGGTCGAACTCCAGGCGGATTTCCCGTTCCAGGTCGCCGGCCATCTCGACCTTCAGCACGCCTGGCATGGCTTCGAGTACGTCCTGTACCTCGTCGGCAATCTCCTTGAGTTGGACGGGAGAAACCTCACCCGAGAGACTAATCAACATGATCGGCAACTCGGCGAAGTTGATCTCCTTGATGATCGGCTCATCCGCGTCCTGAGGCAGCTCCCCTTTCGCCAGGTCGACGCGGTCGCGCACGCGCTGCAACGCGACCTCGCTGGGCACATCCGGGTCGAATTCGACGCTGATCAACGACATGCCCTCGGCGCTGCTGGAGGTGATCTCCTCCACGCCGCGAATCCCGTTGAGTTCCTTCTCGATCTTCATCGTGACGGACGTCTCGATATCCTCGGGCGAGACCCCCTCGTACATCGTCGTCACCATGATATAGGGAATGGGAATATCCGGGGCCGCCTCGCGCGGCAGCGAGACATAGCTGCTGGCGCCCAGCAGAACGATGATCACGCCCAGGACAACGACGGTGGTCCGATTTCGAATCGCGACATCGGTGAGGAGCATGGCGTTTACTTCTCCTCCGACTCGATACTGACGCTCTGGCCCGGGGCCACGAAACGGTGTCCGGCAACGATCAGTCTGTCCCCGGGTTTCAGCCCGCTGACGACCTGGATCCGGTCGCCCTTGATTACGCCAAGCTGGACGTCGCGCCGCATGGCCTGTGAACCCTCGACTACATAGACAGCGTAGCCATCTTCCATGGGAATCACCGCCAGCAGTGGGATCAGGATCGCGTCCTTCAACACTCGACGCGACAGCCGGACTCGAACGATCTGGCCGCTCCGCAGCAGCCCCTGACGGTTGTCCAGCGTGATTTCGACCGGTGTCGAGCGCGTCTGCGAGTTCGCCAACTGGCTGATGTAGGTAATCTTGCCCACAACGGATTTCTCGCAACCCCTGACATCCGCCAGGACTTCGGCCTCCCGTCCCACGGAGAAGAACGCGATATCCCTTTCCGGAATGTCCACGACGACCTTCACGGTGTCGATCTCGACGATTTCCGCCACCGGCGTGCCGGGTGAGACGTATTCGCCCTCCTCGACGGGCAGATCGTTGAGCACCCCATGGACGGGCGAGAGAATATGCGTTCGATCCAGACGGGCACGAGCTTCCTCAAACGCCGCCTTGCTGGCCGCCAGTTCCGAGACGGCATTGTCCAGATCCTGCTGCGGCGCCGCATCATCCTTGACCAGCGCCATCATCCGCTCGTATTCGATCTGGTCGCGTTTGTATCTGGCTTCGGTGGTTGCGAACTGAGGCTGAATGAGGTCCGTCTTGAGCTGGACAAGCAGGTCGCCCTGCTGAACCATGTCGCCCTCCTTGGGCACGATACGGGCAATGGCCGCCGCCTCTTCCGCTGATACGGTCACCACGCGATTGGGCTCGATGATCGCCGGCAGGGTGAACGCATCCGCCAGCGCCGCCTCCGGAACGATCCCCATCACCGAGACGTTCACGGGAGGCGCCTCCGCAGGCGGGGCCTCCTTGCTCGGTTGCGGCATCATGGCGATGGCAACCACCGCCCCCACCGCGGCGAGGGCAATCACCGTCTTGGTCACAATCCGTCGAAAGCGACCGCGGCCTTCTTCAGACCTCCGACTCTTCTGCGATGTGTCGCTCATGGACTCTACCCATCTCTTGGCATTAGGAAAGGCCACCCGCATCACGGGCTCTGCCGGCCAAGCTCTGTACTATAGTTTTGTGTCTACCCTTATGCAAGGTTCGCGAATCGGAAGCCTCATTAGCATGCCATCAATGCGTGAAAACCGGCACAAAAGAAGTATGGCTTCCGCACTCTTCTGACAACCATCAGCGGCATCCCGGCCCAGCCTGAACGCCGGGCCGCAGGACCCTGATATCACAGTCGCAGGCAGGCCGCCGCTGGTTGCAAAAACACTCGTTTAATACGGCAGTTTAAAACATCTGTTTGGAAAGTCAAGCTGCTGTGGCACAAAATACGTCAAAAAGCCTTGCGGCAGTACAGCCATTCGCCTCCGGAATCCGTAACTTGACCGCCCGGGCCGACTTCGGTACTATGCCTCGGGCAGTGTCGTGGGTGAGCCGGCACAGCCGTAACATCCCGTCCTAACGCCAACCGACAGAAGGAGTGGTCGCGTGCCCCAGGAAGAGCAGGTATTGGTTGTCGAACGGAGAGTCTTTGATGAGGTGGGGAGCTTTCACGGCCTGAATTTCGACGCCGAGAAGTATCTCGACGCCCTTTTCGCCCAAGGCCAGCCGCGTTTCATCCCACGGCCGCAGGCGGAAAGAGACCCCTCTTTCAAACAGCTCATCCCCTATGTCATCATGGCCTGTGAGGGCAGATTCCTCACCTACGTCAGGGGCAAGCGGGCCGGCGAGACCCGCCTCGTCGGAAACCGGTCGATCGGCATCGGAGGCCACATCAATCCCGTTGACTGGACGCTGTTCAGCGCGGATTTCTACAGGACGTACTGCGAAGCCGTGGAACGCGAGGTAAACGAAGAGGTCTGCGTCGAAGCCCATCATGCCGACCACGTGGTCGCTCTGCTCAACGACGATTCCAACGAGGTCGGCCAAGTGCATCTGGGGATCGTGCACTGCTGGGTCCTGGATGCGCCGAGCGTGACGAAGCGGGAGCAGATGATCACGCAGATGGACTTTCTGACCGTCGAGCAGTTGCAGGCGGTCCGCGACACGATGGAGACCTGGTCGCAGTTGTGCCTCGACGGTCTGCCGCAGGTGATGAGCCGCATAGAATCGGCAACCCAGTCGGACGCCCGCATTTGACCCTTTCGAAAGGATAGACCATGCCCAAACTGACGACCGGTCTGTTACTCGGACTCCTACTGCTGGCGACCCGTGCCGGCGCCCAGGAATGGAAGCTGGTCTGGTCGGACGAGTTCAACGTCGCCGGAATGCCCGATCCGAACAAATGGGACTACGAACAGGGTTTTATCCGCAACAAGGAGCTGCAATACTACACCAAGGCTCGGCCCGAGAACGCACGCGTCGAAGACGGCTGCCTCGTCATCGAGACGCGAAAGGACGGTTTCGAGGGCCGCCCCATCACGTCGGCCAGCCTGCACACGCGGTGGAAAGCGTCCTGGTGCTACGGCCGGATCGAGGTCCGTGCCAAGCTGCCCACCGGCAAGGGCATGTGGCCGGCAATCTGGATGCTCGGCGTCAACCGCGAGATCGGCTGGCCTGCCTGCGGCGAGATCGACATTATGGAGAACGTCGGCTTCGATCCGTTGAAGATTCACGCCAACGTCCACACCAAAGCGTACAACCACGTCCTGGGCACCAACAAGGGTAACCGCATCGAGGTCACCGATCCGTCGCAGAACTTCCACGTCTACGCCATCGAGTGGTTTGAAGATCACATCGACTTCTTCGTGGACAAGACGAAGTACTTCACGTTCCGCAACGAAGGGACAGGCAATGACGTCTGGCCGTTCGACAAGCCGCACTACCTGATCCTCAACGCTGCGTATGGTGGTTCCTGGGGCGGCGCCCAAGGCACAGACGATGGCATTCTGCCGCAGAAGTACTTCGTCGACTACGTCCGTGTCTACCAGAGCAAGTGACTGTTGCCTTTGTCGATTCGACGGATTGGAGAACGCATCGCATGAAGACTCTTCCACGTTTCGGACTGCTGTCGGCAGCCCTCCTTCTGTTCGCAGGTTGTGCATCGAAAATGGAAATCATCGCGCATCGAGGGGCCTCCTATCTGGCCCCGGAAAACACAGTCGCCTCGGCCGCGCTGGCCTGGGAGAAGAAGGCCGACGCCGTCGAGGTAGACGTTTATCTTACCGCGGACCAGCAGGTGGTCGTGATCCACGACCGCACGACCAAGCGGACCGCCGGCGAGGAGCTGGAGGTCGCGGCCTGTACCGCCGAACAACTGCGCCGTCTGGACGTGGGGAGTTTCAAGGACGCGAGCTTCGCCGGCGAGCGCATTCCGGTACTGGAGGAGATCATCGAGACGGTGCCTGCCGACAAGAAGCTCTTCGTCGAGATCAAATGCGGCCCGGAGGTGTTGCCGGCCCTGGAGAGGATCATCGTCGAAAGCGGCAAACGACCGCAGATCGTGATCATCGGGTTCGGGCTGGAGACCGTCACGGCCTCCAAGCAACTCATGCCGGACATCCCCACGTACTGGCTGGTCGGCACAAAGAAGGACGAGCAGACCGAAGCGTGGATTCCGCACGACACGACCCTCGCCGACCAGGCGGCTGCCGCCGGCCTGGACGGCCTGAACGTGCATTGGGCCGGCGTCACGAAGGAATTCGCCAAGAGCGTCAAAGACAAAGGCCTGGGTTTATATGTCTGGACGGTCGACGACTCGGCAGAAGCGATCCGCCTGGCGAAGCTTGGCGTCGACGGCATCACAACAAACCGCCCGGGGTGGCTGCGAAGCGAACTGTCCGGCTTCAAACGCCTGTTCTGAACGGTTCGCGTCCTGCGACGAACAGTGGCTGGCAGGTCAGGCCTTCAGTCCGGTCAGATCAACTTCGAGCTTTCGCTTCTCGCGGATCAGCTCATCCAGTGTGAGCTTGGTCCTGCGGCACCCCGCCTCACGGCCCAGGATCGTTGCCAGCGTCGCATTGACGCTTGGCTCGACCGTCGGGTTGTCGTAGAGGCCATCCGTGACGCACTTGTGAAACGTGTCGATGTTCCGCTTGGCGCCGCTGGGATACAGGTCTATCACGTCGCCGCCACGCCAGCCGCTGCGGTTACCGAGAATACGGACCTGTGTGGTGTAGCCGGTCTCCAGGTACCCATCGCGTCCCTGGGCAAAACAGTCGGAGCGGAACTCGAAACGGTTCTTGAGGTGCTCGCCGCGATGGTTCAGAATCAGCCCGTTGGCGAACTCGTACGTGATGGAATAGACGTCGTGTGAATCGCCGTGCGCGTCGGCCCGGCCGACACGTGAGGCGCCCGTCGCACTGACCGGCGTCTGCCCGGCAATCCACAGCGCCACATCGATTGCGTGGATTCCCGCGTTCACGAGATAGCTGCCACCCAAGGCCTCGTCGTTGACCCAGATCAACTGCTGGAGGCGACTCTCGATTGTAGCAGTCTTGGGCGGATCGCTGAAGCTCTCGTCGTTGTATTCCGAGCTGAGCATCGCGATTGGACCGATGGCACCGTTGCGCACGCGCTGGACTCCCTCGATGAAGAATGGATCCGTGCGGGTCTGGAAGTCGCACAGGAAGACCTGCTTGTTCGTCGCCGCCTTCCTTGCAGCGTCTCGGATGCGCAGGCAGCCAGGCACATCGCAGCCCAAGGGCTTGGCGACATACACATGAAGACCCGCCGTGACAGCAGCCTCGACGTGGTCCGGGAAGCAGTACGGCGGAGTCTCCAGGAAGACGGCATCAACCCCGCTGGCGATGAGCTTCTCGCACGCGGACAGGCCGGAGAAACGCCTCGCCTCGGGCACGCCAAACCGCTCCCCCGCCGCCCTGGCGACGGGCGCGAAGTAGTCGGCGACCGCCCAGACCTCGTAGCCACTGTGTTTGGCAAGCATGTCGGTGATCATCGTGCCGCGCTGGCCGACGCCGACGATGCCCGCCTTGATTCGACTATTGGCGGCTGCCCCACGAACGGCGCCCGGTCTGACCGCCGCGAAGGAAAACGCCGTCGCGCCGGCACGCGCAATGAAGTCACGACGACTGAGTCCCGGATCCCGTCCGTTCACTGTATTTGCCATAATAAGACCTCCGTAATAT
>Ga0068714_10006264_pt1 | contig 12196 bp, 11 predicted proteins | sample MTBNYHSulfiMetaG_FD_62988 | JGI IMG/M metagenome (GOLD analysis project Ga0068714, IMG submission 62988) | Enrichment culture microbial communities from rom New York Harbor, USA that are MTBE-degrading - MTBE-NYH (New York Harbor Sulfidogenic)... | ecosystem: Environmental > Aquatic > Marine >... | reverse complement strand
TTCTCGGAATAATAGGTCTCGTAGGCCGAGAGGTTGAGAACGGCCGGGTCGACCTCGACCTGTCCGAAGTCGGGATTGATCGTCGCGTCGAGCGTCAGATTGCTCTTCAGACCGATTTTGAGGTCCAGACCGGCGTTGCCCAGGCCGCGGCGGCCGGTCTCGAAGGGATTTCCCTCCTCGGCGGGCCGGAATTGGGCCTGGCCGACGACGTAGGGCTGGAGCTCGATGTGGAGGCCGGGATGGATTCCCTTGATGCCGCGAAGCTCGGCGAACTTCGAGACGAAGGCCGGCTCGCTCTTGGGCACCCAGGCGTAGCTGGCCACTTCGTTTTTGCGCTGGATGACGCGGCGGAAGTTCACTCCCCAGACGTGGTCATCCTTCTTCGGAAAACGGAGCTGGTTGAAGGGGATCTTCATCTCCAGAGTCCAGCCCCGGCCGTTGACCTCGGTCTTGGCCTCCCAGACGCCGTCCCAGGAACTGTCCATGTTCACATCGTTGGACAGAGCATAGTCGATGATCGAGCCCGAGGGATTGACCGAGAAGGAGTATCCTGTCCGCTTGTCGAAGTAGGGGTCTACGGCGAAGCTGAACCAGTCGGAATCGACCTGGGAATCGCGCCGGCCGAGACGGCTGACGATTTTTTTGGGCTCGGAATCGAAGCAGTAGGCGGCCACGTAAAGGGCCTTGTCGTCATAAGCCACCCAGACGTGGGTCTTTTCCGTGGCCGGATCGCCGTCTTGGGGGTCGTTTTGGATGAAACCGTCGCAGGGCGCGCACTGCCAAACCGCTTCCGTCAGTTTTCCGTCGATGACGACCGGTTCCGTTGCCCGGACGGCGGTGACCGTCTTCAGAGCGGCCGGCGCGGCCGCCGGGGCGGCGGGCGCCTGCTGGCGGTTCTTGTCTTTGGCCAAAGACATCATCGGAAGCAATAGAATCGCCAATATCAGCGCTGATTTCTTCATCATCCTCATTTTCTGCTCCTTTTATTCCTCACTGAGACGCCTCCCCCCTTCGGGACTACGGCTCTGATGGATATACGCATCAGGAACATTGTAGGTTTCCTGCGTTTTCCATTATTCCGTAATTGCTTTCCTAATTATTATACGTAAGCCATGGCCTAAAAGTTTCCGCCGACCGCCTTCTGGGCCAAAATTTTCAGTAGTGCGCCCCTTCATCCCGGCGGAAGCTTGTCAACTTCAGGCCTTTCGGGTAAAATAACAATTCTTGCTCGAGTCATCCTGAACATCGAGTGAAACCCCCGGTGGCTTAAAAACCCTGGAAAAACGACCATGAACACCGACATCGCCCGCATGCGCAACATCGGCATCAGCGCCCATATCGATTCCGGAAAAACGACCCTCTCGGAGCGGATTCTCTTCTACTGCAAAAAAATCCGCAGGATGCACGAAGTCAAGGGCAAGGACGGTGTGGGCGCCACCATGGACAGCATGGCCCTGGAAAAAGAACGGGGGATCACGATCTCCTCGGCCGCCACGCGGGTCTTTTGGGCCGGTCACGACATCAACATCATCGACACCCCGGGCCACGTCGACTTCACGATCGAGGTCGAGCGGAGCCTCAGGGTTCTGGACGGCGCCGTCCTGGTCCTGTGCGCCGTGGGCGGCGTGCAGTCCCAGACCATCACCGTCGACCGGCAGCTCAAGCGCTACAACGTTCCCCGCCTGGCGTTCATCAACAAGCTCGACCGCGTGGGCGCCAACCCCCTCAAGGTGCGGGACCAGATGGCCGAACGGCTCGGACTGAACGCCGTTCTCATGCAGCTGCCCATCGGTCTCGAGGACGGCCACCGGGGCGTCATCGACCTGGTGGCCATGAAGGCTCTGGCTTTCGACGGCCGGGACGGAGAGACGGTCAGGGAGGAAGCGATTCCCCAGGAGCTCCTGGCCGAAGCTCGGCGCCGTCGTGAGGAAATGATCGACGCCGCGTCGATGTTCTCCGATGAGCTCACTCAGGCTGTTCTGGAAGGGAGGGAGACCGAGGAGATGATCCGGCGCGCCGTCCGCCGCGGGACGGTCAGCCGGAAGCTCGTCCCGATTCTCATGGGCTCGGCCTACAAGAACAAGGGCGTGCAGCCTCTTCTTGACGCCGTGGTTGGATACCTCCCCGATCCGAGCGAAGTCGAGAACGTCGCCCTCGACCTGGACGGGGAGGGGACCGAAGTCGTCCTCAGGGCCGACGACGAGGCGCCGGCCGTCGCCCTGGCCTTCAAGCTCGAGGACGGGCCGTACGGCCAGCTGACCTACGTCCGCATTTATCAGGGCCGCCTGCGCAAGGGCTCGGAGCTCCTGAACGTCCGCTCCCGCCAGAAAGTCCGGGTCGGCCGCCTGGGCCGCATGCATGCCGACAGAATGGAGGACATCGAGGAGGCGCGCAGCGGCGACATCGTGACCCTCTTCGGCGTCGAATGCCATTCGGGGGACACGTTCGTCCAGCCCGGCCTCAATCTGACCATGACCAGCATCCACGTGCCCGAACCGGTCGTCTCCCTGGCCGTCGAGCCCGCGGACAGGAGAGCTTCGGACAACATGAGCAAGGCCCTCTGCCGCTTCACCAAGGAGGACCCGACCTTCAAATCCTACGTCGACGGCGAGTCGGGCCAGACGATCATCCAGGGCATGGGCGAGCTTCATCTCGACGTTTATTTGGAGCGCATCAAGAGGGAATACCGGACCGAGGTCCGGACGGGCCGGCCGCAGGTCGCCTACCGCGAGTCCATCAGCCGGCCGGCGGAATTCGATTACACGCACAAGAAACAGACGGGAGGCGCCGGCCAGTTCGGCCGGGTCGTGGGGGTCATCGAGCCGCTGGCCGAGGGGACGTACGAGTTCGTCAATGAAGTCAAGGGCGGGCGGATTCCCCGGGAGTTTATCCCCTCCTGCGACAAGGGGTTCCGGGCGACGCTGAAAAAAGGGCGGTTGATCGGATTTCCCATCGTCGGCGTCCGGGTGCGGCTCGTCGACGGGCAGGCCCATGAAGTCGACTCCTCGGACATCGCCTTCCAGGCCGCGGCCCAGGGCGCCTTCCGGCAAGCCTATGAACAGGCTCAGCCCCAGGCGCTCGAGCCGGTGATGCGGGTTTCGGTGGAGGGACCCTCGGAGTTCGCCGGCGCCGTGTTCGCCAGCATCAACCAGCGCCGCGGGATCATCGTCAGCTCGGTGGAAGACGGAACGTTCACCCGGGTGGACGCCGATGTGCCCCTCGGCGAGATGTTCGGCTACGCCACCGTCCTGCGCTCTCTCACCCAGGGCAAGGCCGAGTTCACCATGGAGTTCCTCAAATACTCCCGCCTGCCGGCGCTTCTCGCCGAAAAGCTGATTGCCGAGTTTCGGGAGAAAACGGCCGGGACGGCGGGACGCGAGACGCCGCGGCGCAAAGCGGACAAGGAGCGATGACCATGAACAACGAAGATCTGGTCAGGAGAAGCCCCCTGCGCGGCCTGGAGAAGTCGATCCACGGAGGATTGGGGACGGGCCACATCGGCGTTCTGGCCTCGCGCAAGGGCGTGGGAAAGACGGCCTGCCTGGTGCACATCGCCGCCGACAGGCTTCTGCAGGGCCGGCCGGTCGTCCATGTTTCCTATGCCGCCCGCGTGGATCACATCATCAACTGGTACGAGGACATCTTCAAGGAGATGCTCGGCCGGCGGAGCCGGGAAGAGGCGTCGGATTTCCTCGAGGAGGTCATCCGCCGCCGGGTGATCATGAATTTCAAGCAGGCCGGCGCCCCGACCGAACAGGTCCTGAAAAGCATCGAGGCTTTGATCATCCACGGCCGCTTCGACGCCCGGACGCTCATCGTCGACGGTTATGACTTCGGCCTGGCCGAGCCCGACGACCTCCGCAAATTCCGGGAGTTCGCCGCGCAGCTGGGGATTGAACTCTGGTTCAGCGCCTCCCTCCGGGGCGAGGACCCGCTGTTCGACGCCTCGGGCGTCCCGCACCTGCTCGTCCCCTTTGTGGAGGACATCGGCGTCCTCATCACCCTGGTCGACGAAGGCGAGTACGTCCGTCTGGAACTGGTCAAGGACCGGTCCTTCCCCGTGGGCAAGCTCAAGCTCAAGCTCGACCCCCGGACTCTCCTTCTCGCCGAGGCCTGAGCCCGGAGCCGGCCGATTTATTGACGGCCGGCGAGAAGGCATGTTATCTTTTCAGCCGAAAGCGGAACCTCCTCATGAACAAGAAGCTCATCGTCGTCTTGGCGGCGGCCGTCCTGCTTTTGGGCGCGGCGGCCTTGTTGTTTTTTCAACGTCCCGAGCCGCCGGCGGACGTTTCGCCCGGTGTGGGAGCCGGAGAGATTTCGATACGCAACGTGACCGCCGAAGCGGTGGAATACGAGATTCGGGAAGCCGACGCCCAGGAGGCGTCGAAACGGATGATCGTCAAGCCGGGCGGCATCCACCGGCTGAACGCCTCAGTCCCCCTCGACATTTCCTTCCGGCGCGCCGGGCGAAAGATCGACCATCGCCTGTCTCCGGGAAAGCCCTACTCCTTCCGTTACGATCAGGACGACCTGCTGGAAATCTACGAGGGATCGCACGGCTGGCAGGAGGTGGAGGACCTGGCGCCCTTCGTTCCGACGCCCATGGAGGTCGTGGACCGGATGCTGGAGCTGGCCGGCCTGGAGGCGGATGATGTCCTCTATGACCTGGGCTGCGGCGACGGGAGAATCGTCATCACCGCCGCCCGGACGTACGGATGCCGCGGCGTGGGGATCGACATCGACCCGGCGCGGATCAGGGAATCCAAGGCCGGCGCCCGCCGCAACGGTGTGCGGGCCTTGGTCGAGTTCCGCGAAGCCGACGCCATGAAGGTCGACATCAGCCGGGCCACGGTCGTGACTCTCTACCTTCTCCCCGAGTCGAACGCCCTGCTCCGGCCCAAGTTCGAGAAAGAACTCGAGCCGGGGACTCTCGTCATCAGCCACAACTACCACGTCCCCGGCTGGGAGGACAGGGAAGTGCGCTCCGAGATCGTCAAGGACGCCGAAGGCAAGGAGCACACCCTCTTCGTTTACCGGCGCTGATCCTCCCCGCTCGGCGGTTCCCGGCCCCTAAAGCCTCCAGGCCGACGGGGGAGGGAAATCTTCGTCCCCCCCAAGGGGGTTTTAGGCCGAGCGGCTAGAATGCGGCGGCCAGCCGGGCGCCGAAGGCCCGCGCGGCTTGGAGGGCTTCGGCGTCCGGATTCCACAGCGCCCGGAATCCCTCGTCCACGACTTCAAATCCCGCCTTTCGCAGATTGTCGTTGAGGATTCCGACGGACTCGCCGCTCCAGCCGTAACATCCGAAAGCCGCCGCCTTCTTGGCCGGGAGCTTCATGCCCTTGACCTCCTCAAGCAGACCGGCCAGAGAGGTCAAAATTCCGCGGTTGATCGTGGGCGATCCGAATATTGCCGCCCGGGAGATGAAAAGGTCGGTGATGATGTCGTTCTTGTCCGCCAGCGCGGAGTTGTGGAGCTTGAGCCGGACGCCGGGCGCGGCCTCGCCGAATCCCCGGGCGACGGCCTCCGCCAAGCGCCGCGTCCCATCCCACATCGTGTCGTAGACGATGGTCACCTGATTCTCCTTGTAGGCCGCGGCCCAGCGTCCGTAGGCTTCGACGATCTGGGCGGGATTGTCGCGCCAGATGACTCCGTGAGACGGGCAGATCATCTCCAGCGGCAGGTTCATCGACGCCAGCTCCCGGATTTTCTTCGTCACCAGAGGGCTGAAGGGGGCGAGGATGTTGGCGTAATATTTCAGGGCTTCGGCGAAAAGCTCGCTTCGATCCACGAGGTCGTTGAACAGGAGCTCCGTGGCGTAGTGCTGCCCGAAGGCGTCGTTGCTGAAGAGGACGCCGTCGCCGGTGAGATAGCACATCATGCTGTCCGGCCAGTGGAGCATGGGCGCCTCGAGGAAGACGAGCTCCTTGCCGCCGAGCGGGAGCCGGTCGCCGGTCTTGACGACCTGGAAGTTCCAGTCCTGGTGATATTGGCCCCGGAGGGACTTGACGGCGTTGGCCGAGCAGTAAACGGGAGTGTCGGGGATGCGCCGCAGGAGTTCGGGCAAAGCGCCGCTGTGGTCGGTTTCGCCGTGGTTGGCCACCACGGCGTCGATCTTCGACAGCGGGATTTCCTCCTCCAAGGCGCGGACGAATTCTTCGGCGAAAGGAGCCCACACCGTGTCGATGAGAACGGTTTTATTCTCCCGGAGCAGGTAGGCGTTGTAGGAGGACCCGCGGTGGGTCGAGAGCTCGTGGCCGTGAAAGCGGCGAAGCTCCCAGTCGACCTTGCCCACCCAGGAAATATTGTTTTTGACGTCGCGTTTCATATTGAATCTCCTAAATCTATAGGATTTGTTGTTTTATGATAAACGACCGGCCCCGATTTGGCAACCCTCTCCCGGGCCGAGAGGCTTTCTTGCCTGCCGCCGTCCGCCGGAGGTATACTGTTTTTCAGGGAGGTCCGAAGATGAAAAACGCATGTCTTTTGGCCGGAGTTTTTGTGTTGTGCGTCGTGGGAGTGTGGGCGGCGGGTCAGGAACAGCAGGAAGAGCCCCTGCCGGAGGCGACGTCGGCGCTCGTCATCGAGGAGGGCGTCGTCTGCACCGGCGTCGTCGACCGCGTCCCGCAGGGCGCCGCCGAGACGTTCCCCCCCGACGTGGGCAAGCTCTATTGCTTCACCAAGGTTTCGGGCGGGGCGGAAGGCACGGTCATCAAGCATCTTTGGTATCACGGTCAAGATCTGCTCCATACCCAGGAGCTCGCTGTTGGCGGATCGCCTTGGAGAACCTGGAGCATCAAAACCATCACCCCGGACAGGACCGGGGCATGGAAGGTGGAGATCAAGGACGGGTCGGACATCCTCGTCGCCACCCTGAATTTCACGGTCGAATAGAGACGGCCGCCCGGCGGCCGAAGCTCGAAGAGGGAAAGTCCGGCCCGGGGGCGGGCGCCGGACGGCTAGAAGCGGATCGACAGGCAGGTCAGGCCGCCGTCCATTTTCCTGGCTTCGCTGACGTCGAGGACAACGAGCGGCATTCCCAATTTTTCGAGCTTTCTCCGGGTGCGGACCGCTCCGGCCGGCGCGATAAGGCTCCCGTTGCAGAAAAGCGCATTGGCCGCATATTCCTCGGACGGGTCGACCTCAATGTGTTCCCATGACCGGAAGGGCCTTCTGCCGGCCATCCCCCTGGTGAGAAGGAGTCTTCCCCCGCCCAGGTGGTTGACTGCCGATTTCAAATGCAGCCCCGAGGCGACCGGCACGGTCGTCAGGCCGTAGCCCAGCTCGCCGGCCAGCCGTCCGAGCTGACGGGCGCCTTCGGCGTTTGTGCGCCCGGAAAGACCGCAAAAAATCCTTCGGCCCACGACGAGGACGTCCCCGCCGTCGAGCGTTCCCGGCTCCTGGATCCGGACCACGGGCCGGAAGCGGCGGAGAACGGGCTCGATCGTTTCCTCCTCGCCCCTGCGGACCGCGGCGCCGGGCCGGGCGATGACGGCCAGCTCGGGCAGGACGACGGCCGTGTCTTCGACAAAATGCGCGTCGGGGAACGACGGCTGCGGCTCGAGGGTTAGGACTTCGAGTCCCAGGTTTTCAAGAGCCCGGACGTAGGCCGCGTGCTGGCCGAGCATTATCCGGAAATCCGGGGCTCCGAGTCCGGCCGTGGTGAGCCCCTGTCCGAAATTCTCGCCGGGAAGCCGGACGATCGCCCGGGTGAACCTGTCCGGGGACTCAGGGCACGCGGTGTTCGTCATCCTTGAAAAACCATCGGTCGAGCGTCCTGGCCTTCAACAAGGCGCCGATGAGGCTCCACAGCGTGAACCGTTCTTTCTTGCCTACGGCCAAGGCGTAGCGTCCCCGGTTCGTCGAGCTGAAAATCTTGATGACGTAGGCGCCGGCCGGTGCGCTCGTCTCGAATTCCGGTCCCAGATAGTAGTGGTCGCGGCCGAAGGGCTCGTAGAAGCGGCGCCAATCCGAATCCCGCCCCGAGGCGGCGTGGAGGACGGCGCTGTCACGGCGGATCTCGAACGATAGGTCGTGCCTCGGAATCGCCGGTTCCTTGGGGCGCAGGTCGGGGAGGAGGATGTTGACGTACAGGCGGAAGGGGCGGTCGGCTTCGATGAGGTAGAAGTGGGGCTCGCCGGTCATCAATCCGTAGTAGGCATAGGAGATTTCCGGCCGGGCGATGACCACCGGTTGTTCCTCGGAGTTGCGCGTCTTGACGATGACGGGGTTGTGGGGGCTCGCCAGGGGAGCGAGGAACAACAGGCTCACGAGAAGCGCCGCTGCGGGCGCGGCGGGAGAGAGACTCACGGGCGCCTCCTTTTTTTGGGATCGTTTTTTTCCCGCCTCTTTTGCCGGGACGGACGCGCGGGAGGGCGTCGTTGTCCCAGGAGCGAAGCGCATTCCCGGGCGAGGGTTCGGATCGCCAGGCCCACCGGCCGGCTGACGGCGCGGCCGGCCACGAGCGACCGGGGTTCTATTCCCAGGCACAGCACACGGCAGCCGACGCTCTCTTCAAGGAAGCGGATGAGAAGGGACAGAGGCAGCCGATGCGTCGTCAGGTCCTCTTCGGCGATCTTTTCCGGCCTGACGTGGAAAATCGCTCCGGGTTTCCGGCCCCCGAGGACGGCGTCGAGGATGAGAACATGGGAAGGTGCGAAGGCCCGGATTTCGCCCGTCATGTTCTCGGGCGCAACGCCGCCATCGAGAAACAGAACGCCCCGCCGGACGGGCTTTCGGGCCGATTTCCGAAGAAGATGAAGGCTCATGACGCCGGCGGCGTCGTCGCCCCGCTCTTCGTTCCCCACGCCCAGAACGGCCAGGCGGGAAGCCGTCCCGAGTTCGCGCCGGAGAGTCGTCCTCCATCGCGGTTCCTGGGAGCGGAGTTTTGATTTTTTCGGGGCCGGTCTGTTCACGACGCCTATTATAACTCTCTTTTCCGTTGATGGGCCCCCGAGCGCGGCTCCGGCCGGAGAATCCGGATGACATACGGAAAGGAGGCTGAAAAGGCCGGCTCATTTTCAGAGAACGCTCTCGCCTTGAATCTGATGACAAGGCCGCACGGCGCGAGGCCCGGCGAACGGCTTTGGGGCCCGGCTTCTAGGACGCCTGTGAGTCGCCGCCGGACGGAGTCTCGGAGGAGGAGGCTGCGGGCGCGGCGGGAGCCGGCGTCTCCGAGGGCTGGGGCTTGAGCTTAACGACGGCCTTGACGAATTCCCACTCGGCCTTGAGGTCCCAGCGGCTGAAAGCCGAGATCTCGTAAAGCTCGTCCATTTCCAGAGCGTCCGTGGGACAGGATTCGACGCACTGCGCGCAATGGATGCAACGGTCGTTGTGGATGATCATCTTGAACGTTTTGTCCGCCTCGTTGACCGTCAGGATGTCGATGGCTTCGGCGGGGCAGTCCCGGACGCAGGCCCGGCAGACGATGCATTTTTCCGGATGGAGGAAAGGCGTGCCGCGGAAATCCTTGGGCACCTCCAGCTTTTTGAACGGATAGTCGACCGTGGCCGGTTTCTTGAACAGATGCCGGAGGAGCTCGGGAAGAAGCGCCGCGATTCTCATAGCACAAACCCCTTCAGAAGAAGGATGATGAAAAGCTGCAGCACGGCCAGCGGGGCCAGATACCGCCAGGCAAAGCGCACCACCTGGTCGATGCGGATGCGGGAGGTGACGGCCCGCAGAACCGAAAGAAGGAAGATGACGAACAGGGTCTTGATCACGAAATGAACGAGTCCGACGAACACCCCCCCGGGAAAGCCGCCCAGGAAGACGGCGGCCAGCAATCCCGCCCCGGCCACCATCTCCACGTCGATCATCAGGCGGAAAAGAGCCAGCTTTTTGCCCGAGTACTCGGTGAACGTCCCGCCCACGATCTCCGTCTCGGCATGGGGAATGTCGAAGGGCGTTCTCTCGAGCTTGGCCTGGAGGCAGATGACGGCGATGAGGAAGCCGAGAACGTTGGGCAGGAGAAGGAGGGGCCGCTGCTGGAAGAAATGGGCGATCTCCGCCAGCCGCCAGGAGCCGGCCATGACCGCCGGGCCGAGGACGGCCAGGAAGAGGGGAACTTCATAGCCGAAAAGCAGGGTCAGAACGCGGGCGCCTCCGATTTCCGCAAAAAAGCTCGTCGAGGACCAGCCGGCCAGAAAGAAGATCAGTGTCGGCAGGCTGAGGATGTAAAGAAGAACGATGATGTCCCCGGGGAAGGAATTCGGGCTCGGGCGCTCCAGGCTGAAGTGCCAGACGGGCAGGAGAAGCATGGCCGTAGAGGCGAGGGCCAGCCCGATGACGGGCAGGACGCTGAACATTTTGCGGTCGGCCTTCTCCGGAACGATGTCTTCCTTGGCCAGGAGCTTGACGATGTCCGCCACGGGCTGAAGAATTCCGAAACGGCCGGTGTGCGTCGGGCCCATGCGGTTCTGGAGGCGGGCGTACATTTTCCGGTCGAACCACTCGCAGAAGGTGGAGTAGACGAGCAGAAACAGGAATCCCGGATAAACCAGCAGGTAGAGGAATGTTTTCAGAATGGCCATACCGCATCCTTTTTCAACGGCGCGTTTTTCCATCGCTCCCGGGCCAGGGCCCGAAGCGCGGAGAAGCTGACGGTTTTTTCCTCGCCCGTCCGGGCGTCGACCAGGGTCGTCGTGCGCTCGGCGCAGCAGATGCAGGGGTCGATGGCGGCGAAAATGAGCGGGATGTCGGCCAGGAACCCGTTCTTCAGCATTTCAACCGTGGCGGCGTAATTCCCGAGGGTGGGCGCCCGGACCTTGAGGCGTTCGGGCTTGTCCGTGCCGTTGGATTTGATGTAGTGGATGTTCTCTCCCCGCGGCGCCTCGTAGCGGGCGACGGCTTCTCCCGGCTTGGGCCGCCGGGGCGTCCGGACCGCCACCGGCCCCGCGGGCAGGTTGCGCATCAGGTACTCGATGATGTCGTAGGCGACCAGCACCTCTTTGATGCGGACGACCGTCCGGCCCAGGACGTCGCACGTGTCGGCGGTGCAGACCTCGAAGGGCGTCTCGTCGTACATTCCGTAGGGATCGTCCTTGCGGACGTCGATGGGCACGTCCGAGGCGCGGGCCGTGGGGCCGACGGCGCACAGGTCGACGGCCTGCTGCTTGGTCAGGCGGCCGACTCCGGCCAGGCGGCCGACGAAGCTCGGCTCGTGGGCCCCGATGTTGAGGTAGTATTCGCTTTGCTTGCGGAGGAGAGCGAGGGAATCGAGGATTTTTTGGACCTGGCCCTCGTCAAGGTCGCGGCGGACGCCGCCCAGGGTGTTGATGGCGTAATGGACGCGGTTGCCGGAAATCATCTCCAGGAGGTCCATGACCAATTCCCGGTCCCGCCAGACGTACATGAACAGGCTGTCGAAGCCGGCCTCATGGGCCGCCACGCCGAGCCATAAGAGATGGCTGTGCACCCGTTCGAGCTCGGAGACGAGGTAGCGGATGAAGACGCCGCGCCGGGGCGGCTCGACCTCGAGCAGTTTCTCCACTCCCTGGACGAAGCACGTCGAGTGGGAATGGGAGCAGATGCCGCAGATTCTCTCGGTGAGATAAATGTTCTGAATGTAAGTCCTTCCCTCGGCCACTTTCTCCACGCCGCGGTGGTTGTAGCCCAGGCGGATGTCGGCGTCCTGGATGACCTCGCCGTCGAGGGTCATGCGCAGGCTGATCGGCTCCTTGAGGGCCGGGTGCTGGGGTCCGATGGGGACGCTGTATTTCATGATTTTCCTCCGGGGATTTTTTCCTCCGGCCGCTGATGAACCCAGTCCTTGCGCAGGGGGTACTGGCCCTCCGGCCAGTCGTCGGACAGGAGGAGGCGGCGCGGGTCGGGGATGTTGTCCACGACCAAACCGAACATCTCCTGGATTTCCCGCTCGTAGAGAATGGCCCCCGGAATGACGGAACAGATCGAATCGATGTGGGGATGGGACCGGGGAACCTGCGTCCTCACGTTGAGGTTCGTGGCGTCGTTGGCCAGATGATAGAGGAGTTCGAACGATTCCCCCAAATCCACGCCGCTGATCGTGGAGATGAAAGTGAATCCCAGCTCCTTCCGCAGGACGGCCATCGCCGCGGCCAGGTCTTTGGGATCCACTCTCAGGAAGATGCGGCGGGGGAGGGGATGGGTGAGCTCGAGCGCCCGGTCTCCCAGAAGGGTTTTGATTCTTTCCACTGTCTCGACGTCGTTCATGGCATCT
>Ga0068714_10006263_pt1 | contig 12197 bp, 11 predicted proteins | sample MTBNYHSulfiMetaG_FD_62988 | JGI IMG/M metagenome (GOLD analysis project Ga0068714, IMG submission 62988) | Enrichment culture microbial communities from rom New York Harbor, USA that are MTBE-degrading - MTBE-NYH (New York Harbor Sulfidogenic)... | ecosystem: Environmental > Aquatic > Marine >... | reverse complement strand
GATGCCCTCGAGCGCGAACAGCGCGCGACCGGCCTCGAGGCGGCTGCGGGCGAGGCGGAGCTCCTCGGCCGAGCGCAGCAGCTGGCCCTGGATGGCCAGCAGCTCGTGGGAGTGGAGCTCGACCAGCACCTGCCCCGCGCGGACCCGGTCACCGGGAGCGACGTGCAGCGTCTCCACCCGCCCGGGCAGGATCGCCTTGACGGTCACCGTGGTGCCGGGGGCTCGCACCACCTGCCCGACCACCCGCAGCCGGTCGGTGAAGGAACGCTCTTCGACAGGACGCACGCTCAGCCCGGCACGGGCCTGGGCCGCCGCGTCGACGGTGACGGTCCCGGCCATCACCGCGACCGGGGCCAGGCTCAGAGCTGCGACGACGATCAGCGGGCGGGTCATGGGGCCACCTCCTCCACGGGACGCTCGGGCAGAGGGAACAGGTCGGTGCGGTTGAGGGTCGCCGCCAGGCGGAGGCGAGCGGCCAGCAGGTCGTGGCGGGCCGCCACGGTGTCCAGGCGGAGGTCGTCGAAACGGGCCATGCCGTCGAGGTAGACCAGGTACCCCTGGGCGCCGAGCCGGAACTGCTCGGCGAGCGAGCGCTCGGCCTGGGGGAGGCGGTCGAGGACCGGCTCGAGCGCCGACAGGCGACGTTCGGCGGCCGCCGCCGCGGCGAGGTCCGAGTCGACCGCGTCCGCGACCTCCCGCACCGCGAGCCGGGCCGCGGCGGCGGCGAGCCGGGCCGCGGCGTCCGCCTCGGCCCGGGCGGCCCCGACGGCCCGGCCGAGGGGAAGCGGCACGTTGAGGCGCAGGCCGAGGGCGTCGAAGCCATCATCACCGCCGAGGGACGGCACGTGCTCCCACTCCGCCTCCGCCTCCAGCCGCCCCCAGGCAACCGCGGACACGAGCTCGCGGCGGGCCGCGACGGCGGCGTGGCGACGGGTCGCCGCGACCAGGAGGGGAGCGGCGTCGAGCGACTCGACGCCGAGCTCCGCCACCGCCGCCGTCGCCGTCACCTCCACCAGGGCTGCGAGGTCGCCGACCTCGGGCGTCGGCACCCCGTCGCCGGCGAGGCGCCGGAGGGCGGCAGCCAGGCGGTCACGCTCGGCCCTCGCGAGCTCCTCCACGCCGCTGGCGCGGACCTGCTCGAGGTCGAGCTGGCCGACGTCGAAGCCCGCCACCTCGCCCAGGGAGTACCGCTCCTCGTGCAGCGCCAGGGCGCGGTCGAGCCGGACCCGGGCGCGGGTCACCACCTCCAGGCGCGCCTCGGCCGCGGCCAGCTCGAGCCACAGCGAGGCCGCCCGCGCGGCGACGGCGAGGTCCGCCACCGCCAGCTCCGCGGCCGCCGCGTCGTCGGCCGCGCGGCGCAGGTCGCGAGCCGCCGCGGCCTGCCACGGCAGGTTGAAGGGCATGCCCAGCCGGACCGTTGTCAGGGCGTTGGGCTGGTCGCTCCACCCGGACCCGATCCCCTCCTGCTGGAGCTCCGTGTACGGGACCCCGGCCGCACCCTCGGCGGCAGCAGCGGCCCGCAGGGCGTCGGCCGACGCCACCGCGGATTCGACCTCCGGCGCTCGCGCAACCGCCGCGCGGGTCGCGGCCAGGAGCCGGTCGACCGCGTCCGCCGGAGGCCGGTCCTGGGCCCGCGCGGGCCCGGCAAGCGCCATCGAGACGATGCAGGCGGCGGTCAGGCCGAGCGGCGGCCACCGATTCCAGTCGAGACTCCGGCTCAAAAAACGAGACGACGTACTCATGACAAACAGTCTACTGCAACCGCCCAGAGACCGCGGAGGGACCGAGGCGTCGTTCCCCGCTCCCGTTCCCGGAATGACGAATCGGGTACGGGTACGGGTACGGGGAGAGACGGTCAGGCCGGCGAGGAGGTCACCGGGGAGTGACCCGCCAGTGCTCACGCTCCTGCTCCCAGCGGGAGCTGACGGAATCCGGGGGGGTGGCGAGGATGACCTTGACCTCGGCGGTGACCCACCCGTTCGGCAGCCGCATCTCCGCCTCGGCCTCGGCCCGGTCGGGGCTGCGCTTCAGCAGCCGCCCGACCACGTCCAGGGGGGTCCCGGTCGGCGTGGGCCGGCGGTAGAGGACCTCCATCTTCAGGGTCACCATGAGGTCGTCGAAGCCGCCGTCGAGCAGCACGGTCCGGCCGGCGGTCTCGTCGAGGATCGCGGCCACCACCCCGCCGTGGACCACGCCGGGAAACCCGTTGAACTGCTCCGGGATCGTCACCCGGCCGCGGACCTCGCCGCGCTCCCGGTCGTTGGACCACTGCAGCCCGAGGCTGTATGGGTTCTCCCGGCCGCACACGAAGCATGTCCGCGACGTCGGCTGCCACTCGGTCATCCACACCCCCAGCCCGGACGGAACGGGCCCGACGAGGGTACACCGACCCGCACGACCCGGCACGGTGGTGGACTCGGCGCCGCTTCGGAGTCATCATGGGAGCGTGGGACCTTGGCTGGCCTCGTGCCGCTTCCCCGCCGTGGCTCTCCTCGCGGTCGCGACCTTCCTGCCCGCCTCCCGTGCGGCGTGGCCCCAGACGCCGGTCTGCACCTACCGGGTGGTCGAGACCTTTCCGCACGACCCCGACGCCTTCACCCAGGGACTGCTGGTGGCCGAAGGCACCCTCTACGAGAGCACCGGACTGTGGGGGGAGTCCACGCTGCGGCGCGTCGACCTCCCCACCGGCCAGGTCCTGCAGGTTCACCACCTGGCGCCCGAGTACTTCGGGGAGGGGCTGTCCCTGCGCGGTCAGGACCTGGTCCAGCTGACCTACGTCTCCCACGTCGGCTTCGTCTACGACCGCTTCTCCTTCGAGCTCATCGGGACGTTCTTCTTTCCCACCCAGGGCTGGGGCCTGACCACCGACGGGCACCGCCTGATCATGACCGACGGCAGCGCCGTCATGCGTTTCTGGGACCCGATGACCTTCGCCGAGATCGGGCAGGTCGTGGTCCACGACGAGGCCGGGCCGGTGACCCGCCTCAACGAGCTCGAGGTCATCGGCCGCCACGTCTGGGCCAACGTCCTCTACAGCGACCGCATCGCGCGGGTCGACCCGGTCTCCGGCGAGGTCACCTCCTGGGTGGACCTGACCGGGATCCTGGGTCCCGGGACCCCCCCCGGCCCCCTCAACGGCATCGCCTGGGACTTCACCACCACCCGGCTGCTGGTGACCGGCAAACTGTGGCCGAGCCTGTTCCACATCGAGGTCGAGGGGTGCGTGGACACCCTGGTCTTCTCCGACGGCTTCGAGTGGGGCACGCTGTCGGCGTGGGGGACGCCCCGGAGACCCGTGTCGACGGAGCTCGGCGCCGTCTCGTCGGCGCGGCCCGATCCCGACCGCGACACCAGGGCCAGCTGCCCCCCCCGCTGACGAACCCCGAGCCCCCCGAAGCGTAGAATCCCAACGAGAGATGCGACGCACACCCCGCGATTCGTGGTGGGTGTCCGCGGCGGTGGGCCTGGCGCTGATGACGCCCGTGACAGCTCCCGCCGACGAGGAGGACCCGGTGGTCCTGCGCCCGCCACTCGAGGAGCGCGTTCAGGTCACCCGCGGCTGGCGGTACCACAGCGGCGACGACCCGGCCTGGGCGGACCCCGCCTTCGACGACGGCGAATGGCCACGGATCTCGTCCCTCTTCCCGGACCCGGAGCACATGCCCCACGACTGGAGCGGCATCGGCTGGTTCCGGCGCCGCGTGGTCCTGGCCCCCGGGATGCCGGCCACAGCGGTGGCGCTGCGAGTGGAGCAGGCGGGGGCGTCCGAGGTCTTCCTCGACGGGCAGCCGGTGACCCGCTTCGGCACGGTCGCCTCGACCCGCGAGGCGGAGCGGCCGCTGTACCCCAGCCACTTCGTAGGGGTCTCGCTCGAGCCCGGGGTGACCCACCTCATCGCGGTGCGCTACTCCAACGTCAGCGACAACCTGCTGTTCGGGAGCTTCCGCGGGTTCGCGGTCAACCTGCGCAGCGTGGACGCCGCCTCCGCCGCGGCCCAGCGCTGGCTGGTGCAGGTCACCGTCGTGCCCATGGCCATCGGCGGCGCGTTCGCCGCGGTGGCGCTCTTGCACCTGGTGCTGTTCCTCTTCATGCCCCGCGGCCTGGAGAACCTGGTCTTCGCCGTCTTCGCCGCGACCACGGCCGTGGGCCTCGCCCTGGAGACGACCTACCACCTGACCCCGGATCTGCTCGGCGCGATGCGCGTCTACCGGCCCATGGCGTCGGTCTCGGTGGCGATGGTGCTGGCGGGTCTCGCAGCGATCCACGTGGCCTTCGGCCGCCGACCGGGGGCTCTGACCTGGGTGATCGCCGCCGCCGGACTGGCGCTGGCGGCGTGGGTGTGGACCTGGTCGACGGTCCAGCCCCTCACCGTGCCCCGCCTGTTCTTCCTCGCCGGCGCCGTCGAGATCCTGCGGGTGGCGGTGGGGGCCGCCGTCAGACGGGAGCCCGAGGCGTGGGTCATCGCGGTGGGCTTCGTCCCTCTCGCCACCCTGATCGTGGTCGAGCAGACCTTCTACCTCCTCGGCCGCGAGTTCCCATTCACTACCGGTTACTGGGTCGCCATGCTCATGGTCCTCCTCGCCTTCTCCCTCTTCCTGTCCCGCCGCGCGGCCCGCACCAGCCACGAGCTCGCGGCTCGACTCGACGAGGTCCGCCGCCTGTCCGAACGCTCGATCGAGCAGGAGCGCCGCGCCGCCCGGGACGAGGCCGAGCGCCGGCTGCTGGAGGTCGAGAGCGCGCGCCGCGCGCGCGAGCTGGAGGAGGCGCGGCGACTGCAGCTGTCCATGCTGCCGCGGAACCCCCCCTCCATCGAGGGGCTCGACGTGGCGTTCCGCATGGTCACCGCCACCGAGGTGGGCGGGGACTACGTCGACGCCCGCACCGACGCGGACGGTGCCGCCCTCCTCGCGGTGGGGGACGCCACCAGCCACGGGGTCCACGCCGGCATGGTGGTGGCGGTGGCCAAAAGCCTGTTCCTCGGTGGCAGCCCGGGCGACCAGCCGCTCGAGGTCCTGCACAGGGTGGGCGCCGGGCTCGCCGCGATGCACGACCGTCGGGCGAGCATGACGCTGGCGGTGCTCCGCTTCGCCCCCGGGCGGGTTCTCCTCGCCTCCGCCGGCATGCCTCCCCTGCTCGTGCTGCGGCGGGGGTCGACCACCGTCGAGGAGGTACTGCTCCCCGGGGTCCCCCTCGGCACCCTGGCGCAGGCCGAGTACCGGCAGCGGGAGGTCGCAATCCAGCCGGGGGACACCCTGCTGGTGATGACCGACGGCCTGGTGGAGGCGACCGACGCCGACGGCGAGGTGTTCGGCTACGAGCGGGCGGCCGAGGTGTTCGCGTCCCTCGGTGGGCGGTCAGCCGACGAGGTGGTGGAGGGCATGCTGCGGGCGATCCGCTCGTTCCTCGCCGGCCGCCCGCACCAGGACGACATCACGGTGGTCGCCGCGGTGGCCCTCGGTCTCTGAGGGTGGCGAGGCGCGGCGGCCCGGCGCCGCGCGACCCCGGTTGTCAGCCGCCGCCGAAGGTGTCGCACGCACCGGGGTCGCCGGTCTCGAAGCCGCGCTTGAACCAGCTCGACCGCTGGGCCGAGGTGCCGTGGGTGAAGGAGTCCGGGACCACCGTGCCGCGGGCCTGGCGCTGGATGCGGTCGTCCCCGACCGCGCTGGCGGCGTTCAAGGCCTCCTCGAGGTCGCCGGGCTCGAGCACGGACCGGGCGCGCTGAGCGTGGTGGGCCCACACCCCGGAAAGACAGTCGGCCTGGAGCTCGAGGGCGATCGACAGCCGGTTGGCCGCGACCTCGGACAGCCGCCGCTGCTGGTCCTGGACCTGGCCGCTGATGCCGAGGAGGTTCTGCACGTGGTGGCCGACCTCGTGGGCGATCACGTAGGCGAAGGCGAAGTCGCCGGGGGCGCCGAACCGGTGGTGGAGCTCGCCGACGAAGGCGAGGTCGAGGTACAGTTTGCCGTCGGCCGGGCAGTAGAACGGCCCGGTCGCCGAGGAGGCGTACCCGCAGGCGGACTGCACCTCGTCGGTGAACAGCACCAACACCGGCGGGTCGTAGTGCCGCCCCATGCCCTCGAACAGGGTCCCCCAGACGTCCTCGGTGTCCGCCAGCACCACCGACGAAAAGTCGGCCAGCTCGTCATCGGGCCGGCTCCCCACCGGCCCTGAGTCGACACTGGCCGACGGGGGGAGGCTCGACGTCTGCACGTTCTGCAGGAGCTCGGTGGGGTCCACCCCGAGCAGCATCGCAACGACCACCACCACCAGCAGGCCGAGGCCACCCACGCCCCCCACCCGCGCGCCCGTCCCGAGGCGCCGCCCTCGCCGGTCCTCGACGTTCTCGCTCCGCCGACCCTGTCGCCATCTCATGCTCGACCTCCTCGAGGCGGCACGCCGGTCACGGCGCGCTCGAGCCCTCCCCGATGGACATCAGCTCCCGCTTGAGCCCTTCCGTGCCCCGCTCGGTGAGCGCCTCGTCGAGCGCGGAGGGGAGCTCCCCGGGAAGACGACCGCTCAGCCGGGCGTACAGCGCCTGCTGCCCACCGGCGGTGACGAGCACGACGTCGCCGAGGGCGTCGCCGGACTGCCGGACCAGGAGCAGCGTCGAGCTCTCCTCGGTCCGCCGGCGAACCGTGGCCTCCCACCCCCGCACCACCATGCGGGTGAAGTCGACCCTCGTGCCGGAGGCCGGCAGCTCGTAGACCGCCAGCTGCAGCCGGGTCAGCCCGGCCAGGGGCAGCCCGCCGTCGGCGCTCTCGCCGATCACCGCCCGCGCCAGGGACAGCGTCACCCGACCGAGGTCGAGCTCGAGGCTCTCGGGCGGCTCGAAACCGGTCTGGTGGGCGATCTCCGACCGGATCGCGGCCGGCGAAAACGAGGTGGCGCATCCCGTCACCGAGAGCAGCCCGACCGTGAGAACGGCCCACCACGTCGCGCGCTGGAGCATGAGTCCCTCCGGGCGATTCGAGGCCCTTTCGCCCACTGTCACCGTAGCACGGCCCTCAACGAGGCTTGCCCTTCCCCGCGGGTGGCGCTACGGTTGGGCGTGTCCTGATCGAGGAGGTGGACCATGCGCCGTGCCCTGATCGCGACCCTGATCGTGACGGCCGCGGCGGCCGCGACCGCGGCCGATGACGCGCTGTTCGAGCGGCTGGAACGGCTCGAGGGAATGCTCGCCGACACCGAGCACCGCTTCGACGAGCTGGCCAAGAAGATCGACGACGTGCTCTGGTACGAGCGCCTCGGCGACATCGCGGTGGTGGACTGGGTGCGGATCTACGGTCCGCCGCCGTGGAAACAGGACAACCCCACCGCCCTGGGCGCTGGCAACCACGTCAAGTTCTACTGCTACGTCTTCACCCCCCGAGCGAGCTTCGACGGCACGCGCCTGCCGCTGCTGGTCCTCCCCCACGGCGGGGTGCACGCCGACTTCACCACCTACTACGCCCACATTGTGCGCGAGCTCGTCGCCCAAGGGTACGTCGTGATCGCCCCCGAGTACCGTGGCTCCACGGGCTACGGCAAGGGCTTCTACCAGCTCATCGACTACGGCGGGCGAGAGGTGGACGACGCCCTGGCGGCGCGGGACTGGGCGGTCGCCAACCACCCGCGGGTTGACCCCGACCGGGTCGGGATCATCGGCTGGAGCCACGGCGGCCTGATCGCCCTCATGAGCCTCTTCGACCACCCCGACTCGTTCCGCTGCGCCTTCGCCGGGGTGCCGGTGTCGGACCTGGTCCAGCGCATGGGCTATCACGGCCAGGACTATCGCGACCTCTACGAGGCGGACCACTTCATCGGCCAGTCGGCCCGGGAGAACCTCGAGGAGTACAAGCGTCGCTCCCCCGTGTGGCACGTGGCCAAGCTGGAGCGGCCGCTGCGCGTCCACACCAACCGCTTCGACGACGACGTGGCCTACATCGAGGTGGAGCACCTGGTCCAGGCCCTGAAGGCGGAAGGCAAGGAGTTCGAGCTCGAGGTCTCGGACGCCCCCGGCGGGCACAGCTTCGACCGCCTCGACACCCCCGAGGCGTGGGGCTACCGGAAGAAGGTCTACGCCTTTCTGTCCCGGTACCTCGAGCCCCCGCGCCCCGACGTCCCACTCGGCGTGAGCCCCGAAGGCCGCGCGGCGCCGTAGGGTTCCACCGCCGAACCCGTGCGGAGCCGATCGCGAAAGGCCAGCGCGGACTCAAACCACGAAGACGCGAAGGACGCGAAGAGAGAGGCCTGGTGGCACGCCTTCGCGTTCTTGGCGCCTTCGCGGTTCTCGCCCGTCCTCGGCTCGCTGGTTCCTACCGGCGAGTTTCGCGCCGCCAGGACGGCCGTGCCGACCGGCCCCTTCGTCCCATCCGCTATCATCGGAGCATGGGCGAAATCCGGGACGCCGCCGACCTCGGCCATGGGGTGACCGTGCGGCCGCAGGGGGACGGAACCTGGGTCGTGGCCAGCGACCGGCTCGGCCTCGGGCTCAGGCCGCGCCAGGGCCGCATGCCGGGCACCGCGGTCGCCCTTGACGGCGAGCTGCTGGAGGTGGTGGAGGCGGTTCACGGGGCGGCGGCCCACCACTACCGCCTGGCTCCGTGGCCCGAGGGGGAGGCGGCCCGGCTGGTGGATCGGCTCGATCCCGCCCGGGTCGCCGAGCTCGCCGCCACCTGCGAGGCCGAACGGTCCCAGAGGGCGCGGCGGCGGCTCCTGGTCGCGCTGCTGCCCCTGACCGGTTTCCTGCCGGGACCGACCCAGGAGCGCCTGCAGCGGGAGTGCAACTTCCCCGCGGCGCGGGCCACGGTCGTGACGGCGCTGATGGAGCTGGCAGCCGGCGCGTTCCTGGTCGTCGAGCTCGCCGCGGTCCGCTTCGGCGACAGCCTCCTGCCCCCGTCGCTGTCCTGGCTGGGCTTGCTCTCCGCCCTGTTCGTGCCGGAGTCCCTGATTCGCCTCTGGTGGTCCCTGACCCAGGCGGCGCCGATGGGGTCTTTGCTGACCCTGCCGGTGGCTCTCTTCGAGCCGCTGCCGCCCCCCCGGGATCCCCTGGCCGACGCCCGCCCGCAGCCGGTCCGCCTCGAGCCCGAGGCCGGCATTCTGGAGCTGGCCACCGGCCGCAGCCGGCCCGACTGGGTCGAGGACGGGGTGCTCCAGTACCGGGAGCGCCGGTACCGGCTGGTGGACAAGGTGCCGGACGGGGGGCGGATGGTCTACCGCCTGGAGTCGGTGGCCGACGACACCCCGGTCACCCTCCAGCTGCTCCCGCCACGACCTCCGCCCCCCTCGGACCGCGCCGCAGGGGAGCCGGGGCCGCTCGGCCTCACCCTGCGCATCATGCTCATGTCCTTCGCCCCGCAGGCGCACCAGGAGCGCTGGTTCCGGGCCCGCGGCACCTCCCCCGTGGTGCCCACCGCCCTGTGCGCCGCCATCGAGGCCTTCGGCGGCGCCGTGAACCTCGTCGGCCGCCCCTCCGAGGGACCGACCCGCCTCCTCGACCTCTACTTCCTCGCCGAGGGCCTCGTCCGCCTCGCGCTGGTCCTGGGCCGGGGCCGCGGCGTGGGCAGCGTGTTCGGCCTGCCGTTCCTGCCCCTCTACCGGCGCTGGACCGACACCGGGCGGTGACCCTCACGCACCTGGACGATGCCGCACTGCAGCTGCCGGGCGCGGTGGCCGGTCGGGGCGGGGACGCCGTCGGCGCGGTGGCCGAGCAGGGCTTGGGGACTCCCCGGTCGAGGACGACCCGCGAGGAGCCTTGGGGGCGAGGTTCTTCACAGACGAGTCGAGTTTCGAGGGAAAGAGCGCGCCGCGCACGGTTCGTGCGCGCCCCTGAAACCCTCACCCCGTTCCTCCGTATAGCAGCATGATATCATCAGGCTATCGCTGCGGCGGTGGCCGCACGGGAGGTCATCCATGGTCCAGGAGAAGAAGTTCACCCCGATTACCGGCTGGTTCCCCCTACTCGCCGCCCTGGCGCTGCTCGTCGCCGGGCCGCTGCTCGTCATCTACGGCGCCACCGCACTGGAGCGGACCCACGGCGATGTGGGCCTCGTCCACCTGCTGGCCGGCGTGATGAGCCTGCTGCTGGCGTTCCTGGCGATGTTCGGTTTCCAGGCCATCGCCCCCAACGAAGCTCGCGTCTTCCTGCTGTTCGGCGCCTACCGCGGGTCGACGGCCACATCGGGCTTCTTCTGGGTCAACCCGTTCTTTTCCAAGAAGAAGATCTCGCTGCGGGTGCGCAACTTCGAGACCGGCTCGATCACCACCCCGGAGAGGAAGGACGCCGCCGGCAAGGTCCTCGAGGCCAAGCAGCGCAGCGCGGGCCGGCCGTCCAAGGTCAACGACCGGGACGGCAACCCGATCGAAATCTCGACGGTGGTGGTGTGGAAGGTGGTCAACACGGCGGAGGCGCTGTTCGAGGTGGACGACTACGAGGACTTCGTGGCCGTCCAGAGCGAGGCCGCGCTGCGCAGCCTCGCCAGCCGGCACCCCTACGACAGCGAGGACCACGAGGTCTCGCTGCGCGGCAACACGGCCGGGGTCTGCGACCAGCTCCGCCACGACATCCAGGAGCGGCTCGACAAGGCCGGGGTCGAGGTGATCGAGGCCCGCATCAGCCACCTCGCGTATGCGCCGGAGATCGCCGCGGCGATGCTCCAGAGGCAACAGGCGCAGGCGGTCGTCGCGGCCCGCACCAAGATCGTCGAGGGCGCGGTCAGCATGGTGCAGATGGCGCTCCACCAGCTCGCCGAGGAGCACATCGTCACCCTGGACGACGAGCGGCGGGCAGCGATGGTGTCGAACCTGCTGGTGGTGCTGTGCAGCGACCGCCACACCCAGCCGGTGGTGAACACGGGGAGCCTTTACCAGTGACCGTCCCCGGCGTGCGCGAGGAACGGGCCCGTGGCCGACCGTGAGGCTTTCCTGGTCCGCCTCGACCCGGCGGTTCTCGACGCGCTGCGCCGCTGGGCCAAGGACGAGCTGCGCAGCGTCAACGGCCAGGTCGAGTACCTCCTGCGCCGCGCCCTGCAAGACGCCGGTCGCCTGCCGGCGCCGCCTGGGCAGGCCGCGAAGGGACCCCGGTCTGTGGGCTGAAGGGCTGGCCCGGGACATCCCATCACCTCGCTACCGCGGGCGGCGACGGGTTTTCGGCCTCCGACTGTGGTCCCCCTCGCGCCGCGCCCCGGCAGGTTCGTCGCCGCGGCGCGCCAGGTTGACCGCGTGGCGCATACCGCCGCTGTCCGGCTCGTGGCGCTCGACGCCGACGAAACCCACCCGCCGCAGGCGCTCCTCGAAGCGCGGGTCGCGGTGCTCGGTCCAGACCGCGAGCACGCCCCCCGGCGTCAGAGCACGCCGCGTCGTCTCGAGGGCGGCCCGCCCGTAGAACGGGTGGCGCGGGTCCTCGTTCGCGTCGTGGGTCCCCTGGTAGAGGTCGAGTACGATGGCGTCGAACTTCGGCCCTCCCCGCGCCGCCCCGGCGATCAGCCGGGCGACGTCGGCGATGCGCAGCTCGACCCGGGGGTCGTCAACGGCTCGGCCGCTGAGGCGAGCCAGCGGCCCCCGGCACCAGTCGGCCACCACCGGGTTGAGCTCGGCCACCAGCACCTCAGCTTCGGCCGGCAGGGCGTCGAGCGCCGCCCGCAGGGTGAAGCCCATGCCCAGGCCCGCCACCAGCACCCGCGGCGCGCGCCGGCCGGCCACCGCCTCGGCCGCCCGTCGCCCCAGGTCCACCTCGCTCACCGAGTAGTCGCTGGTCATCAGGACGTAGTGGTTCATCCGGATGACGAAGTCGTCCTCCCCCCGCTGCAGCAGGGTCATGGTCCCCTCGTCGGTGACCTCGTCGTCGACGGTGCGCCACGGCCTCGGCATCGGAGCCGTTCTACCTCATCCGGTCGCGGATGGCGAGAGCCGCACGACCGGAGGCCGTTGCGATGTCGCCAGGGCGTTGCTGCAGCGGAGTCTGCGCTGGGTGGTGGGGGGCAGTCACCCCAGACGGAGTCAACGGTGACGGGGAGGGCGATGCTGCCAGGGAGCCGGCTCGGCCGATCTCACCCCAGCGGCAGCGACAGCGACAGCGGCAGCGGGTAGCGGTGGGGCTGACCGTTGCGAGGGGGTGCATGGTCACCTCCGGGTCGTCCATGCCGCTTTGCGGGTAGCTGCCGGGGCGGCCGGCGTCAAGGGCGAGCCGGCCTCGAGCCGGTCGCTTCGCGACCCTTGAC
>Ga0068714_10006262_pt1 | contig 12199 bp, 16 predicted proteins | sample MTBNYHSulfiMetaG_FD_62988 | JGI IMG/M metagenome (GOLD analysis project Ga0068714, IMG submission 62988) | Enrichment culture microbial communities from rom New York Harbor, USA that are MTBE-degrading - MTBE-NYH (New York Harbor Sulfidogenic)... | ecosystem: Environmental > Aquatic > Marine >... | reverse complement strand
TCGTACGATCACAACATTCTTCAAGCAATTACCAAAGATATCAAAGATATGCCAGGCATAGTTGAAGTGCTGGTGGACACTAAGGAAGGAGTGCTCGCCATAGGTGATGAAATCCTGGCGGTTGTGGTTGCAGGCGATATCAGGGAGAATGTTTTCAGCGCGCTGATCGCTGCGGTGAACAGGATAAAAGCGGAGGCAAGCACGAAAAAGGAATACGGGAAGGAATAGGTGAGTTGTAGTACCGGAGTAGCGGAGTGTTGGGGTATTAGTAAAACCCGAATGGTGGAACCAAGATTCCATTGCTCCAGTACTCCAACACTTCATTGCTCAGTGTTTCTTTTTGGAGGTAGTTTATGGGCATGGTCGATGTGACACAGAAGCCCGTGGTGCTCAGGAAAGCGGAAGCCTCGGGCAGGATATACCTTTCTTCGGAGACTATGGAAGCGATCAGGACGGGAAAAATCAAGAAAGGGGATCCCTTTCTCGTGGGAGAAGTGGCCGCCATGAACGCGGCAAAGCAGACTCACCTCCTGATTCCCCACTGCCACCAGATTCCCCTGGATGCTGTGCGGGTGGGATTCCAGATGACGCAGGAGTTCGTGGAGGCGACCTGCTACGTGAGCGCACAGGCCAGAACAGGGGTGGAGATGGAGGCGCTCGTGGGAGTGACCATGGCCCTGAACACGGTGTGGGACATGGTGAAATACCTGGAAAAGGACGAAGGCGGCCAATACCCGGGGACGCGGATCACGGATGTGCGGGTCCTGAAGAAGGAAAAATCTCCGCCATAATGTCGGGTGAGTTTGGAGTATTGCCTGATGGATTGCGAAGAGTTCCCGTATGAGCGTTTCAGCGCTTATCCTTTCAGCGAGGGGTTTCTGAGTATGCAGGAAAAAAGACGGAAACAGCCTGTGCAACCACTCGATCCCGCAAAAGAAAAAATTCAGGTTCCTCCCGGTTACTGGGAACAACTCGCGAAGAAAGACGTGGCCTTCCTTTGCCGGAACGCCCTTGCGGAGGCCTATTCTCCGGAAGACATAGTGCTGGCTGTGCTTGGGAGAAAAATCCTCCTGGACAGGAAGAACCATTCTTTGATGCGCAAGAGCGGGAGCGAGTGGGAACGGATAGATCATCCGCTCCTCGACCTTCTCGTGCTCGTCTATCTTCTGAATGCGGGCCCTCAGGCGTTGAGCCGCGAACTGGTTAGCGCCAAGGAACTCAAGACGGCCCATTTTTTCCAGGGTCCTCACGAACTGAGAGTGGATGGTGTGCTCCGCCACTTCGGCCGGGACCTGAAAGGCTTCAAAAGAGCGGCGGAATCCCTGGGCGGTGAAAGCCTGAGCCTGGCCGATGCGGCTTTCAGGATTCCTGCGTTGCCGAAGGTTCCCCTCTATTATCTGCTCTGGGAGGGAGACGATGAGTTCGAGCCCAGGCTTTCGGTGCTCTTCGACCGGTCCATTGAACACCATCTGCCCGCCGACGCCATATGGGGCCTTGTGGCTCTCGTATCGGACGCGCTCGTGAAGGCCCCCAAACCGCCGTTTTGACCGGGCTAAGTCCTGCGGATACGGATTGTCACCAGGTTCTGGCGGTCCGGGCACTCGAGCACCGCCTCCGCCGCATCTCCCCATGGGTATTTCCCTCCAAATTGCATCACGTTCAAAGTCGGGAAAATGTCGTGGTAAAAGAATCCGCAGAGACCTCCGGTATCCCAGCAACTGAGTCGGAAAGCTTCACCGGGCCTGTGCCCGGCACTGCACGTGCCTTTCACGGAAATTATCTCTGCTTCCAGGGGATTGATTCCTTCAGGATTTAGTGCCATGGCGATCCTCCTTTCTCGGTTGGTTTTTCCATGGTAAAACACGGCGCTATCCCAGTCAAAGGAAAAGGCCTGTCCCTGATTCGCCATCAAGACATCATCTGCTGCGTTACCCTTACCCCTCGTCACTGCGGCGTACTTGCATGTACGCCTCATTCCTCGGGATATCGGAAGCCTTGCATCTGATGCCTTGCTGGTGATCGGGAATCCCGTGCAAACGTTTGCTTTAGTCTGAGGATCACGAAATTGACGGTGAATTTAGGGCCTGTCTTGCCCGGGAAACGAGAACCATAACGAGTAACAAGCGAAAAGCAACAAGGAAGAACAAGTCATCACCGCCGGCGGCGCAACGAGTACCTCCTCAGGGATGGGAGGCATTGGCAACACGGAAAGAGTGTGGTAAGTAATACAGCCATGAATTTGGAACCCACCATGAAGCAGGCCGTGATCAGGCGGAGCGTCAGAAGGTTCGCTGAAAGCGAGATCGCTCCCCTGGCCGCGGAAATGGATGGCACGGCGGTGTTTCCGCAAGCCCTCGCGGCCGAGATGGCGTCGCTGAACTACTTCGGGCTGGAGATCCCGGCCGAATACGGGGGCGCCGGACTGGACACGCTCAGCGCCGCAATGGTAATCGAAGAGATTTCCAGGGTGTCGGCGGCCATGGGCTTGTGCATCTCGGTTCACAACAGCGTGGCGGCTTACCCCGTCTATGAATTCGGGAATGCCAGTCAACGAAAAGTCTTTCTCGAACCCATGGCCAGGGGAGAAAAAATCGGGACTTTCTGCCTGTCGGAACCAAACGCAGGCTCCGACGCGTCAGCCATTGAAACCACGGCGGTGAGCAGGGGGGGCGGCTACGTGCTCAACGGGAGCAAGATATTCGTGACGAACGGAGGGGCGTCAGGACTGAATCTGATCTTTGTCCTCCACCCTTCCTCCCGGAGACGAAAGCAATACTCGGTGTTCATAGTGGAGTCTGAAAGAGAGGGGCTTGAAAAGGGGGTTCCCGAGGAACTGATGGGAATGAGGGGTAACCCGGTGTGTCCTCTGGTCCTTCACGACTGTCATGTCCCTTCGGAAAATCTGCTCGGCGAAGAGGGGCAGGGTCTCAAAATCGCCCTGGCGTCCTTGAACGGCGGGCGTATCGGCATCGCTTCCCAGGCGCTGGGGATTGCCGTGGCATCGTTGGACGCAAGCGTGAAATACGCTCATGAAAGATACCAGTTCGGGAAGCCCCTGTATGCTTTCGCCGGCATAAAGGCTTTGCTGGCGGAGATGGCCGTGCGGATCGAAGCTGCCCGGCTGCTTGTGTACAGAGCCTGCTCAATGAGGAACGACAAGCTGCCCCACGTCAGGGAATCGGCCATGGCCAAGCTTTTCGCGAGCGAAACAGCCGTCCATGCGTCCAAAACCGGCCTCCAAATCCATGGCGGGTACGGGTATACCAGGGCTTATCCCATCGAACGCTACTACAGAGATGCCAAAGTGTGCGAGATCTACGAAGGCACTTCGGAAGTGCAGAGGATGGTGATCGCCAGGAGTTTGATGAGTGAATGAAATCTGCCCAGGCAGATTTCATGAAACTTCGGGGCTCCTACCCCGCCGAAGGCGGGAGATATGTGAAATCCGACCAAGTCGGATTTCAGTAAGGGAGGTTCTTCGACCGTGGACATCGTCGTCTGCATCAAGCAGGTCCCCGATGCTCCGGCCCTTCGGATGGACAAAGGGAGGGTGACCATCATCAGGGAAGGCGTGGAAAGCATCATCAACCCCCTGGATGCCGTGGCCCTCGATGCCGCCGTGAGGCTAAAGGAAAGGTTGGGCGCAAGGGTAGTCGTGCTGACCATGGGGCCTCCAAAAAGCGAGGAAGCGCTGCGTGAAGCTTTTGCCGCGGGCGCGGATCGAGCCGTACTGATTTCGGATTCCCGTTTTGCCGGGTCCGACACCCTGGCCACCTCTCACGCCCTGGCGAGGGCCATATCACGACTGGAGCCTTTCCCGGATCTCATTCTATGCGGAAAGCACAGCATCGACAGCGACACGGGGCACGTGGGACCCCAGATTGCGGAAGAACTGGACCTGCCCCAGGCCTCGGGAGTGACCGAGATCCATCTCGAAGAAAATTCCGTGATGGTAAGGCAGGTGAGCGACGGGTTCATCAACACTCTTCGCCTGGTCCTGCCTGCGCTGCTGACGGTTTCCCAAGACCTCTCCATTCCCCGCCACCTGCCTTTGGGTGAGATTGAACGCGCCTTCGCGGAAGGAGATATTGTTCGATGGGGCCTTGCCGACCTTCATCTCGAAGCCGAAGAGGTGGGCTTTGAAGGATCGGCGACAAGGGTTCTGCGTTTGTACCGGCCGCCGCCCAAGAGAAGCGGGGAAATCATCACGGGGTCTTCTCAGGAAACCGTAGATTGGCTCATGAGAAAACTGGAGTCTCTCAGTATCATAGATGAAGAAGATGCAGGAAAATAAGCGCACGCAGGGAGTCTGGGTCTTCGGCGACTACAGGAACTACTTTCAGAACCGGGTTACGTTGCAGCTCATCGCCAAGGGGAAAGAACTGGCGGACAGACTCGGTACGGAAGTGACGGTGGTAGTGTTGGGCCATCAGGTCCACCAGTTCGCCATGGAGTATGCGGCGCACGGCGCCGATACCCTGATGGTGGTGGACCATCCGGTTTTGAAGACCTACCAGGTCGAGACCTACACTCGTGTCGTGGCGCAACTCGTCCACGAATGGATGCCCCACATTTTTCTTGCAGGGGCAACGGCTTTCGGCAGGGAGTTCTTTCCCCGCCTTGCGAAAAGACTCAAGACGGGCTTGAGCGCCGACTGCATATCTCTTGAAGTTGATCCCGAACATGGATGGCTCATCCAGACAAGCCCCGCCTTCGGCGGGGAACTGCTGGCGGACGTGGTAACCCCCGAGCACAGACCTCAGATGGCCACGGTGCATCCCGGCATGTTCGAAGAGCGTGCTCACGACAGAAAGGCCCTGAGCAGAATCGTTTACCCCGAGGTGCAGATCGAAGCGGACGACAGGGTTCAACTCGTGAGAAGCAAGCCCGAGCAGGCACACAAGGGGGAACTGGAAGATGCGCCTGTAGTCGTGGCAGGAGGGCGCGGTCTTGGTTCAAGGGAGAACTTCCAACTGCTCTTTGAACTTGCCGAATGTCTGGGCGGGCAGGTGGGGGCGACCCGGCCAGCTGTGACGGCCGGTTGGGTCGAGGAGAGTCGTCTTCTGGGTCAGACCGGGAAAAGCGTGAAGCCTCGGCTTCTTATCACGGTGGGGACATCGGGGGCCCTCCAATACACCACAGGCATCCAGGGAGCCGAGACCATTATCGCCATCAACCGGGATTCTAACGCTCCCATCTTCAAGATGGCCGATTTCGGCCTCGTCGGAGATGGTCGCTCCATTTTGAGTCTTCTCATTGAAAAACTCCGGAAGCGCATTTGAACCTTATTTTGCAGCTTCTTGTGGACCTTGGGGGGGGCCGCAGGGGCGTGGTCTTTTCTGATCCGCAACCGGCAAAGGATTTGCCTTCTTGGCGAGATCCGGCGATTGAAGTCATCCTTGGCGGAGGCGCATCACTCCACTGCAAACGGAGCTACGGTCGCCCGGCGTTACACCACGGTCAGGTGACTTTTCGGCGCCGTCCAAAGGGACAGGAGAAATGGTTGCGGCTCAGAAAGGACCACGCCCCTGCTGCAAGCACGCCGCTCGCAAGGAAGTGTCCCGAAGGTCGGCGTTGTGTGACGGCTGCCTGAGCAGATTTTATGGGGGGTAAGAATGGAATTTAGAGAAAGCCTTATCAGCGCGCACCACAATTATCTTGTCAACCGGATGCTCGCTCCGGGGTTCCTCCTGGGAGATGTCGACGGGGAGCATGATTTCCGGCTCCTCGCCGATGTCCTGTCTCCCGAAGAAAAAACCCCTTTTCTTGCAGCACGCTTCTACGATCAGGAAGGCGGGTTTCTCATGGAGATGAGCGGAGATCGTATGGTGGAGAATCCAGGAGGGTGCCGGGTTCAAGCGTCAGGAGACGGATTCATGGTTTTTTACCCCTCGGGGGAGGTGCTCCTGGCAGTCCGCACCGAAGCGTTCGCAAACGGTTTTTTGACGCGGATTCAGGGAAGACTTTACGATCGGAAGGGTCTCCTTCGCATGGAGCCTTCATTCGACAGCGGCCGGATCGTGGGTGAAGCGTGGCGCATTCTTGCTGCCTCAGTGAGGGCCAAAAACGGAAATTTTTGTCCTTGACAGAAAACAAAAGCCTGATTTATAAACTTTCCTTTGTGATTTTCCCATAGCCTGAATCGAATTTGAAGATCTTCGATTTCAAAAAAGATAAGGCTTGGCTGGAAAACCTCGCTTTGGTCAGCCAACTAGGCCTCACAATGGCGGGCGCGATCCTTTTTTGCTTTGCCATTGGGTATTACCTGGACAAGTGGCTGGGAACAAAAGGGTTGTTCATCACCATCTTTATCCTGCTGGGAATCGCAGGGGGCGGGTACACGGTATACCGGCAGATCGCAGAAATTACGGGACCGGAAAAAAAGAGGAAAAGGGAAGACGATGGCGAAACAACATCGTGAAGTCCTGGAACTCCAGAAAAGAACCTGCTCTTGGGCACTGGGCGGCGCCCTGGTAATTGCGGCCCTTTTCCTGGTTGTGGGCGAGCGGGCACTGGCCAAAGGGTTGGTTCTGGGCACATGCTTCAGCATCCTCAACTTCACGCTTTTGAGCCGGTCCATTCCAATGCTGTTGGGGCATGGGAGAGGAAAGGCGAGCATGATCGGCCTGGCATCCGTCCTGACCCGTTTCGCTCTTCTCGCCGTTCCCCTGATCATCGCCGTTCAATCCGATTCGTTTCACTTCGTTGCCGTGGCCGTAGGGATTTTCGCCGTTCAAATTGTGACCCTCGTCGATTACATCGTCATCAGACCTATGACTACTGAAAAAGGCATGGGCAGCTAGATCATGGAAGACCTCACCAACATACCGCAGTTTACGATTCAATTGTTCGGGATCAATCTCGTGTTCAACGTGCAGACCATCATCATGAGCTGGATCGTGATGGCATCCCTGATTGTTTTCGGAATTCTGGCCACGAGAAAACTCGGGTTTCTCCCCAATCCTTTTCAGGTCGTGGCAGAGTTCCTGGTCAGCGGTTTCTACGGTTTGACGAGAGACGCTCTCGACGAGGAGATGGCCAAGAAATACTTTCCCTTGATTTGCGGTCTCTTCATGTTCCTTCTCCTGAGCAACTGGCTGGGCATTATCCCCAAGCTTTCGGAACCCACCAAAGATCTCAACACAACCCTGGGCTTCGGCGTCATGGGGTTCTTCATCGCCCATCACGCGGGAATCAAGACCAAGGGTTTCAAGAAATACTTGAACGAATACTTTCAGCCGATTTTTTTCATGGCCCCCCTCAACGTAATAGGCGAACTCGCCAAAGTCGTCTCCATATCCTTCCGTCTGTACGGAAACATCCTTGGCGGCTCCATCATCATTTTGATCGTTTCGCACCTGGTCTACGGCCTGGTTCTTCCCCCGGTTTTGATCGGATTCTTCGGGCTCTTTGTGGGGAGCATCCAGGCTTTTGTTTTTACAATGCTTACAGTGGTCTATATCTCGGTTCAGGTTAAGTAGCGATGGATTTTGACGCCCCGACAACAGTGAAGTTGGCCTCCTACGTGGGAGCCGGATTCTGCATAGGCCTTGGAGCCATAGGCGCGGCCCTGGGAGAAGGATACACGGCAGGGCTGGCCAATGAGGGAAATTCCCATGACCCGAAGAGGTCAGGGGAGATAGTCAAGAACATGCTCGTAGGTCAGGCCGTGGCCGAATCTGCGGGCATCTTCTCTCTGGTCATTGCGATCCTTCTCCTCTTTGTTAATCCCGGCGCAGCGGGCATGGTCAAGGCTGCGGCCGTTTTTGCAGCGGGACTGTGCATGGGTTCGGGAGCCATCGGTTCGGGCATCGGCTCGGGATACCCGGGAGGGGAGGCGTGTCTCGGCATATCGCGACAGCCGGCGGTTTCCGGCCGATTGACAACCAACATGCTGATCGGCTCCGCCGTTTGCCAGACCCCGGCCATTTTTGCCATGGTCGTAGCCCTGATGCTAATGTTTCTCGATTTCGGCAAGGCCGCCGTCTCGCCCACCTGGGCCGCATTGATCGGGGCCGGGTTCAGCACGGGGATGGCGGCCATAGGTTCCGGAATAGGTGGCGGCATGGCCGCGGGCGCCAGTTGCGAAGGGGTGGCAAGAAACCCAGAAACGGTGGGGCAGGTGACCACGACCATGCTCGTGGGCCAGGCAGTGTCCCAGACCCCTTCCATTTTCGGACTCCTGGTGAGCTTCATTCTCATGTTCAAGGCTTTTCCGGAGACGACGTCTCTCGCACCGGCCATGGCTCTGCTCGGCGCGGGCCTTAGCATGGGTTTCGGCGGAATCGGTCCCGGCATTGGAAACGGAATGACCGCCGAGGGAGCGGTTCGTTGGATTGCAAGAAACATCGAGGCTACCGGGACACTGACGCGCACCATGCTCGTGGGGCAGGCGGTGTCACAGTCTACGGCCATTTACGCCATGGTCATCAGCCTCGTCCTCATTTTCGTTGTATAGATAGAATGGAATTCCACAATCAGCATGAAGGAGGAAGTTATGGCAATTGAAGGTGCAGATCTCGTCAAAGCGGCGGCATTCATCGGTGCGGGGCTGGCCATGGGGTTCGGAGCCATCGGGCCGGGCGTGGGCGAAGGTTTTGCGGCTGGAAAGGCATGCGAGGCCATCGGGCGAAAACCGGAAGAAGCAGGTTTGTTGACGCGAACCATGCTCGTAGGCCAGGCGGTATCGGAGTCAACCGGTATCTACTCTCTCGTGATCGCTCTGCTGCTACTCTTTGTGGTTTAGAAAATCGATCAGGCGGTGCGGATCCATGATTAGCATTAATGCAACGCTGGTTCTTCAGGTAATTCATCTTCTGATCCTCATTTTCATCCTGAACCGGCTTCTTTTCAGACCCACCCTGAAGATGATCAGTGAAAGGACGGCCTTCATAGAGAATTCCCGGAACGAGATCATGGAGATCGAAAAGGAGACGGAACGACTCAGGAACGAGTATCTTTCCAGGCACAAAAGGGCAATGCGGGAGGCCGGCGCCAAGGGCACACAGATCAAGGAGCAGGGGCTCCAGGAAGTGGGAAAAATCATGGAAAGATCAATCAAGGAGATCGAAACGATCAGGATGGGAGCCGAAAAGAAGGCTAATACCGAAGTCGAGTCGGCCAGACCTCAGCTCCATGGCCAGGCTGCGACGTTGGCCGATGATATTGCCGAAAGGGTTATCGGCAGAAAGATAAGGGCTTGAAAGAGATGGAAAGGAAAAAGCTTTTCATCGGTTCCCTGCTCGTGGGGCTCATTGCGAGCGCGTGCATCGATCCTATTGAGGCCTTTGCTCAGGAAAGTGCAGGCCAGGGAAGAAGATTGTGGAACAACCTCATGCTCTGGGTCAATTTCGGCATCATGGTGTTTATCTTTATCAGGTACGCTCGAAAGCCCCTCATGAACTATCTTCACAGTGTGAGGAAGAAACTGGAGGACACCCTCGGCGAGGTCGACACTCGGATGACCGCGGTCAAGTCCGTCGCAGCAGAGGAGAACGAGAAGCTCAAAGGGATCGATGGAGAAATCCGGGAAATTCACGAAAAAGTTCTCGAGATGGCCCAAGGAGAAAAGGAGAAGATCGTTGAAAGCGGACGGGTTGCCGCCGAGAAGATGATCGAGAATGCCAAAGCCTATGCCGAATACAGGCTCGCCGTTGCCAGAAAGGCCGTCTTCGACGAAATGGTTGATCTGGCCGTTTCCATGGCCGAAGAGAAACTGAAAGAAGGCATATCAAAGGAGGACGGTGAACGGCTTCTTGCCGACTTTCTCAAACACCTGGAGACGTCCCGCCCCCGCTTAATGGAAAAAGCCGTGTGACCGTCAGGGCACACAGGGAAGATATTTATGCCTTCGGCATGTTCGTGCCGGGGGCTTTTTTTTGCTTACGCCCTTCCTCTCCGTCGTGGGTTTTTTGGGGCCCCATGACGGCGCTCCGCACATGTTGGTGGCGGCAGGACAAGGTCTTTTCCGGTTCATCGGTGTTGACAGAACAACATATTTCATGTATTGGTTATCTACGTTTTGAATAAGTGGATCGAGGTCGTTTCGATCCGACGGTGAGGGGAGAATTCCATGACGGAATCGCTTGTTCGCGCGCTGGTGGAAATGCAGGAAGATGAGGCATTGAGGAGGGCGAAGGAGTTACTGGATCAGGGATCTGATCCGATGACCGTCCTTGAGGCCTGTTCATCGGCCATGGAGGAGGTGGGCGAACGCTTCGAGAAGGGCGAGTACTTCCTTCCTCACCTCATGATGGCTGGTGAAATGCTCAGACAGATTTCGGAGATGATCAAACCCATGGTCAGGGAATCCAGGAGCGGAGTGGGGCGCGGCAGGGTGCTCATAGGCACCGTCAAGGGCGATATCCATGATATCGGGAAGAACATCGTCGTCTTTCTCCTGGAAGCCAACGGCTTTGAAGTGCGAGATATCGGGATCGATCAACCGGCGGAAAAGTTTGTCGAGGCGATCCGGGAGTTTCGTCCCCGGGTTGTCGGCATGAGCGGTTTGCTCACCCTGGCCTTCGATTCCATGAAGAAGACGGTCCAGACTATCGAAGAAGCGGGGCTCCGAAATGAAGTGCGGATCATGATCGGTGGAGGACAGATCACCGAGAAAGTGAGAGAGTATACCGGAGCCGATGCCTGGGGGCCGGATGCGATTGCAGGACTTAAGCTGGTCAGACAGTGGACTGAGAGGACGGCATGAAGGCGCGATTTGTCGAGGTCTCTCCGAGTGCGGGTGAAAAACAGGAAGAGCGGTTCAACCTCTGGCTCAAAGGGGAGGGCATCCCCTTTGTCGATGACGGAGCCAAGGCGGCTTATCAAGAGCGGGTCGCCCTGCTCAAGGACGCTATCCAGCTCAGGAAGCCTCCGGCCCGCGTTCCCGTCTGCCCCTCCGCCGGCTTTTTCCCCATGCAGTATGCAGGGATCACCATGCTCGACGCCATGTACGATTATCGGGCGCTTGGCAAGGCCTGGGAAGTCTACCATAAGGACATGGCGCCGGACGCATACAACAGTCCCACGACCATCGTTCCCGGCAGGGTGCTGGACATCCTGGATTTGAAGCTCTATCAGTGGCCGGGTCATGGAGTTTCAGAGGAACGTGAGTACCAGTATGTAGAAGACGAGTACATGAAGGCCGAGGAATATCAGGACCTGATCGATGATCCTACAGCCTTTTTCATTAACGTATATTTTCCACGGGTTTTCGGCTCGCTGAAGCCTTTGACGACCTTTCCGCTTCTTCCTCCGGTCAACGAAATCCCGCTGGTTCCTCCGATGGCCATGCCTTTCGGAGCCGAGAATATGAAGGCCGCCATGGATTCACTAAAGACGGCCGGGGAGGAGGCCCTCCGGTGGAGAGGGGCCGTTAAAGAGATCGGCGAACGTATCATGGGCGGAGGATATCCCGCGTTTTCCGGTGGTTTCACAAAGGCTCCCTTTGACGTGATCGGTGACAGTCTTCGCGGTACCAAGGCTGTCATGCTCGACATGTTCCGGCGTCAGGATGAGCTGAAGGAGGCTTGCGAACGGCTCATACCGAGCATGATAAAATGCGCAGTGGCGGCGTGCCGTGCGAGTGGACACATCATGCCCTTCATACCCCTCCACAAGGGCGCGGACGGCTTCATGTCTCAAGAGCAGTTCAGCACCTTTTACTGGCCGAGCCTGCGAAAACTGATCGTAGGACTGATCGATGAAGGGCTGGTTCCCCAGCTCTTTGCGGAGGGCGGCTACAACAGCCGGCTGGAAATCATCAGTGACGTTCCAAAAGGCAAAGTGGTATGGTGGTTCGATAGAACCGACATGAAGAGGGCCAAAGAAACGGTCGGTCAGGCGGCATGCCTGGCCGGAAACGTGCCGCTCGATCTCCTGTGCACGGGGACACCGGATGAAGTAATCGACTATTGCAGGGAACTGATCGATGTCGCGGGCAGGGATGGAGGGTTCATCCTTTCGAGCGGAGCGGGGATACAGGGGTCAAAACCGGAAAACATTAAGGCGATGATCGACTTTTCAAAGGAGTACGGGGTGTATCATTGAGGATTGGTCATCGAACATCGGACATTGAGCATGTAAATAATCCCCGCCCAGAGGGCGGGGCTTTAACCGATCCCCCCATAGGGGGGACAATGCTCTGCCCCCAAAGGGGGCGAGCATGAGTTGCGCCGCCACCGGACAGTTAGATACCCAG
>Ga0068714_10006261_pt1 | contig 12201 bp, 24 predicted proteins | sample MTBNYHSulfiMetaG_FD_62988 | JGI IMG/M metagenome (GOLD analysis project Ga0068714, IMG submission 62988) | Enrichment culture microbial communities from rom New York Harbor, USA that are MTBE-degrading - MTBE-NYH (New York Harbor Sulfidogenic)... | ecosystem: Environmental > Aquatic > Marine >... | reverse complement strand
TGGTCGGGCACAAGCTCGGCGAGTTCGCCCCCACCCGGACCTTCCGCGGGCACAGCGGCAAGAGGGAAAAGGGCGCCAGGTGAGGGAGGGGTGATGGAAGCACGAGCTCAACTGCGCTACTACCGCTCGTCGCCGAGCAAGGTGCGGCTGGTGGCAGACATGGTTCGCGGCAAGCCGGTGGAGAGGGCGCTGTCGTCGCTACGCCTGAGCCCCCGCTACGCGGCGCATGACCTCGAGAAGCTGATCCGCTCGGCCATGGCCAACCTCGAGCAGAAGAGCCCCGGGGTGAACCCGGGCTCGGTGGTGGTGGAGCGGATCGAGGTCTCGGACGGGCCTCGGCTCCGGCGCGGCCGGCCGGCGTCCAAGTGGGTGCGCATGCACCGCATCTTGAAGCGGATGTGCCATGTGACGGTGCAGCTCAAAGTGCAGGAATCCTGAGGAGGCTGGAAGTGGGACAGAAGACGCACCCGTATGGCTTTCGCCTCGGTTACAACAACACCTGGCGGTCCCGCTGGTACGCCGACCGGAAGAGCTACGCCAACCTGCTGCACGAGGACCTGCAGCTTCGGCAAGAGCTTCGCGGCCGGCTTGCCAACGCCGCCGTCAGCGCGATCGACATCGAGCGGACCGCGAACAAGCTGCGCGTCAACATCCTCTCGGGGCGGCCGGGCATCATCATCGGCCCGAAGGGCCGTGACGTCGACAAGCTGCGGGACGACCTGATGCGTCGCTACGGCCAGGACATCCACATCAACATCCAGGAGATCCAGCGCCCGGAGATCGACGCCCACCTGATCGCGGCCAACGTGGCCCGGCAGCTCGAGCGTCGTATCGCCTTCCGGCGGGCCATGCGGCGGGCCCAGGAGAACGCCCTGCGCTTCGGCGCCCAGGGGGTCAAGATCCGCTGCGCAGGTCGTCTGAACGGGGCCGAGATCGCTCGGGCCGAGTGGTACCAGCAGGGGCGGCTTCCGCTGCACACCCTGAAGGCGGACATCGACTACGGGTTCGCCATCGCCTACACCACCTACGGCACGATCGGGGTCAAGGTCTGGGTGTACCGCGGGGAGCGCCACCGGGCGCGCTCCATCCGCCGGCGCCTGTAGTGGGGGAGGTGCCACCATGCTGATGCCGAAGAAGGTGAAGTACCGCAAGCAGCAGCGCGGTCGCGTGCGTGGTGTGGCCCAGCGTGGCGCCACCATCTCGTTCGGTGACTTCGCTCTGCAGGCGCTGGAGTCGGGTTGGATCACGGCCCGGCAGATCGAGGCGGCGCGTATTGCCATGACCCGGCACGTCAAGCGTGGCGGCAAGATCTGGATTCGGATCTTCCCCGACAAGCCGGTGACCAAGAAGCCCCTCGAGACCCGCATGGGCAAGGGCAAGGGGAACCCGGAGGAGTGGGTGGCCGTCGTCAAGCCGGCCCGCATCCTGTACGAGATGGAGGGGGTCTCCGAGACCGTCGCCCGTGAGGCGATGCGGCGCGCGGCACACAAGCTGCCCATCAAGTCGCGCTTCATCACCAGGAGGCAGACACCATGAAGGTGAAGGAGATGCGCACCCAGCTCCGGGAGCAGACCATCGACGAGCTCCAGAAGAAGCTGACCGAGCTCGAAGAGCAGCTGTTCAAGCTCCGCTTCCAGAAGTCGACCGGACAGATCGAGGATCCCACCAGGATTCGGCAGGTCCGGAGGAACATCGCGCGGGTCCTGACGGTCATGGGCGAGCGTCGGGCCGAGGGGGGTGCACCATGAGCGAAACGACGAGCCGTCGAAAGACCACGAAGGTGGGGGTCGTCGTCTCCAACCGGGCCGACAAGTCGGTGGTGGTGAGAGTCGAGAACCTGGTGCTTCACCCCCTCTACCACCGGTTCGTGAGGACCACCTCGAAGTTCATGGCCCACGACGAGGAGAACGCGTGCAACGCCGGTGACCGCGTCCTGATCGAGGAGTGTCGGCCCATGTCGAAGCGCAAGAGGTGGCGCGTGCGCACCATCATCGAGCGTGCCCAGTAGCGCGGAGGACGGACCATGATTCAGATGGGGACGATGCTCAACGTCGCGGACAACTCCGGCGCCCGCAAGCTCATGGCGATCCGCCAGCTGGGGGGCTCGTCCGCTCCGGCCTACGCGGGGTTGGGGGACGTGATCGTGTGCTCGGTGAAAGAGACGGCACCGGACTCCGACGTCAAGAAGGGCTCGGTGGTGAAGGCCGTCATCGTGCGGACGCGGGCTCGCACCCGCCGTCGGGACGGCTCTTACGTTCGCTTCGACGAGAACGCGGCGGTCCTGCTGGGCACCGGTCTCGACCCGGTCGGGACGCGGGTGTTCGGCCCGGTCGCCCGCGAGCTGCGCGAGAAGAAGTTCATGAAGATCGTCTCCCTGGCACCGGAAGTGCTGTAGGGAGGAGGGGCGATGGACAAGCTCAAGATCAAGAAGGGTGACATGGTCGAGGTGATCGCAGGCAAGGAACGGTCCCGCCGGGGTCGTGTGCTGCGCATCGACCGGCAGCGCGAGCGGGTGGTCGTGGAGGGGGTGAACATGATCAAGCGTCACACCCGTCCGAACCCCTCGCGCAACATCAAGGGAGGGATCGTCGAGCGCGAGGCGCCGATCCACCTGTCCAACGTCATGGTGGTTTCCCCGGAGAGCGGCAAGCGAACCCGGGTTGGCACGAAGGTCCTGGAGGACGGCCGCAAGGTCCGTGTGGCCAGGGTTGACGGCGCGATTCTCGACCGATAGGAGGGACGATGGCGCGCTTGCAGGAGAGGTACCGAGACGAGATCTTCCCCCAGCTCAAGAAGGACCTGGGGCTCACCAACCCGATGCAGGTGCCGGCGCTGGCCAAGATCACCTGCAACATCGGCGTCGGCGAGGCGTCCAAGAACGCCAAGCTGCTCGACACCGCGACCGAGCAGCTCGGCGGCATCACCGGCCAGAAGCCCGTGGTGCGGCGTGCCCGCAAGTCGATCGCCGCCTTCAAGCTGAGGGAGGGGATGCCCGTCGGTGTGATGGTCACCCTGCGCCGGGAGCGGATGTACGAGTTCCTCGACCGCCTCATCAGCGTCGCGCTGCCGCGGGTGCGTGACTTCAGGGGCGTGAGCACGACGGCGTTCGACGGCCGGGGCAACTTCACCCTCGGCGTTCGCGACATTCTCATCTTTCCCGAGGTCGACTACCAGAAGGTCGAGGGGACGATGGGCATGAACATCACCCTGACGACGACCGCCAAGACCGACGACCATGCCCGCGCCCTGTTGACGGCCCTGGGCATGCCGTTCCAGCGCCGATAGGGAGGCACCGTGGCTCGAAAGTCATCTATTGTCAAGAGCTTGCGCGCGCCAAAGTTCAAGATCAGGCACCGCAATCGCTGCCGAATCTGCGGCCGGCCGCGGGGGTACATGCGCAAGTTCCAGATCTGCCGCGTCTGCTTCCGCAAGCTGGCTCTCGAGGGCTTCCTGCCCGGGGTCACGAAGGCGAGTTGGTGAGGTTGCGATGAGCATGACGGACCCGATTTCCGACCTGTTGGCGAGGATCCGGAACGCCACCATGGTGCGGCACGACCGCACCGACGTACCCGCCTCCAAGATGAAGCTCGAGATCGCCAAGATCCTCAAGCAGGAAGGCTTCATCCGGACCTTCAAGGTGCTCGAGGAAGGTCCCCAGGGCACGATCCGGATCTACCTGAAGTATGCCGACGACGGGGAGCCCGCCATCCACGGCCTGAAACGCGTTTCCAGGCCGGGTCGGCGGGTTTTCAAGGGCGTCAACGACATTTCCAAGGTCCACAACGGCCTCGGCGTCGCCGTGATCTCGACCAACCGCGGCGTGCTCACTGACGAGCAGGCTCGGAGCCTCTCGGTGGGCGGCGAGATCCTGTGCGAGGTTTGGTAGGGAGGGAACCACATGTCTCGGATCGGAAGAAAGCCCATCCAGGTTCCCGGCGGAGTCGACGTCCACGTCGGCCACGGCGTGGTCAAGGTCAAGGGTCCCAAAGGCTCGCTGCTCGTCGGGTTGATGCCGGAGATCGAAGCCTCGTTGGAGGGCGCGGTGCTGACCCTGAAGCGGGCCGGTGACGACCGCCGGGCGAGGTCCTTCCACGGCCTGAGCCGAGCCCTTGTCGCGAACGCGGTGGCGGGTGTCTCGGAGGGTTGGAAGAAGGAGCTGGAGATCGTCGGCATCGGCTACCGGGCGGAGTCCAAGGGGAGCGAGGTGGTGTTTCACCTGGGGTACTCCCACGCCGTCAACTACCCGGTGCCCGAGGGGATCACCATTGACGTCGACGCCAAGAGCGGGCGGGTGACCGTCACCGGGATCGACCGGCAGAAGGTGGGACAGGTGGCGGCCGAGATCCGCGCTCTCCGACCGCCGGATCCCTACAAGGGCAAGGGCATCCGGTACGCCGGCGAGGTGCTGCGCATGAAGGCCGGCAAGCAAGGAGCGAGGTGATGAGCCAGCATCGGAATCGCAAGGAGCGCAGGCTCCGGATCCGCCGGCGCTACCGGGGCACGGTCCGCGGCACCGCGGCCAGGCCTCGGTTGGCGGTGTACCGGAGCCTCCGGTATCTCTACGCCCAGGTCATCGACGACGAGCAGGGGGTGACCCTGGTCTCCGCCTCCACCCAGGAGCGCTCCGTCGCCGACGGTCTCGCGGGAGCCGGGAACATGGCGGCGGGCAAGAAGCTCGGGGAGGTCATCGCTGAACGGGCCAGGGACAAGGGCCTGGAGGCGATGGTCTTCGACCGGGGCGGTTTTGCGTATCACGGAGCGGTGCGTGCCATCGCGGACGCGGCCCGGGCTGCGGGCCTCAAGCTGTAGGGGTAGGGGTTGGCGACGATGATGAGTCGAGAGGTCGAGTTCGTCGAGGCCGTGGTGCACATCAACCGGGTCGCCAAGGTGGTGAAGGGGGGCAAGAACTTCTCCTTCTCCGCCGTGGTGGTGGCGGGGGACGGCTCCGGGCAGGTCGGGTACGGTACCGGCAAGGCCCGCGAGGTGCCGCCGGCGATCCAGAAGGCCAGTGAGCAGGCCAAGCGGTTCATGGTGAAGGTGCCGCTGGTCCAGGGCACGATCCCGCACGCGGTCTGGGGCCGGTGGGGCGCGACCCGGGTCATGCTGCGCCCGGCCTCCCCCGGCACCGGTGTGATCGCGGGCGGCGGCGTGCGTGCGGTGATGGAGTCCGCCGGGGTGCAGGACGTCCTCACCAAGATCGTCGGCAGCCGCAACCCGTTCAACGTGGTGCGGGCGACCTTCAACGCCATCGGCCTGCTGATGACGTCCGAGCAGGTGCGCCGGTTGCGCGGCGCCGATGCCGGGGTGAACGACGCGCCCGCCGCCGAGGCGGACAGCCCTGAGGAGCCGACCGCGACGGCGCCCCCGGTCGAGGAGGCGGAGCAGTCATGAGCCCGAAGAAGATGCTGAAGATCACCCAGGTGCGAAGCCAGATCGGCTCGCAGGCGCGGCAGAAGAAGGTCCTGACCGGGCTCGGCCTCGGTCGGATCGGCCGCGCCGTGATCCGACCCAACGACCCGTGCATCCAGGGGATGGTCAACAAAGTCGGCCACCTCGTCACGGTCGAGGAAGTGGAGGGTTGAGCCATGGAACTGAACACTCTGCGTCCGGCGCCCGGCGCCAAGCGGCCGCGGACGAGGGTGGGGCGTGGGCCCGGCTCGGGCAAGGGCAAGACCGCGGGTCGTGGCGAAAAAGGCCAAAAGTCGCGGACCGGCTACTCCCGGCGTTACGGCTTCGAGGGCGGTCAGATGCCCCTCGTGCGGCGGATCCCCAAGCGGGGGTTCACCAACATCTTCCGCGTCCCCTTCCAGGTCGTCCACCTCGGCGACCTTGACCAGCACTTCGCCGACGGCGAGACGGTGACCGTCGCCGCCCTCAGGGAAAAGGGTCTCGTCCGCCGGGGCAAGCGGCCGGTGAAGGTCCTCGCCGACGGTGACCTGAACAAGAAGCTGACGGTCCAGGCTCATGGTTTCTCCGCTTCGGCCCGCGCTCGGATCGAGGCCCGGGGCGGGAGCTGCGAGGTGGTGTCGCCGTGATCGAGAGCTTTCGCAACGTCTTTGCGATTCCCGACCTGCGCAGGCGGGTGCTGTTCACGTTCGGCCTGCTGGCGGTCTACCGGGTCGGGACCTTCATCCCGATTCCGGGGGTCGACCCCGGGGCCCTCGCCGAGTTCATGGAGGCTCAGAGGGGCACCGTGCTCGGATTCCTCAACCTGTTCTCGGGGGGCGCGCTGGAGCGGATGACGGTCTTCGCGCTGGGGATCATGCCGTACATCTCGGCGTCGATCATCCTCCAGCTCCTGACCGTGGTCTGGCCCTACCTGGAGAAGCTCTCCAAGGAGGGGGAGCTGGGGCGCCGGAAGATCACCCAGTACACCCGGTACGGGACGGTGGTGCTGTCGGTGATCCAGTCGCTCGGCATCTCCTTCTTCTTGGAGCGTGCGCAGTCTCCGGGAGGTCGATTCCTGGTGCCCGAGGAGGTCCACGGCTGGGGCTTCCGGCTCCTCACCGTGCTCACCCTCACGACCGGCACGGCGTTCGTGATGTGGCTCGGCGAGCAGATCACCGAGCGGGGCATCGGCAACGGCATCTCCCTGATCATCTTTGCCGGCATCGTGGTTGCCCTCCCGGCGGCTATCATCAACACCATCACGGACGTCAGGACCGGCAACCTGAACATCCTCGTGATTGTCCTCCTGATCGTGTTCATGCTCGGGGTGGTGGCGGCCATCGTGTTCATGGAACGTGGCCAACGCCGCATTCCGATCCAGTACGCCAAGCGGGTGGTCGGGCGGCGGGTCTACGGTGGCCAGAGCACCTACCTGCCGCTGCGGGTCAACACCGGCGGAGTCATCCCGGTGATCTTCGCCGCGTCGATCATGTCGTTCCCGCAGACTCTGGGCCAGATGATCGAGAATCGCTGGCTGCAGAAGATCACCGAAGCCCTCGGCTGGGGCGAGCCTCTGTACAACCTGTGCTACTTCCTGTCCATCATCTTCTTCTGTTACTTCTACACGTCGATCATCTTCAACCCCGAGGACACCGCCGAGAACATGCGGAAGTACGGTGGGTTCATCCCCGGCATCCGCCCCGGCAAGCGGACCGCGGAGTTCATCGACAAGATCCTCACCCGGATCACCCTCGTCGGCTCGGTCTACCTCGCCCTGGTGGCCATCCTGCCCCAGTTCCTCATCTCGGGGTTCAAGGTGGCGACCATCCCGTTCGTCGGTCCGAGCCTGGACGCGATCCTGCCGACGTGGGTCACGACCGGCCTCGGCATCTCCTTTTACTTCGGCGGCACGTCGCTGCTGATCGTCGTCGGCGTGGCCATGGACACGGTGCAGCAGGTGGAGTCGCAGCTGGTGATGCGCCACTACGACGGCTTCATGCGGCGGGGCCGGGTGCGGGGGAGAAGGGGATGAGCCCAGCCTTCTCGAGCCTCAACCTGGTCTTTCTCGGACCTCCGGGCGCGGGGAAGGGGACGCAGGCGAGGATTCTCGCCGAGCGGTACCGCATACCCCACATCGCGACCGGCCCCCTGCTCCGTGCCGAGGTGCAGCGTGGCACCGCCATCGGTCAGCAGGCCGAGGAGGCCATGGTGGCCGGGAAGCCGGTGTCGGATCAGGTGGTCAGTGGCCTGGTGGTGCCCAGGCTCCACCTTGACGGGGCCGCTCGGGGTTTCATCCTCGACGGCTATCCGCGAAACCTCACCCAGGCGGGATTGCTGGACGGAATCCTGGCCGAGCTCAACCGCAACCTGGAGCGGGTGCTGCTCTTCCATCTCGACGACCACGAGGTGCTGTGCCGGTTGGAAGCGACGCGGGGGGAGGGCTCCGAGCCGAGTCTCCGGCGACGTCTCGAGGCCTGGCGGGAGGACGCCAGCCCCGTGATCGAGGTCTACCGCCGGCGCGGGTTGCTGGTGGAGGTCGACGCCGGTTCATCCCCGGCGGCGGTGGCCGAGGAGGTCGCGCAGTTGGTCGCGGCCCCGGTGGTGGCATGACGATCCTGAAGTCGACGACCGAGCTCGAGATCATGGACCGGGCGAACCGGCTGGTGCACGAAGTTCTCCGGGCGATGGAGAAGGCGGCCAGGCCCGGGGTCTCGACGGGGGAGCTCGACGAGCTTGCGGAGCGGATGATCTTGGATGGCGGCGGGAAGCCGGCCTTCAAGGGCTACCGCGGCTATCCGGCGACGCTGTGCGTGTCACTCAACGACGTTATCGTCCACGGTATACCGTGCCGGTCGACCCGCCTGCGCAACGGGGACCTGGTCAGTGTTGACTGTGGGGTGCTGCTCGACGGATACTACGGGGATGCGGCGGTGACCTTTCCGGTTGGGGAGGTGACCGCCGAGGCCCGGCGGCTGCTCGAGGTCACCCAGGGCTGTCTCGAGGATGCCGTGACCCACGTCCGACCCGGCAACAGGTTGGGTGACGTCAGCGCGGCGGTCCAGCAGAAGGCGGAAGCGGCGGGGTTCGGTGTGGTCCGGGAGTTCGTCGGTCACGGGATCGGCCGGTCGCTGCACGAGGAGCCCCAGGTTCCCAACTACGGTGTCGCCGGGCACGGGCCGATTCTGAAGGAGGGGTTGGTGATTGCCATCGAGCCGATGGTCACTTGCGGCAACTGGCGGGTCCGAGTCGACCCCGACGGCTGGACAGCGAGGACCGAGGACGGTAAACTCGCCGCCCATTTTGAGTACTCGGTGGCGGTGACGACGGACGGCCATCGCGTGCTGGGCCTCGAGGAGTGATCGATGGCCAAGGAAGAAGCGATCGAGGTCGTCGCCACGGTGGTGGAGCCCCTGCCGAACGCGATGTTCAGGGTAGAGCTGGAAAACGGCCACGAGGTGTTGGCCCACATCTCCGGGAAGATGCGAAAGCACTTCATCCGCATTCTCCCCGGCGACAAGGTGCTGGTGGAGCTGTCTCCGTACGACCTGAAGAGGGGGCGGATCGTCTACCGCTACAAGTGAGGAACAAAGCTATGAAGGTACGTCCGTCAGTCAAGCGCATGTGTACCAAGTGCAAGATCATCCGGCGCAAGGGTGTGATCCGGGTGATTTGCGTGAACCCGAAGCACAAGCAGCGTCAGGGCTGATCGGGGAGGCTCAAGGTGGCACGTATTGCGGGAGTTGACCTTCCAGCCAACAAGCGGGTCGAGATCGGCCTGACCTACATCTACGGCATCGGTCGTTCGCGCGCCCGGGACCTCCTCCAGAAGGCCCGGGTGGACGACGGCATTCGAGTGAAGGACCTCTCCGAGGATGAGATCCTGCGCGTCCAGCGGGTGATCCAGGAGGAGGGCAAGGTGGAGGGCGACCTGCGCAAGGAGGTCGCCATGAACATCAAGCGGCTGATCGAGATCGGGAGCTACCGTGGCATCCGCCACCGGCGCGGGCTCCCGGCTCGGGGTCAGCGCACCCACACCAACGCCCGCTCGCGCAAGGGTCCGCGACGCCAGGCAATTGCCGGCAAGAAGAAGGCCGGAAAGAAGTAGGTAGGGGCTAGAAGCTATGGCACGAGAGCGGAAGGGTGCACGCAAGCCGCGTCGGGAGCGTCGTAACGTTCCCCACGCTGTGGCCAACATCTTCGCCACGTTCAACAACACCATCGTGACGTTCTCCGATCCGAGCGGTGGCACACTGTGCTGGTCGTCCGGAGGGCGCATCGGCTACAAGGGCTCCCGCAAGGGGACGCCGTATGCCGCGCAGCTCGCCGCGAAGAATGCGGCCGAGCAGGCGCAGGAGCAGGGCGTGCGCAGCGTGGACGTGCGAGTGAAGGGGCCCGGACCGGGACGGGAGTCGGCCATCCGCGCGGTGGCAGCGGCCGGTCTCGACATTCGGAGCATCCGTGACGTGACGCCGATTCCGCACAACGGCTGCCGGCCGCCGAAGCGGCGGCGGGTGTAAGGAGAGACGCACGTGGCACGCTATCGAGGGCCAGTCTGTCGGTTGTGTCGACGCGAGGGGATGAAGCTCTTCCTCAAGGGAGAGCGCTGCTACAAGGAGAAGTGCGCCATCGAGCGGCGCAACATGCCGCCGGGACAGCACGGCGCGGCGCGCCGGCGCAAGGTGCGGGCGTACGGCCTGCAGCTGCGGGAGAAGCAGAAGCTGCGTCGCATCTATGGTCTCCTCGAGGGGCAGTTCCGGCGCACCTTCGCCGAGGCCGCGCGGCGCAAGGGCGTGACCGGCGAGACCCTGCTCCAGCTGCTCGAGCTCCGGCTCGACAACGTGGTCTGCTCGCTCGGCTTCGCGACGTCGAGGGCGCAGGCGCGGCAGATCGTTCGCCATGGCCACATCACGGTGAACGGCCGCCGGGTCAACGTCCCGTCGTTCTGCGTCCGCACCGGCATGGAGATCGCGGTGGCGGAGGGCAGCAAGAGCAACAAGCTGATCTCCGAGGCGCTCGACTTCGCGCAAGGCCGGGGCATCCCGAGCTGGCTCGAGGTGGACGCCGAGGCGATGCGCGGCAAGGTGCTCGAGCAGCCGACGCGGGAGGAGATCCGCATTCCGATTCAGGAGCAGCTCATCGTCGAGCTCTACTCCCGCTAGCGTGGAGGTTGCATGATCTGGCACGAGTTCCAGAGGCCACCGCAGGTGCAAGTTGAGGAGGAGAGTCGGACGCCGACGTTCGCCCGTTTCTTCGCCCAGCCCTTCGAGAGGGGGTGGGGGACAACGGTGGGCAACGCGCTGCGGCGCGCGATGCTCTCGTCGACCCCCGGCGCGGCGATCACGGCGGTCAAGATTGACGGGGCGGACCACGAGTTCTCGGCGGTCGCGGGCGTGGTCGAAGACGTGACCGACATCATCCTCAACCTCAAGAAGATCCCGTTCCGGATGCAGGGCCTCCAGCCGGCCTTCCTGAGCCTCGACGCCAAGGGGCCGGGGGAGGTCAAGGCGGGGGCGTTCACCGGAACCCACCAGATCGAGGTCATCGACCCCGGGGTGCACGTCGCCACCCTCTCCAGCGACGGTCAGCTCCGCATGACCGTGCGGGTGGCTCGGGGACGCGGCTATGTCCAGGCCGAGGAGAACCAGACCGAGGACCTCGGGTTGGGCTTCATCCCGGTCGACTCCGCCCACTCCCCGGTTCGTCGCACCAACTTCCGGGTGGAGATGGCCCGCCTCGGCCGGATGACGAACTACGAGCGTCTGGTGCTCGAGATCTGGACCAACGGCACGCTGTCCCCGGAGGAGGCCCTGAGCCAGGGGGCCCAGCTGGTCCAGGGACACCTCGACATCTACACCCAGCTGGCCGTGGGCCTGCCAGCCGAGGTCGGGCCCGGCCCGGGGGCCGAGGCGCCGGCCGAGCCCAGCATCCTCGACGCCAGCATCGACACCCTCGAGCTGTCCATCCGGTCGATGAACTGCCTCAAGAACGCCAACATCCGGACCCTCCGGGACCTCGTCACCCGGGAGGAGAAGGAGATGGTCGAAATCCGCAACTTCGGTGAGAAGTCGCTCAAGGAAGTGCGGGAGAAGCTCGAGACCCTCGGCCTCGGCTTCGGCATGAAGCTGGACATCTAGCCCGCATGTCTCATCGCCTCGCGACGCGACGTGGTGAGACACACGGGCTCGCCCGAACTCTGAAGTCCCTGGAGTGATCCGATGCGACATCGAGTCCATTACCGCAAGCTCGGACGCACGTCAGCCCACCGCAAGGCGCTGTTCCGCAACCAGCTGTCGTCGCTGTTCGTCCACGAACGAATCGTCACCACGCTTCCCAAGGCGAAGGAGCTGCGACCGCTGGCCGAGCGGATGGTGACCCTGGCCCGGACCAACAGCCTGCCGGCACGGCGTCGCGCGCTGGCGGTGGTGCCCGACAAGGACGTCGTCCGCCGTCTGTTCGACGACATCGCCCCGCGGTTTGCCGACCGGCCCGGCGGCTACACCCGCATCCTGCGCCTCGGGCGCCGGCACGGCGACGGTGCGGAGCTGGCGATTCTCGAGTTCGTCGACTACACGCTCAAGAGCAAGGAGGAGGCGACCGGCAAGTCGGCGAAGCCGTCGCTGATGGACCGTGCCCGGAGCGTGTTCGGCGGCACGAAGGGGGAGGAGAAGGCGACCCCCGCGGCGCAGGACGAGGCGCCGGAGAAGGAGAGCACGGCGCCTGAAAAGGCCTGACCCGAGCCCGAACGAAGTCCTCTCATGACGCCGCGCCTCGCGCGGCGTCGTTGTCTTTGTCGGGTACGGGTACGGGTACGGG
>Ga0068714_10006260_pt1 | contig 12202 bp, 12 predicted proteins | sample MTBNYHSulfiMetaG_FD_62988 | JGI IMG/M metagenome (GOLD analysis project Ga0068714, IMG submission 62988) | Enrichment culture microbial communities from rom New York Harbor, USA that are MTBE-degrading - MTBE-NYH (New York Harbor Sulfidogenic)... | ecosystem: Environmental > Aquatic > Marine >... | reverse complement strand
AACCTCGTCGCAGTCCTGGGGTGGTGTCGCATATGAGAACCATCCGAACCCCTTTCCGTAACGGCGATCACACATATACCGGGCGATTCGATCGAGTTCATCGGCGCTGAGCGGCACTTCTCCCCAATTCCTCCAAATGATCTGCGAGATTTCACTTACGTCGAAAAACATTAAATCCTGGACAAGCTTAACACTTTCCGGCAATTCGCCTCTTTCGTGGCAAACGAATCGTATTCCTTTTGCCCGTGCGAGTTCGAGAGCGATCCGCGTCGAAGACATCCTGCCGTTGAAAATGAACAGTACATCCGGACGAAACTGATCATACAATCGACTCAGCCCAAAGCAGGCTGCCAGTCCACTGTATAAATACTCCCGATAGGTACGTCTCACATTTGGCAAACCGGTATCCAGGCGTGTCATCCGAAAATGGGTATGAACCGAAGACTTGACCCATTCTCCGATTTTCCAATCCCCATATTCGGCGTCAACGAGATGATTCCTCTCGATGCCATTTGCCCATTCACGTGCGATTTCCAGCTCGTTCGGAGTCACATAACGTCCCAACCATTCAAAGGGCATCCCCATTTTATAGGCCAAGTCGGTAACAGCGGCCTGGCATTCGACGCATGACATATCGTTGCGTGGATTCGAAGCCGCCCAAAACATGTCGCATTCCGAATATAGCCCGTCACATAGGACATGCAGTACTTCGACGCCGCGCAAACCAAGCGCCTTGAGAATAGTGGTTTCCCACATTCCGTGCAATCTCCATTTATTGTAGGGCGAGTAGCAGAGCACCTTCATGGGAGATTTTCGTTTTTCCATAAGATCGACGCTTGACGAATGGCTTGCCATGACCGAATCCTTGTCAACCCTCTTTTTCTTCATGAACCTGTATAACAGGCATACATTTGTTGCTTAATCAAAATCACAATGACCTGTCGACAGAATCCGGTGGCGTCACTTCAACAGCCTGATCAGCTCAAAGGCTTCGGCCGCATGCAATCCAGAGACACTGCCACGGAACATTGCCAGTGCGCGTAACGCTTCCGGTGATCGTGGATGAGGAAATGGGCGCATCTCGCTCTCGTACAGCCTCATCGCTTCAATTTTGAGTTCCAGGGTGTCATTGATATCGAAAAACACATTTGGGCGAAACTCACGCAGTTGCTGTCCGAACGACCATCCTGTGGAAGAAGGGACCTCGAAGGCATAGATTTGGCGGACACTACAGCCCTGCATTGGGCGCGTCGCAGTCAACACGGCCTTTAAGGTGATGCCATGATCCACATTAAGATCGCTTCCATGATGGGTGTAGATGATTTCGGGCTGAATCCGGTGAATGCTCTTTTCTATGATCTGAATGATTTCAAGCAGCGGAACCATATCGAATCTGTTGTCCGGGAGATTGTGAAACGCAGGTTCCTGTGCGCCAAGCAATTTGGCGGCTTTCCGACTCTGATCGTGCAGATCGTTCATCTTTTGTGGGCTTGCTGATTGGCTGCCTTCGAATCGCGAATTCATTCCCTCGCCCATTATGTCGATATGAACGACATCGTTTTGGTTGCCATGCCTGGCGATCGTTCCTCCGCATCCAAGCACTTCATCGTCGGGATGCGCCGCTATTACGAGTATATTCATCGTCTTAAGATTTCCCTTCAGAGCGTTGCAATAAAAATTCGGCCCAGGCAAGGTCGATAGGTTCGTCGACATCAACGGCTTCCTCCTCAGGTACCGGGAAAGCAATCGTGCCGGGACCAAAGAACGACCGCGTGCGAATGAACCTGGGGATCTTCCCGATGGCATGACCGCCGTCATGCCGATAGGCGCTGACTAACCCTTGCCGCGGGGTTTCGTATTGCTCGGGGTACAACGGGCTCAGCCGTCCGTCCGCTTCCATGAGCGCCCACTGGGGAGGATGGGCAAGTGCAACGATACTCATGAGCGCATCCGCCCCTTTTTCCAGGTAGGCGCGCCATGCCCGTTTTATGGTTTCACTGCTGCGAAAAGGGGAAGTTGGCAGCATGACATACATGTCGGTATAACCTTTTTCCAGAAACTCAAACTCTTCGATGAGATGGATGCATAGCTCTACCACGGTGACATGATCCGTGGCCAACGAGGCCGGCCGCACCAGAGGCGTTGCTCCAAAGCGCAAAGCCGTTTCCAGAATTTCCTCGTCCTCCGAAGAAACCCACAGCGAATCAAAAAGACCTGCATTCTTAGCCGCCTCGATCGTCCACGCCAGCAACGGCTTGCCTCCCAGTGATAGGATGTTTTTCCTTGGGAGTCTCTTCGATCCGCCACGGGCGGGAATGATGCAAAGCGGTTTGCGCGCCGAGAAGTCCATCATTTGATATCCTGTTGATGTTGCATGAGTATCTCCAGGCTTTGATCACCGCAGTTGAATAACAAATCCACCACGGCCATGCAGGGAAGGAAATCACCAAATTGCTGTGGATACAGCGGATGCAGATAGTTCTGATAGCGCACCCCGATACCCGCGTCCCCAAATGCCCTTTCATCCATGTAGTGACATCCCTGGGATCCTGACAAATAGACCGTAGCGCCAACGGCCTTGCACAAATTCAACAGCAATTCATTTCCCCTGCCTGGCACACCGAGTTCCGAGGCCTTCATGAACCGCTTTCCTGACAGCCCCAGGCATTGGCAAAGTACTTTCGTCAACGTCACATTTAAATCCGTAAGTTCCGCCCACGTGCGATCCTGGTAGATCTCCTTCAATTTCCCCTCGTAACGCTGAAAATAAGGCGCCCTGGAATAGCAGGAGACGATCGTATGCCAGTGCTTTTTCTGCCACGATTGTGTATCGCTGATGATCACCTGGGGGATATGGCACCGATAGCGTGCTTTTACCGGCACTGTCAGCCAGGCTGCCCCCTGGCTTGTCTTGACCTTGTTACGGTTTTCCCAGTCCCTTGGCGTGTATTGGACGGTATCCAGATAAATGAACAGGTCGGACGCCGCGATCCGATGAAAATACCCCAACCATGGGAGGTAACGAGGCTGACTGATGGTAACGATCATCCGGTCTTTATTCTCTTGCTTGAATTTGCGTTTATGTTATGGCGAAAAAAAGGAGTATTTCTGCCGCCGTCACTTATCCTGGTAGGAGGCATAAAAATCCTTGTAGTGCAACAACTCGCCGGCCTGCAGCGATCGTCGGGCCGTTTTCCCGCCGATGTAATGCCGGTCTTCCCCGACGACCCCGGTAGCGTCCGGACTTGTTTTTTCAACGAACATGGTTGGTCGCAACGTTTCTCCTCTATCAATGGGCCGGATGCAGAAAAGCCTTTCGCGATCGTTCATCGTTTTCAGCAAATCCTGATATAGGTCACGCAACAAGTAAGGATTTTTTTTGTATGCGTTGTCGCTGAAAACCTTGTCGATAGATTTTTCGGTCTTTCGGCTTCGAAGAATCATCATGAATATCCAAGACCAGTAAAGATAGTCGCTATGCGCCAACGGGGTGGGATTCCATTTTTCGGCGAGTCTTGAAAAAGCGCTTTTAGGAAACGATTTCAGCTCATAAATGAAAATTCGATTCGACTTGGGCAGCCGTTTCAAAAATTCTACACCGCTTGCCAGACTCTCATTGGTCTCAAACGGATTCCAAACAATGATATCGTAAGTTGGAAGGATTTCCAGGCTTGCTACTTCCTTGGCAAATGCGATGATTTGTTCGTTGGATACATTTCTTCCCATGACCTTGCTTCGCGTCCATTCGTCGACCGACTGTATGCCGATCGTGGTCGAAAACATGCCAGAATCCTTGAGCCGTTCCAGCTGCTCACTGTTAGTAAAGCGAGCATCGGTGTAACAGAAAAAAGGCAAGGCGATATATCGGTCATAGAGATCCAGGAAAGTCCGGAGCCATCTCTTATTCCAAGTAAAAATCGAGTCCATAAACTGAATCGTGGTAATATTGAGATTCGCCTTGGCTTCTTTCAGTTCATCGATCACATTGTCCGGACTGCGCATGACGACCTTCTTTGCCCGCCCGCCATATAGAGCGTAAATGCTTGGCCACTGGCACGCCTGACAATAGGTACAGTTGGATGGGCAGCCTTCCGATGCAATGACCACATAGGATTTCGGATCGTACTTCGTATGAAGCGGAAATACGGTATCATCCTCAATCATGATCTTGTTTTCGAGACCCCAATCCGCAAAGGGCCGGGCGTCGAGATCCCTGGGATTGTCCAACGCGGAGACATGCAGCCGGCCGTTGATGATCGATGCCACATTGGGGCTGGACGCCGGGTCGGCTTGCTCGACAAGGTCGATGATTGCCGAATCACCTTTACCGATGCACACGTAATCAACAAACTCAAGATACTTCTCCGGTTCCAGACTCGGCCCATACCCGCCTGCAATGAACCGGGCCCGTGGCAGGACCTCTTTGAGGCGTCGACTGACGGTTCTGCTCAGATCCAAGTGAACCGAACGCGAGCTCAATGCAACGACATCCGGATCTATTTCCAAGGCTTTTTGTGCCAGGAGGTCCATTTCAATTGGCGTGACTGGATTAACATCGGTGCCCGATCCGTAGATCGCCCCACCGATATCCGCGCGGATAAATTGAAAACACTTGCTGTCCGGATTAATCGTATCGACCTGAGTACTTCTATCGTCCTTCAGATAAATCAAATGCGTTTGGTGTCCGGCATCTCGCAGCACAGCCGAAAGTACCTTGGTGCTCAAACAGACACGCCCATAATAGGAAATAAGAAGTATTTTTTTTCTTTGTCGCATGCAGTGATCCTCCACGATTCCCGCTGATCCCCGACCTGATTATTTTTGCAAGAGCCATGCCTAAGCTCTTTTATCTATTGGCGTTTCGATTGATGGTGAGGATGACGGCCCCTTTATAAACGATGCGGCTCACCCGAAAAGTCCGCTGAGAAAGAGACTGGATGTATTTTGCCGGAAAGCGCCGCCTTGGGATTGCGTTGTCGACCGACTTTTTGGCTGCGCCTGTGGCGGTGGGATTCTCACTTTTTGTACATATAAATGGAAAAATCATGCGGCAGGTAGTCGTGCCGGAGAACCACCCGGGGCGTCAAATTCAGGCACATTGTCAATATTTTGGCCGGATCCGCATACAGCTCTCCCGGCTCGCGTGCGACCGCCCGAATACTGAGTGTATTGAAGGCCAACCCCTTGCGGCACAGGCTGAACATCCGGCCGACCATCTCTTCAACATATGCCGGGGCATCCTTGCGCCTCAGGTAAAAAATGCCGCTGGCAACGACATAATCGAACCGGGGACTCAAATCAGGTTCAGCCAAAAGGTCCCGCACCTCGAAAGTGCCCTGGGGGAAGCGCGATTTGGCCTGTTCGATAAGAGCGCCATTCAAATCGTAACCGGTATAGTGAACATTCCAATTCCGGCTGACAAGGAAATCCAGCAGGTCGGCAAAACCGCAGCCGACGTCCAAGAGACTGCATCCATCCATCCGGCCTATGTCGGCCAATACGGCAAAGCGCAGTTGCTGCGACTCCAGACTTCCCCAATCCAGGGCCCTCGGGCTTACACCATGCTTGTTCAACAGCCTGGAATAATAGTCGACAATCCCGCGCGTTTCGTCTTCCCATTCAGGCGCGTTCATCTGTTCTCCAATATCTCTCCGGGTTCAGCTATCACCTGGCGGCCGTCTTCGGCCAGGATGGCTTTTTTGACCAAAAGAGAGCCTTTCCCCGTAGCCACCACAAAGCCATTCCGCCTCCGGCCAACGATTTCTCCGGGCACGCCGATATGGGGCCTCTCGGTATCACATCCAGCGGACAAGATCTTAATCCGTTTATGTCTCAAATGGGAAAAGGCCCCCGGATAAGGAGGTGCAACGGCACGAACCAAATCCCTGATTCGCCTTGCGGACTGTCCCCAATCGATCAATCCGTCTTTCGGCCCCCGTCGAGGGAATGCGCTGGCTTGGCTTTGATCCTGGGCTTTTCTGGGTACCTGCCCCGCTCGAAAGCAATTCAGAACGTGGCGTGTCACCTTTCGGTAAAGCGGATAGAGGATCTCGAGCGCATCGGCCACATCCTGATCCGTGTTCAAATTGTAGGTGATCTGGGCGATGATATCCCCCGTATCCATGCCCCCATCGACGAAGTGCGCGGTCAGCCCCAGTTCTTTCTCTCCATTCAGTATCGCCCAATTGATCGGCGCTCTGCCGCGATATTTTGGCAGCAGGCTGGGATGGAGATTGACGGTTCCCAACGGTGCGGCCGAAAGCACGGATGGGGGCAGCAGATACCGGTAATCCGTTACCCAGACGAGATCGGGTTTGCAGTCATGAATCAATTCGGGCAAATTGCGGTCTCGCCCGTGCATGCGGACCACGTCGAGTCCTTTCTCGCGGGCGAAATCGTACACCGATAAATAGTCGACGCCATCTTCCGGATCATGTGGATGAGCCACTACGCCGATGACCTGATCGCTTTCCAGGAGGGTCTCCAAAGTCCGGACCCCTACGGTGTGATTCCCGAGAAAGAATACCTTCATCTCTTCATTTTTCCACGCCGACCACCAGATGAAATCGGTGATCGTGATTAGGATCTTGGGATATCAACGGATGGAGCGTGGCCGAACACCCCCGAGATGTCCACCAATCCATCAATTCTGCAGGGTCATGCCAGAAAGCACTCAAATTGCGATTCACGATTTCATCCTTTTGCCACTCGGGGATATGCCGAGCGGATCGGACCTCCGACAGATAGGGGGTTAAGAACTCATCGCGATGGCCGACATCTGGGATAGACCCAAACAGAATGCTCCCGCCCGAGCAGGTGACGCGATAGAGTTCCTGGAAGGTCATCTCTGCCTCTTGCAAGGGGATAAGCTGTAAAACCCCGAATACCAATGATCGATGAAAACTGTCGTCCGGCGCGGGTATGTCGGCGCCATGGCCGACGGTCACCGATGCATTGGGGCACCCTTGCAGGTTCTGACAGGCCAGGGCCACTAGTTCCTCCACCGGTTCAATGGCAGTGACCCGGCGGCAGCAGGAGCTGAGGATAATATCGAGGAGACCGTTTCCGCAACCCACATCAAGCAATGCGTGCTCCTTGTTGAGGTTCAGCAACTCGATTACTTGTTTGACCACGTACAGAAACTCAATTGCATCAAATTGTCTGCCACGCCCGGACTGCGCGATGGGATTTGGCATTGAGGCCTTTTTTCTATATTCCTCGATCCAATAGCTCTGGGGCATTCTCCGATAACCTCCGTTTTTTCATCGTCGCGGACTGAGAACAATAAGGCCCGACATCACTTGCCCAAACCCGTTTCAGAGATCTTCCATCTTGATGATCTCGCCCTTTTCAATATTTCTATTAATCCGCCGACCCGATAACATGGGCAGCCAGGCCGGAGCAAGACCGGTGCCGGGACGGCGGAAAAGCACATCCGCATCACAAAGTACATGCCCTTCCCTCAGATCCTCGGCTGCCACACATGAGAGTCGAAAGCTCTCCCGATTTTTCGATTCGCTGGATGCCAATCCCAGCTTTGAATGTCCAAGCGATCTTTCCATGGTGCGGACCGAGGTCACCAGCTGTTTAAATTCCGCTGGGTCCGCTGAGAACCAATGATCCGGACCCGGCAAGGACTTATCGAGCGTAAAGTGCTTTTCAATCCAATTGGCACCCATGACCACGGCGCCGGTTGCGGCAATGGTGCCGACCGTATGATCGCTGAACCCGACAAGGCAGTCGAATGCGGAGGCCAAAACGGGTATTTTCCTCAAATTCACATCTTCCGGAGGCGCGGGATAAGCCGAAACGCAGTGAAGCAGGACCAAACGATCGTTACCGGTTTCCCTGAACGCACGCACCGCTTCATATATTTCAGAAACCGTTGCCATGCCCGTAGACAAAACCACGGGCAACTTTGTGTTTCCCATCGATCTGATGAGAGGCAGGTGGGTCAAAAAGTCTGAGCCATTCTTGATGACCTGCACGCCGATTTCCATCAGGTCTTTGATGCCTTCCCTGCTCGTCGGAGTACTGTGAAAAATAACCCCCTTGTCATCGCAGTAGGCTTTGAGTTCCTTCAGCGCCGCACGATCCAGTTCGCACCTTTTGAAGAGGTCAAACTGGGATTCCGTCACCGGTGCATCCTGACTCATATATTGGTATGTGAGCGAGCGATCGGAAATGAAATCCTCTGTTCGGTAGTTTTGAAACTTGACCCCATCGGCGCCGGCTTGTACTGCCGCATCAATGGTCTGTTTGGCAAGGTCCAAATGACCATTGTGATTGATTCCTATTTCCGCCACGAGAAAACAGGGCTTCTCCGGACCGATTGTGTAAGATCCTATTTCAATAGACTTCATGTTCAATCCCAGCCGTTTCAATCCTCGATAAGTTCCTGCAGCGAAGCTGCGCTTCGATTGCTCCCGTATCCGTCGACGACTTCCCGCCCCCTGGCGGACATTTGAGCACGAACCTGCGGATGGCCGATCAATTCTTCGACCGCATGCACCAAGTCGGATGGGGCGTTTACGTTTTCCCATTTGCCAATATTGCGTGCACATCCGTGCTGTTCAAGCTCAGCGGCAATCATTGCCTGATCCGGCGATGTGACCAGAATCACCATCGGCACCCCGAGACAGCATAGCTCCCAGCATGTCGATCCGCCTGCATTGACAGAGAGTTGAGCCTTTTGCATGAGAATTTCCATGTCGGCAACGTTTCTCAAAATGGTGACATCATGTTTGGATGCCTCCGCCGCATCCCGCAATCGAGCAGGCGTTGGCTGTTTTCCGCCGAGTACACATTGGATCGTCATTTGAAATTCTATCTTTTCCAACGACCGGATCACCTCGGAACTCAGATGAGAAGTGTCTCCCCCTCCCAGTGTCAGGAGTAAAATGGGATGCGGGCATACGCCGGCCCTTTGTTCTTGCACGCCTGCTCTTGCTTCTGCGAACTGCGGTCTTAACAGCGCATATCGCGGACCGAACAGCCGGACACAGTCCGATTCGATTTGATAGGGTAACTTTTCGGCACCGAGATTCTGATTGAGAATCCAACGGGCAGCTCTCAAGTCCCGATCGGCCATGTCATCCAATACGGCCACCCGAAAGCCTTGCGATCTCAATTCAGCGAAGTATTGTGCCGAAGCTCCGTAATGATCGACCAGAATCCATCTAATTCCCAGGCTGCGGGCATAGCGGCAGGTCGCTTCCAAGTCTATGCCGCCCAACAAGTTTCCTTCTCCATCTTCGCAGGCAAAGGAATGTACCCGGAATCCCGCATCGTGGGGGAAGGCGGTCGCTTCACCGGTTAATGCCCTCATGGCAAAGCAGACATCCACCCCCCTTCTTCTCAATGCCTCCGCCAGGGAAACACATCTCGCCACATGACCCATGCCGATCGTCAAGGAACCATCACAGCGGAACAGAACCTTGGACATGATGGTTATCCTTTTTCGAAAATCCAAAAGGTCAAATTGTCGAATCCCGTCGTCTCTTTTGCCAAAAACCCTTTTTTAACCAATTTGAGGCTCGGGAAGCATTCAAAAAACAATCGGCCAAAATCGCTTTTGTACAAAGCGCCTTTTTCGCCCCTATAGGGAACTTCGATAACCTCGGTGCTGTAGTATTCACAGCAGCAAATCCATTTTCGACTTGTTCTATGGATCTCGGTCATCACCCTTTCAATCGAATGGGGGGGGATGTGAATAAGCACACCCGACGTAAACGTCAAATCGAACGCGCCATCACCAAAGGGAAGAGAGTAGGCCGAAGCCAATGCGAATCTGGCATTTGGAAGACGTCGTTTGGCGCCGGCAATGGCATAGCCGTTGAGATCGACCCCCCATACCTCGAAATGGGATTCTCCCGCCAGTTCCGTCAAATTGAGCCCTATGTTGCATCCGACTTCCAGAACTCTGCGGGCGCCCAACTGGGTGCAGAGCGAATGATGAAAATTGCCGGTTTCGGCATTCACTTGGCGGTTTCGATCGGTGTAACGAACACCAAATTCGCCCGACCACAAGTGTTCGAGCCTTTTTGTGTCCGTCGCTTGTTGCATGCATACCTGGCTCATACATGCTCCCAGGTCAAAACCGTATTGCATGAAATATCCCTTTTGGCTTGGCGCCCGACCAAGATGTCGAGAAACTCCGGGGAAATCCCTGTCCCCGGTCGCTTGCAGGCCAGCATGTGCCGAACGATTTCGGCACCGGCCGGGATGTCTTCTGCTGCAACAATACTGACGTAGTAAAGATCCTTCTGTCTCAAATCTTCGGGTGACGGATATACTCCGTAATCCCCGGACATCCTTTCGACACGACGGATGGTCTTCACATAATCGCTCAATTCAGACGGCTCCAGTGCATTGACGTGATGGTGGCCAAAATATCCCCTGTTGAGGGTAAGCCGTTTCTCTATCATGCAAGCGCCCATTGCCACGGCTGCGATATCGGGGACGGTGTCCAGGCTGTCTGCGGAGTACCCGACCGGGATCTGAAAAACCCCCCGAAGGTATGGAATGCTTCGCAGTTGGGCGCCCTCCTCCAAAACGGCATGGCTGCAATGAACCAGTATAACGTCATCGTTTTCTTTAGAATGGATGACCTTCACGGCCTTCTCTATGTCCGAAAGGCTGGCAGGTCCCAAATCCAATTGTATCGGTTTTTTTGTCGCTGCCATTTTTTCAATGAGAGGGAAATTGGTAATATCCCATGAGCTGAGTTTATATGCGGGCACGTCTAAAGATTCGGCGAGTTCGACACCGGATAGATAGTCTACGGTGGCATAAAATAAGATCCCACGAGCCTTGCAATGATCGCGGATTTTCAACCACTCATCATGAGTAAACATGAGATTTTTAAACATTTCGTACATGTTCTCGACGTGATGCCCCCCAGCCCAATCGTATTCGTATGTGACGGTTTTATCGCTCATGAACTCGTCAGGCCCCAGGATCATGAACTTAATCGCGTCAACGCCTGCTGCCTTGGCGGCATCCACCAGCTTTAAAGCGGTATCGATATCTCCGTTGGAAGTCGTTCCCACCTCCGCCACAATAAAAACGGGCGCTTCAGATCCAATATTGCGGTCGCCGATCCTTATTGTTCTCACCGTTCTTCTCCTTTTACTGAGATTTTATCTGGGCATAGATCCACTTGGGCGCACATTTTTCATCACCGCTGAAACAACCCTGTCCACTTCCCCGACGGCCATTGACGGGAAAACGGGAAGGCTTAAAATTCGCTCATAGGCTTCTTCGGCTACAGGGCACAGTCCCCTTCCTGTACCGAATTTTTGCCGGTAATATGGATGCAGGTGCACTGGAATGTAATGGACATTGACCCCTATCCCCTCTGCCCGCAGCGCTGCAAACAGTGCTTCGCGGGTGATCCCAAGGGCTTCCGATGCGATACGAGTGACATACAGATGATATGCATGCGCTACGTCAGACCTGACCTCCAAAGGAGAGACCCCTTGTATGGAAGCGAATGCCTGGTTGTAGATATCGGCTATAGCCTGTCGCTTGCGAACGAACCCCGACAGCTTGCCCAACTGGCTGATCCCCAGTGCACTTTGGAAATCCGTCAAACGGTAGTTGAACCCCAATTCCATCATTTCATAAAACCAAGACCCTTCATGGGCTCTTTGCTTGAAATCGGATGAAATGCCATGGTTTCGAAAACGTCGGATGCGTTGCGCCCATTCGGAATTAGCGGTAACGACCATTCCGCCTTCACCAGTGGTAATTTGTTTAACGGGATGAAAACTGAAGACGCTGATATCGGCGAGTGTACCGACGGTCCGGTCTTTGTACTGGGCACCCAGGGAATGACAGGCATCGGCGACAATGGGAATATTTTTTGATTTCGCAATGGAATCGAGGGCATCATAATCGCAAGGTTGTCCGGCATAATCTACGGCAATGATCGCCTTGGTTTTGCGGCTGATTTTCCTGTCAACCTGTACCGGGTCAAGGAGCAGCGTCTTTGGATCGACATCGGCAAAAACAGGCACACCTCCCTGGAAAACCACGCAATTGGCGGTGGCGGCAAAAGTCAAAGGGGGTACGATCACTTCATCTCCCGGGCCGATACCCAGTGCATGCATCGCACAATGTAGTGCAGCTGTTCCGCTGCTGACGGCCACTGCGTGATCCACGCCCAAGAGTTCGACGAATTTTTCTTAAAACGCGTCCA
>Ga0068714_10006257_pt1 | contig 12204 bp, 9 predicted proteins | sample MTBNYHSulfiMetaG_FD_62988 | JGI IMG/M metagenome (GOLD analysis project Ga0068714, IMG submission 62988) | Enrichment culture microbial communities from rom New York Harbor, USA that are MTBE-degrading - MTBE-NYH (New York Harbor Sulfidogenic)... | ecosystem: Environmental > Aquatic > Marine >... | reverse complement strand
GGTCGATCCGGGGCAGCTTGCCCAGGGCGCGGGCCACCCGTACCCGCTCCCGCGCGGTGCCCGGGTCCCACCCGAGCCGCCAGCTCAACCAGTGCGCGCAGGAGATGGCGCCCTGCTCGTACCACTCGCCGCTCTGGTCGAAGCTCCGGATGCATTCCAGAAGACGGTGGGTGGCTGCATCCAGGTGCGCGGACAAGGTGGCGATTTCCTGGGCCAGGTCCTTGGTAGTTTCCATGGTAAATACTATACATCTGTTAGCTAAAAATGCAAGCCCTTTTTTGTGAAATTCCAGCTCTTCCGCCCAAAGGCTGCCAGCTGCCTTCATGCGCAGCAGGTTCCCCTCCCCAGGTGGCGAGCCTCCTTGCGGCTCCTGCCCTCCACCTGCCCCACACCATGCCCGCCTGTCAGCTGTGCCTGCCTGTGCCTGGGTGGATGACCAGGCTGGGCAGCAGGGGACCGCGCCCCGAGTCGCGGTGAATCCTCGGCGGCGCCGCGCACTGTCCGCATCTCCTTGAAAATCTCACCTCCTTCAATCATAATGGGGGCATCACATGGAAAGCCTTAGCCTGGAAAGCATCGCGGGAGCCTTTGCCGCCCTGATCGCCGAGATCTCCGCAACCAGTTGGGCCCTTCGGGGGCTCCTGCTGGGAGTGACCGTGCTCATGGTCCTGTTCGCCGTCCTGTTCGCCGCCTTTTTCTCCTGGGCCCGCGCCCTTCGGGTGGCCCGGGGAGGGGAGATCTATCGCTACCTGGTCCGCCGCCTGGGACTAAGCCGCTCCGAGCAGCTGATGGCCGATCGCATCAGCTCCTTCTACCGGTCGCCGGAAAAGCGGTACATGGTCCTCGTGGACGAGGTGGTGTTCGAGGACTGCACCTCCCGGGCCGAGGAACGCGGGAGCCTCGAGGAGATCACGCTCTCGGCCCTGCGTCTCAGGCTGGACTTCGGGGCCGGCAAGCCCCAGGAGATCCCCGACTCCAGCGCGGAGCTGCCCCCAGGCACTCCCCTGATCATCGTCCAGAAGGGACGCTCCAGCATCCGGGGCAAGGTCGCGGCTTCGGAGGAGGACTCGCTCGTGGTGGATCTGGAAGCCGGGGTCGAGCCGCCGACCCTCGGGGTACCCGTTTCGGCCTATTTCCACAACCCCAGCGGGGTGTTCGTGTTCGCCACGTACGCCCGACAACTGGTCAAGAGCAGCATCTATCTGGATCACTCCGACGTCATTCGGCCGAGCCAGCGCCGCAGGTACTACCGCAAGTCCATCAAGCTTCCGGTGTACGTCATGCTGCGGGACAAGCTGGAGGAGCCGATCCGCTCGGCCATCGTGGATCTCAGCGGCGGCGGGGCGAGCCTCGAAAACCCCGGGATGCACGTGCAAGCCGGTGACGAGCTGGCCCTATCGTTCTCTCCCGGCGGCGAGCGCTTCACGGTTCCGGCCCGGGTGGTTCGGCTCTCAGTGGACGGCAAGGTGATGCACGTGCAGTTCCTGCGTCTCAGCGAATCCGCCCGGGACCGTCTGATCGCCTCGCTGTTCAAGGCTCAAGGCAGAGCGTAGATCCGTGACCAAAGTCGACATCGTCATCATCGGGGCGGGAGTCGTGGGCCTGGCTATCGCCCGCCGCTTGGCCTCGGGGGAGCGGGAGGTCGTCCTGGTCGAGAGACACGACGGCTTCGGGCGGGAAACCTCCTCCCGGAACAGCGAGGTCATTCACGCAGGTATCTACTACGGCGAGGAGCTGCTGAAGACCCGCCTGTGCGTCCGGGGCAACCCCCTGCTGTACGAATACTGTGCGAAGAGAGGCATCCCCTGCCGCAAGACCGGCAAGCTCATCGTGGCTACCTCGGAGCCGGAGATCACGCGGCTGCACGAGCTCCTGGAGCAGGGCGGCCGAAACGGCGTTCGGGGGCTGCGGCTCCTCCGGCCTGGAGAGATCGAAGCCATGGAGCCCTACGTATCGGCTCGCGCCGCACTCTACAGCCCTGATAGCGGCATCCTGGACAGCCATGAGCTCATGAGTGCCCTGGAGCACGAGGCAGCCCAGCAAAGCGTGACCCTGGCCTACAACTGCACGGTCACCGGCCTCGCTCACACGGGCTCGCAGCTCGAGGTGCTGATCCGGGACGCCGACGGAGAGGACTTGCCCCTGGGCGCCTCGGTGGTGATCAACGCCGCCGGCCTGGAAGCGGACAGGGTCGCGGAGATGAGCGGTCTCGATGCGGACGAGCTGGGCTACCGCATCCACCTCTGCAAGGGGGAGTACTTTTCCGTGTCCAACCGCCACACGGGCAAGATCGGCCGCCTGGTGTACCCGGTGCCGACCCCCGTCCACCTGGGCGCCCACGTGGTTCTGGCTCTGGACGACAGCCTGAAGATCGGTCCCAGCTCGTTCTACGTCGGCGACATCGATTACGACGTCGACCCTGATCACCAGGAAGAGTTCTTCCTGAATGCCCGCAAGTTTCTGCCGTTCCTGGAGTACGAGGATCTCGCTCCGGCCATGGCAGGAATCCGTCCGAAGCTTTCCCGCGACGGGGAGGCGTTCCGGGACTGGGTGATCCGGGAGGAAAGCGATCTGGGACTTCCGGGGCTGATCGACCTGGTCGGAATCGAGTCGCCGGGGCTGACCGCCTGCCTGGCCATCGCCGAGATGGTGGAGGGGATGGTCGAGGGCGTAGCGACGTCCAGGAACTGAGCTGTTCCCACCGGGACACGGCTCGCTGCCTCCCCTTCTCGGCGCTTTCGCGGGGACCTGGGGCTATGCAAATCTCCCGATTCTGAGTCCTGAAATCCCGGCATGCGGGTGCTACATTGGGCAGCATAGGCACGCCGGGTATCGGCGGGCTGCCGCCAAGAAAGTCATCATAAAGGGAGGGGAAGCTCGGGGGCTCGGCCCCGGAAGGATGCCTGGCGATGAAGCGTCGGGTTCCGGCCCTGGGAACTGCCGCGGGAATACTCCCCCTGATCTGGCTTGCCCTGTGCGGGCACGCCTGGTGCTCGGGGCACCAGAAGGTCTCCAGGCCGGCGGTGATACTGGAGATCACCCGTGCACTGGACCGCGAGGACTCCGCCCGCTACGGCGAGATGATCGCCGGGCTGGTGCGGATCACTCTGGCCGACGCCGGGGTGGCCTGCGTGCCCGCCGCTCCCGATCAGGTCGGCGGCTTCTCGTCCCAGAAGGACGCTACGGCTGCCTTTCTGCAAGTCGCCCGCGAAGCCGGGGCAGACTTCCTGCTCGAGTGCCTCTACACGGCCGACCCCGACGGCATCGCCGTGGAGCTCCTTCTGTACACGGCAGACACCGGAGAGCTCCTTGCCCGGGTCTCCCGGCAGAGGAGGTTCGACCTCAACTTCGACCGGGCGATCACCGACGCGGTGAACGAGCTCCTGAAGGGGGCGGAAGTGGAGCTGGCCCGTTTCGAGCCGGCTGCCGGGACGCCCCCGGCAGCAGATCCGCGGCCAGGGCGGCGGGACGGGGACCTCGAGGGCGAGGTCCGCGCGGGCGGACCGCCGAGAGCCCCGCGCTTCCTGCACCTGGAGCTCACCGCCGGCGGTGCTCCTTTCTTCCCTCTCGGTGCGGCCAGCGACTACTTCAAGATCGGGGCATTTTCGGCCCTCGGGGCCGCCTATCGTTTCGACCTGGGGGCCCTGGTGCTGGGCCTCGGGCTCGAGGCGGGGAGCTCGTTCTTCGAGGCGGTGGGTCTGAGCGGTTCGGCCGAAACGGTCCTGGCGCCGTTCGGGGTGCTGGCAAGCTGCGCTCTGAGCTACGGAACGCCCCTGGAGGTGGCCGTCCGGGTCTCAGCAGGAGCGGCGCTCCTGTCCATGGCTCCTTCGGGCCTGGAAGACCGGCTCAGCAAGCTGCTGCCGTATGCCACCGGCGGAGTCTGCCTGAGCCTCGGGTTCACCCCGGCGCTCGGCGTCATCCTGGACACGCGGTTCGTGACGTACTTCGAACGCTCATACGAAGAGCTGTCGCCGCTGTTCGGCCTGATCCCGACGGTGTGTCTGTATCTGCGGATGTAGGGGAGAAGAGGATGCACAAGGGCATGGTGCCATCGAGGGCTCCGGGGGTCCGTGCCGGCAGGCCGCTTGCCTGCCTGGCCGTGCTGGCATTGCTTGTCGGCGGGCTCCTGTCGGCCTGCGACGCCTTTTCCTTTTTCGAGCAGCTCGACGGCGCGGAAGGGGTCGCCCTGGAGATCTCGCCCCTGAGCGCCACGCTTCCGGTGGGAGGTGCGGTGAGCTTCACCGTGCGGGGCGGCTTTCCCCCGTACTCGGTTGCCGCAACCGGCGGCAGCGTGTCCCAGAGCCCCGCGGATCCGTCGGTCTGGAGCTACACCGCCCCGGCCCAGACGGGCACCTCCACCGTGACCGCGGGGGACAGCCGGGGCAACCGCAGTAGCGCCTCGGTGACCGCCATCCTGGCAGGGCCGCTGTTTCTCACCCCGCAGGAGCTGAGCGTCGAAGTGGGACACAGCGTGGTGCTCACCGCGGTGGGCGGGAGCCCGCATCCATCCACCGGCTACAGCTTCTCCTCCAGCGGCGGGACTCTGACCCGGCTGAGCGCGAGCCAGGTCCGGCTGTCCGGCCTGAGCGATCCCGGGACGATCACGGTGAGCGCCGGCGACGAGCTCGGAAGCACGAGCCAATCCGTGGTGACTGTGCTGGCCACGGTTGCGCTGGCCATCAGCCCCTCGTCCACGACCATGGTCGCCGGGCGGACCCTGAGCTTCAGCGCCTACGGCGGCCAGCCGCCGTACTCCTTCTCGACGAGCGCGGGGGCGAGCTACCTGTCCCCCGTTTCGGCGACGGAGGTCCAGTTTTCGGCGCCGGCGCAGACGGGCGGCTACACGGTCACGGTAACGGACGCGGCCCAGGATTCCGAGAGCGCATCGGTCACGGTCGAGGCCCCTTCCGCGCTGGCCATCAGCCCGTCCTCGATCACCCTGCACACCAACCAGCGGATCACCTTCCAGGCATTCGGCGGGGTGGGCCCGGGCTACAGCTTCGACCGGATCGCCGGGGTGGGGACGATCGTCGGCACGGGTCCGAGCACCGCGGAGTACACCGCTCCGTCGTCCGCCGGAACGGCCACGATTCGGGTGTCGGACTCGGACATCCCGGCGGGCACGGACACCGCTTCGGTGACCGTGCAGGCCCCGCTGGCGATCAGCCCGGTGGCGGTGACGGTGACCGCCGGGCGGAGCTTTGCCTTCAGCGCCACCGGGGGTGATCCCGGGACGTACAGCTACTCCGTGGTCTCCGGGGGCGGGTCGTTCAGCGGGGCGACGTACACCGCCCCCCTGGTCCCCGGCAGCGCGACCGTCAGGGTTTCCGACGGGTCGGGAAACCGCAGCGAGGCCGCCGTCACCATCAGCGCCCTCGGACCCCTGACCATCACGCCCACGGCGGTCACCCTGCGCCGCAGTGACAGCATCGCCTTCCAGGCTTCGGGGGGGATCTCGCCCTACAGCTACTCGATCGTGGCGGGGCCCGGCACGATCGTGCCCGCAAGCGGGGTCTACACCGCCGAGGATCGCTCCGGCACTACCACGGTGCGGGTCACCGACGCGGCGATGCCCGCGAACATCAGCGACGCCACGGTGGAGGTGATCTGGGTCGTAGACACGGTCCACTCCGCCGGGGAGGCGGGCAAATACCCGTCGCTGGCCCTGGACGGGAGCGGCAACCCCCACGTCAGCTACTGGGTGGAGAGCGCCGGGGAGCTGTGGTATGCCCGCTGGAACGGCTCCGGCTGGACGGCCGGCGTGGTGGACGGGGCGGCGGATGTGGGCGAGCATTCTTCTCTCGCCCTGGACTCCGCCGGGCGGCCCCACATCAGCTACTACGACGACACGAACGAGCGCCTCAAGTACGCCCGCTGGGACGGCTCCGCCTGGGCGATCCAGACGGTCCCGGGAAGCGGGGAGGAGGGCAAGCACTCCTCCCTCGCCCTGGACTCCGCCGACCGGCCTCATATCTGCTACTACGACAGCTCGTCCAAGGACCTGGAGTACGCCCGCTGGGACGGCGCGGCCTGGGTGGTCGAAACGGTGGACGGCGGAGGCGCGGACGTCGGGGAGTACGCATCCCTGGGCCTGGACTCCAACGACTACCCCCAGGTGGCCTACTACGACGAGACCAACAAGGACCTGAAATGCGCCCGCTGGAACGGCACGAGCTGGAACATCGAGACCGTCGACGGGTTCTTCGGCTCCGACCGGGGCAAGTACTGCTCCCTGAAGGTGGACAGCGGCGACTGCCCGAGCATCAGCTACTACGACGAGAGCACCCAGGATCTGCGCTACGCCTACTGGGACGCGGGGGGCTGGCACCGCCGCACCATGGACAGCGCCGGAAGCGTGGGCAAGGAGACCTGCCTCGTGTTCGACGGCAGCAGCTTTCCCCACATCAGCTACTGGGACGAAACCAACGGGAATCTCAAAGTAGCCTTCCACAACGGGACCATAGACGTGTTCGAGACCGTGGACGGCGGTGGCGCGGAGGTCGGGCAGTACAGCTCCATCGCCATCGACGCGGCGGGCAGGACCAAGGTGGTCTACTACGACGCCAGCAACGGGAACCTGCTCTTCGCGGAATAGTCTCTCCCCCTTGCGTGGCTGCGCGCGTTGACCTGTCCGGGCTGCGTCGGATAGGATGGGACACGCGGAGGGACCCATGGCCAGCAAAGAAAAGCCCAACAAGATGATCAACTACATCCTGGGCGGGATCTTCGACGGCATCCTGCTGTACGTCCTGCACCAGCTTCCCCGGTGGAACATCCCGGTCATCACGGAGGCGTTCCCCGAGGTCCTTTGGGCGGTGACCCTGTCGCTGAGCGTCCAGATCGCCTTCTACGTGGTGCTGGTGCTCTTTCATCCCCTCTGGCTCCACTACCTGGCCCAGGTGGTGTTCGCCGTTTTCAGCGTGCTGGCCCTGGGGGTGCTCATCGAGGTCTTCCCCTTCGACTTCGCCGAGCTGGTGGACCCGTGGCTCAACGTCGCCTTCCGGATCTTCCTGATCGTCATCCTGGTGGGCACCGTGATCAGCGGGGTCGTGAACCTGGTGCGCTTTCTCCGGGCCCTGGCCCGGCGCGGGCGGAGCGAAGAGCAGTAGGGGCCCCTGCCGTGGCCTACAAGTTCCATCCCCACCAGAAACACAAGCTGGACAGCGAGGAGCGGCGGCGCTCACTGCCGCCCCTGGAAACCCTGCGCCGGCTGGGCCTGCGGGAAGGCGAGGTGGCGGCGGACGTGGGCTGCGGAGTGGGATACTTCACGATCCCGGCGGCGCAGATCGTCGGCGACAAGGGGTGGGTCTACGCCCTGGACACCTCCGAGGAGATGCTGGAGGAGCTGCGGGGAAGACTCCGGCAGCTGGGCGTCAGGAACGTGGAGCCCCGCCGGTCTGAAGAGACGAACCTGGGACTACCCGCCGGGCAGGTAGGCTTTGCCTTCGTGTCGAACGTGCTCCACGAGGTCGAGGGGCTGCCGGCGTTCCTGGCCGAGGTGTTCCAGGCTCTTGGTCCGGGAGGGCGGATCGCCGTGATCGAATGGAAGAAAATGCCGACCGCGGGGGGACCGCCGCCGGAGCACCGCCTCGGCCCCGAAGAGATTCAAGGCCAACTGGAGCGGGCCGGTTTCGGGGGGTTCGCCCGCCTGGAGATCAACAGCGACCTGTACGGTCTGACCGCGCGCAAGCCGGCGTGAGCGCGCGCGCAGCCTGGCAGCGGTCCCGGCCGCGGTCTTCCGCGGCCATCTATCCGAGGAGCTTGAGGCAGTCCTCGAGTATCCCGAGACCCGTGTCGAGCTCCTCCCGGGTGATGACCATGGGGGGCGCCAGGCGGATCGAGCTTTCCCCTGCGGCCAGCAGGAGCAGCCCCCTGCGGAAGGCCTCGTCCAGAAGCCGGTTGCGCTTGTCCCGGGCCGGGGTCTTGTTCGCGTCCTCGATGAGCTCCACCCCGACCATCAGGCCGATTCCACGGACGTCTCCGATCAGGGGATGGCGCTTCTGCAGCCCCTCGAGCTGCTCCTTGAGGTAAGCCCCCAGCACCCGGGACTTCTCCAGAAGGTTTTCCCGCTCGATCACCCGCAGGACCTCCTTGGCGGCTTCCATGATCACGGGTCCGCCGTTCAGGGTGCCCTCGTGGGCCCCGGCCTCCCAGTCCATGACCTCGGCCCGCGCCACCGCCGCACCGGCCGGCAGACCGTGGGCCATGGCCTTGGACACGGTCAGGATGTCCGGCTCCACCCCGAAGTGCTCACTGGCGAACATCTTCCCGGTACGGGCGAAGCCCGTCTGCACCTCGTCCACGACCAGCAGGATGCCGTGGGTCCGGCAGATCTCGGCCAGGCGGGGCAGGAACTCCTTGGGAGGCACGATGTAGCCCCCGGCCCCCTGGACGGCCTCGACCAGGATGAAGGCCACCTCGTCGGGTGGGGCGATCTTCTTGAGCGTTACGTCGGTCAGGTAGCGCATGCAATGCAGGTCACAGCCCGGGTACTCCCGGTTGAACAGGCAGCGGTAACAGTATGGGTACGGGACGAAGTGCGCCACCGGGTACATCGGGGCAAAGCCCCTGCGGGCGGACACGCCGGTGGTCGTGAAGCTCACCGCGCCGACGGTGCGGCCGTGGAAGCCGTTGACGAAGCCGATGCCGTAGGGCCGGCGGGTATGCCACTTGGCCATCTTGATGGCCGTGTCGATCGACTCGCTGCCGCTGTTGGTGAAGAACACCCTCTTGGCGAAGCTCCCCGGTGTGGCGGCGCAGAGCATCTCGGCGTACTCGACCTGGGGGACGGTGAAGTAATCCAGGCTGTTCACGAAGATGAGCTGGTCGAGCTGCCGCTTGATGGCGGCGATCACGTCCGGGTGGCGATGCCCCAGGCCGGTCACCGCGATTCCGGAGCCGAAGTCCAGGAAGACGTTCCCGTCCACGTCCTCCACGTAGACCCGTTCGGCCTTGAGGCCCACGAGCTGGGAGCTCCGGGTCAGGGACGGTGAGAGGAGGCCCTCGTCCTTGCGGATCCAGGCCTGGGCTTTGGGTCCCGGCGGGGGCACCACGATATTGGGTTTGCTGTAGCTCATGCGGCTCCTTTGTCCATGCAAGGGTTCGTCATCGAATCGTGATATCCGGTCGAAAGCGGATGGCCCCGAGCCCGTTGCCCACGGCCAGGGAGACGTGGATCGCCGCGGCGGTCCAGAAGCTCCCCGTGGCCAGGGTCAGGAGGCAGAGGGCCAGTCCGAAGGGGGCGGCGGCCAGGGTCTCGGTCAGGCCCTTGTGGATGTGGGTCAGGGAGTACAGAGCCGCGTTCACCGTCAGGGTGATCCCCAGCCCGTAGGGCAGCAGGCTGTACAGCAGGAGCCCCCGGTACATGAACTCGTAGGCCACCAGGAACAGGGCCCAGAGCAGCAGGTTGTAGAGGACCAGCGGACGGGTCCATTCCGTGAGCTTCATCTGGGGATAGCGGGCCCCGGGGCGCCGGAGCTCGGGGTTGAAGTACGACCCGAAGCCCGCCCCCAGGAACAGCAGCAGGGCCCACAGCCCGGCGGACCGCCTGAGGCGGGGCAGCCGGCAGAAGCTGCCCAGGTCCACGTGGAGCACCACCAGGCTCACCAGCAGCGGCACGAGGCCGAAGCAGCAGGCCATCAGCACCCGCTGAAAGGTCGTGTACCGGATCGCGCCCAAGCGGGGGCCGTAGCGGGCCTGGAATCGCTCCTGGAGGCGCCCGGAGCCTCCGAGAAAGGCGTAGACTGCCCAGCCCGTGGTGAACAGGATGATCACCGCCACGGCCACCGTCGAGGGGTCGGCCGCCGCGGACAGGGCGGAGAATGCCTGCTCAGGGCGCATCGATCCCTCCCGGCTCGATCGCCAGCTCGATGCGCTTGTTGATCCGGCCCTTGCTCTTGTAGCCGGCCACCCGGATCCTGCCCACCTCGCGGGTGTTGGCCACGTGGGTCCCCCCATCGGCCTGGAGGTCCAGGCCCTCGATCTCGACGATCCTGACCGTCCGGATTCCCGGGGGCAGGAGGTTGATCTTGGTCCGGATCAGATCCGGGATGCGGAAGGCCTCCTCCCGGGGCAGGAAGCCGACCCGCACGGGGCGGCCCGCCGTCACCTCCAGGTTGACCCTCTCCTCGATCTCCCGCACCAGCTCCTGGCGCAGGGTTTCGAACTCGAAATCCATGCGCCCCCCGAGCACCTCCAGGTTGCCCCCGGTGACCTGGGCCCGGTAGTCCCGCCACACCACGCCGCAGAGGATGTGGAAGGCGGTGTGGGTGCGCATGAGCCTGTAGCGGCGCTCCCAGTCCAGATGGCCGTGCACCACGGCGCCCGGGGGCGGCAGCTCTCCCTCCAGGGCGTGCCAGACCAGGGCCTCCTGGCGCCGCAGGGCGGTGACCGGGCGTCGGTCGATCCAGCCCGTGTCGGCGGGTTGCCCCCCGCCCCCGGGATAGAAGGCGGTGCGGTCCAGGGCCACGGCCCCCTGCCCGGGGTCCGCGGCGACCACGCGCGCCTGGAACTCCCGCAGATAGGCGTCGCTCTGGGCAAGGATCTCGGTGGCGTTGGCGGCGCTCATGGAGGTTGTTGTATACGAAGCGGGGTTTCCGGTCAACTGCACGGCCGGCAGGGGGTTCCTGCCCCGAAAAACCGGGGTCTTTGGGGTTGCACGCGATGCACGCGATGTACACGGTGTACACAAGGTACATCCGGCACCATGCGTGCACGTTCCAACAGAGTCATCTTCTGCGGTTCGAAGCGGGATACGCGGGGGCCTTCGGGGACGGGGGAGGCGGCGCGCGGGAGGCGGCGCGGGCCCTGCAGGCTGGCTTCGCTTATTCCCTCTTTCGCGATTATGTTGTACTAGTTGAATCATGAAGGCAGACATTGCGCTCATCGGCATGGCCGTCATGGGTCAGAACCTGGCCCTGAACATGGAGTCCCGGGGGTACACGGTAGGGGTGTACAATCGAACGGGCGAGCGGACCCGGGAGTTCTTCGAGGCCCGGGGCCAGGGCAAGGGGCTCCTGCCCGCCTACACCCTGGAGGAGCTGGTGGGGAGCCTGAAGCGGCCGCGGCGGCTCATGCTCATGGTCAAGGCCGGCAAGCCCGTGGACGAGACCATCGCCGAGCTGGTTCCGCTCCTGGAGCCGGGGGACATCCTCATCGATGGGGGCAACAGCTACTTCCGGGACACCATCCGGCGAAGCCGGGAGCTGGCGGCGGGGGGGCTGGAGTTCATCGGCACCGGGGTCTCCGGCGGCGAGGAAGGGGCCCTTCACGGGCCCAGCATCATGCCGGGCGGCTCGAAGCAGGCCTACGAGGCCGTGGGAGCCATCCTCCGGGACATCTCGGCCAAGGTCGACGGGGAGCCCTGCTGCGCCTACATCGGCGCCGACGGGGCGGGTCATTACGTCAAGATGGTGCACAACGGCATCGAGTACGGGGACATGCAGCTGATCGGCGAGGCATACCTCTTGATGAAGGAGGTCCTGGGCATGAGCCACCGGGAGATGCACGAGACCTTCGCCCGGTGGAACCAGGGGCAGCTGGACTCCTACCTGATCCAGATCACCGCCGACATCCTCAGCAGGGTGGACCCGGAAACGGGGGAGCCCCTGGTGGAGATGATCCTGGACAAGGCGGGCCAGAAGGGCACCGGCAAGTGGACCAGCCAGTCGGCCCTCGACCTGGGGATCTCGACTCCGACCATCGCCGAGGCGGTCTTTGCCCGCTGCATCTCGGCGATCAAGGAGGAGCGTGTCGAGGCCTCGGCGGTGCTCTCCGGTCCCAGGATGGCCTTCCACGGCGACCGGGAGGAGTTCCTGGAGTCGATCGGCCAGGCTCTGTATGCCTCCAAGATCTGCTCGTACGCCCAGGGCTTCGCCCTGCTGGCTGCGGCGGCGGCCGAGCACGGCTGGAATCTCAACCTCGGGGAGATCGCCATGATCTGGCGCGGGGGCTGCATCATCCGGGCGAAGTTCCTGTCCAAGATCAAGGAGGCCTACCACCGGGAGCCGGCGCTGAGGAACCTGCTCCTGGACCCGTACTTCAAGGAGATCGCGGTGGAGAGCCAGCCGCGCTGGCGCCAGGTCGTCGCCACCGCAGTTCAGATGGGGGTGCCGGTCCCGGCCTTCTCCTCGGCCATCACATACTTCGACGCCTACCGGAGCGAGCGCCTGTGGGCCAACATGATCCAGGCCCAGCGGGACTACT
>Ga0068714_10006256_pt1 | contig 12205 bp, 8 predicted proteins | sample MTBNYHSulfiMetaG_FD_62988 | JGI IMG/M metagenome (GOLD analysis project Ga0068714, IMG submission 62988) | Enrichment culture microbial communities from rom New York Harbor, USA that are MTBE-degrading - MTBE-NYH (New York Harbor Sulfidogenic)... | ecosystem: Environmental > Aquatic > Marine >... | reverse complement strand
AGCACCGGGTTCGCAGCGGAGAGCTGGGCCGAAGTGGTGGGGGTGGTGGGAGACGTGCGAGACGACGGGCTGGATCAGGACCCGACGGCGGTGGTCTACTGGCCCCTGATGCAGCGCAACCTCTTCTGGAGCGGGCTCCCGGGAGATGGGGAAGACTCCGAGGTCCTCGCCCGGCGATCCATGAACTACGTCATCCGAAGCTCCCGGGTGGGCTCCCCGGATTTCCTGGCCCAGGTCCGGGACGCCATCTGGGAAGTGAACCCGAATCTCCCCCTGGCCAACGTCCAGGCCCTCGACGACCTCCTGGCACGGTCCGTGGCCCGGACCTCGTTTTCCCTCGTCATGCTGGGAATCGCCGCGGCCGTTGCCCTCGTTCTGGGCGCCATCGGGATCTACGGGGTCATCAGCTACGTGGTGAGCCAGCGGACCCGTGAGCTCGGGGTGCGCCTGGCTCTGGGTGCCAGCGCCGTCCACGTCCAGGGGATGGTGCTACGGCAGGGGCTCACCCTCGCCGGGATCGGGGTGGCTCTCGGGCTAGCGGGGGCGGTGGGCCTTACTCGCCTCATGGCGGCCCTCCTGTACGGCGTGGGGCCGGTGGATCCCCTGACCTTCGGGACCATGGCCATGGCCCTCACCCTCGTGGCCGCACTGGCCAGCTGGGTCCCGGCCCGGCGGGCTGCACGTACGGACCCCCTGGAGGCGATTCGATGGGAATAGGTGGGGGATGAGAGACCTACAGGAAGAACTGAAGGTTCCGGACATGGCAATGGGCGGCCAACGGCCCGACCGGCCTGGGCCAGTATCCTACGCCAACCGGACCTCGCCCTGCTCCATCACGAACCCGGTGTTGGGAGGCGGGTCGTCGTCCTGCCCGGGATCCTCCTCCTGGGGAAAGCGCGGAGCCGTGGGGTTCGCGCAGGCGGCCGTGGCGAGAACCGCCAGAGTAGCCAGCAATCGATACCACTTCATGGCATCACTTCCTCTGAGAGCCATCCTTCGAGCGTGACGCGGGCCCGCCACTCCCCCCGGCCCCATTCAGACGAGGCGAGCTTCGGAGACCTCCACGACGAACCCGGTCTGGGGCGTCTCATCGTCCTTCTTGTTGTCCTCCTCTTCGGGGTAGCGAGGAAGGATGGGATCCGTGCACGCTACCACAACGAAGAACGCCAGGACGGCAAACACTCGGTACCACTTCATAGGACCACTTCCTCGGCAGAGCATCACGCTTCGGTAGGACATGCCAGCCTCCAACCAATCTACACCGGCGCCGGGGCCCCTGACAGGGTCGAGCGGCTCGGGAGGGCCGGGCTCCTCTTCACCAGGGGAAGACCCAGTACCCTCCCACCGACAGCCCATCCGGCTCTGTTTCATACCCGAAACGGAAGACCAGGTTCTGCCCCAGGCGAACCAGAACCCCCACCACCACCTGCGGGCTCCAGCTCGAGCCGGGATCCTGGGGCACGTAATAGCCGCCGCTGTCGGTGATCCGAGCCTCCTGATCCTCCTCGTCGTGGAAGAACTCGCGATACAGGGAGTGGCGCACGACCCCACCCCCCAGGAGGAACGCGAACTCCGGGGTCACGGCCATGACAGCGCCCGCATTGAACAGGAGGTACTCGTCAATGTCCCGTATCGTGACATCGTTCCGCTCCGCCTCCACCCAGGGCACCCGGCAGTCCAGGATGGCCGACGGGCAATACTCCCGGTCCCCCTCGATGCTGGGGACGGTCAGCTTGAAGTCGGAGAACACGCCGAACCGCCCATCGCCGAGGAATCGCCAGAACCCCACTCCTCCCATGACGTCCGGGATCACGGCGGTGTAGCCGATCCCGGTGCGCATGCCCGACTCGAAGGTGCGACCGGCGGGCGCCTGGGCGTGGAGATTCCCGCCGGCCAGGAGCAGGGACCCCAGGGACGCCCACGCATACTTGCTGGAGCGGCGAATGAAGAACCGGCGCATGAACGCCTCCTGATGGAAGACAGGAAATGGTGCGGACCGCATGGCACGAATCCCTCTTGCCTCTGGTACACCCGAGAGGAACATTGTTCGCATATGAGGTTAACGATGATGAAACGCAAGAGTGGCGTTCTCGCGCTCCTGGGGCTCCTGGGGCTGGCCGGTGCGTGCCTGGACACCACGGAGCCGGTGGAGGCCATCATCTGGCAGGGATCCCTCCAGGTGGTTCCGGGCGCCGCCATGGCCCTGTCCGGAGCCGTGGCCATGGTGGCGGAGGAGTCCTTGACCCAGATCGCTGTGGGAGTGGAAGGCGGGGACCCCGGTGCCCGCCTGGGGTGGACGGTCCGGGAGGGGAGCTGCGATGCCACCGGGGCCCAGGTGGGTCCCTCCCTCGCCTTCCCTGAGCTCGTCCTGGGGGAGTCGGGTGATGGGGACACGGCGACGGTCCTCTTTCGACGGGTGCCCGATGCCGAGGTCTACGCCGGGGTTGTCCTCTCCGGCACGGAGGCGGGAAGCAAGCCATTGGCCTGCGCTGACCTGATCCGGCAGCGCTGAGCCCCGGCTGGGGACCCGCGGGCCGTTTCAGGGCCATCCCATCCACAGTCCATACCGGGAGGGAAGGACCATGACCGGCGAAGTGGATCCGGCCCAGCGGCGGCTCCGTCGGGAGTTCCAGTTCCGCCTCGCCCTCCTGGCGTCCCGGATCGCCCTCCTGATGGGCTTCGCCGCCATCCTCCCGAGCCCTCCGTCCACCGTTGCCGCGCAGAACACCCCCACCGACGGCACCATCGTGGGGCGTGTGGTGGACGAGCGCACGGAGACGGGACTCCCCGGGGCGGAGGTGGAGTTCCTGGACGATAATCGGAGGGTCCGGGCCAGGACCGTCACGGACGATGACGGGAGCTTCGCACTGTTCCGCCTCCCTCCGGGCTTGTTCCGGCTCCGCGTCAAGCAGCTCGGGTACGCCGAGACCACGACACCACCGTGGTGGGTCCAGGTGGGGGAGGTCGTATCCGTCGTCGTACGCCTCCAGCCCGACGCCATCCTCCTGGCTCCCCTGGAGGTGACGGGCTTGAGCCGACCGCTTCGGGTGCCGGTGCTGGAGGGCTTCTACCGGCGCATGGGGTCCAGCGTCGGAGGGGTCTTCTTCAACCGCCAGGAGATCGAGGCCCGGAATCCAGCTCGGATCACGGACCTGCTGCTCGACGTCCCGGGAGTGCGCCTGCAACAGGCTTCCGGCAGGGCTGGCCAGCTCATGGTGGTGAGCTTCGCCCGAGCGCCCCTGGGAAGGGGCGGAGGGACGTGTCCCGTCCAGGTCTTCGTGGACGGCATTCTGGCTTCCCGGGGGGCCGGCGCCGTGCCCCTCGATGAGCTGGCCTCTCCCAACGCCCTGGAGGGAATCGAGATCTACCGGGGGCTCAGCAGCGTGCCCGCCGAGTTCGTCACTCCCGACGCCCGCTGCGGCGTCGTGGCTCTCTGGACGCGGCGGGGCAGATGATGCTGGGGGCGCCGACCCGAAACCCGGGCCGCGGGGCGTCCCACTTCCCCAGACACATGTCCCGGTGGATCAGGCTCGGACGGGAATCCTGCCAGCCTCCTCAGCCTCCCCCACTGGTCTCCACCACGATGGCCCCCTCGATGGCCCGCCCGGAGGGGACACGCAAGGTGGCGGACGCCAGCGCGCCGTCCAGGTACCGGAGCTGAGCCACTCCACTGATCCCCATGGAGCGAAGCTCCTGGGGCCCCCCCAGGTAGGAGCGGTTCAGGAACACCGAGACTTCAGACTCCATGTTGAGGCTCCGCCGGGTGCGGACCTGCAGCCAGCGGGGGCGGAGCTGCTCCACGGCCTCGTAGAGGTTCGAGACCGGCGCGGTGGCCATCTCCTCCGCCGTGAGGATGTTGCTGTCCCTCCGGGGCCCGTCGCCGTTGGAGGAAGCGCACGCGGCGGCCAACACCAGCAGCCCGGCGAGCGCCGTGAAGGGGAAAACGGTTCGTAGCTTCATCGGGTCTCCTCGGAAGTCGAGCGGGCCGGTAGCCAGGCGATCACGCGGCTACCGGCCCGGCTCGGAGGGGGCGGGCACGGCCTCTGGAGCGCCGCGCCCGCCCGGCTAGAGGTTCATCAGTATCCGTACGTCCCTACCGGAGCAGAGCTCTCGCCCCCCGCCCCACCGAAGGTGTACGCAGGCAGTCCCAGAAGCTCCAGCTCCCGCCCGGGGACCGGTAGCTGCAGGAACACGCCCTCGGGAAGATCGCCCCACCCACGCCCGTGGAAGTACCACGGTGCCATCCCGAGCCCTTTGTGCTTGGTCTCCAGTCGGATCTCCCACTTCAACATTTCCAGGAGGTCGCCGCACTGGCCGTTGGGGAGCTTGGGCACGCAGCTTGTGTTGGTCCCGGCGGCGTCCGTGGCGTTCAGCCCCGCAGCCGTCCGGGTCTTGTTGACGAGGGTGGCGGCGGCGCCCTGCTGCCCGGTCCGGAAGAGGGCCTCCGCCTTCAGGAGATCCATCGCCTCCACGGTCAACTCGGGGTAGATCCTACCGGCCCGGTTCGCCGTGGAGAGCAGATAGTCCATGGTCCAGTCGCGATAATAGGACCAACGGAAGGTGCCCCGATCCGGGCGAAGCCACCCGATGGAGTAGCCCCCGGATCCAGTGTAGATGTGGAAGATTGTGCCCCGGTTCGCGGTAACGCTCTGCTCCGCAACGGTGCTCCCCTGGGGAAACCGCAGGTCCGGCGTCATGATGAGGAAAGGATCACCGGTCTGGTCGTCCGAGAGGTTCGGGTGCCGGACGGCAGGATCCTTGGCGATCCACCGCTGGTAGCGCCCCGAGGTGTCCGCCATCCCGAAGACCTGGTAGCTGAGCTGGCCCCACGCGCCGAGGCGGGCCTGGTTGTAGGCCGTGTTCTGGAACTTCCCGGAACCGGAGGTCATGTCCAGGCCCCAGGTGGCCGTGATGCCCTTGTCCACGTCCGAGGCCACGGTCGCCCAGTTCACAGCGGCCCGCTCCGCGGGGGTACGGGCCAGCGCGGCCCGGTACTGGGCCTTGAAGGAGTAGGCCAGCCGCACCAGGTCCGCGGCGCTGGCCGTCACCGACATCCAGGTGACGGGAACCTCGAAGGTCTTGCCCGAGGCCGCCGCGATGGCCTTGTCGAAGTACCCTTGGGCCGCTGCCCCCACCTCGGCGTAGGGGACGAGCTCCACCTCCTCGGGTTCCATGCTCTGGTCGTAGACGTACCCCTGGTCGTAGAGGATGGAGGAGCTCCCGTGGGCCAGGCCCAGCACGAAGTTCCCGAAGGCCACCGCCCGGGCCAGCTGGTCGTCCGGGAGGGTCGCCGAACCGGCCTCCAGGGCTCTCAGCCCATCCACCACGGCGGAAACGCCCCGGTAGAGCTGCGTCCAGCAGTAGCCCACGTTGTTCCCGTAGTAGACGTCGGAGGCGCGGTAGTGGGCGGGCTCCTTGGGCCACCCCGAGAATTGCACCATTCCGAAGTTCGCTGCGGTGGCAGAGTGCTGGTAGGTGACGGTTGAAAGGATGCCGGCGGGACCGTTGGTGGACTGCTGGCAGTTCCACCAGCTCCCGAACCCGCCGCCGATGAGGGCCTCAATGTCCTCCCCTGTCACCAGGGCCCGAGCGGCATCCGCCGCGTTGGGATTGAGGACCTCGAGGTCGACGCACCCCGTGGCGGTGATTCCCGCCAGGAGGACGACTCCTAGGATCGTTCGTCTAGTCATGGTCTCTGGTCCCCCCTCAGAAGATGATCTCGAGCCCGAAGGTCACGGTCCGGAAGTTCGGGGAGTTGAACCCGTCCTGGCGTGAGAGAACCGCCGAGCCGGGGCCACCACCGGTTTCGCCGACGTCTGGATCGTACCCGTCGTAGTCCGACCAGGTGAGGAGGTTGCGCCCGGTGACGGAAAGCGTCACCGCATCCATTCCACCCATCATGGGCACCCGGTCCAGCACGTTGCGTCCGGCCCGGTAGCGGAGCGAAAGCTCCTGCAACTTGACGAAGCTTCCGTCGTCAACGAAGGCCGAGCTGGGCTGGAGCCCCGAGGCGCCGTAGAGGCGGTCATAGTACCCGACGGGCTTCTTCAGCTCCTCCGCCACGTTCGACTGGTCCATGATGCCCGCGTAGCTCTGGAACACGGCCCACTGGAGCGGCTGGTTGTAGACCTTGAAGCCCTGGACGGAGCGAACCAACCCGTAGAGCGTGAAGTCCTTGAACGTGATGGTGTTGGCGAAGCCCAGGTTGAACTTCGGGGTTGTGGTTCCCAGGGGAAGGAACGTGGTCACCTCCCCGGTGACCCGGTCGACGCCCTGGGCCTGGAAGGGCGTACCCCAGGTGATGGCGCTGCCCCGGATGCTGAAGGGGGCCGTGGTTCCCCACCACTGCTTGGTGGCTCCGCCGTCGTCGGTGTAGGTCTGCCAGCCGTTCTTCCAGGAGCCGGCGCCGCCAACCCAGACCAGGAAGCCGTCGTCGTTCACCTGGAACTGGCTGCAGTCCACATCGTCAGGGAGATGGCTGCACTTGGTGGCGAACTGGAACCCGTAGAAGGCCCCGATGGCCTCGCCTTCCCGGACGTAGAAGTTGTTGTCCAGACCCTGGTCCCCGGTCCCGGTCTGGTACGCCGGAACGTCCAGCTGCGTGATCTCCTGTTGGGTACGGTCAAGGAGGAGACGGGCATTCCAGGTGAAGCCCGGCCGCCGCAGCAGCGTGGCGTTCAGGGTGGCCTCGAAGGTGTTGCTCTCCAGGGTCCCGGCGTTCCGCCACTGCGTGGAGAACCCAGTATAGGCCAGGGCCGGCACCTGGAGGATCTGGTCCGTCACCTCCGTCATGGCGTAGGTGAGGTCGAGGGACAGGCGGCCGAAGAGGAGCAGGTCGATGCCCATCTCCTGCTCGGTGGCGAACTCGGGCTTCAGGTCCTTGTTTCCCAGGGTCACCGGTGTGATGGCCGTGGCAGAGACGGAGTAGGTCTCATACTGGGCGGTGAAGCTCGGCGTGTTCCCCGCCGTGCCGATGGAGTAACGGAACTTCATCTCGTCCACGCCGGGGATGTTGAACCACTCCTCCTCGGAGATCCGGTAGGCGCCGGCTCCCCGGTAGTACCAGTGGCGCCGCTCGTTCGGGCCGAAGCGGGAGGAGCCGTCCTGCCGGATGAGGGCGTCCAGGATGTAGCGGTCCCGGAAGTCGAGATTGGTGATGACGAAGAACCCGTCCGCCCGAGTGAAATTGCTGCTGGAACCGCCGCTGATGTTGGCGTCGGGGATGTTGCCGAAGGTCCACACCCCGTTGGCCGTGAAATCGTTCCCGTCGATGCTGGTTCCCGTGTAGTCCTCGTGCTCCACCAGGTACCGGACCATCGTGGTGGTGTTCAGGTCGTTGAACCGCTTCTGGAACTGGGCGGTGACGGAGGCGTTGAGCCCGTCGTACCGATCGTAATCCCGAGAAAGGGAACCTTCCGTCCGGACGAAGGTGGCGGAGTAGATGGGCTTGGGCCGGAAGCCCTCGCTGAAGAGATCCGCCCGGTCATAGGAGACGTTCCCCTCCAGGTTGAACCACTCCAGGGGCGCCCAGCGAGCGATGACGCTCCCCAGGTAGCGGCCACGGATGCTGTGGTTCCGGGTGGTGCTCATGGTGTAGAGCGGGTTTACGTTGTCGTTGAAGGGGTCCGGCTTGATGATGATGGCTCCGGGAATGTTCGGATCCGGCGCCAACAGGTCCACCCCCGCAGGCATCCGCGTGAGCTGGAAGATGTTCCCGGCGTTGGAGCTGGCACGGGTGCGGGAGTAGAGGGCTGAAGCGGACACGGTCACGTTGTTGCTGATGGACTGGTCCACGTTCACGCGGAAGTTGTGCCGCTGGGCCCCTTGGTGGAACGGAAGGATGCCCCCGTCGTCCTGCCGGTTGTAGCTCACGTTGAAGTTCGTGGCGCCGGCACGCCCCGCCATCCCGAGATAGGTGGTGAGGTAGTTGCCGTTCTGGTAGAACCGGTCCACGTGGTCGTAGGTCACGCCCGGCCACTCTTCCTGCTGAATGGTGTTCCAGGCGCTCCTCGCCTCGCCGGGAAGGGCCATCTGCCCCGCCAGGGAAACGGACTTGCAGTTCAGCCAGTCGCAGGGGGTTCCGTCCTGTTGGATGAACTTCCCACTCTCCGTCAGGAACTGGTGCCTCTGGGTCAGGTTGAAGCGACCCGGGAGATCATTCACCCCGTACTCGGTGCGGGCCGTGTAGCGGATCTGGTCCTGGGCCACGTTCTTGCCCCGGGCCGTGGTGATCTGGATGACCCCGTTTGCGGCCCGGGAGCCGTACAGGGAAGCCGCGGCGGCCCCCTTCACGATCTCGATGGCCTCGATGTCGGAAGCGTCGATGTCCACCACCGACGCGCTGAGGATCACTCCGTCCACGATGTACAGGGGCGCCTGGTCGCGCCCCGAGGCGTTGATGCTGGTGGGCCCCCGGAGGAGGATCTGGGGCGCCGAGCCAGGGCGGCCGCTGGCTTGCACCACGCTGGCCCCCGCCACCTTCCCGGTAATCATGGAAGCGGCGTCGTTCAACACGACGGGGGTGGCGGCCTGGGTGAGCCGGTCCACGGTGAAGGCCAGCTTGCCCCGGGTCGCCTCGCCGGCAACGCCCGTGACCACGATCTCTTCAAGGTCCAGCACCGCCAGGGTGAGCTGGAAATCAACGGTGACGGTCTCGCCCGCCTGAAGGCTTGCGGTGCGGACGGCGGACCCGAACCCCAGGTAGCTCACCCGGACATCCCTCTGCCCGACGGAGATGCCCGGGATGATGTAGGTCCCGTCCTGTCCCGAAATGGTGCCTCTCTGGGTGCCCACCACCTCGATCTGCGCCCCCGGGATGGGTGCCCCGGTGGTCGACTGCGTGACGGTTCCCCGGATAACTCCGGTGGCCTGCGCTTGAGCCTCTGTCGGCCAGAAGCTCAGGAACGGCAAGGCCACCAGGAAGCACATCCACTTACGGCTGTACGAACTCATGTGGTGCCTCCTTGGGTGGGAGGGGATCCCCGGCCCTGGTCAGAGACCGCGGAACAATCGTCCCCTCCTGTGTCTGGTCGGTTTCGGACGCCCCGGAGCGTTCCTCGGAAGTCCCCCGCACTCCGATCACTCCCGTCCGGCCCGCGTCGTCGCTGGCCCAGACGTCCTGGTTCCATGCCGGCAGGACCGGCCCGGATGGGTCTCCTATTGTGACAGGTGGATGGACAGCGGGGCGGGACACCGGAAGAAGGACACGCACCCCTCCAAGACACGGACGATACGAACGCACGAGCGGAGGGGGAAAGTCCCCCGCGATTACCCCTGTTCAATCAAAAGAATGAGCCTGGGCGCCAAAGCGCCCGGGCGAACAAGTTCGGCGTTCGGTCCTGGCCTGGCAGCGGGTCCGTGCCCGCGGGGCCGGAATCGGCGAAGGCTCTGCTTCGACGGAAACCTCCGGAGAAAGAAACTCCTGGGACCGACCCCGGCCCCGGGCTGCTGATCCTCTCTCCAAGGGGCAGTATGAGGGCCCTGGTTAAGCATGTCAAGAAGAAGGGGTGTCGAGGCTCCCCCGCCCCGCTCCCCATCACCTCATTGGCCCCGGACCGTCACCATCCGGCACCGGAAGGCTCCGCCGTTCCGTTACATGGGTTCCCCACTGTTAGGTCACTGGCAGACCCATGTCGGGGGTCCGCCGCACCGGATGCTCCCCGTTCCGTCGGCACGAGCGGGCCCGAGACGGGGCAGGAAGCACGGGTCCGAAGCGATGCACACCCAGCCAGGTGACAAAACCATGAACGCAAGACCTTTCCTGACGATGGGCCTGGCGGTCCTCCTCGCCCTTCCCTCGGGCGCCCGAGACGCCTCTGCCCAGATCCTCCCTCGAGGACCCTCCAACGGCCAATCCAACGGAGGACTGCTCTCGGCGGGGACTCCATCGGAGGGGCGTATCCTGGGGCAGATCATGGAGATGGAGACCCTTCGCCCCCTCCCGGGAGCCCAGATCCAGGTCCTGGGGACCGCCATGGGATCCCTGGCGGGCGTGGAGGGGCGGTACCAGATCCAGCCCGTCCCGGCGGGAACGGTGGACCTGCACGTCACAATGCTGGGATTTGCCGCCAAGACCATCACGGGGGTGCAGGTGCCCGAGGGTCAGGGGGTGCGGCTGGACATTCTCCTGGAGATGACGGCCCTGGAGATCGAGGGGATCACGGTGACAGCTTCCCAGGAGCGGGGCAGCCAGGTCGTGGCCCTCACGGAGCAGCGGAATGCCGTGGGCGTCCAGAGCGCCATCACCTCGGAGCAGATGTCCCGCAGCCCCGACGGCGATGCCGGGGCCGCCATCAAGCGGGTGAGCGGGGTCTCGGTACAGGACGGAAAGTTCGTCTTCGTCCGAGGGCTGGGGGAGCGGTACACCACTGCTTCCCTCAACGGGAACAGGATTCCCAGCCCGGAGCCGGAGCGGAAGGTGGTCCCCCTGGACCTCTTCCCCTCCAACCTCATCCAGACCATCACCGCGTCCAAGACCTTCACGCCGGCCGAGTCCGGCGACTTCTCCGGGGCCTCGGTGAATATCCGGACCCGGGAGTTCCCCACCCGCCGGCAGATCTCCCTTTCGGCCTCCACCGCCTATCAACCGGACGTACTGGGCAGGACCATCCTTCAAGCCCCCACCTCCGGCCGGGAGTGGCTGGGTCTCGCCACGGGCCCCCGGGCCCTCCCGGAGGCGGCCCGGAACATGCCCCCGGACGCCCGGAGGGGCCCCCAGGTCAACCAGGTCGTGAACTCTTTCCGAAACGTCTGGTCGGTGCGGGAAGGGAAGGGCCAGCTTCCGCTGTCCCTGGCCGCCTACCTGGGAGGCAGCGACCCTCTCCCCCTGCTGGGCCATGAGGTGGGCTACCTGGTCTCGGCCACCTACTCCCTCGGCCACGAGGTGGCCCTGGACCAGCGGCGGGCGAAGGCCGGCGCCCAGGGCACCGTGTACGACGCCTACGAGGGAGAGACCGGCACCCTGTCCGTCCTCTGGGGCGGGATCGCCAACTTCTCCACCATGCTGGGGGCCCACACCCGCATCTCCCTGGACAACACGTACAACCGGTCGGCCGAGAACGAGGCCCGCCGGGAAACGGGGTTGGACGAGAATACCCGATCCCACGTCATGGTGGACCGTTTGACCTACGTCGAGCGTACGGTTCGCTCCCACCAACTCCGGGCCGAGCACCAGCTCCACCCGAGCCACCGGCTGGACTGGTCCATCGCCTCCTCGGGAGTCACCCGCTCCGAGCCGGACCGGTCCGAGTTCGTCACCTGGCTGGACGCGGACGTCCCGACCTGGTTCAACGACTTCGAGGGGGCCGTCCGTAGCTTTGGCGAGCTCCAGGAGTCCAGCCTCGAGGGAAGCGCCGACTATCAGCTCACCTTCCGCCTCGGGGACCGGACCCATCTCCTGCGCGCCGGCGGCCGGTACCGGGAAACCACCCGGGACGCCTCCAGCCGCGGCTTCCGCATCCAGGCCTACTTCTGGTCGCCCGACGATCCCCGCTGGCAGCTTTCCCCGGAAGAGTTCTTCGACGGTCGATTCGCCAGCGACGACGACGCCAACTTCCTCCTCTCCAGGGAGCTCTCCGGGGGCTCCTACGACGCCCGGGACGAGCTTTCGGCTGGGTACGGAATGGTGGACCTGGGGATCGCGCCATGGCTCCGGATGGTGGGAGGCGCACGGGTGGAGCAGTACCGCCTCACCGTGAACTCCGAGAACTCCGTGGGTCAGAAGGCCGTCTCCGCCCGGGACTACACGGACGTGCTCCCGGCCCTTGCCTTGAACTTCGACCTGGCCCAGAGCCACAAGCTCCGTGTCTCCGCCACCCGTACCCTGGCCCGCCCGGAGTACCGGGAGCTGGCCCCCATCACCTACCGGCAGGTCCTGGGCGGGGAGCAGGTCATCGGGAACGGGGACCTGGAGAGGACCCTCATCGACAACTATGACATCCGCTGGGAATGGTATACGGGGCTGGCCGAGCTCGTCTCGGTCGGTCTCTTCGCGAAAAGGTTCCAGAACCCCATCGAACAGCGCTTCCTGGCCCGGTCCGGGACCGACACCCGGACCTTCGAGAATGCCGAGAGTGCCGAGAATTACGGGGTGGAGGTGGAGGCGATGAAGAACCTGGCTTTCGTCGCCCCTGCCCTGGAACCCCTTTCTATCTTCGCCAACGTCACCTTCATGGAGAGCACGGTGAACACCGGCAACCCGGAGGAT
>Ga0068714_10006255_pt1 | contig 12207 bp, 5 predicted proteins | sample MTBNYHSulfiMetaG_FD_62988 | JGI IMG/M metagenome (GOLD analysis project Ga0068714, IMG submission 62988) | Enrichment culture microbial communities from rom New York Harbor, USA that are MTBE-degrading - MTBE-NYH (New York Harbor Sulfidogenic)... | ecosystem: Environmental > Aquatic > Marine >... | reverse complement strand
GTCCACGTGGTCCCAGTAGTCGTTGTTCGGACCGTCGCTGACGGCCGGCCGGGCGGGATCGAGGTCAACCAGTGGCAGGTGACCGTAGGGATTGGGGTCGCGGTGTCCGTCGACTTCAGCCAGGGCGACTGCCTGGATGACTGTGAAACCCTTGGCGGAGCGGTTCTTCAGGTACTTGTCCGCCTCTTCACGATTGAGCCGATGGAACAGCTCCCAAGCGGTATCGCCCAGATAGAAGAACGGCGTCCCGTCGGCATGGACCAGAAACCGCTTGTTCTCAGCGACCTTCAAAGGCCCGTGTCGGAAATCCACAGAGGCGGCGGCAACACCTGACGCACACAAGCCGCACACCATGCACGCGGCAAGCCATAAGAACCTGCGAATACTCCGGTTCCCGCACGGATCAATGTTCGAGTGGCTCATTTCCTACTCCTTTGCAGGGATTCAATTCCGGCCCGGACTCTTCCAGACCACGGCCCCCAATTCTAACGGTCTTGATAGAGCGCGCCAAATGCAGGTCCCACAGCCCGAATGCAGGCTCTTCGGGCGTGGAGACAGCGCCTTGGACACGGTACTTGGCAGGTCGAAAAAAACAGCGAATCACACGTGTGATGTTGTCGCGAATACTGAGACCTGCTATATTATGCGTCTTTTACGCAGCCAAGAGGAGGCTTCCGCCGCCTGCGGCGGGGCTGCGGCCGCGAAACAGTCCAGTACAGGAGTCGTTGGTATGGAATACGCTATCGAGGATACGCGCAAACAGCCCGTACCCAAGGTAAAGGACCTGATTGGCAAGGGCCTCATCACACTGGAAACGGCCACGGACTGGCTCAGAACCATGTACGAGATCCGCTTCTTCGAGGAGAAAGTCTTCGATCTGCTGGGCCAGAACATCATCAAAGGCGCATCCCACCTTTACGCGGGCGAAGAGGCAGTCGCCACCGGCGCCATCGCGGCCATCGAACGAGGCGATGTGATCGGCTCGACCCATCGCGGTCATGGCCATTGCGGCGCGATCGGCAACAAGTACGCCGACGGAGACGGCGCCCGCCAGAACCACTGGAACGCTATGATGGCCGAGCTGATGGGCAAAGAGACCGGCTACTGCAAAGGTCGCGGCGGCTCCATGCACATCGCAGAGGTCGAGCGTCAGAACAACCTCGGCTCCACCGGTATCGTCGGCGGCAACCAACCCCCGGCCGTCGGAGCGGCCCTGGCGGAGAAATGCAAGAAGTCCGGCCGCGTCGTTCTGTCCTTTTTCGGCGACGGGTCGACCAACACCGGCACGTTCCACGAATCGATGAATATGGCCTCGACGCTCAAGGTCCCGCTGGTGGCGATCATCGAAAACAACCTCTACGGAATGAGCGTGCCGTTTTCCGGCAGCGAGGTCGAGGGGACGTTGTGCGCCAGCAACATCGAAGACATCGCCGTCCGGGCGAAGGCATACAATGTGCCGGGAATGATCGTGGACGGTCAGGACCCGGCCGCGGTCTTCCTGGCGGTGCGAAAAGCGGCCGAGCGAGCTCGCAAAGAGAACCTGATGACAATGATCGAGGCCAAGACCTACCGCTGGTACGGCCACAGTCGGAGTGATCCGAGGGCGTATCGAACCAAGGCCGAGGAGAAGGCTTGGCACGAGCGCGACCCCATCACCGTCTGGCGGAACAAACTCGTTTCCGAGGGGCTTTGCACCGAGGCGGAGCTGGACGGCATCAAAGACACTGCTTTCAACACCATCGAGACCGCCACGCAGTTCGCGATTGACAGTCCCTGGCCGAATGGGGCGGACGTCGCCAAGGACGTCTACGTCGAGGAGACCTATCCGGCCGATCTGATCGAAAAGGAAAAGGCAACCTCCGCCAGAGTCACGGAGGCTTCGCGGGTCTTCGAAGCGGCGCTGGCATCGTCTACTGCCAAGACCAAGAAGGAGCGAACCGAAGAGGCCAGCGGCGCGGTCAAGTCGCAGTTTGGCATGGAGGTGATGACGATCGGGCAGGCAGTTGCGGCCGCCCAGGCGGAAGAGATGAGGCGCGACCAGCGCGTCTTTCTCTTCGGCGAAGACGTCGGCCTCTATGGCGGCGCCTATCAGGCGACGCGCGGCCTTCTGGCGGAATTCGGGGCCGAGCGTGTGATCGACACGGCGATTTCCGAGGCGGCGATCGCCGGTGCGGCGGTTGGGGCGGCCCTGCGCGGCATGCGCCCCATCGCTGAGATCATGTACGTCGACTTCGTGACCATCGCGATGGACCAGTTGGTCCACGTCGGCGCCTACAATCGCTACATGTTCGGCGGCAAAGCGAAGGTGCCGATGGTCCTGCGGACCGAAGGGGGCGTCGGACGATGCATCGCCGCGCACCATTCCGAGTCACTCGAAGCCTGGCTCATGCACACGCCGGGCCTGTACGTCGTGATGCCCTCGACACCTTACGATGCCAAGGGACTGCTCAAGGCTGCCATTCGCAGTGAGAATCCCGTGGTCTTCATCGAACACAAAGCCACCTACGGCCAGGTCGGCCCGGTACCGATGGACGATTATATCATTCCGCTGGGTGTTGCGGATATCAAGCGGCCGGGCAACGACGCGACGATCGTCAGCTACAGCCGCATGGCGATGCTTTCACTCGAAGCCGCCAAGGTCCTCGCCGACCAGCATGGAATCGATGCGGAGGTGATCGATGTTCGCACGCTCAAACCGCTCGACATGAAGACCATCGCCGAGTCGGTAAAGAAGACCGGACGGCTGATTACGGTCAGTGAAGGCTTCGGGTGGTGCGGCGCCGGAAGAGAGATCGCCGGGCAGTTCATGGAATATGACTTCGGCGACGGTTCTCGCGGCTTCGACTACCTTGACTGCCGACCGATCAACATGGCCGCTCTGGACGTGCCGCCGCCCATGAGCGAGCCACTGGAGAACGCGAGCATTCCCAGCGTCGAGCGGATCGTCGAGGCCGTCAAGCAGTCTGTGGGCCAGTGACGCCGCGGGCGCAGGGACAGGACGTTATCAAGCACAGGAACGGGGACGATTCGATGGCGAAAGAAATCAAGCTGCCGCAGCTCGGCCAGACGATGGAGGAAGGCACCGTTGTCAACTGTCTGGTCAAAGTCGGTGATGAGGTCAAGAAAGGCGACGTGATCTTCGAGATCGAGACGGACAAGGCCACGCTGGAGATGGAGTCGCCGTTCGGCGGCTTCGTCAAGCACATCCTGGCGAAGGTCGATCAGACGCTGCTGGTCGGCGCGCCGATGCTGATCCTGGGCGAGAAAGACGAGAACGTGCCGCAGAGCTACGTGGATTCGCTGCTGGGCGTCAAGTCCGCTCCCGGCAGTCCCGCGACGGCGCCGGCCGCCCCGGCCGCCGAGCCGGCCAAAGCCGCACCGGAACCGGCCAAGCCGGCGGGCAAGATCATGGCATCGCCCCGCGCCAAGAAGCTCGCGGAGGAACTGGGCGTGGACCTGGCCACTCTGAAGGGGACCGGTCCGGCCGGCAAGATCACCGAGGTGGACATCCAGAAGGCCGCCGAGGCCAAGTCCGCCAAACCGGCCCCAGCCGCCAAGGCCTCAGCGGCGCCGACCGCTACGGCCAGCGAAGCCAGACTTGGCGCCACCATCGGCCTGAACCGGCTCCAGCGAATCACCGCCGAACGCATGCTCAAATCCAAGCAGGAGATCCCCTGCTTCTATCTGACCGTCAAGGCCGATGTCACAGACCTCGTCGCCAGGCGAGCCGAGATCAACGCCGCCGGCGACGTGAAAGTCTCATTCAATGACTTCATCATGAAGGCGGTCGCGACGGGCCTGGAGAAGTACCCGATCATGACGGGCCAACTCGCCGGCAACGCCATCAAACTGGCCGACGCGATCCACATCGGGCTGGCCATCTCCGTGCCCGACGGTCTGGTCGCTCCGCTCGTCAAGGACGTCAACAAGAAGAGCCTCAAGCAGATCGCCCGCGACAGCCAGGCGCTCGTCGAGCGGGCCCGCAACGACAAACTGGACCTGTCGGACCTTGAAGGCGGCTGCACCACGGTGAGCAACCTCGGCGCCTTCGGGATCGAGTCGTTCATCCCGATCGTCGTGCCCGGCCAGTGTACCATTCTCGGCGTCGGCAAGATCACCGACACGTGCGTGCCCGACAACGGCAACATCCTCGTGCGGAAGCTGATGAACATGACGCTGTCGGTAGACCACAAGGTGGCCAACGGCGCCTACGCCGCCCAGTTCCTCGATTTTGTGCGAACTCTGCTGGAGGACCCCAAGGGATTTGCTGTCTGAGACCGACGACTTGACACGTGGACTCTCACCGGTCCCAAATCGTCAGTCGCAGACAGCCGCCATACATTGAAAGGAGCGCCCCCATGGCGAAGAAGAGCGAAGCCAGTCAACTGCCTACGATGAAGAAGGCCACGCCGAAGGCGCCGGTGATCGGCGTGTTTGCCACCAGCGATCCGCGCATTGATGAAGACAGCCGGACGCGGGGGCAGAATATCGTGAAGATGGCCGCCGAGGCCATCAGCGGCAACGTCCTGCTGCCGGACAAGACCCCCGTGCCGGTCGTGTACTCGACGGTTCTCGTCGACGGCGAGGCCCAGGCGGACATCGTGGCCGAGCAGTTCCGCCGGGCCGGTGTCGATATCATCGTCTGCGTGCCCGACACGTGGGCCTTCCCCCAGTTGACGACGATCTCGCTGCTCCAGCAGTTTCCTGCGAATACCCCGTTCAACATCACCTGCGGCAACAGCGGTCCCCGGCCGGGCGTCGTCTACGCCCACGCCGCCAACGGTGCCTTCGCCCAATACGGCAGAATGGTCGCGCTGAACGTCGGCACCTGGCCCGACACCGGTCTCAATCCGCAGATGACCGAGCAGACCGCGAAGAGCCTTATCGACTGGTGCTATGCGGCGGTGGCTGCCGTAGCGATGCGAGGCCGTCGCGTCGTCGTCCTCGGGCACGACTCGATGGGCATGGAAACGGCGCTCGCCCACATCCTGCCGACGCGCAAGACGTTCGGCATCGAGATCACCCGGCTGGACATGAAGCTCCTGGCCGACATGCTCAACAAGAAAGCCTACAAAGAGAAGGAACTGAAGGACCTGCGAGGCTGGATCGATCGCTACGTCGGCAAGCGACTCGAACTGCCCGATGAGACCGCCAGCGAGCGCTTCAACATGTCCCTGGCGATGTACCTGATCGTCCGCGACCTGCTGAACGACCTGAACGCCGTTGGCGGCGGGTTCATGAGCCAGCTCGAATGGGGCAGCGACCGACGCGGCCTCCCCCTGCCGGTGGCCGACGTGATGGAGTCATTCTTCAACAGTACGTTCGATCACGCCGGCAGCAAGGCCCCGATGCCCTACGCAACCGAGGCCGACGTCCAGGCCCTGCTGACGATGCTCGTACTGACCTATCTGAGCGGTGGCAATCCCCCGCTGTTCATGGATTTCCGCAAGGTCTGGGAGGCGTGGGAGATTCAGGATCTGGCCACTAAGCTCGGCGTCAAGAAGCTCGACAAGAACGCGGACTGGTACACCAAAGGCCTCGTCGACGGCGACAACTCCGGCAGCGCCTCCTTCGACTGGGCCGCGGCGCCCGGTGCGACGGTCAAGCAGATTATGGACCGGGTCTCCATGCCGCTCGCCGACCCGTTCTACTTCCCCGGCGGCGGCAACTCGGTGACGTTTATGACGCCGGCCGGTATCGAAGGCATCGCCGCACGCATGGCGTACAGCAACGTCACCGGTCTGTTCAGCATGATCTGGGACGAGGCTCACACGACCGAGGTGCCGGAAGAGCTGGGCAAGGCCATGTGCGACCTGACCACGCCGACCTGGCCGCATACCTTCGTCGTGCCCAAGTACGCCAGCATGGTCGAGTACAAGCAGTACCCGCCGGCCAACCACTTCCATATGACCTGGAACCTGCCCGTCGCCCGACTCCAGCACTGGATGGACCTGACGGGCGTGCTGAGCGTCACACCGTGGGCGGCCCGGCCGGCGTTCGTCGAAGGCGTCGACCGCCCCAGTCCGCTGGTCCATCTGATCAACGGAGGCGAGAACGCCTACAAGGCCCTCACCGCCAAACGCTGAACCTTCATATTCGGCAAACAAGAACCAAGGGGAGTCGAATATCAGACTCCCCTTCTTCCTTGGTCAGAGATTCGGGTGCTTTCTGGCTTCGTCATCCATATGCGACAAGTGCGCCTTTGGCCGGCCGGTGTCCAAGCGTTAGGTCCTTCAAGAGTTCATCGATGGTCATTTCCCGGCATTTGAGCTTGTAGACGGTAAACGGCTTCCTGCCAAAGACGTCCGCCATCACGCGTTGCACCTCCGATTCTGTCCACTCGAGATCCTCTTGTAACTGTTTTCGAGACAGGGGCTCGTAATTGACGGTTCCACCGCTGGGACAATGATATTTGAGCAGTGTCGTAACTAGTCGACGCCTCGCTTCCTTTGGATCCGCTTTGACCGAGGCGCAAGTCGCTTCCGATACAGGCTCTCCTCTCTGGCCATGCTGCTCTGCCTTGTTTGAGGCGCTCTCGTTGGAACTATGACCGTCAACAACGCATGCCCACTGCGTCGACAAAGAACTGCGGCAAGGCTTGGTATCCCTCTGTATTCCCATCGATACCGGATCGTCAACGAAGGCTTCGTGTGCTGTTGAAGGACCCGCCTGAAATGAAGATTCAGCGATGTCAGTACGACTGGTTTGCCCTTGTTGGGCCCTCTGGCCGGTTGCTTCCTGTCGATCGGCTTCCCGCCGGGATTTGTCCGTCAAGACTTCGTGCTGGGTCTCCCGATGCGATTTCGCACCCCGGTCTTGTGCCGCATCTGCATGCGAACCTGACTGACTCGAGAATCGGAGCTGATCGATTGGAACAGAATCGTCGCACGTCTTGGCCTGCGGTTGTGATCCCTCTGCAACGCTCTTTTCAGGACCCCCGTGGTCCATTTCTCCTTCCAGCCCAGGCGATATCAGATCTTCAGAGATCGAGTCTATCGGAAACAGTATCGGATGGGAGTCTTCCTTTGATAGTGGCCTTGGTCCTAGCGCGGATCCGCTCGGGATCGACCCGCTCTCAGGTTGGCCTTCTTCTCCATTCTCACCTCCCCGTCGAGCATGATTCATAGTGAGCGCAAGCCCTACGCGATCATGTAACTCAGGTCGCGGCTGGTAAACAGAGTCAACAGGCTTCCCCTGGGACCGATCTTTGAGCCTGATGGAATCTATGGTTCGTATTAGTGCGTCCATCTCCTTGATGTAGGTCCAATGGATACGACCGGGCTCCCATTTGGCTTTGCCTTCTCGCAATTTGGTCCGGATGGCATTGGCCAGCGGCTCATAGGAAGGGTGGCGACCCATTACGTCCACCAATGCACTGGTCCATCGAGAGATGAAGTCAAGATAGTCTGCGTCCAATCGCTCAATCTGCCAGGAGGCAGGTGTTTCCTGCATTTCTCTGGGGCCTTTGGCAAATACGCCTGTATCGTATGCCCATGTCTCAAAGAGCGCCTTCTCGTAGCTGCCGTGAAACTTGCTCGTATCTACCAGCCAAGACTTCTGCCGCAACGCAGCATTCGTCCGCCATTCGAAAACACATGCGATCTTTCCGCCGTCATCTCTCATGGCTATCGTAAGTTTACCCTTTGTACCGCGCAAACGATAGCCGGCGAGGCCGCCGGCCCCCCCCCAACAGCCATCCCTCGTCAAGCGATACGGGCCTGTGGGCGCAGCACTCCAAAGGATGAGCCGCCGCTCCTGTCCCAGCGCGCATGCTGTGGCTTGAAGGAGTCCGGTGATGTGCTCTTCAACATCGCATTTTGTCAGCCAGGACATGATCGCGGTTGAGATATCCTCCAGAATCCACTCCGAATGGACTATCAGTCGCCCGGCCTCTGCAGTCTTGAAGAACCGATTGACAGCCTTTCTCTTGGACTTATCCGGCTCGGCATTGAGCGCGCCGTACCCACCCACGCAACCAAGTAGACTCTGGTATGCTTTTTCAGCTTCCACACAGGTGATACACTCGGTCTCCTTTAGGACGTCGAGCCAAAATCTGAACCATGCGGATTCATTTCTGAACGGGCCTGTATCGCCCGGTAAGACCACGGGCTGCCCGGCACAGCGGAAGACACTCAGCCGACATAGGTAGATCTTCCCCAGGAAACGCATGAAGTGGTCATTTCCAGGTTCTGTGCTCATGTCAGAACCCTCGCGGGCAACTTCAAATTCGTGCAACATGCGTGCGCATTGGGAAAACAGAAAGTACGGCTTCTCTGGGAACGTGGGTAAGTATCGTCCGAATAGGCGGTAGTGCTTGAGTGCCGCCAACAAGGCATCTGTCTCCACGAGAATCTTGGTAAGTCTCGCGACTTTGGATGGCTGTCGCTTGCGCATTGCTTTGTTTCGCCTTAGCCTTATCAAGCAGCGTCTTCCGGCACAGGCAGCGCCCGTTACGCTTCAACTCCTTGTGGTGCACGGACAATGCCCAGCACCGTGTCAGAGCCTTTGGTTCACAAAGACCGACAGTTATCGGTCCTCTCTTTCAGATATATGTAGCCATGTTCTCCGTTTCCAGAACGAATGGCTTGAGTCCTTTCTCAGAAATCCCATTTCAAGTCGTATGAAGACCATAAAACATCTGCTTTGTCACTTCATAGAGTATTGCCAAATGTTGTGGATGGAGCCAGTTGGCACAACGTCGCTCAATGCAGTACGGTCTGGCACGTGGCGTGTCCTTTCACTTGAGTCTCAACACAATGTCGCAACTCCGGGATACGCCGCTCTTTTGTTTGCGCTATCCACAGCTTCCGGTCGTATCGCTACCACTCCATATCGACCTTTTGGCCGGCCCGATTAACTTGAAACTGAAATGCTAGGGTACAAGGCTGCTCGTGCATCTCACGGCAGTGGAAAGGCCCGTTCGCACATTTTCTGGTGGCTGTCCGCCTAGTCGAGCGGGCGGGGTGATCCACCATCGACCCAAGAAAAGATTCCGTTCACGTCCCAAAACAAGGTGTGGGAACGATCCTCCGTCCTCCGTCCCACACAAGACAGGACAAGGAATCTCTCCAACCAATGGTGCGGAAACAGGGCTAGCCCTGTCTCCGGTCTAAAGCTGCCTCACCCGATCGTCGATAGCATGTAAGGGCTTCGCTCGTTACACCCACGTGAAGAAGGGATGTCCATGTTGAACGACAGACGCAGGAACAAACGATTCTTCCACCGGACCGCCATCTGGTTCGGCGAGAGTCTTCTCACTCTGAGATTTGGGACGACGGTTGATCTTACCCGCAATAGTCTGGCTTTCGTCTGCGCAGCCGAGTGCCCATGCCCCCAGACCGGCCAGCGACTCATCATTCAGCTCGGTCTTCCCTTGAGTGCTACGCAAGAATCTCGCGATGGACCAATAACAAGCCGGGCGGGTCGGGTATTTCGCGTCGACAGGCTTTCCGATGAATCGTACCGCATCGCCGTTCACTTGGATCAGCCAATTCCCGATCTGGACTCACCCACCGAGACCTGTCGCGTGAACGCATCGCGCTGAGGGAAGGCCCTACGGTTCTCCCACACGAATGCCAGCGAAACGCCAACCAAAATGGATGGTGTGATCCGGGTACGGCTCAGACTTTCGCCAACGTCACCAAGGGACAGAAAGCATTTGCCTGGCCTGCGTGGGTCGTGCCCGCCGCCAGGGATGTATCTGCATCGGCCGATAACCCCATTGGATCAAGGACGGTTTGATGCTTTCTTCTTGGCGGCCGCACGGGTACGCGTCGGCTTAGCTCTCCCAGTCACAGCCTGTCTGCTGGTCCGCGTGGCTTCTTTCGGCCTGACCGTCGTTGGGGCCTTGGAGTCGGTATTCTTTGCCACTCGTGTACGGGTCGGCTTCGTTCTTTGGGATGTTGTCTGCCCGCGCGCCGGCGAGGTTGGCTTCGAGGTAGTTGCGGCCTCGGCAGGGGAGGCCGTCGTCTGGACCACCGCACACGTGCCAGCGGCGTCAGAAGTCTGAATCAGAGGCGGACAACTCGCCTGCGCAGGCAGTTTCAGCTCTTCCGGAGGTTCAGCCTGTGGACTTGTCGCTTGTTCGGGCCGGCAGGCCGGAGCGTCGATCGGTTCCGGGGCCTCGATTGGAGTGGCCTGTCTTGGCTGTGAGACGGATGCCACCGACGGAGGAGCGTCTTCGTAACGCGTGAAAGCCGGCGTAGTCGGCCAGGGTTTGGCCTGAGCAGCCATCGCCTTCCGCAGTTTAGAGATCAGCGCATCCTTCTCGTGCGATATCCTGGTGCTTTCATTGAGCCGCTCCTGGACTTCAGCCAACTGACGCTTGACGGCGACCAATTGACTGAGCAGCGAAGGCGATTCGAGGTCGGACTCGAGATCGAGAACATCTTTGATGAGCTGGATGGACTTAGCACAAATGTCAAAAGGAGTCACGAGCTCCCTTTCCTATTCTGTTGCGAAGCTCTCGGCGTGGACCGGGCTAGGCAGATCAAAATTCTCACTGTTGTTACCAGGTCTTGACTGGCCGGCTCGTTTCCTCAGCTGCTCAATGGCCCAACTAATATCGTGGCACATCGCCTGAGAATCGTTCTCCGTAGGCTGCGCTTTGGCGCCGTGTTCAGCCGGTAGCATCCGGGCTTCGAGCGAGGCTCGAATCTCGCCGATCAGGGAGACCGCATCCGCGATGGCCTTCAAGTCCTGATTGACTGTCTCCTCGAACTGCATTCGGTGCTGACCCTCGGCATTAAGGAGGTTGGTTAAGTCTTGAATGCTGGCATACAGGGTCTGTTCAAAGCGCCGGGCGTTTTGCTCAAGTGTGTCCAGACTCACCATGATTGCGTGGGTCTTCGCCTGGGCGGTGTCGAATCGCTCCATCCGTTCATATTGGTCTTGAGCGACGGCAGTCAGTTTGGTCAGAAGATCTTCGCGGCCAGCCTGAATGGCCTCAACTAGTCTGCCTTGTTCCTCATTCATGGCGGTCAGGTCGCTGGCCGCCCGGCTCGTGACGGCGTTCAATTCATCTAGGCCGGCCTGCTGATTCTCCGAGAGCGCCGCAATCTGTCCAGTCAGCTCGTCGTTGCCGACCCTGATGGCATCGAGCAGTCTTGCCTGCTCGGCAGCCATCACTGTCACCGTAGCAGCCGCCTGCCGCGTGGCCTCAGCAACCGTGTTGACCTCTAACTGCAGGGTCTTCTGGTTCCGCTCGATCGCGTCGACGCTGCCGTGCAGTGTTCCGTTCAGGGCGGCCTGCTCGTGGGCCATATTCTTCACATTGCCGACAGCCGTCTGGGCGAGTTCTCGGAGACTGTTGACATCGCTGTGAAGCTGTCCATGGTTGCTCAAAAGGGTTGTCAGACCGCCAGTCAATTGCTCGTTCACGTAGTTTAGTGTCTCCTTCAGCGCATCCTGTGTCTCGGCCAGAGCGACGATGTTGTCGGAGACGGTTTGGCCGGTCTTCTGGAGTTGAGCCAGGGTGGTCCGCATCGCTTGCTGCTCGTGCGCCGCGCCAGTCATTGTCTCGGAGAACTCCCGTTTGTTATCCTGCACAAGCTGCTGGACCGTAAGCTGTTCATTCGCCACGGAGTCGATGCCGGCCACCAACTGAGTGGCTTTTTCATTGAGGCCATTGATGCCGCTGCAGAGAGTGCGCTGGTTCTCGGAGATGGTTGAGAGTTGGCCGCTCAACTTTTCGTTGGAGGTCTTGGCCGTTTCGTGCAGGACCGCCTGCTGACAGGTGATATTTGCGGTACTGTCCGTGACCGTGCGGGTAAGCTCGTGGAGGTTACCCAAGCCGACGCTCAACTCTCGCTGCCCGGCAGCGAGTGCGGTCATCTGACTGTCAGATACCTCGGCATGGGCCTGTAGCGCCTCCTTGATGGCAACCTGCTCGGCTGCTACACCGGCAAAGTCCGAAGTAAGCTGGCTCGCCTTTTCGCCAACGTTACGGACGTCGCCCTGGAGGGTCAGTTGACTCTGCAGGAGCGCCATCATTTTTCCGCATAGCTCCTCGCTTCTACTTCTTATCCCTTCACTCAGGCCGCTCTGTTCGGCGACCATCTGACCGGCCTTCTCCTCGAGGCCAGAAATGCCACTTTGGAGAATCTCCTGGTTCTGCTCCACCGCTCTGATGTTATCGGTAAGTCCTTGGGTGTTGTCTTGCAGACACTGATGCAGAGCAGCTTGTCCACTGGAGACGTCGCTGACGCT
>Ga0068714_10006254_pt1 | contig 12210 bp, 13 predicted proteins | sample MTBNYHSulfiMetaG_FD_62988 | JGI IMG/M metagenome (GOLD analysis project Ga0068714, IMG submission 62988) | Enrichment culture microbial communities from rom New York Harbor, USA that are MTBE-degrading - MTBE-NYH (New York Harbor Sulfidogenic)... | ecosystem: Environmental > Aquatic > Marine >... | reverse complement strand
TATGACGGTGCCGGTGACCCTGCTGGCCCTGGCGATGACCTATATTTTCGTACCGCGCATCATCACGGTCAGGGAGCACCGGCTCGACTGGCTGGGGCCGCTGCTGATTTTTCTTGGCTTGCTGGGCATAGCCTACGGCCTCATTTCGGGGCCGGGGGCCGGCTGGAGCAGCCCGACCATACTGGTTAGCCTCATCGGTGGCGTGCTAGCCATCATGCTTTTTGTCATCGTCGAACTGCGGCTGGCCCAGCCGCTGGTACACCTGGAGATTCTCAAAAAACCTCTGGTAGCTGGCGCCAATACGGCCACCCTGTTCCTGTATTTCGGGTTGAACGGACTGATATTCTTCACCGCCCTCAATCTGCAGCAGGTGCAGGGATATTCGCCGTCGGCCGCCGGGCTGGGGCTGCTGCCCCCCATCGTTATCATCACCGTGTTTGCCGGTCCGGCGGGCACCCTCGCCGACAAAATTGGCCCCAGGCTGCCCATGGTGCTGGGACCGTTCATCGTGGCGGCAGGCATGTCCCTTCTGACCATGGGAGGGACTGATGCCAGCTATTTCCGGCACTTTTTTCCCGGACTGACCCTGTTCGGCATCGGCATGACCATCGTCATTCCGGCGCTCACCAAGTCCGCGCTCTCCGTGGAGTCCCGGTTTTCCGGTTCCGCCTCGGGAATCAATAACGGCGTGGCCAGGATTGCAGGCTTGCTCGCCATCGCCATTCTGGGAGCGGTGGCCCTTTCCCTATTTACCGTATCGCTGGGGGAGACCATAGCCCGGTCAGGCCTCAGCCCGGAGCAGCAGCTGCAGATCCTGGAACAGGCGGACAAGTTGGGGGGCATCGTAGTGCCTGACACGTTTGGTGAGCAGGCCCGACTGTCGGCCACACAGGCCATCCAGAGTTCGTTTGTCTACGGCTTTCGCTGGGCGATGGGCATCTGTGCCGGCCTGGCCGTAGTGAGCGGTCTGGTGTGCGCTTTCACCATCCGGCAACCACAAAGTCAGTGATGGCTGCCTGATTTGCATACAAAGAAATCTGGAGGTACGCAATGGCAAAAGTCCCCTTTGAAAAAGACGTGGTGGCCAAATGCATTTGTCCGCAGTGTCCGGTGCAGACGAAGAGCAAGTGTGCGCAAGACCTGAAACCGAAGCTTGAAGAAGCCTTGAGCCACAGTCCGTTACGGCACGAGGAAATACCCGGCCTTTACTGTGCCACCGGCAAGGCGGCCTGCCCGGACCTGGATACCGGCCAGAGCTGCATCTGCGGCGACTGTCCGGTCTTTGCCAACTATAAGCTGGCCGCCGCCCGGCCCGCGATGTACTATTGCAAGGCCGGCAGCGCCCACTAGTTGACTTGGCCCGCCAGTAGCGTTACCATTGAAAACCAGTGGGTCTCATCAGCCTGAGCATTCAGGCAGCACTGATTGTAATCGTGGTGGCGGCAGCCTGCTTGGCCAGGTGGAGGCGCAATTTCAGGGCGCATTGTCTGGTCATGAGGGTGGCGGTGCCGCTGCAGATAGCGGCGGTGGCCTTCACCATGTGGTCGCCGTTGACGGCGTATGTGCGCGCAGCGCCGTTCGGCCCGTTCTTCAATGTTGAACTTCTGGTACATCACGGCCTGGGACTGGTCACTATAGTCCTGTGGCTCTATATCAACCTGGTCTTCCTGGGCGTTGCCCGGCTGCGGGGCAGGCTTAAACCGCTTATGTGGGCGGCATTTTTTTCCTGGCTGGGGACCTTCTTCATCGGACTGCATATATATTCAATGCTGTGGGTCTAGACTGCACTGGGGAGGTGTGTTATGTGGGAATTTGAAACAAAGGTCTCAGAAATACTCCCCCGCACTCCTCAGATAAAGAGCTTCCGCTTTGACACCGGCGGCAGAGACGTGCCCTACGAGGCAGGCCAGTACTTCTATGTCACCATTCGGATGAACGGCGGGGAAGGGGTGCACCATTTCACCATATCCAGCTCGCCTACCGAGAAGGGATACCTGGAGTTCACCACTAGGATGACGGGCAGCGAGTATAAGAATGCGCTGGAAGGGATGCGGCCCGGCGACCCGGCGCGGGTGAGGGGGCCGGAGGGCCATTTCACTTTGCCGGAACATACCGCCAAACTGGCGTTTTTGAGCGGGGGCATCGGCATCACGCCGCTGAGGAGCATGCTGCGCTTCATCGCTGACCGAAAGCTGGAGCATGAGGTGGTCCTGCTCTATTCGAATAAAAGCGTGGACGACGTCGCCTTCAAGAAGGAACTGGACGCTATGGCTGGTTCTCACCGGAACATTCGCGTGGAATATGTCCTCTCCGGGGAAGAGGTCCCCACCGGGTGGAAGGGGAGGACCGGCTACATTACTGAGGAACTCGTCTCGGAGCTGCTCCCCGACCACGCCGAGCGGACCTTCTATATCTCGGGGCCGCCGCGGATGGTATTCACCCTGGAGGAGAAGCTGACCGCGATTGGCGTGCCCGACGAGCAAATCAGGCGCGACTACTTCCCCGGCTACGATGACTGAAAGACGCAACCGCAGGAGAGTCCGCGTGGGTGAAGAGAACATCCTGCACGCAGAGAAGGACAGACTGAGAAAGAGCTTTCTGCCCTACACGAGGAAGGCGTTTCGCTGCCTTCCTGGATTGGACCGACCCCGCATTCTGGACATCGGGTGCGGCTCCGGCATCCCCACCATGGAGCTGGCCAGGCTGAGCGACGGTGAAATCGTGGGGCTGGACATCGACCGGCCCATGCTGGCCAGGCTGGAGCGCAGGATTGAGCAGGCGGGGCTAGCGGGTCGGGTCAAAGCGCTGTTCTGTTCGCTGTGCTCTCTTGAGTTTCCGGAGGAGAGCTTCGATGTCATCTGGGCGGAGGGCTCCATCAATGTGGTCGGCTTTGAGCGCGGGTTGCGCGAGTGGAGGCCTTTGCTGAAGGCAAACGGGTTTCTGGTGGTCCATGACGACGGGGAGAAACTGACACAGAAACTGGCCCAGATTTACCGCTGCGGTTATCGTTTACTCAGCCATTTCACGATAAGTCACCGGGTCTGGTGGCATCGTTACTATGCTCCCCTGGAGAGGCAACTGGGTTCCCTGCGCGAAGCGTGCGCCGGTGACCCTGCGGCCCTTCAGGAACTCAATGCCGACCAGCGGTTCATAGAAACGTTCAAGCAAAACCCAAAGCGGTATGGCTCAGCGTTCTTTATTATGCAGAAGGAGCCGGGTGCGGAAATCTCGCCGTCACGCTAGCTCTATCTCCACCAGATAGACCACGTATCCGAGCAGGCCCAGATGGTGCAGGCTGTCCGGTGAATCCCAGACGATGTCCACCCTGTTCAGGATCGGGTCGTAGGCGGGCCCCTCCACGCCATCCACCACCACGTACTGCTCTCTTCCCGCCCTGGCCGCGTACGCCACACGCTCGCCGTCCGGGCTGAACACAGGATCGTCGATGACGTCGTAGTGCTTGCTCTCAATTCCGTCCACCACGATTAACTGGCCGGTAGCGTCCCGGGCCACGTAAGCTACGTGTCGGCTATCGGGGCTGAAGACGGGTGGGAATACCTCGTCGTAGCGTTTGCCTTCTTCGCCGTCGATTACGGCGAACTCCTGGCCGTCGGCTTCTGCCACATAGGCCACGCGCTGACTGTCAGGGCTGAATACGGGCAGGACGACCGAGTCATAGGCCTTTCCTTCCACCCCGTCTATCACGGCAAACTCGCTCTCGCCCAGGCGGGCGGCGTAAGCCACGCGCTGGCTGTCCGGGCTGAACGGAGTGAAGGAGGGAATGCCGGAAATGATATTGTCGTACTTCCTTCCCTCCTCCCCATCAATTATCATGAAATCTTTCCCGTCTTCTTTGACCACATAAGCGAGCCGCTGGCTGTCCGGACTGAAAGCGGGCGGGGAGACCACGTACTGGTAAGGAGTGCCCTCCACGCCATCGACGACCATAACCCAGCCGTTAGCCGTTTTGGCCGGGTGCGCGATGCGCTGGCTGTCCGGGCTGAAGGTGGGCGGGTTCAGGATCAGGTCATAGTGCTCTCCCTTCACGCCGTCCACCACGATGAATCGCTGGCCGTCTTCCTCCGCGGTATAGGCTACGTGCCGGCCGTCGGGACTGAAAGGGTTGAACAGCGGGGAGCGGGTGATGAGCTTATCGTAGAGCTTTCCTTCTACGCCATCGGCTACAAGCAACTGGCCGGACCCGCGCTCGGCCACGTAGGCTACACGCTGGCTGTCCTGGCTGAAGATGGGGAAGGTACTGATATAGTCGTACCGTTCTCCGGCTTGGCCGTCAGTCACCACAAAAAACTCCCCTTTTACCTCCGCCACATAGGCCACGCGCTGGCTGTCGGGGCTGAACACCGGAGGGGACCAGACGGCGGTAAACTCCGTTCCCCGTTCTCTGTTCACCACCATCTGCATATTGGGGCCCACTTCGGTGGGAAAGCCGAAGCGCCGCGCGTCCGGGCTGGCTGCGGACAGATAAAAAGCGGCATCGAAATCAATCTGGGTGATGACTGTTTCTGACACCTCCCATCCCGGCATGGGCGGCTCTGCCGTTGGAGAGGGCGCCGGGGCGGGTGCAGGAGCGGGCGCTGCGCAGGCTGCGAACAGAAAGGCTGATATGGCTATTGAAGCCACCAGGACCAACGAAAGAACACGTGATTTTTTCAACACGATAACTACCCCTTTATCGAAAAGTTCGATACTAAATAGTAGCCTGTAATGCCGTCGAATTATGTGATTAAAGTCGCAATACACTGAGCACGTAACCGGAAAATGCAGAGAGGACCACCTATTTGCTATAATCAAACAAATCCACGCAAGGAGCAGTGAGCATGATGTATGGTTCTGGCGATTACAGGTATGAGCTGGTCGATGGCTGGGCCAGGCTTCCGGAAGGCTGGTCTTTCCGCGACGCATGCGGGCTGGCCATTGATAAAGAGGACCGGGTCTATGTGCTGAGCCGCGGCACCCACCCGGTGATGGTCTTTGACCGGGATGGCAACCTGCTGGATGCCTGGGGGGACGGGCTTTTTCAGCGGGCACACGGCGCGGGCATCGGGCCGGACGGCTCAATTTACTGCACCGACGATGTGCTGCACGTGGTGTATAAATTCAGCCCCGGGGGCAAACTGCTGCAGACGCTGGGCACCAGGGGGCAGTCCTCTGACACGGGCTATGTGCCGGAGTGGTTCGACTTTTTCTGGAGCCTCACCACCATCGTTAGGGGCGCGCCGCCGTTCAACCGGCCCACCGGCGTCTATGTCACTCAGTCGGGTGAAATCTATGTATCAGACGGCTACGGCAACGCCCGCATCCACAAGTTCTCTCCGGACGGGAAGCTGCTGCTCTCCTGGGGCGAGCCCGGCTTCGGCCCCGGCCAGTTCCGTCTCCCCCACGCGGTCTGGGTCGATGGTCAGGGGAAGGTCTGGGTGCCCGACCGGGAGAACAATCGCGTACAGATATTCGATGGCCAGGGCAAGCTGCTCGACATATGGACGGGCATCCCCCGCCCCTGCGGCCTGTGCGTGGATGCCGCCGGAACCGTGTACGTCTCCGAGCTGTGTATGCGCCTCAGCATCTTCGCCGGCGACGGCAGACTATTGGCCCGCTGGGGCAATGAGGGCGGAAAAGACAAGAGTAAGGCCCTCTTTCTGGCACCTCATAACGTGGCCGTGGACTCGCGGGGCGACCTTTATGTGGCCGAGGTGTCCTTGACCTATCACGGCGTGGATAAGGGCAGCAATGCCGTGCTGAAGTTTGCCCGCCGGTAAATCTACAGGGTTACGGGTGCAACAGTATCTTGCCCGCCTGGCCGCTGGAGGCCAGCTCGAAGGCCTCTTTGAACTTCTCCAGCGGGAAGCGGTGCGTGATTATGGGCAGCGGGTCGAACTTCTTTGACTCCAGCATCGCTCGCACCTGCCACCAGGTCTGCCAGACCACCCGCCCGAAAATCCCGTGCACCCGGGCCTCTTTCAGGATAAGGTCCGGATGGAAGTCAAATTCCATGGGGCCGGGGGGTACTCCCACCAGGCTCACCCTGCCCATGCGCTTGAGCACTTTGAAGCATTGCCGGGTGGCCTCGGGGTTGCCGGAAAGCTCGATGGACACGTCCACCCCCATGCCGCCGGTAGCATCCAGGATGGCCTTCACCGGGTCCTGCTCTTTGGGGTTGATGAAGGTGACATCGGGGAAAAGCTTCCGGGCCATTGCCAGCCGGTTGGGGGAGATTTCCACGCCGAACATTCTGGTGGCGCCGAAGGTCCTGGCCGCCCCGATAGCGAACAGGCCGATGGGCCCGCAGCCGAAGACGGTCACGCTTTTGCCGTTTATCTCGCCGGACATGACGCCGTGCATCCCCACCCCCAGTGGCTCATGGATGGCCCCCAGGTCAGGGTTCATATCTTTAGGGTGCTTCCAGCAGACTATGGCGGGCACCCGGGCATACTCAGCGAAAGCACCATCGGTGCTGATGCCAAAGATGCCCAGGTTCTCGCAGTTGAGAGCGCCTCCGGTCTGGCAGTAATAGCACTCCCCGCAGAAGATATGCGGTTCCGGAGAGACCAGGTCGCCTTTCTTTACGTTGGTGACGCACTCGCCCACCTCCACCACCTCGCCGCACGTCTCATGCCCGAGGATAACCGGGAGGGTGACCTGGCGCATGACGCCGGGAGAGGAGTGATACACATGAATATCGCTGCCGCAGATGGTGGTCCCCTTCACCTTGAGCAGCACGTCCTTGGGCCCTACTTTGGGCACCTCCACCTCTTTGAGTTCAAACCCGGGTTCTTTGCTCGTTTTCATCAGCGCTTTCATCGATGCTTGTTTCCTCCTGATTTTCACCGTTACCTTAAGTTAACCGGCCAGTGCCCGGAGCATTTTATCGGCGGCATCCTTGGCGGACATGCCCTCGGTGATGCCCAGTTTTCTGGCTGACTTGTTGACGGCGGAGATTTTACCCTGCTCGTAGGTGCTGTTGCCATCGCCAATCCGGGCGGTCATAGTGTTCACCGCCGCTCCCGGGATTCCCTTTTCGTCGAGAAGCTTCAGCCCGGCAACACCGGCATTCTCTTTGCCTTTGCCGGCGTCGTTGCCGATGGCCCCTTTGACCGAGCAGCCCAGGAGGTATTCCCCGCTGTTCTCCCCCTGGTGTGAGCCGGTTACGATGATATCGTTGTTATTATCCTTCGTGACGTCGGAAGTGGTCTCCACGATGATGATTTTGAACTTGCCCGCCGTCTTGACCACTTTCTGTGCTCCGTGCTGCATTGTCATCCCTCCTGAATGCGCTCGTCTTTATTTCCGTTTCGATGCCGCCTCGAGCATTTTATCGGCGGCGTCTCTGGCGGACATGCCCTCGGTGATGCCCAGCTTCCTGGCAGCCTCATTGGCGGCGGAGATTTTGCCCTGCTCGTAGGTGCTGTTGCCGTCGCCAATTCGGGCGGTCATGTTGTTCACCGCCGCCGCCGGAATTCCCCCTTCGTCGAGGAGCTTCAACCCGGCGATGCCGGCATTCTCTTTGCCTTTGCCGGCGTCATTGCCGATGGCCCCTTTGATCGAGCAGGCCAGGAGGTGTTTCCCGCTGCCCTGGTGTGAGCCGGTTACGATTACATCGTTGCTGTTTTCTGCGGTGACGTCGGAGCTGGTCTCCACGATGATGATTCTGGACTTGCCAGCCGTCTTGACCACTTTCTGCGTTCCATGCTGCATTATCTCATCTCCTGGTGCGTGCAATTCTTTTATTTCTGTTTCAGCGCGGCCTCGAACATTTTATCGGCGGCATCTTTAGCGGACATGCCTGCGGTGATGCCCAGCTTTTTGGCGGCCTCGTTGGCGGTGGATATCTCACCCTCTTCGTAGGTGCTGGTGCCATTGCCGATTCTCGCCGACATGGCAGAGACGGCTGCTCCCGGGATTCCCTTCTCATCGAGGAGTTTCATACCGGCGACGCCAGCGCTATCCAGGCCCTTACCGGCATCGTTCCCGATCATGCCTTTGATTCCAGCCTGCGCCGCATACCGGCCCACGTTCACTCCGAAGTGGGAGCCATCCACCACCACATCGTTTTTGTTTTTCTCATCGATGGAAGTGGCTGAGTTGGCGATGATGATACGATAGCCGCCGGACTCCTTTACGATTTTGTGTACTTCCTGAATCATGTATTCTCCTCCTCAGTAAAATACTGCCGACTTTCTATTGCCTGATTGCTTCAGGCTTTGGTGATTTCTTTGACGCTCTTTTTCACATTTTCAATCTGCAAGATCTTCTTCCAGTCGGGTTTGAAGAGCTGTTCTCTGGCCCTGGTGGCTGCCAGCTTGGCGCCATCGGAGACGGGGGCTCCGGCAAAGTCGAAGACGATGGCTGCGGTGGTGCGTATGTGCCCCATCAGAAAGTCGAAGGCCGCCTGCTTCGGGACTCCCATGCGGACCACTTCCTCCATGGCTTCGCGGGCGATCATGAAACAGGTCAGCACCAGGGTCTCCACCAGTGCCGGCTCCAGAAGGGCCATCTGCTCCGTGGTGACACGGTGCGCTCTGGAAACCGGAGCGAAGACGGTCCGGGCGATGGCCTCTCCCCTGGCGTAATCTTTCTCCGGGCCCTGGTGCAGCGAGCAGACGATGGCCTGTTTGGCCTTCACGCCGCCGAACCAGTCCCGCTGCGCTTCCAGGTCAGTCTCCTCGCCGAAGAGCGGCGGATGGCAAGGGTGGCTGACGAAATAGGAGATATCTTTGCGGTCGGGAAGGACCCCGGCATAGGCGGCCGCCGGATCCAGTCCCATGACCATGGCCCCGCTCTTGAGGTGGGGCACGACCTGGTGGCTGAGCTTGCCGATAAGCACGTCCGGCACCCCCAGAATCACCACGTCCGCCTGCTTCAGTGCCTCGTCCTGTGGCGTCACCGAAAGGCCGAGCGCGGCCAGACTGGCCTTGCCAGCATCGCTTACCTCCAGGTAAAGGGTCTTGTAGTCGGGATTGTCTTTCAGGTTCATCGTGATGCGGAGTCCCATCTTCCCGCCAGCGCCCATCAATGCTATGGTGGTCATGTTGTCTCTCCTGTTCGTTTATTCGGTCTAATGGTAAGTTTTCGCCGCTGGTTTGTCAATTTGAATGTTACCAGGCGTTTTTCCAGATAGCCCTCACCTCTTCCAGAGTCAGTTCTTTCGGATTGTTGGCCAGGATCCTGGTAACGTCCATGGTGGCCACCGCCATCCCCTCCAGGGCTTCCCTGGGCACTCCCAGGTCGCGCAGGCGGATGGGCAGGCCGATTTCAGCGGCGAGTGCTCTGGTTGCCTCCACCACGCTGCGGGCGGCTTTTCGTGGAGATAGGCCCTCTGTGTTTACACCCAGCATCCGCGCCACCGTGGCGTACTTGGCAAGGTTGGCGTCCAGATTGTATTCAGTTACATAGGAAAGGAGAAGTCCGTTGGCCACGCCGTGGGGCACGTGAAACCTGGCGCCGAGGGGGTAAGCGAGGGCGTGGACGGCACCCGCACCGGAGTTGCCGAAGGCCATCCCGGCGAGCAGGGCACCCTCGGATATGCCATTCCGAGCCTCCTTATTTGAGCCGTCTTTGACCACGGCGGTGAGATTGGCCACGATAAGGCGCATGGCTTCCAGGGCCAAGGCGTCGCTGAAGGTATGAGCCTTTTTGCCAACGTAGCACTCGATGGCGTGCACCAGCGCGTCCATTCCGCTGGCGGCGGTCACTTTGGGCGGACATCCGTAGGTCAAAGTGGGGTCGACCAGTGCCAGCCGGGCCAGAAGGTACGGGCTCACCATGCCCATCTTCAACTCCTGGGCCGGGTCGCCGAAGACGGCGATGTTGGTCACTTCGCTGCCCGTGCCGGCGGTGGTGGGCAGAGTGAAGACGGGCAGGCCGGGGCCGGGGACTTTGTTTACTCCCACGTAGTCTTCACTCCGGCCGCCGTGGGCCAGGAGGATGGAAAGCGCTTTGGCCGTATCCATGCTGGAACCGCCTCCCACCCCGACCAGCAGGTCATAGTTGTTGTGGCGCATATCCCGGGCGACGGAGTTCAGCTTGGGCAGCGTCGGCTCGGGCTCTGCTTCGGCAAACAGGTCCACCGCCATCCCGGCCTTCTCCAGGTGTTCTTTTACGCGGTCGGCCAGCCCCGCCGCGCAGACGCCCGGATCGGTGATGAGAAGCACTCTGCGGGCGCCCGTTTCTCTGGCCTCGCCGCCCACGGTCTCCAGGCAGCCGGCCCCAAAGCGTATTTTTGCAGGCAACATTATCTGGTAAGTAGCTAGCATAGTGCTCCTTTCTGCGGGGCATATCGGGGGCAGGCCGGCTATATCGTAGCACTCCTTGCCCGGCACTGTCCAGCGGGCCACACCTGTTTTGATCGCCTTTGGACTTCACCTCACCCCCTTAATCCCCCTCTCCAAACATACTGACTTATGAAAACCATTTTACCTTGCTGTTTGGAGAGGGGGAGAAAATATAGAGAGGGGGCTTGCCCCCTCTTCTTACTATTCCCCTCTCCAGCCAGGAAAAGTTTGGCCAGTTACCGCGGCACAGGCTGGAGAGGGGTCAGGGGTGAGGTGAAGCTATTACCAAATGCAAGTAAACCTTTCTGCGACTATCTTGCCTTGCCAGTCCTTGACAAAAATAACGGCGCTGCTTAAAGTGTCGGTATCAGCTGTCCCATCAATAACGCGCGTGGAGGAGTGCAATGAAAGACCTGTTTAACCTTGCCGGCAAGGCGGCCATCGTGACCGGCGGGAACGGTGGTCTGGGATTGGGAATGGCGCGGGGCCTGGCTGCTGCCGGGGCCAATCTGGCCATCGTCGCCCGCAATGAGGCCAAGACGGCGGAGGCGGTCAAAGGGCTCCAGAAAGAGTTCGGGGTCAAGGCTATCGGGGTGAAGGTAGATGTAAAAGAAGAGGAGCAGGTCAGAAAAATGGCCCGGGAGGTGGTGGACAGGTTGGGGCGTATCGATATCCTGATTAATAACGCGGGCACCAATATCCGCAAAATGCCCCAGGACTACGCGGTGGCCGACTGGGAGGAGGTGCTCAATGTCAACCTGCGCAGCGCCTTCCTGTGCTCTCAGGCCGCCTACCCGGCGATGAAAACCGCCGGCGGAGGCAAAATCATCAATACTGCCTCGATGACGTCCTGGTTCAGCGGAGCCAAGCTGCTCCTGTACGCCACCAGCAAGGGCGGCATTCTGCAGCTCACCCGGAGCCTGGCGGTGGCCTGGGCGCCGGACAATATTCAGGTCAATGCCATACTGCCCGGATTTTTGAATACCGACCTGACCAGGCAGGCCCGTAAGGATATAGCTGGTCTGGACGAGAGGGTGGTGGGCCGGACGCCGGCGGGGAGGTGGGGAGAACCGGACGACCTGGCCGGGGCGGCGGTTTTTCTGGCCAGCCATGCCTCAGACTTCGTCACCGGGGCGGCACTGGCGGTGGACGGCGGCTTCTCCATCATGATTTAATAAGGCCGCAGAAATCGTGGAATGAAAGGAAAAGTGACATGAATTCAGAAGACCTGTGCTATACTCCCGCCGTGGAGCTCAGAGAGATGTTCCGGGGCAAAAAGCTATCGCCGGTGGAACTGGTGAAGACGTTTCTGGAGCGCATCGAGCAGGTGAACCCCAAAATCAACGCCTACTGTACCCTCGTGCCGGAAATGGCGCTCAAGAAGGCGGCAGAGGCTGAATCTGCTTTTATGAAAGGCAGGGAGGTGGGACTGCTCGCCGGGCTGCCGGTGACCATCAAAGACGTGACCATGACGGCGGGCATCAGGACCACCTTTGGCTCCAAACTGTACGAAAACTACGTTCCCGACGTGGACGAGATTGTGGTGGAGCGGGTCAGGCAGGCGGGAGGCATCATTATGGGCAAGACCAATACGCCGGAGTTTGCCGCCGGGGCGTCCACCTTTAACCAGGTGTTTGGCATCACCCGCAATCCCTGGAACACCGCCTACACCGTGGGCGGTTCCAGCGGCGGGGCGGCGGCAACGGTGGCGGCGGGCATCGGGCCGCTGGCCCAGGGGAGCGATTTGGGCGGCTCGCTGCGCATTCCGGCCAGCTTCTGTGGGGTGGTGGGCCTGCGCCCTGCGCCGGGCAGGGTGCCCTCGTATCCGCGCGAATTGAACTGGGATGACCTGGCGGTGGACGGGCCGATTGCCCGCAATGTGGCCGACGTGGCACTGCTGCTGGATGCTATGTCAGGGCCA
>Ga0068714_10006253_pt1 | contig 12211 bp, 9 predicted proteins | sample MTBNYHSulfiMetaG_FD_62988 | JGI IMG/M metagenome (GOLD analysis project Ga0068714, IMG submission 62988) | Enrichment culture microbial communities from rom New York Harbor, USA that are MTBE-degrading - MTBE-NYH (New York Harbor Sulfidogenic)... | ecosystem: Environmental > Aquatic > Marine >... | reverse complement strand
CGCGCCGAAGACCCGATCGGTGCGAAACGACTGCTGAGCGCGCGTCATGTACACGCCGAGCCCGAGCGACCCGCCGAGCCACTCCCCGACGATCGCGCCGAGCACGCTGTAGGTCGCGGCGATCCTCGCTCCCGCGAGGATCCCCGGGAGGGTTGCCGGGATGTACAGGTGTCGGTACCGATCGAGACACCCCACCCCGAGCGTCTCGAGCAGCTCCGCGTATGCCGGATCGACGGCGCGGAACCCCTCGTAGGTGTTGACCGTCAAGGGGAAGAAGCACACGAACGCGACAACCAGGATCTTGGAAAGCGCTCCGAGCCCGAACCAGATCAAGATCATCGGGGCGATCGCGATCAGCGGAACTGCCTGGGAGAGCACGAGGTGCGGGTAGACGAGATCCCGAACCGTCTTCGATCGATGCATCACCAACGCGACGAAGACGCCGAGTCCAAGCGCGAGCCCGAGCCCCGCGAGGGCCTCGAAGGCCGTCGCCCCGGCGTGCCTTGCGAGAAGCGGCGCGTCGCGGACGATCGCGCGGACGGTGGCGGCCGGCGACGGGAGCAGGTACGCAGGGACGTGGAAGATCGAGACGATCGCCTGCCAGAGCAGGACGAAGAGCAGCAGGCTGGCGATCCAGCGGGCGGGACGTTCGGCCTTGCGCGCGCTCATCGGCTCTTCGCCTCCGCCGGTCCGTGCACGACGAGGAGCGCCCCGGAGGAGACGACAATCCGGACGGGGGTGCTTTCGATGACGTTCGATACGCCGCGCGCGCTTGTCCGGTGAAGCGGCTCGTCCTCCAGCGGATATCGGAGGCCGGCCGTGCAGACCAGCGCGCAGTCGGTCAGCGGCAGGAGGGAGACGCGGTCTCCGGGGCGCCCGACGGGGAGGGAGAACGCGCCGCGGACGCACCAGATTGTCTCGTCGCCGGCGATCAGCTCCACCTCGACACCGCGGTCGATCGCGCGCTCAAGCAGCGACACGTTCGCCAGCGTGTGGTCGATCCGCCCGCCCACCGCGCCGAAGACGGTCAACCTCGTCGGGGAAAGGCTCAACGCGTGATCGATCGCCAGCTCGAGGTCGGTCGCGTCCTTCTCCGTCGGGTGCGCCAGCCGTTCGGTGCCCGACGCAAAGAGCGCCGCGTGCTCATCCGTGGAGAGCGAGTCGAAGTCGCCGACGACGCAGTCGACGCGGATCCCGGCAGCGATGGCCTTCGCCCAGCCGCCGTCGGCCGCGATCACGCACCCAGCACGGGCAGTCAGGGCGGGCAGACGGGACGCGTCTCCCCACTCGCCGTTGGCGAGGATCAGGATGGACTCATCGCTCACGCTCGCATCGCTCCTCTGGGGGAGGAGGCGGCGTGGCAGACGCTGAGGAGAATCCTGACTGATACCTTCGTGAACTGCGCTGTGACTCGCTCATGATTCCCTACGCCGGCATGATCCGGGTCAGGTTCAACGGGTCGAGGTGCCTCCTCCTCTCAGCCCAAACCGTTGGGCTCCCCGAACGGAGCGACTGTACTCGATGGGCCGCGTTGTGGCAACCGGCCGTGCCCGAAATCCGCATTTCCTCGGTGAGGCGCCGCGACCGTCGACCGGGTCCAGGCGACGCGTCCCGGGGCTGGCATCCATCGCTTCCTGCTCCTGGACGGGAAGGATGCGCCGTCCCCCGCCCCTCTCGCGTTACGACGGAAGGAAGCTCGCCTTCCCGTCGATGCCGGCGATCGTCTCGGCGATTAGCTTCGCGCAATTCTCGACGTCCTCGAGGTGGACGACTTCGACCGGCGAGTGCATGTACCGGTTCGGCACCCCGAGCACTGCCGTCGCGACGCCGGCGCGCGTCGTCTGAATCGCCCGCCCGTCGGTGCCGGTCGGTCTTGGGTAGGCGTGAATCTGCACTGGAATCGACTTTGCCTTTGCCGTCTCGACGATCCGCTTGTAGAGCGGCGTGTTCACGTTCGGCCCCCGGGTGACGATCGGGCCGTGGCCCATTTTGATGTCGCCGGTGCGCTTCTTCTCTTCTCCCATTCCCGGCGTGTCGGTCGCGAATCCGACGTCGACGGCGATCCCGACCTGCGGATCGATCCCGTAGGCACTGGTGGTCGCGCCGCGGACACCGATCTCCTCCTGTGTCGTCGCCACGGCGTAGATCGCCGCCTTCGGCTTCATCTTGGCTGCCAGCCTGGCCGCCTCGAGGACGACGAACGCGCCGATGCGGTCGTCGAAGCCGCGCGCCACGACGAGGTCGTTGCGCAGCTCGGCGTATCCGTAGTCCAGCACGGCTGGATCGCCGATGTCGACCAGCTTCTCCGCCTCCTGTTTGTCCTTCGCTCCGATGTCGATCCAGAGCTCCTCCATCTTGACGACCTTCTTGCGCTCCTCTTCCTGAAGAAGGTGGATCGGCTTTCGCCCGATGGCGCCCAAGACGATCCCGTCCTTCGTTCGGATCCGGACCCGCTGGCCCGGAAGGACCTGGAGGTCCCACCCGCCGAGCCCGGTGAAAAAGAGGTACCCGTTTTCGTCGATGTGGGTCACCATGAGGCCGATTTCGTCCGCGTGTCCGGCGAGCATGATCCGCGGCGATCCCTGTTCGTGAACGACGGCGAACGCGTTGCCGTGCTGATCGACCCACGTCCGATCGGCGAACTTCTCGGCTTCCTCGCGCCAGACGCGGGCCGCCTCCTCCTCGAATCCGGTCGGGCAGATTGTCTCCATGTAGCGTCTGAGGAAATCGAGACGTGATTTGTGCATCGTGCCTCCCTCTTCGGAATTGAACGGCCGAGTGTAGCCCGATTCGGCGCCTCGCTCCAGCGAGGCGACCGTCGGCGGCGCTCTGTTGAATTTCGAAGCTCGCGTTCGATATACTGCATGTGCGATGGACGAGATTGGGCCGCGCATTCGAGACGTCAGGGCGCGCAAAGGCTGGACGTTGGAGGCGCTGGCGGCGCGCTCGGGGTTGTCCCCGAGTTTCCTCTCGCAGGTCGAGCGTGGCTTGTCGACCTTGTCGATCGTCTCCCTCTCCTCGATCTGTCGCGCGCTAGATCTTCCGATCGAGTCGTTGTTCGTCAGCAGCGGGCCGCTCGACCGGCGACCGCCGGCGGTGACGCGCTCCGATGAGCAGCTCCTGATTCGGATCGGCGGCTCCCCGGTCGCGTATCGCTACCTGACGCAGCAGCTCCCCGAAGCGCGGATCGAGGAGCTCCTGATCGCGGAGTTCCCGGCCGGGGCGCGGCAGGATGGGTCCCGGCACCGCGGCGAGGAGATGGGCTATGTCCTCGAGGGGAGGCTGACGCTTACGGTCGATGACGCGGAGTACGAGCTTGCTGTCGGCGACAGCTACCGCGTGGAGGGGTCTCACGCGCACGCGTATCGAACCGGGAGGGACAACGGGGCGAAGGTGCTGATGGCGGTGACGGAACGGTTCGTCGGGACGGAGGGAAAGCGGGGTGGGCATGGGACGGATCGATGACCATCCGATCGTGCGCCTGAAGCGCGGGGAACCGTTTACGTTCAGCTTCGCTGGGCGCGAGGTCGAAGCGTATCCGGGGGAGACGATCGCGGCGGCGCTGTTCGCAGCGGGCGTCCGGGTGTTCGGTCACCACCCGAAGGACGGTGCGCCGCAAGGGATCTACTGCGCCAACGGGCAGTGCGCACAGTGTCTCGTCCTCGCCGACGGCGTCCCGGTCAAGGCGTGCATGACGCCGGCCGCTCCGGGGACGCGGGTCGAGCCGGTCGACGGGCTGCCCGAGCTTCGGCCGCTCCAGCAGGTCCCGCCGCTGCACGAGATCGAGACGGTCGACGTGCCGGTGGCCATCCTCGGGGGCGGACCGGCCGGGCTGTCGGCGGCGCTCGAGCTCGGTGCTCGCGGCGTGCGGACGGTCCTCGTCGATGACAAGGATCGGCTTGGCGGGAAGCTCGTGCTCCAGACGCATCGGTTCTTCGGATCCGTCGAAGCGGTCCACGCCGGCACGCGGGGGATCGACATCGGCGCGCGGCTGGCGAAGGAGATCGCGTCGCTGGAGTCGATCGACGTCTGGTTGAACTCGACCGCTCTCGCCGTGTTCAGCGACAAGAAGGTCGGGATTCTCCGTGGTGACCGGTACGTTCTCGTCTCGCCGCAGGTCTTGCTGGTCGCGACCGGGGCGCGCGAGAAGCCGCTCCTCTTCAACGGGAACACCCTGCCCGGGGTCTACGGCGCCGGCGCCTTCCAGACGCTGGTCAATCGGGATCTCGTCCGCGCTGCCGAGAGGCTGTTCATCGTCGGGGGTGGGAACGTCGGGCTGATCGCCGGTTATCACGCGCTCCAGGCGGGGATAGAAGTGGTCGGTCTCGTCGAGGCGCTGCCGGAGTGCGGCGGGTACAAGGTGCATCGCGACAAGCTCGCCCGGCTGGGCGTGCCGATCTACACGTCGCACACAGTCTTGAGCGCCAACGGGACGGATGGCGTCGAATCCGTGACGATCGCCCGCGTCGACGAGGGGTTCCGATCGATCGCTGGGACGGAGCGATCCTTCGCGTGCGACACGGTGCTGATTGCCGTCGGTCTCGACCCGGTTGACGAGTTCTACGATGCCGCGTGTCGCTTCGGGCTGCCGGTCTTCGCCGCGGGGGACGCGGAGGAGATCGCGGAGGCTTCCGCGGCGATCTTCTCCGGGAGGATTCGCGGGCTGGAGATTGCCCGCTTCCTCGCCGCCGCCGCCGAGGAGATCCCCGAGGAGTGGTCCAAGATGGCGGCGATCCTCAAGTCCAAGCCGGGCCGGACCGTCGACCGCGGTCTGATCGATTCGTATCTCGCAGGCGGCCAGAAGCGCTGCGATGGCGGATCCCCGAGCGGGGAGGACGAGGCTCGCGGACGGGTTTTCCCCGCCTTCCACTGCTCGCAGGAGATCCCGTGCAACCCGTGTGCCTCCGTCTGTCCGCTCGGCTTGATCCGGATCGAGGAGGAGGATATCCGATCGTTGCCGGAGTACGTCGGCGGGCAGCGCGGCAAGGACTGCCTCGGCTGCGAGCGGTGCGTCGCCGTCTGCCCCGGCCTGGCGATCACGCTTGTCGATGGGCGGGACGATCCGGAGAACCCCCGGGTGACGATCCCGCTCGAGCACGGAGCGGACCGGCTGGCGGTCGGCGACGAGGTCGAGGTGCAAGACGCGGTCGGCGCTCGCCTCGCCGCTGTCTCCATTGTCGAGGTGAAGGCGATCCCGGCGAACGACCGGACGGTGCTCGTGAAGGTCCGTGCGCCGGCGGAGATCGCGTCCCGGATCGCCGGGATCCGCGTCCAGCAGCCGTGGGTAGGGGACCCGTTGCCCGAGGCGCTCGAGCCGATCCGCGACACGGACATCGTGTGCCGCTGCGAGCGGGTGACCGCGGGCGAGATCCGTGCGCTGATTCGCTCCGGAGCCCGCGACGTGAACGAGATCAAGGCGCTCACCCGGGTCGGGATGGGTGCCTGCGGTGGCAAGACGTGTCAGGCGCTGATTGCTCGCCTGTTTCGCGAGGAGGGGATCCCGCTCGAAGAGGTCACGGAGAATGTGCCGCGCCCGCTGTTCGTCGAGGTGGCGATGGGGGCGTTCGCGGGCTGCGTCTCGGACGCGAGTCGCCTCGATTCGTTCGAGTCGGACAGCGCGTCCTCCGGATTCGCTGGGTCCGATTCGGGGGCGAAGTAGCATGTTGAGAAAGGGGTACGACGCGCCCGGCGCCTCGAGCCCGGGGCGGCCGTGTTCAAGGCGAAGCGAGAACCGCGCGAATCCTCTTGGTTGGCGAGGGCTCCTGTGAGTCGGACGTACGATGTCGTTGTCATAGGTGCGGGAAGTGTGGGGGTTCCGGCGGCGTGGGCGATGGCGCGTTCGGGGCTGCGGGTGCTCGTGCTTGATCGGTTCGCGAGCCCCGGGCAAGGATCGAACAAGGCGGCGATCGGGGGGATCCGCGCGACCCACTCCGAACCGGCGAAGATCCGGATCTGCCTTCGGTCGCTCGAGATCGCCTCGACGTGGGAGGACATGTACGGAGACGACATCGAATGGTCGACCGGCGGCTACTCATTTGTCGCCGTCTCGCCGCGCGAGGAGGCGATCCTCAAAGAGCTGTTGTCGATCCAGCAGCGAAACGGCCTCGACATCGCATGGTACGGCGCGGAGGAGCTTCGCGGGATCTTGCCCGCCCTCCGCCTCGACGGCGTGATCGGCGGGACGTTCTCGCCCGGGGATGGCCACTGCTCTCCGCTGCTGTTCGGCCATGTGCTCTACGAGCGCGCGTGCCGCGCCGGGGCGACGTTCCGATTCGGCGAGACGGTGATTGCGGTCGACGTCCGAGGAGATCGGGTCCGCGGCGTGGCGACGGACAAGGGGACGTACGCCGCCCCGATCGTCGTGAATGCGGCCGGTGGGTGGGCGCGCGAAGTCGGGGCGGCCGTTGGCCTGGACCACCCGGTGCAGCCCGACGCGCATGAGGGCGGGATCACCGAGCCGGTGGCCCCGTTCCTCAAGCCGATGGTCGTCGATATCCGCCCGGCTCCCGGCTCGGCGAACTACTACTTCTTCCAGCATACCACTGGGCAGGTGCTCTTTTGCATCACGCCAAGCCCGCTGATTCCGGGGTTGGAGCGCGACGCGACGAGCACCTTCCTCCCGATGGTGGCGAGGCGGATGGTCGAGCTGATGCCTAGAATGGCGAACCTGCGCGTGCGCCGCACCTGGCGCGGCCTGTATCCGATGACCCCGGACGGCTCCCCGATCGTTGGCCCGGCCGACGGACCCGAGGGCTACTTGATGGCGATCGGCCTTTGTGGTCAGGGATTCATGCTCGGTCCCGGCCTCGGGGAGCTGCTGGACCGCCTCGTTCGCGACGCGCTGACGGACGAGGATCGCTCGACCCTTGCGAGCTTCTCGCCGCACCGACCGTTCGAGGCCCAGGCGGTGCTCAAGTAGCGGCTCACTCCGTCGTCGGATTCACCACCCGCCCGACGAATAGGATCGCCCCGGTCGGGATGTCGCGGATCACGAACAGGAACGGGCGGTCGACCGTCACCACGACCGGCGGACCGGGAAACGAGACGAGGCGGAAGACCACCGCGGTCGCGGCGGCGGCCTCGGTGCCCGCTTCATCGACCGATACCCACGTCTTGTGGAGGATGTCGGAGATGGAGAGATCTCTCGTCCCGTCGATCCCGGAGAAGTCGGCCGTGTCGGTGAACGCGTCGGTCATCCCGAGCACGGCCATCCCATCGACGAGGGACACCTCGTAGGAGACCTCGAACTTCGGCAGCCGCAGATCGACCTGGCGCGATGCGAGCGAGGAGACGATCTCGTCGTAGCGGGCGAGGTCGAATCCGGCTTCGAACGCCTCATACGTCCCGCGATCCGGGACGAACAGGATCATCGACAGCGTCTCGCCGTTGTACGGGAGCTCAACCGCCTGTCCACCTGTCCAGTTCGCATATCGGCGTGCCTCGACCGCCCGCATCATCGACACGCTTACGGCGTCTGCCCCTAGGGGTGCGAACGTCCCCGGCGCCGTCTCCTCGGGGTCGAACGGGGTTAGCCACGGAGCGTTGAAGTAGATCGCGTTCGTCAGGACGAGCCGAACGAGCGTATCGATCGAGCCGGAAGGAAGCAGGTCGACGATCCTCTCGTTCGTCCGCTCGCTGACCCAGTCGTTGATCTTTATGCGGGAGCCCTCAGGGTCCTCGACGAAGTCGAGCAGCCGCACGCCGGCGCCGTAGCTCACTGCCAGGACATCGAGATATCTCGCAAGGAATGTGTAGCCTCGCTGGCCCCATGCCGCATTGACGATGCGCAGCTCGAATCCCTCCCCCTCGTACGGGGGATCGACCTCCCCGCGGCGGGCAAGCTCGAGGTCGAGCCGGTTGAACGCCGGGTGCAGCGTGTCCTGATCGAGGTCGAACCGAAGCGCCTGTCCCATCTGCCGTGCGGTCTCCCCGCGGGCGCCGGCGTAGACCATCGCCAGGGCGGCGGACACGCTGTACGGGGAGTAGAATAGGTTGCCCGCCGGCTCGCTCAGCACGTGGAGGAGGTCGAACGCAAACGCCGCGTTCCCGCGGACCAAAGCGTCCAGATCCTCCGGATCGACATCAGGGGTCGCATCGCGCTCGAGCGACGATGCGGCCACGTCCGGCAGCGTCGGAGGGCTCGGATCGAGCAATTCGCAGCCGACGAGGCCGACTGCGGCACAGAGGAACAACAGACCCGCTCTGGATCTCCACCTCTTGAACCGTCGCGCGTTGATCATAACGTCCACCTCCCCGACTGAGGATTCCTACTCCCCCAGGACCAGCCACAGGACGATGGCGAGGATCCCGCCAGCGATCAGCGCAATCCACCCAAGCGCCCTTGATGGCCCCCCGGCGTCGACCGCCTCTCCGTCCGCCTCGGCGCTCAGGATCCCGCTGGGGAGCCCAGCTTCGTCGAGCGCGAGGGCTCGATGCTCCTCGAACCCCCGGTGTGTCTCGATCGTCCGCTCGATCAGGGAGACCTTCCACACACGTTCGTAGTCCCGTTCGAGCGCGACGTACACCTCGAGCTCCTTTGGATCGAAGACGAGCGAACAGCGGGTCGGCCGATCGCCGGTCGACATCGACGCCCTGCGCAAGAGCTCGAAACCCTCGTCGATGTCGAACGCGTCCGCCCTCTCTTCGAGATATCGGTGCGCGATGCGGTAGCGCTCGGCCCCGTGCCCTGCGATGTCGTCCAGTCCGAGCGACAGGAAGTCGCCGTTGCGGAAGTTCGTCATCACCAGGGACGATCCTGACATCTCACTGATCGTATTGCCGCCGATGCCGCACTCGACGATGCGGGCATCCCCGCCTCGGTCCGCGTAGAGGGTGTGGAGCTCGAGCGGGGGCTCTTGGACGAGGCGACGATCTCCGATCCACCGAATGACGTTCTCCACGGACGAGCTCGCGCGCAGCCCGTCGTAGAACGCGTCCCAGACTGGGAGTTCCTCGTCCGAGTCGCTTCCGGAGGTCGCTCGACGAGGCAGGACGCTCTGGGTCGAAGCGAAGAGCCCGTCGCGGTTCATGCCGACGGTGGGGAGAAAGACGCCGTCGACCTCCGACGAGACGAAGAACACCACGCCATCGCCCTGCGTTTCGATCGAGAACCGGACTTCCCGCGCCTCGCTGTCCAGGTTCACTCCGTAGAGCGTCTTTGCGGAGTAGATCGCGAACGCCGTCGAGGCCGCGCCGTCGCACGCGATGAGCATCGCTACGCCCGCAGCGATCGCGAGTCCAACCGTTCTGCGTCGAGTCATGGTCGGGTGAGTATACGGGACGAGGCACCGCTCCGGAAGCGCCGCAAAGCGGAGCCGCAGGCGATGGGGCGAGGAGGAGGCCGGGGAACGGGGCTTGCGCCCCGCCCCCGGCAGGAGGCTCAGGAGGGCTGAGCGATTGTCTCCGTCGTATCGCGGAATGGGCTCGGGCAGGCGAGCGGCCCGCCGAGCGTGAAGTAGTGCACGAGGGTTCGCACGGCCGGGGAGCCAGGCTGCCCGTCGGCTTCTTCCATCGATGCGCCGTCGATGCAGCGTCGCACCTGCTCGTAGACAGTGGGGGATCCGGACTTGAGCGCTTCGAGGAGCTCAAGGAATCCCGCGCCGCGCGGGAGGCGGACTGCCTCCTCGATCCGCGCGCTTGCGCCTTTGCCCGGGGGGTAGACGACCACGTGCACGACCTGCCAGTCTCGTCCTGTCATCGGGATCGCTCCGTTCCCGGGGATCCTCTGTCCGGCGCCGCCAGCGCGGCGACCTGGAGAAGAAGGACCGCGCCGGCGGCGCCTACGAGGCGACGATGCGCGGAGCGAGGCGGCATCCGACGGTGGCTGCACGAAGGTCTCCTCGTTCCGATCCTCGCTCGCTGCGCTCGTGTCTGCATCGGCCTCACCTCCCGCTCCCCGCTTCGGGGATCCGTTCCGCCGCGTTCGCGACACGCCTGCGTCACCGCGTCGGCGGCAGAAAAGGGAAACGCAGACCCGTGGGTCTGCGTCTTCGCGTCGGTCCTCGCTCGCTTGGCTGCCTACGGCTAGCCGCGCGCGAGGATGCCGACGATCGTCATACGAACATGAAGGAGGCTTCGAACGGCACGTTCCATCTTCGCCAGGCCTTCCTCCGTGTTCGACATCATGTGGGCATTGTAGCGGCGGATGGGCGCGAGGTCAATGCCACAAGGGCCATCGCTCCTCAGCGTCCCGCTCCCAATCGGCGGGGCACTTCGCCGGGGTCTCCGGTCCGCTGCGGTGGGTCCCGTGTCGCCGACGCGGCGTCCCGCCTCTCAAGCGCGCGCCCGAACGCCCAGAACACCGCGGACATCAGAACGCATAGCCCGATGTACCGCCAGACCCACCATGGGAATCCGAACAACCAGAGCCGACCATCGTTCCAGTTCCATAGGTCATGCCCGGCAGCGAACAGGGCGGCGAACACGAGGGCCCAGCCGGCGGCACGGCGCCGACGGACCCGTCGCGGCGCCACCCGCGGCCCCCTCCTCCCGATGGGCAGATGCACGCTCCCGACGAGGAGGACGACGGTCGAGGCCGCGACGATCGGGACCACGGGAAGGGTGCCGACATCCGGCAGAAGATGGAAGTGGTGTGCCGCGACCAGCCCCTCCCCGACGACGATCGAGGCGATCGCCGCGCCGGCGCGCATCCGGGGCCAGTAGAGCGCGGTGATGACCGTCGGGAAGAGGACCGCGAGACCGGTGAACGTCTCCGTTGCCAGCGCGCGGAACGTCGCCGGGGGGTGGCGGGCAATGGCGACGCCGGCCAGGGCGAGGCCGACGACGAACGTCTTCCCGACCCACTGTGGTATCTCGTCGGAACGGAGGGTTTCGCTCGTATCGGACCCTTGCCCCGTCGAGCCCGGCCCGGACCCCGTCGACCGGGCGGGCGAAGCGGGGCGAGCCGCCCTTCCCCCTCGCCGCGCAAGATGCTCTCGGATGGGTCCGACGATGTCTCGCGTGAACATCGACGAGAGGGTCAACAGCTGCGAATCGAGCGTGGACATCAGCGCGGCGAGCGCGGCGGTGAGCACGAGTGCCTCGACCCACGGCGGCGTGTGCAAGGCGAGCATCCGCGGCAGGATCTGGTCGGCAGCCATCCCGTCGGGAAGCGTCGGGAACGACAGCCGCCCGAGGACCCCGATCGTCACCGGCAGCAAGAACAGGCTTCCCGTCAGAAGAGGATAGAGCGACATCGTCGTCGACAGGCCCCGCGGGCTGCTCGCGGCGTAGAAGCGCTGAAAGAGCTGGGGGAACATCGGGTCGCAGAGGAACCAAAGGAGCATGTACCCGAACCAGACCCCGGGTGTGTACAGCCCGCCCAGGCCGGGACGTGCGAACAACTCGGGGTGGTCGGCCCACGCGGTCCGGTTTGCCGCGGAAAGCCCGCCGAAGCGTTCGGAGATCACCACGACGGCGACCACGAGGAGGACGATCATCATCACCCCTTGGAAGACGTCGGTCCGCGCGACGCCGCGGAATCCGGCGCGAAAAGTGTAGAGAAGCATGACGACGGTGATCAGCGCCGCGCCGAGGAGGTAGGGGATCCCGAGCAAGGATTCGAGCGCATAGCCGGCCGCCATCGGTTGCATCGCCAGGTAGGGGAGCGTGAACGCGGTCATCACGAGGAAGAAGAGCAAGCGCAACAGCGGGCTTCCCGTCTGCCGGTAGACGAGTTCCGGCGGGGTGACAAGCTGGTGCTCCTTTCCCACGCGCCAGGCGGGCCGGCCGATGAGGACGAAGGTCAGCGCCATGAACCCCGTGCCGAACGCCATGATCGGGTAGTAGGCGTACCCGGTCTCCCAGCCCGCACCCGAGAAGCCGAACACGGTGAACGCGCTGAAGTTCGTTGCCGCCATCGTGAGAAAGAGGACCAGCGGCCGGGTCGTCCGCGAGGCGAGGAAGTAGTCCTCGCCCGTTCGCCGTGCGCGGCGCATCGATCCGAGCCCGATCCCGAGCAGAGCGGCGAAGTACCCGACCACGACGGCGATTTGCCCAGCCATGAACCCTCCTCGCGAACACACACGCCACCCGGCCGAGGCTGGGTGGCGCGCGCCTGTTCATGCCTCAACGAACACAGTAGCACGCGGCGGGGGGGCTCGCCAATTCGCTGCCCGTTTCTCGCCCTCGGCTCTCCGCTGCGGCCGAGGAGGTGTCTTCCTCACGTGCCGAGTCCGTGTGGGCGAGGCAGTTCGCGGCCGGCCTCGCGTGG
>Ga0068714_10006249_pt1 | contig 12215 bp, 7 predicted proteins | sample MTBNYHSulfiMetaG_FD_62988 | JGI IMG/M metagenome (GOLD analysis project Ga0068714, IMG submission 62988) | Enrichment culture microbial communities from rom New York Harbor, USA that are MTBE-degrading - MTBE-NYH (New York Harbor Sulfidogenic)... | ecosystem: Environmental > Aquatic > Marine >... | reverse complement strand
ACGGCGCGGACGGCGGCATCAAAGATCCAGAAAGGCTCCGGCCAGGAGATCGAGTTCGGACCTAAGCCCGAGACGGCAGCCGGACGACCAACCCGGAGCGACCTGAACTCCGGGGAGGGGCCGGTCAAGGACCGGGTGGAGGGGAGCCGGCCGCCCCATAAACCGAGGGCAAGTCTAAAGGTGGGAGTTGGAAGAGTCAATTGCCTCTATCCTGAAGCAACTCCCCCGCCGCAAGGAGCGGGGTATACCAGGGGAAACTGTTATCCGCGCCTCGCGGCAAGCCGCGGGGAATGAACCCCCCTTTGGGGGTTCAACAAACGGACCCCTGGTCAAGAAGGCCGCCTCGGGTACGAACCCCGGTTCTGAAAGGCCGGACCGGGGGGATCACCCGGGACCTGCCCCCCCTCACCCTGCCCTATTCCCCCGGCGGGGGAGACCGGAGAGGAGACCGGGATCAACGCCCCGGTCCGGGGATGGCGGACGGCGTCGAGGAAGGGGCGGATTGGCGGATTGTCTCCCAGGCCCGGGTCCGGCCGGCGATCCCGGGGGGGGTGGGGCCGAGGGAGGAGCCGGGAGGTTCCGGGGTCGTCCAAGGGGCAGGTGATGGCAGAGAAGGTTGGGTCAGCCGGGCTTAGGGGGAAGGCTTCCGGCGGTGGTGGGCGGGGGCTATGGCGGGAGCCCCGTGGCGAGCCCGGTCCAGGGGGGGCGTAAGGCGGGTCCGGCCGCGGACGTTTCTCCCCAGGGCCTTTTCCCCCCGGCCAACAGGAAGGAGGACATTTCTACCTTGCCCAAACAGGAGGATTACTGTTTTGGGCCTACATCCAGGCTACACTTAGCTTGACATGGGCCTGCTCAATCTTTAGAATAGCCCAGCCTGAGCATGGACCTTTTAAGAAGGAACGGCCGGTTCGAAGGTGACCCGGTAAGGGGCTTGGCTCCGTCAAAAAAGGCGACGGAACAGGGCCTGGGAGCGAGGCGGTTGACCTGAGACAGTGAAGGGAATATTATCCGGCCGAAGCTTGTAACTGATCCATCAGAGCGGGGTAAATCGACTCCGCTTTTGCGTTCCCGGCCCCGGTGGCACGGAGCCGGAGACGGGGGTTCCATAAGCCAAGAAGCCTGAACGGCACCGGGGGATTAAAGGAAAAAACAGAGATCGACGACCGCGGGCGGCCCACGGCCGGGGACGGAGGTTCCGGCCGGCGGGGCCGAGGGTGGTTTTCTCGTCAACTCGACGTCTGGGGGAGCCGCCTGATCGAAAATTAAGCAGGGGGACCTGGAGGGCAGAGACGCCCCGGGGACCTTTATTTTTTGCCGGATTACCAGCCGGCCTCCGGGCCGGTATCCGGCGTAACCTCTAAAAAAAGGTGGGGCATGCAAGTTGAAAGCGCTGGGGAGACACCTGATTCTGGAGTTATATGGCTGTCCTGCCCGCCTCCTGGATGACCTGGACCTGGTTGGCCGGGTCCTGACAGAGGCGGCCGAGGACTCGAGTGCAACCATCATCAAACCCTTCTTTCACCAGTTCTCCCCCCAGGGGGTGAGCGGGGTCATCGTCATCGCCGAATCCCACTTCTCCATCCACACCTGGCCCGAGTACGGCTACGCGGCGGTGGACATGTTCACCTGCGGCGACTCGGTGGACCTGGAGCTGGCCGTGGAGACGGTGAGAAGAGGCCTGAAGGCCGCCTCCCTCCAGAAGATGGAGATCGGGCGGGGGATGCTGGACCTCCCCTCAGGGGAACTGCGTCACAAGGGGCAGGCCCTGACGGCCGTCAAGGGCCGGGAGGTGGGTCATGTTTCCTGAGATCAGAACGACGGGACGGAAGCCGGATTCGAGGGTCGGGGGCCTGATGCTGGACGAGGGCCAGGACTACAAGGTCCTCTACGAGCAGGAGCAGGCCTGGGGGATGCTGACCTCCCTGGACATCTACGACTGCGACCCGGAGAAGATCCGGGACGGGGAGGCCATCGGCCGCTATGCCGGGGAGCTCTGCCGCCTCCTGGAGGTGAGGGCTTACGGGCCGCCCCAGGTGGTCAACTTCGGCCAGGGCGAGGTGGAAGGTTACTCCCTGGTCCAGCTGATCGAAACCTCCCTCATCAGCGGCCATTTCGCCAACCAGACCAACCGGGCCTTCATCGACATCTTCTCCTGCCGCTACTATGACCCTCGTCTGGCAGCGGAGTTCAGCCGGAGCTTCTTTGGCGGGGAGAGCTACAGCATCCACTGTATCCTGAGGAAATAGCCCGAAGGTTCCACGAGGGCCGCCAAGAGTAAAGATTAGAACAGAGTCAATTGGTTATGCTGAGAGCGGGAAAAACTTGGCGGCCCTCATCCACTGGACGGGCCGAGGTGGCCGGAGCGGCCGGGGGCGCTGGCTCCGGCCGGAGGGCGACCATGGCTCCGCCTCCCGCGCCTTGGGTCAACGGCCGACTCGACTCGTGAAATATCCGGGGAAAGCGGGGAAAGGGTTCACCCCCGAAGCGGTGCGGATGGAGCTTGGCGGGGCCGGAACCGAGCTCTGGTTCACCGAAAGGGAGGGGCTGGGCCAGGGCTCCGGGGCCACCTTCAGGATCGAGAACGTCCTGACCAGGTTCAAGTCCAGCTTCCAGGAGGTGGCCGTCCTGGAGACGCTGGGCTTCGGCCGGATGCTGATCCTGGACGGGGTGATCATGGTCACCGAGTTCGACGAGGCCGGTTACCATGAGATGATCGCCCACGTTCCCCTCCTCTGCCACCCCGACCCCCGCCGGGTTTTGATCATCGGCGGGGGGGACGGGGGCACGGTCAGGGAGGTGGTCAAGCACCCCGGGGTGGAGCGGGTGGTCCTCTGCGAGATCGATCCGGCGGTGGTGGAGACCTGCCGGGAGTTCCTGCCCGGGCTGGCCTCGGGCCTGGACGACCCCCGGGTGGAGGTGGTCCACGCCGACGGGGCCCTCTACGCGGCCGAGAACCGGGGCCGGTTCGAGGTGATCATCGTCGACAGCTCCGACCCCTTGGGCCCGGCGGAGGTCCTCTTCCAGCGGCCCTTCTACGAGACCCTGAACCGGGCCTTGTCCGGTGAGGGGATCGCGGTCACCCAATCGGAGAGCTTCTTCTACCACCCCACCGTCATCAGAGGCCTGTTCGGGTTCATCCCCCGGCTTTTTCCCCTGGCGGCCTACTACCGGACCTCGGTGCCGACCTACCCCTCGGGGAGCATCGGCTTCTCCTTCTGCTCCAAGGGCCCCCATCCCACCAGGGACCTGGATCCGGCCCGGGCGGGCTCCTTAACAGGGCTGCGCTACTACTCGCCGGCCGTCCACCGGGCCGCCTTCTGCCTTCCCCCCCTGGCCCTGGATCTCCTGCCGGATGACGTCCGCCGGTTCCAGGAAGACCTGGCCGGCTCCGGTTAGTCCGGAACCCACCTTCAAGACCGCCCGGGGGCCGGGAGGCCGGGCTAGGGCCCGCCCCACCTCCGGATCCGACCCCCTCGCCCGGAAGGCCCGGGAGATATCCGGGCTAGACGGGGAACCCCTCCCGGTTCGACCCGAAACCCGACCGCCGATCAGGCGGAGCCGTGCCGGCCGGCCGGGATCCCGGGTGATCTCGTCGCCCGCCCGGTGGCGGAGGAACGGCCCGTGGAGTAAAATCCGCACCCGCAAGAGACGGGTAGATATCCCTTATTCAGGGAAAAGCGGGACAGACCCCCCAACGGTGGAGGAACGATGGCTAAAAGCGGATGGCACAGGCGGGGCTTGACCTCCCTTCTGACCCTGGCCGGGTTCCTGGTGATGTCCATCACCGGGCTGGTCCTCTACATCGTCCCCCAGGGGCGGGTGGCCTACTGGACCGTCTGGAAGCTGGCCGGGCTGACCAAGACCCAGTGGGACAACATCCACATTCTCTCCTCCCTCCTGTTCATCGTGGCCGGGGCCTTCCACCTCTACTTCAACTGGAAGCCCCTCCTGAACTACCTCCGGGACAAGGTCCAGGGCGGGGTCAGGCTCAAGAAGGAGCTGGGGCTGACCGCGGCCGGGTTGGTCCTGGTCACGGTCAGCGCCATCTGGTCCCTCCCGCCGCTGTCCTATCTCCTGGACCTCAACGCGGCCGTCAAGGAGGCCTGGGTGAAAGACAAGGACTACGAGCCCCCCTTCGGCCACGCCGAGCTGCTCTCCTTCAAGGTCTTCTGCAAGAAGACGGACATCCCCCTGGACAAGGCCAAGGCCGAGCTGGAGGCCCGGGGGCTGAAGGGGATCGACGAGGCCCGGACCCTGGAGGAGATCGCCCGGGAGAACCGGATCTCCCCCCTGGAGATCTACCGGATGATCAAGAAGCTCGAGGTCCTGGAACCGGTCCAGGCCCCGGCCGGCTTCACCGCGGAGTCGGTGGAGGAGATCTTTGCCGGAACCGGGATCGGGAACAAGACCCTGGCCGAGATCTGCGCCAAGGTCGGCCTGGACCCCGGGCCGGTCAAGGCCCGGTTGGAGGCCAAGGGGCTCAAGGTGGAGGAGGACAAGTCCATCAAGAGCCTGGCCGGGCTCAACAACCTGGCCCCCCTGGACCTGCTCAAGGCGGCCCTGGTGGAGGACTACCGGCCGGCCAGGTGAGGGGGGGCGGGACGGATTGGCGGGGGTATTGTGTTCCGGCGAAGAGGAATGGGGCCGAGGCTGGAGCCGCAAATGGGTAGGCACCCCGGAGAGGCGACAGGTGGGTTACGCTAAAGCTAACCCGTCCTACGGGGAAAGGGCGGGTGAAACAGCCGGGTGGGGATGGGTTGAACCATAGAGTCGAACCGCTTGGGCCTTCGGCACCCGGACAACAAGTTGTCCGGGCTGACCGGGACGGGGGGGATTGGCGACCGGAGAGCACGACCCGGGCTCAGGGAGCCGGGAGGTCGCCGGCGCCCGACTGAACGAAAGTGTTGGCGGTGCCAGGGGTGTGACCCTGGCACCACCGTTAAGGTCTTGAAATAGTTGGTATAACCCCTCACCTTAACCCTCTCCCCCAAATGGGGGCGAGGGGGTCGGAAGGAGGCGGGTTTGAAAATCGGGGCAGAGCGCCACCGACCCTTCATCAGGACCGCCCAGGAAGACCGGAAACGGTGGGTTACGCTAAAGCTAACCCACCCTACAGGGAAAGGGCGGGTGAAATAGCCGGGTTGGGATGGGTTGAACCGTAGAGTCGAACCGCTTGTGCCTTCGGCACCCGGACAACAAGTTGTCCGGGCTGACCGGAAGGTGGGAGGTTGTTGATTGGACGGCACGACCCGGGCTCAGGGAGCCGGGAGGTCGCCGGCACCCGACTGAATTGAACGGAAGTGTTGGCGGTGCCAGGGGGGTGACCCTGGCACCACCGTTAACATCTTAAAATAATAAGAAATATCCCCCTCACCCCAACCCTCTCCCCCAAATGGGGGCGAGGGGGTCGGAAGGAGGCGGGTTTGAAGATCGGGCCAGAACGCCACCACCCTTCACCAGGACCGCCCAGGAAGACCGGAAGAGGGGGATGTTGAAGCTGACCCGGTCTGTCCGAACGCGGCCCAGGGGTCAGGGTTGACCCTGCCCCCCAAACCTGGGGTCAGATCCCGATGATCCGGTAGATCCGGTCCAGGTCCAGGCTGGAGCGGAGGAGGTCGGCCAACCGGTCGAAGGCCTCCTCCCTGAGGGCGGCGAAGGAGGGGCTTCGCTCCGCCGGGGGCGGCCGGCGGCCGGCCCGCTTAAAAAGCTCCTCCACGAACCAGCGCCTGAAGCCGTCGTTGTCGAAGAGCCCGTGGAGGTAGCTTCCCCAGACCGAGCCGTCGGCCGAGACCGCCCCGTCGGAGAGGGCCTCCTCCCCCCTTCTCAGCTCGAAGACCGGCCCGGTCCCCGGGCCGCGCCGGGTGGAGCCCATGTGGATCTCGTAACCGGTCAGGACCTGGCCGGGCAGCCCCACCGGGCCGGCGGTCCGGGCCCTGACCTGGCAGATGGTCTTGGTCCGGGCCATGGTGGTGGTCACCGGGAGGAGGCCCAGCCCCTCAATCCCGCCCCGGCTGGACTCCACCTGGTCGGGGTCCTCGATCCGTCGGCCCAGCATCTGGAAGCCGCCGCAGATCCCCACCACCAGCCCCCCCCGGGCCTGGAAGTCCCTGATCCGCCGGGCCAGGCCGGACTCCTCCAGCCAGACCAGGTCCTCGATGGTGTTCTTGGTCCCGGGGAGGATGACCGCCCCGGTCTCGGCCGGGAGGGGGCCGCCGCTGAGGTAGGCCACCTTGAGGTCCGGCTCGGCGGCCAGGGGGTCGAAGTCGGTGAAGTTGGAGATGTGGGGCAGCCGGATCACGGCCGCGGTGACCGGGTCCGGGCCGTCCCCCGCCAGGGGGGCCTTGGCCCGGGCCAGGCCGGCCGGTTCCAGGGCCACCCCGTCCTCCTCGGGCAGGGCGAAGTCGGTGTAGACCGGGACCACCCCCAAAAAGGGCTTGCCGGTCCGCTCCTCCAGGAAGTCCAGCCCCGGGGTCAGGAGGGAGACGTCGCCCCGGAACTTGTTGATGATCAGGCCCTTGACCCGGTCCCGCTCGTCCGGGGCCAGGAGCTCCAGGGTGCCCAGGAGGGAGGCGAAGACCCCGCCCCGGTCGATGTCCCCGATGAGGAGGCAGGGGGCGTCGATCATCTCGGCCAGGCCCATGTTGACCAGGTCGCCCCGGCGCAGGTTTATCTCGGCCGGCGAGCCGGCCCCCTCGCAGACGATGACCTGGAACCGGGCCGCCAGCCGCCGGTAGCTCTCCTGGACGTAGCGCCTGGCCTGGGCCTTGAAGGCGTGGTAACCCACCGCGTCCATGTTGCCCCTGACCAGGCCGTGGATGATGACCTGGGCTCCGGTATCGGAGTTGGGCTTGAGGAGGATGGGGTTCATGTCCGCCTCGGGCTCCAGCCCGGCCGCCTGGGCCTGGGTGACCTGGGCCCGGCCCATCTCGGCCCCCTCCAGGGTGATGAAGGAGTTGAGGGCCATGTTCTGGGCCTTGAAGGGGGCGACCCGGTAGCCGTCCTGCTTGAGAACCCGGCACAGCCCGGCGGTCAGGACGGACTTGCCCACGTGGGAGGCGGTTCCCAGAAGGAGAAGGGGCCTGGCCGGGGCGGTCATGGCCGGAGTGTAGTCTTTGGTCCCGGCCCGGTCAACCCGGCCCGGCGGCGGCAGTGGGAGGGGCCTTGGCGGCAGCAGTACCGTAACCCTGATCTCGCCTTCAAGGTATTGAAATAATTGAGATAGGCCCCCTCACCCCAACCCTCTCCCCCTGGGATGGGGAGAGGGAGTCGGAAGGAGACCTCAACAAGGGGAGAGGTTGGTAAAATCGTCGTTTCCAGGGAGAACCCCGAAGGTGACTGAAATGCCGGTTTGGCGGGTGGAACTCCCGGCCTACTCCTCGGTCAGGATCGAGTCCAGGCCCAGCCCTTCCTCCAGCAGGTCGCCGAACTTGTCGGGCGGCAGGGGCCGGCTGATGAGGTGGCCCTGGACCATGTCGCAGCCGTGGCGTTTGAGGAGGGTGAGCTGCTCCATGGTCTCCACCCCCTCGGCGATGGTCTTGATCTTCAGGGCCCGGGCCATCTCCAGGATCTTGATCACCACCGCCGCGTCGTTGGGCCGGGAGGCCGCGTCCCGGATGAAGGTCCGGTCCAGCTTGATGGCCTCCAAGGGGAGCTGCTTGAGGTAGGAGAGGGAGTTGTAGCCGGTCCCGAAATCGTCCAGGGAGAACCGGACCCCGATGGCCGTCAGCTCCCGCATGACCATCAGGGCCCGGTTGAAGTCCTTCATCATCGCCCCTTCGGTTATCTCCAGGTCCAGCAGCCTGGGGTCGAGATCCAGCTCGGCCAGGACCGAGGAGACCATCGAGGTCAGGCCGTCCTCCTGGAGCTGCCGGGGGGAGAGGTTGACCGCCAGCCGGAGCCCCGCGTACCCGCCCCGGCGCCAGGACTTCACCGCCCCGCAGGCCCGGCGGAGGATGACCTCCCCCAGGGGAACGATCAGCCCCGACTCCTCGGCCGCGGGGATGAACTCCGAGGGGCGGACGGCCTCACCCCGGGGCAGGTGCCAGCGGGCCATGGCCTCGCAGCCCACGATCCGGCCGGTCCCCAGATCCACCAGGGGCTGGAAGTAGGCCCAGAACTCGCCCCGCTCCAGGCCCCGGCGGATGGCGGTCTCCAGGGACAGCCGCCGGCTCATCTTCTGCTCCAGGGGGGAGGTGAAGAGCTGGTAGTTGTTGCGCCCCTGCTCCTTGGCCATGTACATGGCCAGCTCGGCGTTCTTGATCAGATCCGCCGGGGTGGTCCCGTCATCGGGGTAGAGGCTCAGGCCGATGCTGACCGTGAGGTGGACCTCCCCCCGCTCCAGCCGGAAGGGCCGGGCCATGATCTCCAGAATCCGGCCGGCCGCCCGCTCGGCCTGCTCCTCCCCGTCCACGTTGGCCAGGAGCACGGCGAACTCGTCGCCCCCCAGGCGGGCCAGGCTGTCCTCGGCCCGGACCACCTCTCTCAGGCGGAGAGAGGCCTCCCGGAGGAGGAGGTCGCCCGCCTCGTGGCCCAGGGAGTCGTTGATGACCTTGAAGTTGTCGATGTCGATGATCAGCAGGCTGGCCAGCTCCTGGTTCTGGCCGGCCAGGGTCAGGGCGGAGAGGAGGCGCTTCTTGAAGCTGTCCCGGTTGGGAAGCCCGGTTATGACGTCCCGGGACGGCCCGGCCGGGGGCCCGCTCTGGCCCACTCCGCTGGTGGTTTGGTCGTGGAAGACGACCACGTAGTTGCCCACCCGGCCGGCCCGGTCCTTGATGACGTAGACCTGGCGGCTCTCCAGGTAGGCCTGGCCGTCCTTGCGGGTGTTGGAGAACCGGCCCGACCACTGCCCGTTCCGGCCCACCTCCTCCCGCATCTCCTCTTCCTCGGCCTCCTCCAGCCCGGGCAGGTGGAAGACGTTGAACCCGGCCTCCTGGGCCTCCTTGAGGGAGTAGCCGGTGATGGTGGTGAAGGCGGGGTTGGCCAGCTGGATCCTGCCCTGGGGGTCGGCGATGATGATCCCCTCCAGGCTGTTGTTGAAAACCCTGACCGCCATCTGGCGCTGGAGGTCCAGCTCCCGGTCGCCGGTCACCTCCCGGCCGTAGAGGAAGGTCTGGTCCAGCTCGGGGATGAGGGTCGGGATCAGCCTGAAGACCCTCTGGTCGATGGTCAGCTCCAGCTCCCCCTCCGCCGCCTCGCCGGTCCCGCCGGGGAGGAGGTCGGTCTCCAGGCCCCGGACCGACTTGCTGGCCAGCTCCACCTTCCCCTGGCCGTCGGGGATGATGATGGGGAAGGGGGCCTCGACGATGGCCCTGCTCAGCTTCCGCTCCCGGGCCTTGAGCCTCCGCTCCATGGAGGCCTTGTGAAGGGCCATCTCGATACTGCCGTTGAGCTCCCGGATCTCGAAGGGCTTGACCAGGTAGCCGAAGGGCAGGACCGGCTTGGCCCGGTCCAGGATCTCCTGGTCGGCGTAGGCGGTCAGAAAGATGATGGGGATGTCGTGGTCCTGCTGGATCCGGGTGGCCAGCTGGATCCCGTCCAGGGGGCCCTTGAGCTTGATGTCCATCAGGATCAGATCGGGCTGATCCTCCTTCAGGCCGGCCAGGGCCTTGGGGCCGGTGTCGGCGGTGGAGAAGATCCGATAGCCCAGCCTGGTGAGCTGCTGCTCAAGATGGATGGCCGCGACCGCCTCATCCTCGACGATCATTATCCGGGCGTCAGCCATGGAGGGAAATCCCGGGCCATGCCGGCAAGAAGACCACCTTACACCTCGGCCAACTGCGAATCCGGGCCGATCCCGTCCGGCCGGTTCGGCCATTAGGTCCACCCTTCATCTTATCCAAAGGAACGGGGTAGTCAAAGTTCAAATTCCCCTTTTCCCTCCCGGCCCGGCCAACGGGGGAGAAGCGGTCCCGGCCTTGAAACCAGAGCACTCGTGGGCTTGGCCGGGGATGAGCCGGGCCGCCGCCGGGGTTGGGGAGGTAAACCACTTTTCGCTGTGACAACGGTAGGTTATTATGAAATAATAGAAACCCGAAGCCGGGGCTGAAACAGGCCCCGGAGGGGAGGGAGGCCAGAGCGTTGAGAACGATCCGCATTCTTGCCCTCATCGCCGTCCTCCTGGGCTGCCCCGGGCCGGTCCTCGGCCAGGCGGCCTTCAACGAGCTCAAGGCGGTGGCCGTCATCCCCGGCTCCTTTCCGCCCGACTTCATGGTCGACGAGGCCGGCAACCACGTCGGTTTCGCCCTGGACGTCATGGACCGGGTGGCCCGCCTGGCCGGGGTGAAGATAATCTACCAGGTCCTGGACTCCTGGGATGAGGTGGACCGGGCCTTGGCCGCCGGCGAGGCCGACCTGACCCCCATCATCGGTCTCACCCCGGAGAGGCGGAAGATCCTGGACTTCACCCCGCCCCTGGCCACCTCCAACCTGGCCGTCTTCGTCAGGGCCGGGACCGAGGGGATCCAGTCGGTGGGGGACCTGAAAAGCCGCCGGGTGGGGGTGGCGGGCCTCGAGGCCCAAAAACAGCTCCTCCAGCGCCAGCCGGGGATCGAGACGGTGGTCCTGCCCAGCCCGGACAGGGCCCTCTACCAGCTCCTCTCCGGCGGGGTGGACGCCCTGACCTACCCCACCACGGTCCTGATCCACCAGGCCCGGGCCGACCGGGTCGAGGACCAGATCAAGACCGTGGGCCAGCCCCTGGAGGAGATAAAGCAGGCCATCGCCGTCAGGAAGGGCAACAAGGCCCTCCTGGGCCTGGTCAAGCTGGCGGCCAACGAGTTCATCAGCTCACCGGACTACAACGAGATCTACAAGAAGTGGTATGGCAAGGCCCTCCCCTTCTGGACCGTCTCCCGGGCCTTTTGGACCATGGGGTTGCTGGCCGCGGCGGTCCTGGTGGTGGCCGCCCTGTGGCACTACGGGACCCTGATCGGCCTCAACCGGAACCTCCGGGAGAACATCGGGGCCCGGGCCGAGGCCGAAAGGTCGCTGGAGGCCGAACGGCAGCGGCTCTTCAACCTTTTGGACGGCCTGCCGGCCTACATCTATCTCCTGGCCCCCGACTCGACCATCAGGTTCGCCAACGGCTACTTCCGGGAGCGGTTCGGCCGGCCGGAGGGCAAGCGCTGCCACGAGATCTTCCTGGACCGGGAGAAGGCCTGCTCCCTGTGCGACCTCAGCGGGATACCGGATCTCCCCGAGCCCTACGGGGAGAGAACCTGGGCAGACGCCCAGGGCAGGACCTACCAGGCCTACCACTACCCCTTCATCGACGTCGACGGCTCCCCCCTGACCCTGGAGTTCGGGATCGACGTCACCGAGCTGAAGAAAGCCGAGGAGCAGATCAGGCTCTCCCTGGCCGAGAAGGAGGTCCTCTTAAGGGAGATCCACCACCGGGTCAAGAACAACATGCAGGTCATCTCCAGCCTGATCTGGCTCCAGTCGGCCAAGATGGACAACCCCCAGGTGGAGGAGGCCCTGATGGAGAGCCACAACAGGATAAAATCCATGGCTCTGATCCACGAGAGCCTCTACCAGTCCAAGAACCTGTCCGAGATCGACCTGGACGACTTCATCCACTCCCTGGTCCGGGACCTGAGCCAGGCCCTGACCCCGACCAAGAGCCGGATCACCTTCCTGATCGAGGCCCAGGGGGTCAGGCTGGGCATCGACCAGGCCCTCCCCTGCGGCCTGATCATCAACGAGCTGGTCACCAACTCGCTCAAGTACGCCTTCCCCGATGACCGCCCGGGCAGGATCAGGATCTCGGCCGTCAGGAGCCTGGAGGGGGCGATGGAGCTCACGGTGGAGGACGACGGGGTGGGCCTGCCCCAGGGCTTCGAGCCGGCCGGCTCGGAGAGCCTCGGGTTCCAGCTGGTGACCAGGCTGGCCGAGCTCCAGCTTGACGGAAGCTGGAATGTCGAGGCCGGGATGGGGACCAGGGTCACCATTCGCTGGCCGCTGGCCGCTTGAGAGGTTAAGGAGGGACCATGGCCGGGGCCCGGATCCTGATCGTCGAGGACGAGGTGGTGGTGGCCACCCACCTGGAGGCCAGCATCCGCAAGATGGGCCACCAGGTGGTCGGGGTCGCCGCCTCGGGGGAGAAGGCCCTTTCCCTCCTGGAGCGGACCCGGCCCGACCTGGTCCTCCTGGACATCAAGCTCAAGGGGAAGCTGGACGGGATCCAGGTGGCCGAGGAGGTCAACCGGACCTACGCC
>Ga0068714_10006248_pt1 | contig 12216 bp, 9 predicted proteins | sample MTBNYHSulfiMetaG_FD_62988 | JGI IMG/M metagenome (GOLD analysis project Ga0068714, IMG submission 62988) | Enrichment culture microbial communities from rom New York Harbor, USA that are MTBE-degrading - MTBE-NYH (New York Harbor Sulfidogenic)... | ecosystem: Environmental > Aquatic > Marine >... | reverse complement strand
ACCCTGTGGACCGACTACCTGTGGGAGCAGGTGCCGGGCTACGAGGACCGCATCCCGATGATGGCCCCGCTCGCCGACCGCGTCGCTCCCGGCTTCGAGGACGACATGTTCGCCGAGACCGACGCCAAGTTCGCCGACCCGGGCGACGCGCTCATCTGGAACATCATGCACAACCAGGCGAACGGGCTGCAGGGCCAGGCCGACTACTGCGGCGGCATGGAGGAGATCGAGCGCCTCTTTCACGACTGGACGCTCTGCAACCTGCTCGACGGCAAGGTCGACGAGCCGCAGTGGAACTACACGACCCTGGAGATCGGCACCGAGGACTCTGACTTCGTGACGATCGACACCGGCATCAACTTCTACAAGACCGGCTACAACTACGCGATGCCGACGGTGAAGCCGGCCGAGCGCCGCGCCATGACCGAGCCGTGGGGCGCGTACTACCGCTACCTCAAGCCCACGAAGAACGGCGTCACCGTCGTCTTCAGGGGCGAGGCCGAGACCGGTCTGCCGCCGACCACGGGCACTTACGAGTGGTACGGCGGCATGGGCGCCATGCTCACCAACACGCTGACGCGGCAGATCGACGACGTGCCCGAGGGCGCGACGCTCGACTTCCTCACCTGGTTCGACATCGAGAGCGAGTGGGACTACGGCTACGTCGAGGCTTCGGGCGACGGTGAGACCTGGACGATCCTGCCGCAGCTGAGCAGTCTGCCGGTGGCGACGGAGGACGTGAACGGCTCCAGCGCCTTCGACGGCGTCGGCGGCTTCACCGGCAAGTCCGGCGACTGGCAGGCCGCCAGCTTCGACCTCAGCGGCTTCAGCGGCACCGTCTTCGTGCGCTTCCGCTACATGACCGACGAGGCCGTGAACGGCCAGGGCTGGTACGTCGACGACATCAGCGTCGGCGACGTCTTCGTCGACCCGTGCGAGACCGAGAACGGCTGGATCTCCGAGGGCTGGTCGTTCACGACCGGCCTGCAGGCAAACGACTGGACGGCCGACGCCTACGCGGCCTACAAGGCCGGCGCGTCGGTGCCGTACGTCGTCAAGTCGCTCGTCGGCCCCGAGGAGGAGCCCGGCCTGCGCGGCCGCGCCTACATCCCGACGAGCAAGATCAGCGGCAAGATCTACGGCATCGTCTCGAACCACCCGGACGGCACCTTCGCGGCGCCGGCCCGGATCACGATCACGAAGGGCCTCGCGAAGCGCACCTGAGCGAGGCTCGAGAGGAAGGGCGGGCGGGCGCCGGGAGGCGCCCGCCCGCCCACGGCGCACCGGCGTGAAGGGGCACCAGGGGGGGAAGCCGGGCGCCGGGGTGGCGCACCGGTCGAAGCCGGGCGCCGAGACGGCATGCCGGTGAAGACCGGCGTGCCCAGGCAGGCGCGCCGGGGACGATCGGCGCGCCCGACGGCGCCGGGGGGCGCGAGGGGGCTCCCGGCACGAGAGCACTGAAGCTCTGCAGCGGCGCCGTGAGGCGGCCGGCCGGCCCGAAGGGGCCGGCCGGCCGCCGGCGTCATCGGCCGGCGCCGACGCTCCCGCACCGACGTCTGTGAGTGCTCCTGGGCCGGCGCGAACGCGCCGGGGCGGCGGGCCGCGCCGGCGTCAGCCCGCGGACGCGGCGCTCCCGAGCGCCGCCCGGGCCAGGTCCTGCAGACGCTTCACGAGCTCGGCCTCGACCTGTGCGAGGGGCTCTCCGTCGAGGCCCGTCCCCCGCCGGATGAAGTCCCCAAAGAGGGCGTAACCGACGGCGGCCGAACCGAGGCACGCGACCAGGACGCGCGCCTCGCGCTCGCCGCCCGTCCCGCGCCGCTCGAACTCGGCGGCGAAGCGCTCGACCAGCCCGGCCATGACGGGATTCCCGGACGGCAGATCGTCGAGGACGCCGTCGAGCGTCGCACGCGCGAGTCCGGCGACGAACTCCTTCTCCTCGAGGACGGCGTGGACGACGCCGGCCGCCCCTTCGACGACGTCCGACATCTGCTCCACGCTGACGGCCATACGCCCCTGCGCGCTCTCGATCGCGGCCTGCATCAGATTGTGCTTGGTGCCGAAGTAGCGGTGGATGAGGGTCGGGTTCACTCCCGCCCTGGCGGCGATATCGCGCACGGTCACGTGCCCGGACGAGCGCTCGGCGAGGAGCGCCGCCGTCGCGTGGATCAGCGCCCGGCTGACCTCTTCGCGCGAGCGCCGCGGTCGTCCCTGTCGTCCCGCCGTAGGTGTCATGCTCCCTCTCCGTGAAGGTACGCGCCGGGAGTCTCCCGACGCGACCCGGACGCCGCGGCGGCCCGACGCCTCCCCACGCGACCCGGCCGCCCCGGCGGCCCGATGCCTCCCGACGCGACCCGGCCGCCCGGGTGCGCCAGCGTGGCGGCGCCGCGCATCCCGACGCGTCCGACTCTGGCATCGTAGCACGCGACAACATAATGTAGGCAGTTGACTACATCGGCTGATCGCGCGTCGCACTGTATCACCGGGAAGTGTCGGCGCGGCGCCGCGATGTGTCGGGACAGCGCCGACCCAGGGAGGGTACGAGATGGCCGCACACGACGGAGTCCAGCGTGAGATCCTGCCGATCCCGGAGGTCACGCCGCCGCACGGGGTGACCACCTACGACGCCAGAGACCCCGACACGGACTACCCGCCGATGACACCGCTGCGACCTCCGGCCGGGGCGTCGAACGTGCTCGTCGTCCTCATCGACGACGTCGGTTTCGGCGCCTCGTCGGCGTTCGGCGGGCCGATCCACACGCCGACGGCCGAGCGCCTCGCGGCCGGTGGGCTCAAGTACACCCGCTTCCACAACTGCGCCCTCTGCTCGCCGTCGCGCGCGGCGCTGCTCAGCGGGCGGAACCACCACAGCGTCGGCATGGGGGCGCTCACGGAGATGGCGACCTCGGCGCCCGGCGTCAACTCGGTCCGCCCCAACACCTGCGCCCCCCTGGCCGAGACGCTCAGGCTCAACGGCTACTCCACCGCCCAGGTCGGCAAGTGCCACGAGGTACCGGTGTGGGAGACGAGCCCCGCCGGCCCCTTCGACCACTGGCCGTCGCCGGGCGGCGGATTCGAGCACTTCTACGGGTTCGTCGGAGCCGAGACCAACGAGTACTACCCCGCCCTGGTCGAAGGGACCAAGCACATCGAGCCCCCGAAGACCCCCGAGGAGGGCTATCACCTCACCGAGGACTTGGCCGATCACGCCATCGCCTGGGTGCGGCAGCAGAAGGCCCTGATGCCCGACAAGCCGTTCTTCCTCTACTTCGCGCCCGGCGCCACGCACGCTCCCCATCAGGTGCCCAAGGAGTGGTGGGAGAAGTACGCGGGCCGCTTCGACCAGGGCTGGGACACGCTGCGGGAGGAGACGCTCGCCCGCCAGAAGCGGCTCGGGGTGGTGCCGGCCGACGCCGAGCTCACGAAGCGCCACGACGAGATCCCCGCCTGGGACGAGATGCCGGAGGAGCTCAAGCCGGTGCTGACCCGCCAGATGGAGATCTACGCGGGGTACCTGGAGCACACCGACCACCACGTCGGGAGAGTCATCGCGGCCCTGGACGACCTCGAGATCCTCGACGACACGCTGGTGGTCTACATGATCGGCGACAACGGCGCGTCGGCCGAGGGTACGACCAGGGGGACCTTCAGCGAGATGATCGTCCTCGGCGGCTTCGCCGACCTGGAGACGCCCGAGTTCCTCAGGGCCAACCTCGACAAGTTCGGCACCCCCGAGGCGTACAACCACTACGCGGTGGGCTGGGCGCACGCCATGGACACCCCCTACCAGTGGACCAAGCAGATCGCCTCGCACTGGGGCGGGACTCGCGTGGGCACGGTCGTGCACTGGCCCGCCGGCATCCGGGCCGGAGGCGAGGTCCGCCACCAGTTCCACCACGTGATCGACGTGGCGCCGACGGTCCTCGAGGCCGCCGGCCTGCCCGAACCGGTGATGGTGAACGGGGTCATGCAGAAGCCCTACGAAGGCGTCAGCATGTGCTACTCCTTCGACGACGGCAACGCCGCCGAGCGGCACGAGACGCAGTACTTCGAGTGCGTCGGCAACCGCGGCCTGTACCACAAGGGCTGGACGGCGGTCACCAAGCACCGCACGCCCTGGCTGCTGGCGCGCATCGAGACGGTCCCCTTCGACGACGATGTCTGGGAGCTCTACGGCCCCGACGACTGGACGCAGGCCCACGACCTCGCCGCGGAGATGCCCGACGAGCTGCACCGGCTCCAGCGCCTCTGGCTCATCGAGGCCGCCAGGTACAACGTGGTGCCGCTCGACGACCGTTTCATCGAGCGGGCCAATCCCGTGCTCGCCGGACGGCCCACTCTCGTGCAGGGCCACCGCCAGGTGCTCTTCGGCGGCATGGCCCACCTGAGCGAGAACTCCGTCGTCAGCATCCTGAACAAGACCCACGCCGTGACCGCCGAGGTGGAGGTGCCCGAGGAGGGAGCCTCCGGCGTGATCGTGTCGCAGGGCGGGCGGTTCGGAGGCTGGACCCTGTATGCGCACGAAGGACGGCTCAAGTACTGCTACAACTTCATCGGGCTCGAGGTGAACTTCGTGGAGGGCGACCGGCCCCTGCCCGCCGGCACGCACCAGACGCGCATGGAGTTCGCCTATGACGGCGGCGGGCTCGGTCGCGGCGGCACGGCGGTCCTGTACGTGGACGGGGAGAAGGTCGGCGAAGGGCGCGTCGAGCGCACCAACTCGTTCGGCTTCTCCGCCGATGAGACCTGCGACGTGGGCTGGGACAGCGGCACGCCGGTCTCGCCCGACTACGGCCCCCGCGGCAACGGGTTCTGCGGCGAGGTCGACTGGGTCGAGATCGACGTCGACGAGGAGGCGCTCGACGAGGACCACGTGCTCACCGCCGCCGAGCGCTTCCGCGTGGCGATGGCGCGGCAGTGACGCGGCCGGAGGGCCTCATGTCGTCGCAGGACGCACGACGCCCGGCTCGGCGGCGGTGCTGAGATGAGCCTGAAGAGCCACGCGCAACTGGTCGCCGTACCGACGCCGCGGCCCGCGCTGCTGCAGCGGCTGCTGCCAGTCGCCGGCTGGCTGCCTCACTACCGGGGCGGCCGTCTGACGGGGGACGTGCTGGCCGCCCTCACCGTCTGGGCGCTGCTGGTGCCGGAGGCCCTCGCGTACGCCGGCATCGTCGGCGTCCCGCCACAGTACGGGCTCTACGCCGCGCCCCTCGCCCTCGTCGCGTACGCGGTGTTCGGGGGTTCGCGGCACCTGGTCGTCGGGCCGTCGTCGACGGTCGCCATCGTCTCGGCCGCGGTCGTGGCGCCGCTCGCCGCGGGCGCGTCCGACGAGCGCTACCTCGCCCTCACCGTCGCGCTCGCGCTGCTCACCGGCGCCCTCCTCGTCGGAGCCGGCCTGGCGAGGCTCGGTTTCGTCGCCAAGTTCCTCGCCCGGCCGGTCCTCGACGGCTTCATCATGGGCCTCGCCCTGACGATCGTCGTCGGGCAGGCGGGCAAGCTCGTCGGCGTGCACCTCTCGGGCGAGACCGCGCTCGACAAGACGGTCAGCATCCTGAGCCAGATCGGCGACTGGACGGTGCTCCCCATCGTCGTGGGCGGCGCCTCGCTCGCCGTGCTCTTCGGCCTCGAGCGATGCGTGCCGAAGGTGCCCGCAGCGATCGTGGCCACGGTGCTCGCCACCGCGGCCACGTACGCGCTCGGCCTCGCCGACCGTGGCCTCTCGATCGTCGGCGACATCCCCGGGGGGCTCCCCGGCTGGGCGCTCGGCGGCATCGGCGCCCGGGACCTGTACGCCCTGCTCCCGGGCGCCTGCGCCGTCGCCCTCGTCGGCTTCACGGAGTCGATCGCGGTGGCCAAGGACGACGCCACCCGGCACGACTACGAGGTCGACGCCAATCAGGAGATGGTCGCCAACGGCGTCGCCAACCTCGGCGCCGGCATCTTCCAGGGCTTCGTCGTCGACGGCAGCCTCTCGAAGAGCGCCGCCGGCGAGTCCGCCGGCGGCCGGACGCAGGTCATGTCCCTGGTCTGCGCGGCTCTCACGCTGGCCACCATCCTCTTCCTCACCGGCCTCTTCACCTACCTGCCCGAGGCCACGCTCGGCGCGATCGTCATCGTCGCGCTGCGCAAGTACTTCAGTGCGTCCTGGCTCGTCCGTCTGCTCCGGGTGCGCAGGAACGACTTCGCCCTCGCCGCGGCGGCGCTCGCCGGCGTGCTCGTCTTCGGCGTCGTGCCGGGCGTCGTCATCGGCGTCGTGCTCTCGCTGGCGCTGCTGATCTCGAGGCAGAGCAGCCCGAACTCCGTCGTGCTCGGCCGGGACCCGCACGGCGGCGGCTTTGCCGACGTGGTCACACACCCCGGGTACGAGCTCGTCCCCGGGCTGCTCATCTACCGCTTCGACGGCCCGCTGATCTTCCCCAACGCCGAGCGCTTCGTGCACGAGGTGCGCACGCTGGTGAAAGGCGGCGTCGTCGCCCCCGGGGTAAGAGACGCGGGCGTGGGAGTCGCGCCGCCGGGCGGCGGGTCCGGGAGCGCGACGGCAGGAGGCGCGGCGGCGAGCGCCGGCGCCGAGGACGCGGCGGCGGGCGACGCGATGACGGGCGGCGCAATGTCGAGCGGCGCGGCCGCCGACGGCGACGAGCGCGGGTCGCAGACCGCCGCCCAAGCCATCCGCGCCGTGATCGTCGACTTCGAGACCACGGCGGACATGGACACCACGGCGGCGGACCACATCGCCGACCTCTTCACTTCGCTGCGCGAGGCCGGCGTGCGCGTCATGCTCGCCCGCGTGCACACGACGGTACGCGACTTCATGGAGAAGGACGGCATCATCGAGAGGCTCGGGGCCGGCGACATCTTCACCCGCGTGGAGGACGCGGTGGCGAGTTTCGAATGCGGCGAGCCGGCCGACCGACGCCGGACTCGCGCGGGGTCCGACGACGAGGCGCCCGGCTGACGCGCCTACTCGGCCAGGCCGCCCCCGAGCTCCTCGACGTGGCGGATGTACTCCTCCGGCAGGCCGTGGTCGCGGGCGCCGTCGACGATCATCCGCAGGTAGTGCGGGAGCGGCCAGCCCTCCTCGCCGACGAAGCGGTGCCCGGCCACGTAGGTCAGCGCCTCGAGCACGTCGCCGTCGTCGGTGACGACCTGCACCTGCTCGCGACGGTAGTGGCCCAGCGAGACGCCCTCGAAGCGGTCGAGCGTGGCGACGGCCTCCTCGTCGCACAGGTACGCCACCCCCCACACCGTCGCCGCATCGTCACGCACGACGTTGGCGTACATGCCTTCGCCCGCGGCCATCCGCTTGTTGAACGCGAAGCGATACCCGGGCAGCCGGCAGCGCCGCGCTTCGCGTATGGCGCCCGTGCGGGACATCTTCTGGTCGACGGAGAGGTTGCTGCCGTAGGCGAAGTACCAGGTGTCGGTCACTTCGCCTCTTCCCCGCTCCCTGAGGCTCGGGCCTCGTCCTCCGCCCGCCCCCTGAGGTAGCGCACGACCGCGGGCCAGTCGGGGAAGCGCGGCGAGCCGAAGAGGATGAGCTCGCCCTCGAACCGGTCGGCGCCGTTCTTCTCGTTGTCGTCCACCAGATAGTCGCCGCGGTTGAGGTCCTTGTGATGCGTCAGGATCAGCCGCTTGTACGCGACCCCGTCGAGATGGGTCTGCACCCAGACGAGCTTGGCCGACCAGGCGGACGGGTTGTCCCACGGCGACGTCGAGAGGATGTAGGTGTCGTAGAGCCCGGCGAGCTCGCGATAGGCCTCGATCGCGCCCTCCTTGGGGGACATGTGCCCGAAGATGCCGGGGATGTCGTCCTCCCTGCCCACGAACTCCTGCAGCATGGCGTCGGAGACGTGCGCGAAGGACGACGTGAAGTCGACGAGCACGCCGTCCATATCGATGTAGAGGATCTTCTTCATGCGCCCCCGCCGGTGTCTGCGGGCTCAGTCTATGACGGGCCAACGACGGACGCCGGACCGACGGAGTCCGAAGGGCCGGGCCGGCGGCCCGTCGCCGCGACGCCGGCCGGGATGCGGCGACCGAGCGTCGTCGAAGACTGGGCTCACGGCAGCCCGAGGAACCAGGCGACCGTGCCGCCGACGGCGCGCTCCAGCATGGCCGTCACCTCGTCGAAGCGCGCCGTCGGCTCACCGGTCGCCTCGTCGCAGTAGAGGCCGCGCCGGACCTCGATCATGACGGAGCGGACCCCGGCGTCGGTTCGATAGAAGCGCCCCGGCACGATCGTCCCCGCGAACGGCGCATCGCGCCGCACTGCGAGCCCCTCGGTGACCAGCGCCCGCTCGAGCGCGTCGGCGAGCGCGGCCGGCGTGTGGAACCCGTCTGTCCCCAGACAGACGTCTGGCCGGCCCGGGCTCTGGTCGGGCTCGCTCGGCAGCGGCACGGTCGCGAACGAGTGACAGTCAAGGACGAGCACGGTGCCGAACCGCTCGAGGAGCGCGCTCACCTCGGCCTCGAAGGCTTCGTGATACGGCCGATACCAGTGATCGACGCGCCAGGCGCGCTCCTCCGGGGCGGTCTCGGCCAGCAGGCCGAGCTGCGTCGTGCCCGTGTAGACGACCCCCTGCCCCACCGCAGCCATCGGCTCCTCGGCGTCGTCCTCGAAGCGCTCGGGGTCGAACGCCACGCGCGAGAGCGTACTCACGAAGAGCTCGCCCCCGAGCGCCGGCACCCACGCGAAGAGCCGGTCGGCGTGCCAGTCGGTGAGGCGGACGATCTCGCGCCGCAACTCCGCCTCGTCGAGCACGATGCCGCGCCGCACGCGGTCGGGGACGCGCGTCGCCGCGTGCGGCACGTGCGCGATCACGGGGGTCTGCGCGCCCCGCGGCGGCGTCACGCTGAACGGTTGTGGTGTCGGCTCGGGCATGGCCTTCTCCTCCCTCCGACCGCTCGCCGACCATCGGCAGCGGCGGAGCGACAGACGCTGCGAGGGCACCGATGCGGCAGAGGCGACCGCGCCGAAGCGGCGCATGGCGGCCCCGAAGCGGCACACGCTGCGTCGGCCGCGATCACTCAGAACAGGTCGTGCTCGACCTCGGCGGGGGCCCGCTCCTCCTCGTCGACCCGCTCCGGGCAGTCGGCCGCCGTGATGTCGCAGAAGCGGCACTCGCCGAGGCTCGGCACGCGCGACGGCTCGGCGTCGCCGCCCACCCGCTCGATGGTCGCGCGGATCAGCCCTCGTAGCTCGTCGTCGAGCTTCTCGGGCTCGATGCGCAGCCGCGAGTCGCGGTACTGCACCTCGCCCGCGAGGCTCACGCCGCGGCAGGCCTCGTGCGTCAGCGGCAGGACGAGCATGTAGGTGAGCACCTGGAACGCGTCGGAGTCGCGCTGCTTGCCCGACTTGCAGTCGACGACCAGCCCTCGGCCATCGCGCACGGCCACCAGGTCGGGCACGCCGCCGAGGGTCGCCGCCCTGCCCTTGAGGCTGAACTTGTTCTGGCCCTCGACGAAGACGGTGTAGCCCTCGCCGCGCAGCTCGTCGGCCCGTGCGCGGACCATCTCGCCGTGCGCCGCCTTCCACTTCGACAGGTCGAAGTCGCTCGGCACCCTGTCGTAGCCCTGGAAGTGGGCGCGGAACCACGCCGACCACTCGCACTGCCGGTCGGCGGACATCAGCCCGGTGATCCACGTGACCCAGATGTAGGAGCCGTCTCTCGGTGCGGTCATGCTCGCCCCCTCGCGCAGCCGGCGCATCCAGACTCGAGGATACACCGCCGGGGGGACGGACGAGCCACTGCGGTCGGCCGCCGGCCCCGCGCCCCAAGGTGGCCGTCGGACCCCGACGGAGAAGCGGCGACCGCCTACGCCGCCCGCGCGATGACCCGGCCGACCTCAGAGGCCGTGGCACCGAGAGCGAGCAACGATCGCACGATGAGGTCGAGCGTGACGGAGGCGTCGGCCGCCTCCATCCGTGCGACCCGCGACTGGCTCGAGCCGATACGCTCGGCGACGTCGGTCTGGGTCCACCCGCGGCGGTGGCGCAGGCCGCGCAGGTGCTTGGCCAAGGCGAGCTTCACCTCGACGAACGCCGCCTCCTCGGGCGACAGCTCGAGGAACTCGGCGGCGTCACCGACGCGCCATCCTCGAGACTCAAGCCGGGTCTTCTTCGCTCTACGCATCGAGCCCACCTCCACCCCGCACCGCGGCGTCGTACAGTCGGAGCCTCCGCCGACAGACCTCCAGCACTGCGCGCGGCGTCCGCCGGGTCGTCTTGCGGAAGACCTCCGCCACCATGACGACGTCCGCATCGACTCGCACCACGATGCGCCACGATGCCCCGGCATCGACGATGCGAAGCTCGTGACAGCCGGCGCCGACCGACGGCATGGCGCGGGCGTGCGGCATACCGACGAGTTCGCCGCGCTGCAGTCGCCGCAGGAGGACACCCGCTTCCAGTCGCGCGGCCTTCGACAACGGCGGTGACCTGACCTCGCCGTGCAGCCACACAAGAGGCTTGTCCAAGAACGACTCCTGGAGCATATGTCAGTCTTGATATAGACGCAAGACGTGCACAGTTGATCTACGGACGAGATGTGCCATGCCCGAGCGACGTGAGTCCCTGCGGCGACCGCGGTGTCCACGCCCTGACGCCAGTGGACACAAGCGTGTCTCGGTGAGCTGCCGCAGACGAGGATCACAGAGGCTTTCCCGATGGACGTTGCACTGACGGACAGGAGAACGTGCCGGCGAAAGCTCCGGCGCACGCGGCCCCGGCGGCAGGTGGGCGCAGAGCCCAAGCCGACCTCACGGGGTGCGCCCCGCGACCGCGGGAGGTCCCGACTGAGTCCGCAGGGGCCGCCTCACGCGGCCCTCGCCGGCGGCTATCAGCGCGTGCGCAGAGTGAGATGCGGCCGCACCTTCTCGTGCGCCAGCACGATCAGCCGCTGCGTGGCGCGCGTGGCGCCGATGTAGAAGAGGTCGCGCTCGTGCTCGGTCTCGAGGCGGTCGATGTCGGTGAGCACGACGGCGCGCGACTCGAGGCCCTTGTAGCGGTAGATGCTCGCGTACTTCGTCTTGCCCGAGCGTAGGTCGGGCTCGTGCTGCCCCGTCGGGACGAGTGGCGCGAGGCGGTCGCGCCAGGCTTGGTCGCCGGCCGCCCCGCAGAACCCCGCCGCCGCGCAGGCCTGGTCGTTGTGCGGCGAGAGGACGACGACCTGCGGGCCCGTGAAGCCCTCGTCGCGGAGCTGGTCGAGTGCTTCACCCAGCAGGTCGCACTGGTGTTCCGCATCGCGGTAGAAGCGCACGATCGGGTCGACGCCGTCGTCGGGCCGCGCGATGCGGCCCGACTCCTCGACGTCGACCCCCCTCGCCAAGGCCAGCACGCGTGGCGTGTTACGGCAGTTGACCGCAAGGTCGGTGATGAAGGCGGTCGGGCAGCGCGACTGCAAGTCCTCGAAGGTCAGGTCGGCGGCGTCGAAGATCGCCTGGTGGGCGAAGTCGCCGAAGATGCGGTAGCGGCCCTCGGCGAACCCGCCCGTGAAGCTCAGATCGAGCACGTCGAGGTAGCTCTCGCGGAGCATGTCCTGGCCCTCGTCGAGGATGAGCTCGTCGAAGGCCTCTCCCCCGCCGGGCACAAGCTGCCGCAAGGCGGCCGAGCCGGCGCTGGCGGCGTTCGCGGTGGCGCCGGCGGCGGTGCCGGCGCCCGGTCCGGCACCGGCGGCGTTCGCGGCGGCGCCCGGGCTGTCGAGCAGCTTCTCGAGCGCCAGCGCCGGCAACTCCTCCTTCCAGAAGGCGCTCCGGTGCAGCTGCTCCTCCGTGAAGTCCGTGTCGACGATCCGCCGCATGTACTCGTGGAGAGTGAGCACGACCGCCCCGCCTGCATCGCCGTACGCGGCGGGATCCCTCGGCGCGGCGGGATCCCTCGGCGCGGCGGGATCCCTCGGCGCGGTGAAATCCCTCGGCGCGGTGGCCTCCCTCGGCGCGGTGGCCTCCCTGATCCTGGCGGCCTCCTCGGTCTCCTCGCCCTCGTTCGCCTCCCTGGTCTCCACGGCGAGCCACTTGGCGAGCGGGCGGTTGAAGCAGAGGAGGAGCACGCGGCGGCCGGCGGCCACGCTGCGGCGGGCCTGCTCGATGGCGAGGACAGTCTTGCCCGTGCCGGCCGACCCGTCGACGATGACGCGCGGGTTGCGGGCGAACTGATCGAGCACGGCGAACTGCTCCTCGGTGAAGCGGCGGACCTCCTCGTCGAGGCGCCGGGCGCGCGCC
>Ga0068714_10006247_pt1 | contig 12216 bp, 13 predicted proteins | sample MTBNYHSulfiMetaG_FD_62988 | JGI IMG/M metagenome (GOLD analysis project Ga0068714, IMG submission 62988) | Enrichment culture microbial communities from rom New York Harbor, USA that are MTBE-degrading - MTBE-NYH (New York Harbor Sulfidogenic)... | ecosystem: Environmental > Aquatic > Marine >... | reverse complement strand
GGAATAGCGGGAGGCTGTGCCGTACCCGGAGTGATGGCAACCCGGACCCTTCGCAGTCCGCGAGAGAGGTTGGCCACTTTGCTCACAGCTCCATTCATGAATTGCGGGGCCAAACTGCCGGTGTTTGCCATGCTCATTGCGGCGTTTTTTCCAGCAAAACACGCCCAGATGATGTTTCTGCTCACTATTGTCTCCTGGATGTTGGCGCTCCTGTTTGCTCGACTCCTACGCTGGACCATTTTGCGCGGCCCCAGCACTCCCTTTCTTCTGGAGCTTCCGCCCTACCGGATGCCCACCCTCAAGGGATTGTTGATTCATACCTGGGAGCGCACCTGGCAGTATATTCGCAAAGCGGGCACGATCATCCTGGCACTCTCCATTCTATTCTGGGCACTGATGACATTTCCCACCCTGCCGGAATCCCAGAAAAGTCGTTTCGAGGCGGAGCGTGCACTGTTATTGGATCAGGTGCCGGACGACCGGCGGAATTCAATCCAAACAATTCCATCGACAACCGACCAATCCTTTGAGGAAATCTCAAGCTTGAGCCAACGTATCGATGCAGTCAATCGTACCGAGTCCCAAGCGGCATTAAGGAACTCATATGCCGGCCGCATCGGAACTTATCTTGAGGGAGTGAGCCGGTGGTGCGGTTTCGAATGGCGAACCAATGTTGCTTTGCTGGCCGGCTTTCCTGCCAAAGAGCTGATCATTTCTACCCTTGGAACCGCCTACTCACTGGGTGAAGCCAGCCAGGAAGAAGAGATTTCGTTGAGTCGAAGACTGGCGGAAGACCCCGATTGGAATCGCCTGCGAGCCTTTGCGCTAATAGTTTTTATCATGCTTTATGCCCCCTGCCTTGCCACTGTCACCTGCATTGTCAAGGAAGCGGGAGCCTTGAAATGGGGACTGTTTTCTCTGGCGTTCAATACAGCAGTCGCCTTTCTATTGGCAGTATTGATTTACCAGGGAGGGCTTTTGCTCGGCCTGGGAAGTTGAGGTTGAGATGTGGCAAATCATTGTTGTGCTATTTGTAATTGCAGCGGTTTTGATCTATGTGATACGTCATTATGTGCGCATTTTGCGCGGTAAGGCCCCCATGTGCTGCGAATGCTCAAAATGTTGTTCATCCGTGGCCGATGGCTGTAACATTGAGAGGGGGAGCCAGCTGCACGAAACCGAAGTGAGTATCGAAGAAAGGCTGTAAGAAAAGGAACCAATATGAGGCGACTTATAAAACTGCCGGGAAGCCCTCCACGCATTTCCGAAGTGATTATCGGTGAAGGCCTTCTCGCAGATCTTCCCCGTATAATCCGATCTCATGCTGAGAACCGAGCGCCCTATTGGATATGGGACGAAAAGGTATGGGAGCTCTGGCAGGACAAGCTTGCTCCCCTGGGCTGGCCGGGTCCCGCAGATGGTCAGACGCTGCTGTTCGCCGCATCGGAGCAAAATAAACGCCTAAGTGCAGTGGAAGGCCTGGCGCGAAGGCTGGTAAAAGCCGGAGCCGATCGCCGGAGCCTGCTGGTAGCGGTCGGCGGCGGGGTAACGGGGGATGTGGTCGGCTTTCTTGCCTCTATATACATGCGCGGCATTCCCCACTATCAGATTCCCACTACTTTGCTGGCGCAGGTGGACAGCAGCATAGGCGGAAAGACCGGGGTCGATCTTCCCGAAGGCAAGAATTTGCTCGGATCCTTCCATCAGCCCAGCTTCATCTGGATGGAGCCGCAATTTTTTTCGACGCTTTCCGCCGAGGACTTTCGGCAGGGAATGGCAGAGGTCATCAAAACAGCACTGATCGGCGACGAGCTTCTCTGGAAATTCCTGGAGACTCACGGCAATACCATCAAGCGGCGGGAGCCGCAAGCGCTCCTGCGGATTGTTTCGGCCTGCTGCGCAATCAAATCGAAAGTGGTGGAAGCCGACGAAAAAGAGGCGGGATATCGGCGTGTCTTGAATTTGGGCCACACTGCCGGCCATGCTTTAGAGCGCCTCAGCGGCTATCGGATTCCCCACGGCGATGCGGTTGCCGTCGGCATGGTGGTCGCAACTAAGCTGGCCGTCAGAATGGGAAAAATTAGCGAGGATGTGCTCATGAGACTGGAACAACTCTGCCGGGCCTGGGATCTTCCCCGCCGCATCCCCAGTGATTACCCGGCCGAGGCTTTGCTTGCCGCTCTGAAGACCGATAAAAAATGGGAAGCCGGGACCCTGCATTTCATCCTTCCGGTGAGAATCGGAGAGGTGGCGGATTGTGTTCAATTGGATATGAACGAGCTGGCAAATGTGATGGAATCCCTGCGGCATAGAAATGTGAACGACGGTTTCCGATGAAAGGCTCCGGCCATCGGAGACTCTCCCTTCGCTGCAGGCTGCGACCTGCGAACTTCTCATGCTTCACCCACGAAATGTGAATTTGCGGACAGAGGCCGCTCGCATCGATCTCATCACTCAGCAATGGAGAATCAATGGATTTACATGAAAAATCAAATCCTGATCTGCCCTCCGAATCCATTTTGTGGGATATCCTTGAATCGGTAACCGATGCTGTTGTCACCATCGATGAAGAGCACAAAGTTTTGATCTGCAATCAAGCTGCCGAAGAGATGTTCGGTTATAAACGTGAAGAAATAGTAGGCCAGGACGTTTCGCCGATCATCCCCAACCCCCACCAGAGTATTCATAGGGGATACGTGGAAAGATACCTGAACACCGGCATACCAAGAGTCATCGGCAAGGCGAGAGAATGTTACGGACTTCGCAAGGACGGCAGTTCTTTTCCGGTGGAGATCTCTTATTCAGTTTCCAAAACAGGCGGACACCTCTATTTCACCGCGGTGATCCGCGATATCACCCGGCGCAAACAGTTGGAGCGGGAAGCACGCTTTATCGAGCGCCTTGCCGATGTGGGCAAATCCGTCGCCCACATCGCCCACGAAATTCGTAAGCCGCTAATGCTGATCGGAGGGTTCGCCAACCAGGTGGCTCGGTGTGACTCCCTGAGAGGAAATGAAAAAGACCGCCAGAAGCTGAACATTGTAGTTGAAGAGGTGAGCAGGCTGGAAAAACTGCTGAACGGTGTGCGATTGCTCACTCGCCCCCCGGCTTCAAGCCATAAGAGCCCCCTGCCGTTAAAGGAGCTTTTGGCTGAAACCATTGACCTGATGGAACGGGTTGTGGCGGACCGCCGAATCAACCTGGCAACCGATTTGGTCCGGGAGCCTGTTATGGTCGACGCCGACCCTGATCAGCTCAAGCAGGTTTTCTTGAATATCTTGTATAATGCCATTGAAGCGGTTCAGGAAGACGGTAACATTCGCATCAGCTTCCGAATGGTCGGCAGGGAGGCAGAAATCGTCGTCGCTGATGACGGACCCGGCATTCCTCCCGATCTTCAGGAGAAAATTTTCGATCCCTTCTTCACCACCAAAAGTGACGGAACAGGCCTCGGACTGGCCATTTCGAAAAACATCATTCAGGATCATGGCGGCTCGCTCCATCTTCAATCGCAAGCCGGCAAGGGGGCAGCCTTCATTGTCCGATTGCCGGTCGCTGTTCCCTGATCCGCTCCATTGCCCGGATGAACCGGAATCCCGCTCTTCTTGCCATGATGTCGGAATGCTGTGGAGACTGTCGGGCTGTGCATGTCGGCTCGAAAGAAACCCCCTTTGCGGCACTGCAAAGGGGGCTACGGAGCGCATAGTGCCGGATGATAAGCGAGAGCTATCTGCCGGGCTCTACTTCAACCGCTCCGCTGTGCCGCAATGCACTCTTGGATACCGCAGGTGCGAACACGCTGCTCGCACCATGCTCTGAAACGACTGGAAAATCGGGATAAGCCGCTTCCCCATGCTCACCGATGTCGAGCCCTTCCATTTCCTCTTCCGCGGTGACCCTTAGTCCCACCGTTGCCTTTATGATGCGGAACATGGCGTAGGCCATGCCGAAAGTCCAAATGAAGGCGGTGATGCATCCAAGTGCCTGAATCCCCAGCTGGTGGAAAGTGAAACCTTCCATATTAAAAATGGCTGCGGCCAATGTTCCCCACACGCCGTTTACCGCGTGCACCGAAACCGCGCCGACCGGATCATCTACACCGAACCGATCGATCAACAGTACCGACCAAACCACCAGAATTCCACCTATTAAGCCTATGATGACGGCGCTGCCGGGAGAGACATTGTTGCATGGTGCGGTGATAGCCACCAGCCCTGCTAAGGCTCCGTTCAAGGCCATAGCCAAATCCGGCTTCTTCGCCACCGACCAGATGGTTATCATTGCCGAAACGGCGCCGGCCGCTGCAGCCAGATTGGTATTCACAAAAATCATGGCGATATCTTTGCTTCCGGCCGTCGTAGATCCCGGATTGAAGCCGAACCAGCCGAGCCACAGGATGAACACGCCGAGGGCAGCCAGTGGCAGGTTATGCCCGGGGATGGCCCGTGGCTTTCCCTTGGAGTCATATTTGCCAATGCGCGGTCCCAGCACGATTGCTCCAGCAAGAGCTGCCCAGCCGCCTACCGAATGCACCACGGTGGAGCCGGCAAAATCTATAAAGCCCAGCTTTTCCAGCCAGCCTCCGCCATGATAGAGTCCGCCCCACGCCCAGCCGCCCATGATTGGATAGATGATCGCGCTTATGAAGAAACTGTAAATGAGGTAAGAGGTGAACTTGGTTCGCTCTGCCATAGCTCCGGAAACGATGGTAGCTGCAGTGGCTGCAAAAACGACCTGAAACATCCAGAAAGCTAGTACCCAGGGATCTCCACCGGGGGTAAAATCCGCCAGGAAAAATCCTGAAGTCCCTATCCAGCCGGTGGCCGAAGTCCCGAACATCAAGCCGAATCCGATGGCCCAGAAGGCAAGGCTGCCCACGGAAAAATCCATGAGATTCTTCATCATAATATTGACGGCGTTTTTGGCGCGGGTGAAACCTGCTTCCACACAGGCAAAGCCGGCTTGCATGAAGAACACCAAGGTGGCTGCCACCAAGGTCCAGACATAATCGAGGTGAGTCTGCACCTCCGCCGCTGTAGGGTCGTCGGCCCACCCCAATAAAGGGCATGCAAGAGTGAGCCATGCAGCCAAAAAAACAGTCAATTTCCCGTTCCCTTTCATTTCTTCTCCTTTTACATCCATTAATTGGCTTGCAAGCCTTGCATCTCGGAATCTACAGGGCGTCGACGCCGGTCTCTCCGGTTCGGATACGCATCACTTCATCCACCCTCGAAACAAAGACTTTGCCGTCACCGATCTTGCCCGTTTGCGCACTCTTTTGAATCGCTTCCATCACCTGCCCAACCCGCTCATCAGGAACAACCACAGTGAGCATCAGCTTCGGAACGAAGTCGACCTGATATTCAGCGCCGCGGTACATTTCCTTATGCCCCTTCTGCCGGCCGAATCCTTTCACTTCGCTAATGGTCATTCCTTGCAGGCCCACAGCGACCAGAGCATTCTGAACTTCGGTCAGCCGAAAGGGTTTTACGATTGCTTCAATTTTGGTCATTTTTCATCTCCTTGTGTTTCTGCCCAAAGCATGATTTTGACTACGCTCTTTTAATTGAGCAAGGAGTTTGCCAAACCGCAAGATGATGTCTAATTTGATGAAAAAACTAGTAAATAGTTATTATGACGACGATTTTTATGAAGAAAATTGGCACAATTTTGTACCAATCTTGCAGAAGTCCTTAGGGGAGGCGACTTTTTTGTGCCATTGAAGATCGCGGATAGGGCTCATGGAGTGAGGAAGAACAAAGGTCCGTCGATCTCAGCAGAATCCGCAAAGATCGTAAAATCAGAGATCGGACGGCATGGGTGCCGGGCGATTCACCTTCTTAGCTACCGTGATGAATCCCGTATGGGCAATCATCCGATCTACCGGTCTGGCGCGAAGAGTATCGACCATCCAGTCCCGCTTCAGCAGTTCGAATGTATGTATGTTGATATAGCCACTATTTTTGAGCTCTCGATAAGTCAATTGGACCTGCCCGACGTTGGGGCTCAGGCTTACAAGCAATCCGCCGGTTTTTAACAGGGGAGTAACCGAACCAATCGCTCCCCATGGCTCCGGTAGGTCGAGGACGATGCGGTCTACCCAAACGTTGAGGCAGACCGATTGAATTTCGGCCACTACGATGTGGTGATTTTTCGGAGTAAAGCAATAGAATTTTGCTATGTTTTCGACGGCAAGAGAAGCAAACTCAGGTCTTTTTTCCACTGAGATGACCCGACCGCGGTCGCCCACCACCCGCAGCAGGGCCAGGCTGAGCGAGCCCGCCCCGAGTCCGGATTCCAGAATTGTGATGCCGGGCAGGATGTCTCCGTAAATAATGATGGCGCCAAGGTCTTTCGGATATATAATTTGGGTTTGCCGCTTCATCTTGAAGATGTAATCTTCCATACTGGGGCGCAAAAGGAAAAGCTTGGCTCCTTTACTGGTTTCAAGGAACTCGCCCTCTTCTTTTCCCACCGCATCCAGCATACGGACTGTTCCCAAGTGAGAATCGTACTGAGCGTTGCAAATCTTGACCAGCCACTTCTTGCCCTTCTGCGTAGTCAACAAGACCAGATCATCCGCTTTAAAAACATTCATGGTAAGCGCTAACTCCTGAAATATGCAGAGCACGGTTGCCAACCAGTCGCAGGCGTTGGCGCTTTTTGCCTGCGGGAAAAAGGTGTTGCACCATAAAGAATCCGTCCACTTTAAGTCAATCTCAATTTTCGTTACAATACATTTGCGAAAAGGACGGATTGTCCGTAACATGATCTAAAGGTTGCGCTTTCTGCTGAGGCAAGCATCAGCCACAGTCTGGTGAATCGAGAAGAGGGCGGGTGGTAGTGATCGGCAAACTTTATGAGTGAGCAGGCAGAGCTCGATTGACTATAAGGAGAAGAGAATCTTCTTTATCATCAAGCACCAGGGAGGAGATGGTATGAACAAGCTTTATGGATCATTGGCTTTGATTTTGTTGACGGTATTTTTTTCTTTTTTCTTGAATGCGCGAAGCGCTTTGGCCGAAAACCCGGGAACCAAAGGCTGGGAAGTTGAAAGCGAATATAACGGTTACTACAACGTTAATGAATTGGACTCCTTCAGGGGGCGCTTTCAGAAGGTGATCGACATCACTCCGTTGCCCGGAATGGCACCCGGCACGGGGATCATGGTTGAGGACGACGACGGAGACATGATAAAGGTTCACCTGGGCCCGAAAGCCTTCGTCAAAATGGACAGCATCGGCCTACGGAAGGGCGATAAAGTTAAAGTAAAGGGCGTTTGGGCGGATATCAATGGTGAAGAGGTTTTCATGGCCTCCAAGGTCAAGAACAAGGGTCGAGGTGAGGAGGTTGAATTGAAGGTACGCCTGACCAGTGACGGTACACCTTTCTGGACTATGACACCAGAGCAACTGGCAAAAGAGACGCAATCAAGCTCTGATTAGACATAGGTAATTCTCGCTATTCGGAATCAGTCGGGTAAGCTGATCCCGGTTTTTTTGCACGCCTCGAAGATTCCTAAAAGGCTGTAGTGGGTGTAAAGTAAGTTTTCGAATGGCAACCCGGTATCCAGGACTCTTCGAAGGCGTGATTTGTGCGTTGCACCTCAAGCAATGCTACAACATACCTCACATGACGGGCAGTTAAACCATCCTGAAAGAGTGCCATGACAAAGCCTTTGCATTTATCCGAATCCGCCTGAATCCACTCTTCAGTTATTTCAAGCTGGCAGTAAGCATTGCATCTGCTGCAGTCAAATCCGAGCCAGTGTTGTTCTACCGCAACATTCAGACAATCGTCATAGAAAGTGCAGAAAACATTGCGCTTCACTTCTGCGATTCTCTTGTGAGGCCTGGATGGGCTCGGATTCCTCACGGGCGAATAGTCGTTCATAGTTTGTTCCTTCTGTGCGAGAGTTTTGAGCTCCTGAGCTTAGGAATGAATGGAAGCAAATTGCATGCCGGATTGCGGTGAGCTCTTACTGTGACGCATCCTGATTGGTCGCTAAAGCTCCAGATCGTTCAACGGGTGCTACGTAACAAATTAATATAATGAGGTTTTTGTTTTAGATCTGGATATTGAAGCGAGAGCAGGATTAGGTCCGGTTTGCACAGGAGTTCTTGCGACCGTGCCCTCGAAATTCGATTTCAGGCGACTCTATTCCTGACAGTTTGAAAGACTGGGACGCGGAGCCCCCCTTCACGGATCGCAACCGAGAGCGGAGCATTTGGGGCGGAAGCGACGCGGAAATCGATCGACTGCAGGTCGATATCTGTTCCCCAAGCTGGTCGCTGAATCGGCAAAGAAAGGCAGAGTCTAAAGACTCTGCCTTTTCAGATCATTTTATTACTGCTTTTCGGATACCGTACTTATCGGTGCAGCAACCAAAGCTTTCATCTGGAAGCTATTCCGGAAAGCGGGTTTGGGCGCCTCCCGGGGCACAAACATCGACTCGTTCTTTCCAATCTCCGTCACTGCAGATCTTGCACTTTCCCGCTATGCATTCTTCTGTTCCATGGGGATATATCTTTTCTTCGTGTGTGCAGAAGGCTGTGTTCTTTTCCATAATTTTAGCTCCTTCTCGTGAAAACGGTTGAAACGACATCCGGATCAAGCCGCTTGTTTTCCAGCTGTTGCCTGACGTTTTTATATTAAATATCAGCCCGATAATTTTCCAGTTGTCGAACCGGTGGATTGCTTGGCGATAAATGACTCTCAGCTGGCACTCGTTCAACCTTGACACTCTGTGTATGCGAAGATAGGCTGCTTTGCTAGCAGTTGATTTGATCCTACTTTTATCGCTTTACCTGTAATTGCCGTGACGCTTTTCAACGGGACAACTTAGGCGACCTGATTTGGAAGGGAGGATACGCTATGCGGCGTACGATTTTTTTGACTGTTCTTTTCTTGGCCGCAGCCCATGCAGCTCTTGCTGCCGGAATAGGGGAAATACAATCTGATTTTCGCTGTGGCACCCATGTGATTTCTAGAATGGATCAAAGCTTCCAGGTACTGCAAAAATGTGGTGAGCCACACTCCAGAGAGAATACATCCGGAGTCGTGGGCCCGCTCCTGGAAAAATGGGTTTATGGCTCGTCCGGCGGCTACTATACGGTACTCACATTTAGAGGCGGTGTACTGATCACTATCAGGCAAGTTCGTGAAGATGAATAAAGGGAGCCATACAGTTGCCGAAATAGATCCAGACATGACTATTGACAATCCTCGACAATCTCCTGCGGGCAAGCTCATATACAGAAAACGTCTTTGCCCTGGGAAAAAGTGATGATACGTTGTCGGCATGCTCGAAACCAAGAATGCATTATAGTGAAGGAGGGACAGCGTGGATGTACACCAAGAGTTATGGAATGACAGGACCGCCAGAAGCATCATTGAGTATTTGGAAAGTCGCCGAATGGAAGGAAGTTACGCATCCAGTGCAGCGCAGGCACGAGAAGAGATTGTTGCGATGGTTCCGCAAGGCGCTTCGGTTTACCGCTGTGGCTCCATGACGACTACAGGCATGGGTCTATGGGAGGGACTGGTCGATAAGCCGGGAGTGAAGATCATCGATCCCTATCAGGTGGGGCTCTCACCGGAGGAGGCGATGGAGCGCAGGCGCCAGGGTATGCTGGCGGACGTCATGATTGCAAGCTCCAATGCCATCACTCTGGACGGCAGGCTGGTCAACCTCGACGGGAGCGGAAACAGGATTGCCGCCATGAGCTTCGGCCCCCGGAAGGTGATTCTAGTGGTAGGGATGAACAAGGTTGCAGCTGACTTGAAGTCTGCCATGGCGCGGGTCAAACACTATGCAGCACCCGTGAATGCAATGCGCCTGGGATATAAGAGTCCTTGCGCAGAGACCGGTGTCTGTCTTGAATGCCGATCTCCTCAGCGTATTTGTAATATGTGGAGCATTATCGAAGGGCACATGGCAAGAGGGCGCATACACGTAAAACTTGTCGGAGAGAACCTGGGGTACTAGAGCTCGTCATTTCCGGGTATTACACCGGCATTTACCGCGCTCATGGTCTGCGGTTACCAGCGCACCGCTCCAGATCAGTACTTTCTAATCAATTCTTTGAGTACCTCGGGGTTTACCTGATCGAATCGCACTATCGCCTTGCCCTGGTTCTCCCTCATGAATTCCCGGGCGGTCGATTCTTCAACAAAGGGGAAGAACTCCTGACCCATCGGGCCAAAGACCACGCTTCCCACCACATAGTAGGCGTGGTAACCATCTATCGGCTTCAGCGTCGAGTAGTCCGTCACAACAACGCTGGAGATATCGGAGATCTTCTTGGATGGATTATATCTGAGGAGGTCAAAGTAGTACTTCATCATATCCTTGACGCCGCAGAAAAAGGCGTATGAACCATCTTCAAATACCACCTGGGCCAAAAAATCGGGATAATGGGCTACGAACATCCCGCATACCGGGCACTTATCACTCTCCCCGGGATTAACCGGTACCTTGTCCGCCGCTACCGTCAGGGAAGCCATAAGGATCAAAGCAGCTGCACCCACCATCCAAGATTTCATACACCACCTCCATTGCTTTGGGCGTCTCTGCCTAGGAGCTTGTCCGAGAACTGTCATTTCGAGCCGAAGGCGAGAAATCTTGTGCTTGCAAGTGGCTGATTTTACAGATCTCTCACTACGTTACGCTCCGTTCGAAATGACAAAAGAGGCATTCTCGGACAAGCTCCTCGAGAACCGCTCCCGCCTGTAAGATCAATCTGTTTCGATAACTGTGCTGCAGTTTCTCACCAGGTGGAAAGCATTTCAACGACGCTGCAGCGGACATATTTACTGCGCTTTTTGCATTTCCTTAACATAAATGGCTTGAACGCCGCCACGCTTCATCAGCATGCCCTTAACCGTGACCTTTTCGGTCAACATGTCCATTCGCTCGGGCGTCATCAGAGGCTTCTCATGTTCGCCGGAGAGAAGAATGTACAGGTTGCCTTCGGCATCTTCCATAAGCACCGGATCACCCGACTTGATGCAGTTCTGGCAGCATTCCTTGCTGCATTTGCCCGCAGCCGGCAAGTTGCAGTAGGTGCAGGTGATCTTTCCCATGATCGTCACTTCCTCGCCCTTGGGAGCCGCGGCCCAGCAGGCCGACGACAACAGCAATACCGCCACGAGTACGAATAGTGTTCTTTTCATCTTAAGCTCTCCTTTTATAAATGATTTTACAGACAAGGTGATATTCTTAATAATTTTCTCTGCTAGCGCCTTTCTTCAAACATGTCAAGGCACTATTTAGAACTCTACTTTTGACAAAACCGGACAGAGAAGTATAATTCCTTTGACGCAATATGCAGCCGTTAGGGGTGCTCGCGTTACGAGCTGAGAGTAAACCCTTAACACCTGATCTGGATCATGCCAGCGTAGGGAAACGGTTGTGAGAGCAGAGATCCTTTTTTGCCCGCAAAGCCGTTTCCCCCGAGGGAACGGCTTTTTTTATGAATAGACCAAGTGCTCCACTGGATGAAGTCAAACAAAACCTGTACCGTTCCCATCTGCTGCTCGACGAACACCTCCGGAGCCAGAACGGCTGAGGAGGCCGTGCGGCTGGCGAGATGAGGCGGTATCATTTTAGAAGCGAATCGAGGATAGGGGGCAAGGCTTATGAATAGGGCGGAGAGGTTGCGGAAGTTTGACGAAGTGGATATTTATCCGGTCACCTGTGAAAAGCTGTCGGCGGGAAGATCGAATCTGGAAGTCCTTACTGCGGTAATCCGGGGTGGTGCCGGGATCATTCAGCTGCGCGAAAAAGATCTGAACAAGCGCGACTTCTACCGGCTTGCGGTGAAATTTCGGGAAACCACAGAGCTCGCCGGTCTTCTTCTGATCATCAACGATCACGTCGATATTGCCCTGGCCGTGGAAGCCGATGGGGTACACTTGGGGCAGAATGACCTGCCGTTGCAGGCTGCGCGGAAAATCGCCCCGCAAATGCTCATCGGCGCCTCCACTCACTCCCTTGAGGAAGCTTTGCGAGCCCAAAGCGAAGGTGCGGACTACATCAATATCGGCCCAATTTTCTCCACCTTTACCAAAGCAGGAGTCGAACACTTCCTCGGACCGGATGCCATCGGTGAAATCAGCTCCAAGGTGAGCATTCCATTTACTGTCATGGGAGGGATAGGCGAAGCCAATATCGACCGGGTGGTTGCTGCGGGTGCCAGAAAAATCGCAGTGGTC
>Ga0068714_10006246_pt1 | contig 12220 bp, 12 predicted proteins | sample MTBNYHSulfiMetaG_FD_62988 | JGI IMG/M metagenome (GOLD analysis project Ga0068714, IMG submission 62988) | Enrichment culture microbial communities from rom New York Harbor, USA that are MTBE-degrading - MTBE-NYH (New York Harbor Sulfidogenic)... | ecosystem: Environmental > Aquatic > Marine >... | reverse complement strand
GCCCATCTGGGAGGAGCATAGCCTCGACGAGAAGGGGCGGATCTACATCGAGGAGGAGCGCTACCTGAAGGTCATGGCCGGGATGGGTTATCTCCCCGGCCGGGGGAGAATGGTCCAGCGGGACGGGTTCGAGGTCATCGAGGAGATGCACTGGCCGGTGGGGGAGATGATTGTCCGGGTGGGCTCCCCCGGGGTGGATCACACCGTCATCTGGCGGGGGAGGAGGTTCAACCTCTCGGCCAGGGCCGCGGGCCAGGCTCTCCGGTTCAAGGGCCGGCCGGTCAGCCTCCTGGGGTCCTGGGCGGGCAGGTTCCGGCCTGGTCCGGCCGGGGAGTGGCCCGGTTAATCAACCATGAGGCCCGGAGGCGGTCGTTCGATCGTTATCTGAGCTTAGAGACCGGCGGTCTTTCCAGGGCCGGCCGAAGGGTCCGGTCCCGTCCCCAGGCCGGTCCACCCCTTCGATTCATCTCTTCAAGGGGCAGAAGGACAAAGCGGGAGTGAATAATGGCGGCTGAGAGCAGACCGGAGCCGGTGCCGAGGGACCAGGAGCAGGTCGTGGTCGAGCGCCACGCCCCGCCCAAGGACCAAAACCGGGCCCTGGTGGCGGTCATGGCCAAGGTGGTCACCCTGGTGGCCGTGCCCTTGAGCCTCTACCAGCTGGCCACGGCCGGCTGGCTGGCCCTGCCGGACATGATCCAGCGGTCGATCCACCTGGCGGCCATCCTGGCCCTGACCTTCATCCTCAAGGGGCCTTTCAAGGGGGCCCGCAAGGACAGGCTCGGCTTCTGGTTCATCTTCGACCTCTGCCTGGCCGGGGCCGCGGTCTTCTGCTGCTACTACATCGTGGCCAACCTGCTCGAGATCGTCGAGCGCCAGGGGGACTGGCTTGTCCGCGACCAGGTGGTCAGCGTCCTGGGGGTCCTCCTGGTCCTGGAGGCCTGCCGGCGGGTGATCGGACCGGTGATGACCGGGATCTGTCTGGCCGCCGTGGGCTACGCCATGTACGGGCCCTACCTGCCCGACCTGCTGGCCCACAAGGGCTACAGCCTGGAGAGGATCAGCACCACCCTCTGGCTGACCCTGGAGGGGGTCTTCGGGGTGCCCATCTACGTGGCGGCCACCTTTGTCTTCATCTTCGTCCTCTTCGGGGCCTTTCTCCAGGTCAGCGGGGGGGGCAACTTCTTCATCGATCTGGCCCACGCCCTGACCGGGCGCTTCTCCGGCGGACCGGCCAAGACGGCGGTCATCGCCTCCGGCTTCATGGGTTCGGTCTCCGGCTCGGCCGTGGGCAACGTGGTGGCCACCGGCTCCTTCACCATCCCGATGATGAAGAAGGTCGGCTACCGGCCCCACGTGGCCGGGGCCATCGAGGCGGCCGCCTCCACCGGGGGGCAGCTCATGCCCCCGATCATGGGGGCCGGGGCCTTCCTGATGGCCGAGTTCACCAACACCAGCTACCTGACCATCATCAAGGTCGCCCTGGTCCCGGCCATCCTCTACTACCTGACCGTGCTCCTCTTCGTCCACTTCGAGGCCAAGAAGCAGGGCCTCGAGGGACAGCCCAGGGAGAGCCTGCCCCGGGTCTGGCCGGTGGTCAGGGACGGGCTCCACTTCATCATCCCGGTGGTCATCCTGGTCTATGTCCTGGTGGCCAACTACTCGGCCATGAGGGCCGGCTTCGTGGCCGTGGTGGCCACCTGGCTGGCCGCCCTGGTCAGGGCCAAGTCCAGGATGGGGCTTAAAAAAACCCTCAAGGCCCTGGAGACCGGGGCCCGGAACGCGGTCATGGTCTCGGTGGCCTGCGCCGCGGCCGGGGTCATCGTGGGGATGGTGACCCTGACCGGGATGGGGCTCAAGTTCTCGGCCCTCGTCCTGGACCTCTCCTTCGGGATCAAGGTCCTGGCCATCCTCCTCATCGGGGCCGCCTCCCTGGTCCTGGGGATGGGGCTGCCGGTGACGGCCTCCTACATCGTTCTGGCCACCCTGGCCGGGCCGGCCCTCCTGGACATGGGGGTTCCGCTTCTGGTGACCCACATGATCGTCTTCTGGTACTCCCAGGACGCCAACGTCACCCCCCCTGTGAGCCTGGCCAGCTTCGCCGGGGCCGGGGTGGCCGGGGCCAACCCCATGGAGACGGCCTTTGTCTCCTGGAAGCTGGCCAAGGGGCTTTACATCATCCCCATCGTCATGGCCTACCGGCCCCTCCTGGGGGTTGGTCCGGACTACGACCTCCTCCACTGGGAGGTGGGGCTGACCATGGTCGCCACCGCCCTGGGGCTGACGGCTTTTGCCGCGGCCCTGGAGCGCTGGCTATTGCGGCGGGCCACCTGGCTGGAGACGGGGCTCTTCGTCCTGGGCGGGGCCGGCCTGTTCTGGCCCGGCTGGAAGAGCAACCTGGGCGGCCTGATCGCCTTTGGAACCGGCTTCCTGCTTCAGAAGTACCGGAAGAAGTAGGCCTCTCATCCCGCCCGGCGGCCTTGGGGGGGGCGACCCCGGCGTCGCTTCCCGTCCGTCTCCGGGGGCCGGCCTCCTGAACCAGAGCTGGATTGAAAGGGAAGGAGGGTTCAGGTCCGACTTGGAATCATCCCCCCGGGGGGGAGGCGGTCCCCTCCCCGGAGCTGACCTCGATGGTCACGTGGGACAGCCCCTCCAGGCCGGAGAGGAGCTCCTTGTAGCGTTCGGGCGGGGTTCCCTTGTCGTCGACCACCGAGACGATGGCCGAGAAGTGGCCCGGCCCGATCCGCCACAGGTGGAGGTCCCGGACCCGGCCGCCGGCCTCGGCCTCGACCATCCTTTGGATCAGCCGGGCCAGGGACCGGTCCGGGGTGACGTCCAGAAGGATGGCCGCCGAGTCCCGCAGGAGCCCGTAGGCCCAGCGGCCGATGACGGCCGCGCCCACCAGGCCGGCGGCCGGGTCCAGCCGGCCCCAGCCCAGGAAGCTGCCCGCGGTCAGGGCCCCGATGGCCAGGACCGAGGTCAGGGCGTCGGCCAGAACGTGGAGGTAGGCCGCCTTGAGGTTGAGGCTCCGGCTCTGGCGGTCCTGGCCGGGGTCCTCCTTGAGCAGCAGGGCGCTGACCAGGTTGATCACCAGGCCCAGGCAGGCCACCAGGAGGGCCTGGCCGTAACGGATGGAGACCGGATCGACCAGGCGGACCAGGGACTCGAAGGCCATCAGGACCGCCACCAGGCCCAGGATCAGGGCGCTGGCGAAACCGGCCAGGTCGCCGAACTTGCCGGTTCCGAAGCTGAAGCGGGGATCGCGGGCGTAGCGGCGGGCCAGGAGGAAGCCCAGGCCGGTGATGGACAGGGCCGCGGCGTGGCTGGCCATATGCCAGCCGTCGGCCAGGAGGGCCATGGAGCCAAAGGTGAGGCCGGCGGCTATCTCCGCGACCATGGTCACCGCGGTGAGCCCGACCACCAGCCAGGTCCGGCGCTCGTGGACCCTCTCCCGCTCCCCCAGGTAGACGTGGGCCGGTCTGGAAGGCTTTGAGCCGCCGGTGGGTTTTGGTTCGTGGTCCGGGTTCACCTCATCCCCTCCTTTCCTCACGACCGATACTCATAAATAGTAAGTCTCTCCCCCAGGGCACGCCAGGCGGATTAGGCCGGGGCAGGCCAAAACCCTCTCCCCCAAAGGGGGCGAGGGGACCGGAGGGCGGGATCTAAGGTTTTGGGCGGGTTAACCCAGCCAACCGGGCCGTTGAGTCGCCAGCGCAGAAGGCGGGGGAAAGGCCTACCGCAGTAGGTGCGCCGGATCGGTTCTTGAAAAACCAGGGTCAGGCCTTTGGTCTTTGGCAGCAGACCAGCTCCAGACCCTTTCTTTTCAGCTGGTGGAAGGGCAGCCCGGCCTGGACCCCGGCCAGGACCTCCCGGGGATCAAGGACCCGGCAGCCGGCCAGGACCTCGACCCCGTAGTCGAAGAGGAGGGGAGCCAGGGGGGTGGAGGGACCGACCAGGATCTTTTGGGCCTGAGCGGCCGTGCCCAGAAAGTAGCTCAAGCTCCGGGTCAGAAGGGCCGTGCCGGTGATGACGGCCAGCTGGCAGCGCCCGAGGATCTCCTCCCACTCCCGGCGGGAGGCGGCCCCGGGGACCTCTCTGAGCTCCAGGAGGTGACACCCGGAGGCGACCTCCTGGAGCCTGGCCAAGAAGGGAAAGTCGCCCACCACGGCCACCTCCCGGCCCTGACCCAGCCGGACCAGGAGCTCCGCGACGTTCAGGCCCGGCCCGGACGGGGGTGGATCCAGCCCGGCGTTGAGGCCGGCCAGACCCAGGCTCACCAGAAGGGGGTCATCGCTCCGGAGCAGCCCGGCGGCCCGGGCCAACCCTTGACCGGGCAGAGAATCGATCACCGCCCTGGCCTTGCCTCCGGCCCGGGCTCCCAGGGTCGAGGCCAGCCCGACCCGGCCGTCGGCCTGAAGCCCCACGAACCGGGACCCCACGGCCACCCTCTCGACCACGGCCCCGGACCGGTCCAGACCTTGGAGCAGATGACGAACCAGCCCGGCTTCGGTGGGAGAGGCCTTTGGGAGCTTGTCCGGCCGGACAGGCTCCGAGGCGCAGTCGGTCCCTTCGTGGTTCATACCCCCGCCCGGGCCGAGTCTTTGACCGGCTCAGCCGAGCCCGGCCTTGCCGCAGCAAGACCCCGGGCCGGCGCAGCCGGCCTGAGCCGGGGTGGTCCCGCAGCAGGCCCGGTCGCCGGGGCCGGGCAGGTCCTGGCCTGATCGGCCGGTGAGCGGGCTGGGGGTTGAGATGAGCTTCTCCAGGCGGCTGCCGCCGCACTCCGGGCACTCCAGCCGGGGATCGCTCCCCCTGACCAGGACCTCGCTGGTCCGGCCGCAGTCTTGGCACCTGACCTCAAAGATGGGCATGATCTTTCACCTCTTTTACTGCTTTAGCCGGATCTTCGGTCCTTTGGCCGGTCCTTGATCTCCGGTAATAATCGGAGATGGCCTCGCCCAAGGCGTGGATGGCCAGCCGGGCGCAGTGCTTGTGATTCTCCGGCAGGCCCCCCAGGGCCGCTTCCACCTCCTCGGGGTTCAGCTCAAGGGCCTGGTCCAGGGTCCGGCCCGTGGCCAGTTCGCTCATGGCGCTGGCGCAGACCAGAGTGTGGACGCAACCGTGGGGGAGGTACCTGATCGTGGCCAGCCTGTTTCCCTCCACCAGAAGGCTGACCTCCACTGAGTCGCCGCACTGGCCGACTCCCGTGGCCATGGCGCTGGGTTTGTCGATCCGGCCTAGGTTTTTGGGAAAATTGGCGTGCTCCAGAAACTCCCGGCTCAATGGTCCCGGGGCGAAGATGATTTCTCCGGCCAACGTGCTTTCTCCTTCCGGCCGACCATTTTTTCGGTCCTTAAAGCTCTGAAACAATCTCCTCGGCCGGGTCAACCTCCCGGCCCCGGCCCTCGACCAGGTGAGGGTCCGCCTCAATCCGGAGAGCCCAGCCGTGGACAACCGCCTGGGTCACCGCCAGGCGGGCCCCGGCCAGAACTCGGGCGAAGGCCTCCGGGGAAAGGTTCAGCCTCTTGGAGGCCTCCTCCTCCCGCGACCCCTCGAGGTCCACCAAGCGTAAAGCCTCCCGGCAATGAAAGGCAAGGCAGACTTCACTCAGGTCCTTGAGAGGCACCCCCTGGGGCTTGAGGTAGGTCGCCTCCGGCCGGGGCCCCTTGGCGGCCTCCTTGGACCGCCCTGGGCCGGGACAGACCCTGGGGCGGCCAGTCAAAGGATCAGACCTCATCTTCTTTTCACCCCCGGACGGGCCGGACCGAACCTTCCTCGGGCCTGGGGCGGTCACCCGGCCCATGTTCCGCCCAGACCAAACAGGGCCGCTAGGTTTTTGACCCGGACAAGACCGCCTGGCCGGCCGGGGGAGCCGGGCCTGGCTCCCGCCGGTCCGGTTCAAGCCAGGGGGTTTACGGTTCCCTCTTTCTATCGGCCGAACCTTCCAGTTCGGCCAGGCGTTCCTCCATGGCCGCCAGCTCCGCTCTCAGGTCGGCCGCCTCCGCCTCCAGGACGGATCTCTCCTCCTCCGGCCCATAGGCTCGAACCGGCCCCCAGGCCGGGGGGCCGTAGCTGGGACCCCAATAGGCCCCGCCCCATCTGCCGCCGCCACCGAAGCCGCGGCCGCGGCCCCGCCGCTGGCCAAGACCCCGGCCGTAGCCCCAGCCGGAGGCGGGTCCGAAACCCCGGCCGGCCCCAACCCGGCCGCCGCAATAGCCGAAACCGCCGCCGGTCAGGGGACCGGCTCCCCAGGGGCCTGTTCTGTCGAAACCAGGCATCTCAATCTCCTCCTTATTTCATCCTCGACCCTGACAAGGACAGGGACGATGGTTGATAATCGGCCAAGCCTCGGCCATTAAAACCTCGGGCCAGATCACCGTCCTCCCCGCCAACCCCGCCGGCCCCGGCCGGGCCCCGGCCCCGCCTGGCCCGGGCGGCCCCCGGACGGACCGGCGGCCAGCTCATAGTCCCCGCCCTCGATCCGGATCGCCCAGCCGTTGACCAGGGCCCTGGCCACGGTGGCCCGGGCCTGGGCCAGGACCCGGGAAAGGGTGGGCCTGGAGACCCCCATCCGGCCGGCGGCCGTCTCCTGGTCCATCCCCTCCATGTCCACCAGGCGGAGGGCCTCCAAGCCCTCCACCGGGAGGACGACCCCTCTCAAGGCCCGCATGGGCACGCCCTGGGGCTTGTAAAAGACGGCCACCGGGGGCTGTTGGACCAGGCGGCATTTTCTCGGTCGGGGCAAGCTGACCTCCTTCCCGATTACGAACCTATGTTCAAAACAAGATTACTCCCGGAGGCCGGGATGTCAAGCGAATTATGAACAAAAGTTCATAACGAGGCGAGCCTCCAGGCGGCGGGGGGCGAGGCCGGGCCTTGAGGCCCGGGGGGAGATGTTCCCGGAGGAGCGGGAAAGGCGGGTTCCGCTTGGCTGGGCCGGAGATTCAATGGGGATGGGTCCGGTCCCGGGGCGAACCGGTTGGGCCTTGGTCATCCGGAAGGAGGGCCTTAGGCCGGGGAGGCGGGTCGGACGGAAGGCCGCCTCGCCTCCGGCCTCCAGCGCAGCAGGCCGGTTCGACTTTAAAGGCGGCCCGGTTCCTGAGCCCGGTCGAGGCCGGGGTCTACTCCTCCCCGGAGCCGGACAGGGCCAGGATGACCTGACGTTTCTCAGGGTCCGCCTGGACCACCCGGACCTGAACCTCGGTCCCCTTTTCAGGAGCCGCCTGGTCTTGGAGCTCCTGGTCCCCGAGGGGGACAAGGCCTTGGATCCCTTCCCCCAGGTCGATGGCCAGGCCCCCCTCCGAGGATCCGGCCACGGTCCCGGAAAGCTCCGCCCCCGGGGTCAGGTGAGCGGTCAGCTCGGGCCAGGGGTCGGGAGTAAGCTGCTTCATCCCCAGGGCGATCTTCTTCTTCTCCGGGTCCACTGAAAGGACCATGGCCCGGACCGTCTGGCCCGGCTCGAACTCCTGGTCGGGCGGGGGAGGGTCGTTGGACCAGGAGACGTCCCGGCGGTGGATCATCCCGTCGATCCCCTCCTCCAGGCCGATGAAGAGGCCGAACTCGGTCGCGGTCTTGATCAGGCCCTCGATGACCGTGCCCACCGGAAACTTTTCGGCCAGCTTGTCCCAGGGGTCGGGCTCGATCCGCTTCAGGGACAAGGCCAGCTTCCTGGACTCCTGGTCCAGGCTCAGGACCACGGCCTCCACCTCCTGGCCCTCGGTCAGGACCTGGCCGGCCTGGCGGACATCGTTGCCCCAGCTCATCTCGCTGACATGGATGAGCCCTTCCAGGCCCGGAGCGATCTCCACAAAGGCCCCGTAGTCGACCACGTTGACCACCCGGCCCTTGACCATGGCCCCCACCGGGCAGTTCTCTCCGGCCGTCTCCCAGGGGTCGGGGCTGAGCTGCTTCAGACCCAGGGAGATCCGGCCCCGCTCCCGGTCGAACTTGAGGACCTTGACCTTCAGCTCCTGGCCGACCCTGACCAGGTCTCCCGGATGCTGGATCCGGCCCCAGCTCATGTCCGAGACATGGAGGAGGCCGTCCATCCCGCCCAGGTCGATAAAGGCCCCGTACTTGACCACGTTCTTGACCACCCCGTCCAGGACCTGGCCATCCTTGAGGGTGGCCAGGAGCTTGTCCCGGAGGTGCTCCCGCTCCTGCTCCAGAATCACCCTTCTGGAGAGGACCACGTTCCGGCGGCGGCGGGAGTACTTGAGAACCTTGAAATCGAACTCCTGGCCGATGATGGACTCCAGGTCCCGGACCGGCCTCAAGTCCACCTGGGAGCCGGGCAGAAAGGCCGGCACGCCCACGTCGACCCTGAGCCCGCCTTTGACCCGGCTGGCAATGGTTCCCTTGATCTTGCCGTCCTCCCGGTAGGCCTTCTCGATCTTCTCCCAGGCGGACACCTCGCCGGCCCTTTTGCGGGAGAGGACCACCTGCTCCTCCTCGCCGTCCCTGAACCGGGACTCGATGAGGACCTCGAAGGTGTCGCCGGGCTTGATGGACTCCGCCCCGCCGGGGATGTCCAGGAACTCGTCGATGGGGATCTCGCCCTCGGCCTTGTAGCCGATGTCCATGACCACCCCCACCGGGGTCACCTCCACCACCCGGCCGGTCACGACCTCGCCGTCCTTCATCCCGCTGAGGCTGGACTCCACCATCTCGGCGAAGGTTTCCTCGTCGAAGCCCTGATCGTCCACCAGGAAGTCTTCGCTGGAACCCTGTTTGTTCCTGTCCTCATCCTCCAGCTTGACCAAGCCCTCACCCCGTGCATAGCCCGTCTTCGCGGGCCGGTCTGTTCCAGGTTCAACCCGGACCGATAAAAGTTGACCCTAAAGGTCGGTTGCTTAGCGAACCAATATCGCATATTTGTTACCCGAGGTAAAGGGTTGTCGGCTATCGGGGCCCCGGTTGGGCCGGTTCGGCCACCTTTCCGGGAGGGTTTGGGGGCCGGTCCAGGGGGGAAGGCCGGTTTGCCGCTCCGGCGGGCGGGGAGGGGCCGGAAACAGGTTTGCATCGCCCCCTGGTTATGGTACAAGATTTAGGTTTTAATCGGCCCTGAGGGAGGACATTGAGGCATGGCGGATGAACATGAGGTGATGGAGGTCGACGTCCTGTTCGTGGGCGGGGGCATCGCTTCTTTAAGCGGGGCCATCCACCTGGCCAAGTTGATAAAGAGCCACAATCAGGCGGCGGCCGGCCAAGAAGGGGGCAAGCCCCTTGAGGAGCCCATGATCGCCGTCCTGGAGAAGGGGCCGTACCTGGGGGCCCACAACATGTCCGGGGCGGTCCTTAACCCGGTCGCCCTGGCGGAGCTGATCCCCGATTACCAGGACAAGGGCGCCCCCCTGGAGGCGGAGGTCAGCGGCGACGAGGTTCTTTTCCTGACCAAGGGCGGCCGGCTCAAGGCTCCCTTCACCCCGCCGCCGTTGAATAACCACGGGCACTACATCGTCTCCCTGGCCAAGCTGACCGAGTGGCTGGGAACCCAGGCCGAGGAGCTGGAGGTCAACATCTTTCCCGAGTTCGCCGGGGTGGAGGTCCTCTATGACGGCCGGAAGGTGGTCGGGGTCAGAACCGGGGACAAGGGGATCGACGCCCAGGGGAACAAGAAGGGCAACTTCGAGCCGGGGATCGACCTGAAGGCCAAGGTCACGGCCTTCGGGGAGGGACCCCGGGGCAGCCTGACCAAGCAGCTCAAGGCCAAGCTGGGCCTGGACGGACCCAACCCTCAGACCTACGTGGTCGGGGTCAAGGAGGTCTGGAAGGTCCCGGAGGGAAGGCTGGCCCCGGGCAAGGTCATCCACACCATGGGCTACCCCCACTCCTCCCGCCAGTACGGCGGCGGGTTCGTCTACGGGATGGCCAAAAGCCACTTGGCGGTGGGGCTGCTGACCGGGTTGGACTACTCCGACCCCTTCCAGGACCCCCACCGGGAGTTCCAGAAGTTCAAGCAGCACCCCTCCATCTCCCGCCTCCTGGAGGGGGGGGAGATGGTCCAGTACGGGGCCAAGACCGCCCCGGTGGGCGGCTACTGGGCCCTGCCCAAGCTGGCCGTGGACGGGGCGGTGATAATCGGCGACTCGGCCGGGTTCTTTGTCAGCCAGAAGATCAAGGGGCTCCACGGGGCCATGAAATCGGGGATGCTGGCCGCGGAGGCCATCTTCGAGGCGATGAAGGCCGAGGACTTCTCCCAGGAGAAGCTCTCGGCCTATGACCAGGCGGCCAGGAAGAGCTACATCGGCCGGGAGATGCACCAGAGCCGCAACTTCCACCAGCTCTTTCACAAGGGGCTCTGGTCGGCCCTTTTCTGGGGCGGGCTCCAGTACCTCCTGGGCGGAAAGGTGGTCCGGGACAGGCTTCCCTCGGCGCTGGACTACACCCACCAGGAGCCGGTGAGCCGGGTCTACGGCACCGACCGCCCCACCGAGGAGCAGAAGGGCAACATCAAGTACGACGGCCAGGTGACCTTCGACAAGGAGACCGACGTCTACCACTCCGGAGCCATCCACGAGGAGCAGCAGCCGCCCCACCTGAAGATCCCGGATCTGGCGATCTGCTACGGGGAGTGCACCGAAAAGTTCCAGAACCCCTGCACCAGGTTCTGCCCGGCCGCGGTCTACGAGATGGTGACCGACGAGGAGACGGGCAAGCGGGAGATGCGCCTCAACTTCTCCAACTGCCTCCACTGCAAGACCTGCGACGTCAAGGATCCCTTTGCCAACATCAACTGGGTCCCGCCCGAGGGCGGGGGCGGACCCAAGTACACCATCATGTAGACCATCCGGGTGGATCACCCGGGTTGATCTTCAGGGGGAGCCGGCCGGCTCCCCCTGCTTTTTCTGGCACCGCCAAGCCCTGACAACGACCCCGCCCAGGGTTGACAGGAGGGGAGGAGCGGTTTATAAATTTGGTTGGACGTCCAACCAAGAAAGGAACCATGCCCATGGGTCCGGGTCTCCGGTCCACCCCCGGAAAGGATGAAAAGGCCGGGCGGATCCTGGCCGCGGTGCGGAGGATCCTGGCCCGGAGGGGCTACGCCGGGACCACGGTGGCCCTGGTGGCCGAGGAGGCCAGGGTCAGCCGGGGTCTGCTCCACTACTACTTCAAGAACAAGGAGGAGATGCTGGCCCGGGCCTTCCGGGAGAACATCGACCGCAGCCTGGGGCTGGTGGAGGAGGTCTTTAACCGGTCCTCCTCCGGGGAAGAGCTGGCCCGGGAGATGTCCGGGGCCTTGAGGGGGATAATGGAGAAGGACCCTGATTTCTTCCAGCTCTTCTTCGAGGTCATCGCCGCGGCCCGCTGGAGCCGGGTGGTCCAAGCCGAGTGGGACTCCCTCTACGGCCGGTTCAGAAAGGCCCTTCTGGCCGGGTTGGAGGACGCGGCCGGGCGGGGGATCATCTCCCCCCGGCTGCCCCTGGGCGGGCTGGCGGCCGTTTTGACCGGGCTTTTGGACGGGATGGGCTTCCAACTGGTGACCGAGCCGGAGCTGATCGCCGACGAGGAGGTCTGGCGGACATTGGAAAAAGGAATGGCCGCCCTTCTGGAAGGCGGAACGGGTCGACCAGGCCCCGGGGGGGAGCCAAAGGGCCGGGGCCCGGGGAGGCGGAGATGATCGAAAGAGCGGACCGCCGGGGGGCGGGGGGGCCGGGCCGGAGAACGGTCGCTCTTTGCCTCCTGGCCCTGGTGGCGACCTTCGCCAGCCTGGTCCCCGGCGGGCCCATCGAGAACCGGGACTTCTCCGGCTTAAGCCCGGCCGTGTTCTGGGGCTTCAACGCCTTTCTGATCGGCCTGGGCCTGACCGTCCTGGCCGCGGCCGGGCTGGCCTGGCGGGGCTCCAGACCGGTCCTGACCACGGCCATCGGGGTGACCTGGCTCTACGTCTTCGTCTTTATCCTGGACTGGGCCGGGATATTCCCTCCCTCCCCCGAGCCCATGGGCTTCTGGCTGGGGGCGGTGGAGATCTTCGACGCCATCATGTGCTTCTACGTGATCTTCTTCGCCCACCGGGCCTTAGCCCGAATATTTCATGAAGACCGCCAAAAGGTAAGGCTAATAGCTTGGCAATTAAAGCGGTTATGGCTGTTTTGAGATGATTTTTGGGGGTGACAGTTTGTATCCGCTGCCCGGTGAGAAATCTTTGGCGGTCTTCACCCTGCGGGCGAGCCGATTTGGTCGCATCTGCTGCGTTGCGTGACACTCGGCATAGGGTGACTATAGC
>Ga0068714_10006244_pt1 | contig 12226 bp, 13 predicted proteins | sample MTBNYHSulfiMetaG_FD_62988 | JGI IMG/M metagenome (GOLD analysis project Ga0068714, IMG submission 62988) | Enrichment culture microbial communities from rom New York Harbor, USA that are MTBE-degrading - MTBE-NYH (New York Harbor Sulfidogenic)... | ecosystem: Environmental > Aquatic > Marine >... | reverse complement strand
ACCTGGGGAGGGATCATCAGCGTCCCGAGTATCAGCAGGAAGACGAAATCCCGGCCGTAAAACTCGAGCTTGGCAAAGGCGTAAGCGCCGAAGAAAGCGACGGTTATCTCCAGGGCCACCCCCACGGTGGTGATGAAAACCGAGTTGAGGATATAGCGATAAAACGAGCCGGTGCGCAGCACCTCAAGATAGTTCTCCGGATGCCACTCCTGCGGCAGGAATTTCATCTGCGGGGTAAAGACCTCCGTAGCGGGCTTGAAGGAGGTGAGCACCATCCAGATATACGGAAAGAGCACGATCAGGGCGAAAAGGGCCAGGAATATGAAGAGGACGGTCTCTTCGGTGAGGCCTTTGAGTTTTTCAGCGTGGGCTTTCAAACGATTCACAATCACTCCTACTGGTAAAAAACAGAGCGCTCACCCAGCTTGGTCTGCAAGATCACGAATATCAAGATGATCACGAAGACCACCAGCGAGGCGGCGCTGGCCAGGCCAGCATCGAAGAAACGAAAAGCATTCTCGTAGATCATGTAAAGCAGCACGTTGGTAGACCCCAGAGGCCGCCCCCTGGTCATGATCGCCACCGCGCCGAACACCCGGAAAGAGTTAATCAGCAGCATGAAGATAACGAAGAAGAACACCGGGCTGAGCAATGGGAAAGTGATGCGCCAGAAAACATCCCAGCCTTTGGCGCCATCCACTGCGGCGGCATCGTAGTAGATGGTGGGGATGTTGCGAAGACCAGCGATGAATAATAGGGTGACAAAGCCCATGGATTGCCAAACTCCCATGACCGCCAAGGCAGGGATGGCGAGATCGGGATCGTTCAGCCACTGAGGCAGACTAGCAGCAGGAACGCCGAGCAACGTCAAGGCTCGATTCAAAGGGCCGATCTGGGGATTGTAGATTAACGACCAGACAATCGAGACCACCGCAATGGAGGTAACCGAGGGAACGAAATAAAGCGACTGGAAGAAGCCCCGCAGGAACTTGACGCGCGTAAGCGCCACGGCCAACCCTAAGCCGACGACGATGCTCAGGGGGATGTAGATGGCGCCGTACTCCAGCGTGCGCAAGAGCGAGGACCAGAACTCGCTATCCAGGGCGAACAGGCGCTGGAAGTTGGCCAGACCAACGAATTCCTGGGTGGGGCTGATCAGATCCCACTTGAAGAAGCCCAGCCGGATCACGTACAGTGCCGGATAGTAGGTAAAAACCAGGGCGATGATCAAAGCCGGGGCGAGCAAGGCGTAAGCGATAAAGGTTGTGCGCAGCTTTCGCCGCCGTGCCGACTGAACGTTCTGGGGAACAGCCCCCGAGGCCGAAGTATCCTTAGCTGTCGTGATGGTCATTTGCCTTCATCTCAAGGTGATAGGCTAGCATCCGGTCGTAAAGGTCGTCGGGGATATCCATGAACTTGCCCATCTCGGCCGGGCCAAGGAAGGGGTCATCGCCGTGGCAGTCGCTGCCAGCGGTGGTGAGCAAGCTGAACTTCTCCGCCAGGCCTTCATAAAAGGCCTTCTCCTCGCCGGTGTGAACGGGATGGGAGATCTCGATGCCATCCAGGCCCCACTCGACGTACTGATGCACGTCCGCTTCGCTGTGGAAGAGGAAGCCCAGGGCATTCATGGCAGGGTCCTCCCGGCCCCCAGGGTGCGCCAACACCGCAAAGCCGCCCGCCGCGCGGATCAAGTCGATAGCGTCTCGAACCGGCCAGGGCGAAAAATCGCTGTAAGAAATGGAATTGTTATCCATGAGTTCTAGGAAAACGGGCATGAGCCGGGCACTATCGTTATCGAAGACCTCGCGAGCCAAGCGCTTGACGAACTGGAGAGAGTAGAAGGTGTGCAAAGATGGCGAGATCAGATCGTCGATCTCGAAGGTGATACCCAGAGAGCGCGCATCGGCCAGCAACTTGGCGGTGAGGGCCTTATCAACTTCTTGCACGCGCTGGATGTGGGCTTGCAACGGCGGGAACGCCGGCTCGACGTAGTAGCCAAGCATGTGCACGACCTGGCCTTTATGAGCCAGGGATAACTCAATACCGGGGATATAAGGCAACTCACCGGCCGCGGCTTCGGCGCGCGCCACCTGCTCAGTGGAAATGAAATCGTGATCGGTGATGGTTGCCGCGTCGAACCCGACCTTGCGAATGAAGGCAATGCGCTGCTCAATGGAGATATTGCCATCGGAACAATCAGTGTGGCAATGGGCGTCTATTCTCATAAGGATCGCATCCGGCTTCGATGGATTGTTCAGAGGTTAAAGGTTATCAGAAATCTGGGAGGAAGGGCAACCCTTCCTCCCAGGTAAGGAGTAGTCGCGCGCTTACTGTCCTAATAGGTCGTTGATCTTCTGATTCGCCTCTGCCAGAGCCGTGGCAGCATCTTGCTCGCCCAGCAGGGCGGCCTCGATAGCGTCCATGATGTACTGGCGAATCAGGGGGTCATTCTCCCCGGGGAACTGAACCGCCGGGACGACGTTGGTGATCCCATCGACTGCGGTCTGGTAGTTCGCGAATCCGGCAATGAAATCAGCCATCTCATCCAGGGAAGATTGGCGGGTGGGCAGGTAACCGGAGTTCATGGCCCACTCTGCATTGGCTTCCGGATTGGTCAGGAACATGACGAACTTCGCGGCAGCTTCCCGCTCAGCATTGTTATTGCCAAAGATGTAAAGCGAGTTCCCGCCAGCAGGACTCTTGATGGTATTGCCTTCCGCAGCCGGCCACGCCATGGCCTGCACCAGGGGCAGAGCATCGCGATAGATCAGGGTACCATAGCTGGATACGGCGAACATGGCCACTTGCTGGGCGCCGAAGGTCTGCAGGGTTTCGAAGAAATCCGCATTGTAGAGAATCGAGCCATCCGCCACGCCAGCCGCCCAAGCGGCCAAGGTGTCAACGGCGATATCCGAATCGAGCAAAGCGGTCGTTCCGTCCTCGCTCAGGAACTCGCCGCCATTGGAACGAACGGCAACCTCGAAGACCCAGATATCATCCAGGGCGAAGGTTGCGCCGTAGATCCCAAGCTCATCGTGGATGGTGCGGGCAGCAGCGAGGAAATCCTCCCAGGTCTGCGGCGGATTTGCCGAATCCAGACCAGCTTGCTCGAAAAGGTCGCTGTGATAGAAGATCTCAGCAACCGAGAGCGCCAATGGGATACCGTAGACCTCTCCATCGATGGTGGTGGCTTCGATCAAGCTGGGGAAGAAATCCTCCAGGAAAGTGTCGCTTTGCTCTCCCAGCAGGCCGGTCAAGGGAGTCGCAAGCCCACTGCCGACGATGTATTCATCGTAGCCATAGGCAATCGTGGCGATGCCGGGCAGGTTCTCTGCAGCGGCGGCGCGCTGCAAGCCCTCCACGATCGAGCCGTAATCCTCATAAGACTGACCCACAACCGTGATATCGGGATTGGCATCGTTGAATTCAGCTATCTTGGCTGCCAGGAAATCACCCGTCCACGAACCTTCACCGTAGGGATACCAAAAAGCGATCGTCACCGGCCCAGTTTCAACGGGCTCCGTCTCCACCGGCTCGGCTTCCATGGGTTCGGTCGCTACCGGTTCGGCGTCCCCCGCTACTGGCTCGGTTGCTTCCGCAGCTGTGCACGCCGACAACCCCAGGATCAAGATCATCACCGTAGCGAATAGAAGCAGCTTTTTCATTTTCATCTCCTCGTAATTTTGCTTCAGATATGGGAGCTTCCCCTAAGCAATTGTGATAAAGTTATAGCACCAATCACAATTGCGCGGTATAAAACATCTGATTACTTTATCTACATGGGCCTCCTGCCAATTGGAAAGCTTGTGAATTAACTAACAGTATACCCATCTAGGACGAAAAAGTCAACCAGAAACTTGCAAATCCGATAATTTTATTGCATAATAATGGTTAGAACGCTCAAATTCAATCACTCTACCAGCATGTGGAGGTTTGGGAATGCCAGCCCGACTTATACCTGCCCAGCGCCGCGATGCGATCTGTAAGTATCTAGAAGCGCACCAGTTTCTCAGAAGCACCAACCTCGTCGACATGCTGGGCGTCTCTGAGGCCACCGTCCGCCGGGACCTAGATTGGCTCGAGCGGGAGGGGATCGTGGAGCGCACCCATGGGGGAGCGATCCTATCGCAACGCATGCGCATAGAGCCAGCTTATTCACACAGCGTCAAGGCGCATCCAGAAGAGAAGAACTGGATCGGGGAATCGGCCGCCGGACTGGTGCAATCCGGCGACACGGTGTTCATCAGCTCAGGAACCACCACCGCACAGGTGTCCAAGCATCTGCGCGCTCACACCGATTTGACCGATGTCACCATCATCACCAACAACATCATGGCGGCGCTCGAGATCGGCGACGCGAGCGGGTTCAGCGTGATCTTGGTTGGAGGGTTGCTAAGGGGGCTGGCCAACTCCGTGGTCGGCCGCTTTGCCACCGAGGTGATCGATCAGGCCTGCGCCAACAAGGCCTTCATCGGAGCGGATGGGCTGAGCCTCAAGTATGGCTGTACCTCACCGGTCAGCTCGGAAGCCGAAATCTCCAAACTGATGATCGAGCGCACGCTCGGCAAGATCGTCTTGGTGGCCGACCACAGCAAATGGGGCGTGGTCTCGAGCTTCGAGATCGCCCGGTTGAATCAGTTCCACGTGCTGATAACCGATCAGGGGCTATCCGAAGATGCGCGCGCTCTGCTGAAGGACCAGCCCATGGAAGTGGTGATCGCCGGCCCGGAACAGGGGTGAAGTGCGCTGGCTTCGGGGGAAACCAGTCATCCCAAATTGGGTGGCCGCCGTTTCGTCCCGCTAAACCACAAGGAGAATAGCAAGGCCGTTCTCCTGTAGGTTAAGCTGGCTCGATGTCAGTAGCCTGCAGCGGATCCGTTCCGAACCACTTTTTGCCCCAATCTTAGAGGGAATACAGTAAGGCGGGGGAGACCTTTTCAAGAATCTGACTGGAATAATCGATGTCGCCAAGCAACCCGGGTATTACGCTTTTTTCTCCGGATAAATTAGTTTGGCTATTGACCTTTTTGTGAAAAGAAACCTGAGTTAATTTCATTCTTGACATTTGTCTAGCAATAGATGATAATGCAAGCAAGTGATTGCATGCATAAAGGAACACATTTATGAAGAAGATTAGTCCTTCCCCTGACCCAGATCAAACACGCGTTCGCATCATGGAGGCGGCTTCCCAACTCTTTGCCGAGAAAGGATTTGCAGGCGCCACAACTCGCGCTATTGCAGAATTAGCCGGCGTCAATGAGGTCACTCTTTTTCGTCATTTCGGCACGAAGGAAAAGCTAGCAAAGGCAATTATGGATCAGTACGGCGGTGTAGCTATTGCCAAAGACTTGGAACTGCTCTTCAGTGGAGATTACGTCAAAGACCTAACTCTTATCGGGCACGCCATGATGGAAGTTATGACTGAGCGGGTTGATGCCATACGTATGGCAATTTGTGAGGCCGGAAACTTTCCAGAATTCCAGCAGGTGATCGCAGAAAACCCTCGTCAATTACGGCAAATGCTGTCACGCTATTTTCAACGTCAAATGGAAACTGGTGTGATCCATTCAGGGCATCCAGAAGCAATGGCCCAGGCTTTTTTGGGGATGTTCTTTTCCTTTACAGTGTTACAAGGTTTTCTGTTCGACTCCTTACAACCAGAAATTTCCTCAGATGAACTTATTGAACAATTTGTGACCTTGTTCGTGCGTGGCACACTTATTGAACAGGAGTAAATCATGGCGAACGAAATCGCAATCGAGGTCAGTTCTGTAACCCGAACATTTGGTTCCATAACTGCTGTGGACGATTTATCCTTCAAGGTTGGAAAGGGGGAGATATTCGGTCTGCTGGGGCCAAATGGTGCTGGCAAAACGACGATGATTAACTTGGTCCTGGGATTATTGAAGCCCAACCAAGGAAAAATGAGAGTACTAGGTTATGACGTCGCCTCGCAAACCAAGCAAGTTTATCGCAAAGTTGGGTATGTCCCCCAAGAGACGAATCTGTACCTGGACTTAAGTGCTGAGGAAAATCTCTGGCATCACGCTGCCTTATACTGTCAGGATCTTGAAGGTGTCAAAGATCGAATGGCGGAACTATTGCACTTCACAAACTTATGGCAGCGAAGGAAGGATCCAGTACGAACATTTTCCGGGGGAATGAAACGGCGTTTGGCCTTGGCGCGTGCGCTCTTGCACAATCCCGAGATTATCTTTTTTGATGAGCCTACACTTGGGGTCGATGTGCAAGGCCGCTTTGCTTTATGGGAGCATATCCAACAGCAGCGCAAAGATGGAAAAACCTTTGTCATCTCAACCAATAACATGGTGGAGGCAGATACTCTCTGTGACAGATTGTTGATTATCGATCACGGAAAAGCGGTTGCCCTTGATTCTCCAGAAAATCTGAAAGCGGGGATGCGGTACGATATTGTTTCTATCCGCACTTCCCCAGCCATTGAGGCACCTGAAACTTTTTTGGCTGACTATTCCGTCCAGAACATTTCACGCCCCCAACCAGATGAGCTGCGTTTTGAAATGCAGAGCGCAGAAGCAAGAGCCACGTCTCTTATTAAAGAGATCAGTGCAGCCTATCAACTTGATTCTATCCTGATCGCCCGTCCATCTTTAGATGATGTCTTCCTATTTCACACCGGCCGGGCATTGCGAGAGTAAAGCTATGAAACGATATCTTTTACTCCTTCTAAATGAATTTAGATTATCTCGCACCGCTTTGATCGTACACACGATCGCCGTCCTGCAACCAACCCTAATGTATGTTCTCATGGCAGTCATGATGGTTGTGCCAACCTTTGATATGCGCATTGTGCAACCAGAAACTGAACTTGAGAACGATTTGGTAATCGCAATGGAAGAAGTCGGTTCTCCAATCGGATCTAATTACATAAATCCAATCTTGACCACTCAAGCTAATCCTGAGCACAAGCAGGTGATAGAGATTGTCCACATCGATGGAGTGCCCACGGCTCTCCAGAGTTACGGGTTCATTGACAGCAACCTAGTCAAAAACCTTCGCAACCGCCTGACGGCAGCCCTGCTGGTGCTGTGGAACCGAGAGCTTGGGAGCCAGGCGGTACTGGTTGATGAGCACCCCTGGCTTCCCCAAGACGTACCCTACACGGTTTATTTTGGGATGGCGATGATACCGCTGGCGGCATATCTAGCCGCTGCTATGATTGGGGGGTATTTGATGGCCCAGGAATTCGAACATGGAACCATTCTGGAATACAGGCTTTGCCCCACATCAGATTCTTTGTTACTGGCAGCCAAGATCACTCGCCTACTGCTCACTGGATTAGCAGCGGCAGCTATTCTATACATAACCCTGGGGGCAATCACTGGGGTTTGGGCTAGTTCAGCCCCAGCAGTGTTTGTAATACTATTGCCGCTTACGTTGATTGCAGCCTGCATCGGAATATTAGCCGGTTTGCTAACACGCAGCAGCCTGCCGTCTTTTCTGGTCGGGTTGGCCAGTGCTTTCGTATTCTGGCTCGTGGGTAGTGGATTTGGATTGGCGGCTGGTTTTTCACCAATCTTTGAACGTATCAGCCGCCTGATTCCCAATACGCCGATCATCGAGATGTTATTTCCCTATTTCTACTTTGGACGGGAGGTTGCCCCCAATCCAACCGCAGCCAAGCTACAACTTGCTGGATATTGCCTGGTACTTCTTGTGATGCTTGCAATAGTCTACCGCCAGCGCGTAACAAGCATGCAGAGGTAAACCATGAAACGCTTATGGATATTATTCAAAACCGAATTCAATGTGTGGAAGCATGACCCCATTACGGCTTTAGGCGGCGTTATCCCCTGCCTCTTTATTTTGATTGCCTTTGCACTGCTGTTTGGTGGACGCTTGAGCTTTAAAATTGCTGTCGTCAATGACGACCAGGGAGAGTACGGCCAAGTGCTAGTGGATACTTTCGAAGAGGTCATATCCCCGTTGGATCAAGCACCCTATTATGCTGTCCAAAAAATGGATGAAGTACAGGCCTGGCAAGCTTTTGAGGAATACCGCATTGAGGGCATTTGGGTAATCCCGGAAGATTTCTCGGCAAGGATTGAGGCAGGGGATCAGCCTGAGATCGATATGTATTTCATGAATTACAACGATGATAGGGCCAAGAATCACCGTATTTATTCTGCCGAGGTGCTGTGGCAGTTTTATCAAACCATTGGACAACCGACCCCGCCGTTATCAAGGGCGGAAACATATCCTTTGCCAGAAATGGTCGATTGGGTATCGATCATTTCGGTTGGCATCGTGCTATTGTCAGTCACATTAGGCAGTATCTTCAATATGTTCATTCTGACCTACAAAGCACAAATAGGTAAGGTCACCCTTGAGTTTGGTCTCTCGCCACGTTCATTGGGGTGGGTGTTACTCCCAAAGACGGTTTTGGCCCTATTATTTGGCTTAGTGACCGGCACAATTTTCCTGGTTATCATTCGGGTGTGGTTAGGATTTTGGCCCAGCGGATACTTGTGGGCAGTATGGGTGTTAGCCGGTTTGACAGCCATCTTTTGGACTCAAGTCGCTTTGGCTTTGGGGCTTGTGGCTCGCAACTATATGTCAGGGGCAGTTGGATCGATTCTTGGTGCAATGATCATTTTCTTTATCGGTGGCGGTCTTTCAATGGTCCGTGCTAATGAAGAAAGTGTTACCTGGGTTGCCTGGCTGTTTCCAAACACTTACGCCGTAGATCCTGTCCGCGACCTAGTGCTTTTTAACACTTGGCCGCTAGATTTCTGGCAAGTACTGATTACGCTGCTCGCCTTTGCAAGTGTTGCTGTTCTGATTGGGAGTACCTTTTCAGTTCGCAAACTGCGCCGTTTAGGGTAATGGCGAAGTATTGAAGTCGACTCGATGATCTAAAATTCCTACATCTGCCCCAACTTGATATGGTTTATAACCTGCAGGCCTTAGGTTTAGCTGTTGATTCCGCTTGAATCCAAACAAAAAGGCGCTAAAGAGCGCCTTTTTTCAGTAGCGGGGCCAGGACTCGAACCTGGGACCTTCGGGTTATGAGCCCGACGAGCTGCCACTGCTCCACCCCGCGTCGATTGCCCAAGTGGGCAGGGGGAGTTGGACTCGGCGCGCTTCACTGCGCCTGATCGGCGCTACGCCACCACCCAAAGACGCCGATGAGCCCCACAATGCTCGTGAGAGCAATGACCACATAACTGTGGAATCCTAGCAGTTCGGAACGGGGGCCTGCCGCCCCACTGAACAACCCCGCGATAGCCCATGGGAAGTAGTCGCCCCAACCGGCAGCTATGGCGATTTGGGAGAGGAAGACGGTGAAAATCGCCCAACCGAACGGTGGCATATAGCCGCGCCCAGCGCTGGCGATGAGAGCCACGTAAGGCAACAGGGCGATGGTCAATACAGCGGCCCCGAAAATGTCCACAGTTGCAGATTGCAACAATTCTAACGACCAGCCTGGGATGACCACCAGTTTGCCCACTATAAGCCCCAGGCCATAGTTGAGCAAAGTCAAAGCAAACGACCAGATTACGATCACGATCAGTTTCGCAGCGACAATCGTTTCCCTTGATGTCGGCAGAGCAAGCAAATCCTTGGCAGTGCGGTCTGAGAATTCGCGACCGAAAACCCATGCAGCAATGATGGCAAACCCGATCGCCCCACCGATCGCAGTTGCCTGTGAGAGCAGATTAAACATAGTAGACCACTCCGCCACACCTACGGTGAGCTGGGCCTTCGTTCCAATCAACCCTATTTCCCGCGCTGCTTCGGGATCTTTCAAGATAATCATAAACAATCCGCCGACGAGGGGAGCCAGAGAAAACCCAATGGCAGTTAGCAAGGGCACACGCGAGCGACGGGCTTTAAGTGCTTCTGCCCATAAAGCAGAAAGGAAAGTATTCATTGCATTGCTCCTGTTAACTGCATGAAATGTTCTTCGAGATTTTGATGCTCAACAGCCAGTCTTGTAGGAGGGGTATCCTGGCTAACCAGTAAAGTTGCGATCTCTTCAGGCCTTTCGATGGCGCCTGGTTCAGATAGGATAATGGTCGCCTGTTGCTCATTCAGGGTGACTGTATAACCCGCCTCGGTCAGGACTGCGCGGGCTCTGTCAAGATCGCGTGCCTTAACTTCTAGACGCCGTCCTCGGAAGTGGTCGAGCCTTTCCTTATCCAGGTCTTCAATAAGATGGCCCTGATGGATGATACCGATATGTGTGGCGAGGCGATCTACCTCGGTCAGAATGTGGCTGGACATGAAGACAGTCACATCTTGCTTATGTGCCAGATCTGCAAGCAATTCGCGGATTTCTACCACACCGGCAGGATCAAGCCCCTTGGCAGGTTCATCAAGGATCAGCAAATCCGGTTTGTGGAACATGGCGCGTGCCAATGCGAGGCGCTGGAGATTGCCGCTGGAGAGCGTGCCCGCTTTGCGGTCAGCGTAAGGACCGATAGCGAGTCTTTCCATGGCTACATCTGTCACCCGGCGATCCTTGATCCCATGCAAGCGTCGGGCGATATCAAGATTTTCGCTAACAGTTAGATCAGGGTACGCCGTGGCATCCTCGACCAGATAACCGACACGATCCCAGGGACTACGACCATGAGGTCCTACCGCCTGCCCCAGGATTTTGACCTCCCCCGCGCTCGGGCGAACCATCCCTAGCAACGCGCGAATAGTGGTCGTCTTCCCCGCCCCATTAAGGCCAAGAAAACCGTAGATTTCACCCCGTTTCACACGCAAGCTGACATCGTTTACGGCCTGAACGTCACCGAAGGATTTCGAAAGATGATTTGTTTCAATTGCGTAATCCATCGTATTCTCCAGCCACATACCCAGCGACAAGATCGATCAACACATCCATTAGCTCTTCGTAAGCGTGCTCGCCAAAATCATCGCGACGCAATCCCACAAAGAACAGGCTCTTAATGAGGTTGCCAATGCCCCTCGGTGAAGTCGTAACAGTTATTCCTTCACGTTCGATCTTCTGAATAAATTGCACCGTGAAATCCTCATCCTTGTTGGCGTGTTGCTGAACGCGCTCGGGGGGAATCTTGCGCACGAGATAGTCAAAATCGGATTTGCCGAATCTTTTCAACAGAGGAAATGCATCCCTTGTAAGAAAAAAAACTTTGAGCATATCCCTCACACTTTCATGCGCGTCGGCTTGAGGGTGAATGGTGAACTCAAGGATGCTGGTTTGGACCTCTGTCTCGATCTGCTCCAGGATCTCAAGATACAATTCTTCTTTTGATTCAAAGAATAGATAGAACGCGCCTTTAGATATCCCCGCAGCCCTAGCCAGCTCATCCACGGTGGTTTTTCTCAGCCCTTGCTTTTCAAAGAGCTTCTCGCCCTTCGCACGCAATTGCGAGCGAATAACATCTTTTTCGTGATCCAAAAATGCCTTGGGCATGTTTGTTTCCTTATGACCGTAATAGTCGTAATAGTCACTGCCATTTTACACAATGCTCTGACCGTGTCAAGCGAAATTATGCAGTTTATAGACCCTGGTTTGGTAAACTCCCCAGATTTTCACAGGAATCAGATGGCTGAGAAAATCACCCAACACCACCATCAGTTGGAAACGGTTAAACAAAAAAGCGGCAAAGCCGCTTTTTTTAGTAGCGGGGCCAGGACTCGAACCTGGGACCTTCGGGTTATGAGCCCGACGAGCTGCCACTGCTCCACCCCGCGTCGATTGCCCAAGTGGGCGGATGGGCATTATAGCATGCCGATCAGGCAGCGTCAAGGAGTGGAGCCCGAAAGCCACTGCAGCCACACCTCCCAATTGCTCAAAGGCTGTGGCGTGGGCGTCGTGGCCATTACAGGCTCGGGCGTGACCCCCTCCGGGGCGATGGGGATGATCGGATAGTCGCCTTGCCGCACCCAACGGGCCTCTTCGCGTGCCCAGGCTTCCACCGCCGCGTCGGAAGTGGCGTAGACGATCTGGGTATCCAAATAGACCTGGGTCTCAACCAAGCCGGTAAGCTGTAAGCCCATGCGCTCGCGCTGGGAAGTGAGGCGCGAAAGCTCGGCCATGCGACTGTTGAAATCCATGACCAGCAGCACCAGCAAGACCAGGCCAACGACGACGAAAACGCGCTTGGCGATCAAGATCATCCGATCCATGGCATCATCTTACACCAGCCCCGCGAGAGGCGCAAGCGAAGCAAAACCCAGGCATCCATCAAGGGTGCAACCTGCCCGCCTC
>Ga0068714_10006240_pt1 | contig 12230 bp, 7 predicted proteins | sample MTBNYHSulfiMetaG_FD_62988 | JGI IMG/M metagenome (GOLD analysis project Ga0068714, IMG submission 62988) | Enrichment culture microbial communities from rom New York Harbor, USA that are MTBE-degrading - MTBE-NYH (New York Harbor Sulfidogenic)... | ecosystem: Environmental > Aquatic > Marine >... | reverse complement strand
CCGGCATAACCGCGCGTGAAATTCAGGCAATTTCCGCCGCAGCCAATGGGGATAATATGCTGGATCGGATTGAAGCTGAGGCCTATGCGGAAATGTTTGCCGAAAATAGAGAACAGCCTTTTATTACTTCCTTAAAAGGCGCTTTGGGCGAAAGTTTCTCCGGCGGCGGCCTGAGAGCCTGCGCGCTCGCCTTATCCCTGGCAGAAGGAGCTTTGCCGCCTGTCTGCGGACTGCAAAAGCCTATCATGCCGCTTTCCTTTGTACAGGGGCAGAAAAAAGAGGTTGCGATTAAGCATGCGCTGTTGGCCGGGATATCTTTCGGCGGAACTTATGCTTATCTGATTTTCAGTAATTACAGCAGCGGAGAGGATGAACAAAAGTGAATATTGGTGAATGGATCAGCAAAAGGGCTTTAATCGAGCCGGAAAAGCCGTTTTTGGCAGAAAAGGAAGCGGGTTTTTGACAATTAATTTCGCAAAAGCCGGAGCAGAGAAAAATGAAATTTAAACTGATCTATCCGAAATGGGAAAAACTCGAAAGGCAAACGGCATTTCAGCTGCCGCCGCATGGGCCGGTCGTCTTTGCCGCCGCCATCCCCTCGGATGTGGAAATTGTCTTCGTCGATGAAAATGTGCAGCCGCTGCATATTGAGCAGGACGCCGATTTGGTCGGAATTTCCGCCATGTTGACCGCCCAGATCAAGCGCGGCTGGGAGATTGCCGATGCCTACCGGAAACTGGGGATCAAGGTGATCTTCGGCGGGATCGCCACTATGCTGCATGCCGAAGAAACTGCGCTGCATGCCGATGCCGTATTTATCGGAGAAGTGGAAGGGCGCATGGAGCAGGTGTTTGCCGACTTTAAAAAAGGCCGGCTTAGGAAGATTTACAATTATTATCAGGATTTTCCGCCCATCGATGCGGTCGGCACGGCCCGGCGCAGCATCCTGCAGCGGGACCTGTACAGTTACCGTGGCGTGCAGATGGTGGACTTGGTTCATGCTTCGCGCGGCTGCCGTTTTAATTGCTATCCCTGCTGTGTCAGTTTTTTGGGTGGACGCCAGTTTCGACCCCGCCCCTACGATAAAGTGATTGAAGAAATGATGAGCATTGACAACAACAGGCTTTTTATAGTCGATAACTCTCTGGCTCAGGACAGGGAATGGGAGATCGGATTGTTTAAAGAAATGATTCCCCTGAAAAAGAAATGGTGCTGCCATCCCATTGAAAACGACGATCAGGTGCTTGATCTGGCGGCGCAGGCCGGCGCCTGGTTTGTCTATCAGGCAATTTTTGACACTTCGGATTTCATTCGCGACCGCATCAAGCGTTATCATGACTTCGGCATCGCGGTGGAAGGCAGCATTCTTTTGGGCCTCGATTATCATACGGAAGATTACATCAAGAAGCTGATTGATTTTCTTTTGGCGCTTGATCTTGATATGGCGGAATTTACGGTGCTTACTCCTTTTCCGCATACAAGGACTTTTGATGACATGCAAAAGGAAAACAGAATTTTGACCTATGATTGGAACAACTATACCAGCAGCAAGGTTGTTTTTCAGCCGAAGCTCCTGACGCCGGAGAAATTGCAGAAACTCTATTATTATGCCTGGGATACATTTTACGCCGATGAACCGCAAAGTTATAAAATGTTCAAGCTTTTGAAAAAAGTAGTGGAAAAAGAACAAGCGGATAATTCCTATAAACCAAGGCGGCGCGATTTTAAAACCTTAAACACGGAGAGAGAGTTTTTGCAGCATGAAAAAAAGAGATAAAAGTTCCCTTATTGTAATTGACGGCGGTCATATCAGTTTAGAGCAGATTGTGGCAGTGGCCCGCGACGGCATGCCGGTGGCCATCAGCAACAGTCGGCTCTTTGTGCAGCGGATGAACAAGACACAAAAAATGCTGCTGGCGTCCGTCCGCAAAAGTATTCCGGTCTATGGTGTGAATACCGGATACGGAAAATCTTGCAGCAAGCGCATATCGGAGGAAGTTGCACGGAAAAATACGGCCAATATTTTTCGCTTTCACGGCTGTGGTACCGGTGAAGCAATCGGCATTGAGGAGACGCGGGCGGCAATGCTCTGCCGGATAATATGTCTGGCACGCGGCTATTCCGGCGTATCTCTAGCCTTGTTGGAACAGCTGGCCGCCTTTCTGAATAAAGGGATAACCCCGGTTGTGCCCTGTGAGGGCTCTGTGGGTGCTTCCGGCGATTTGACGCCGATGTCATATGTTGGAGTATGCCTGGCCGGAGATGGGGAAGTATTTTATCAGGGGAAAAAAATGCCGGCGGCAAAGGCACTGAAAAAAGCGGGCCTTAAATCCTATCGCTATCTGCTCAAGGAACCGCTTTCGATGATTAACGGCACGTCGACCATGACGGGCATCGCCGTGATAGCGGTGGAAAGGGCCAAACGAATTCTGAATGCCGCCGTTTGGGGGGCGGCGCTTTGTGTGCATGCCCTCAAAGGTAATGTTCATCACTATCATCCTCTGCTGTCCGAGGTAAAACCATTTCCCGGCCAGTTTTTTGTCGCGGGGAAAATGACGCAGCTGCTGGAATCGGAAGTATCGCCCAAACTTCTGGAAAGCGATACGCTGGAGACCCTCCAGGATCCTTATTCACTGCGTTGTGCTCCCCAAATAGCAGGTGTTTTGTACGATGCTTTAGACTGGATCAAACAATGGGTAGAAATCGAAGCAAACAGTTCGAATGACAATCCTATTTTTAATCCGGCTACCGCTGAAGTGCTTATGGGCGGCAATTTTTATGGCGGTCATCTCGGCTTGGCGATGGATGCACTCAAAACCGCCCTGGCGTCCGTCGCCGACATGTGCGACCGCCAGACCATGCTTCTGGTTACGCCGGGTTTGAATCGGGGGTTGCCGGCGGATTTGGTCATGCCGGACAGAGAAGGAACAAGTCCCTATCACGGGTTTAAGGCAATGTCGATAAGTTCTTCGGCCCTGACTGCGGAAGCACTCAAAGCAACGATGCCGGCAAGCTCTTTTTCCCGCTCTACGGAATCTCACAATCAGGATAAGGTCAGTATGGGAACGATTGCCGCCAGGGATGCAGAAAGAATCTGCACGTTGGTAGAACGGGTTGTATCGATTAATCTTCTGGCAGCGGCGCAGGCCTGCGACATCAGGGGCAATGTCGAAGTAAGGCCCCGGCTGGCCGGCGTCACGGCCAAAATCAGGTCGATCAGTTCCACTTTACGGGTGGACAGACCGCTGGATAAAGACATTGCTTCTCTGGCGGCGGCGATCAGATATTCAGATTTTTTTGTGGTGCCGAAATGAGCAATGAACCGATTAGCTACGAAGTAAAAATGGTTGTGCCGTTTTTTGATCTTGATCCCATGCAAATTGTCTGGCACGGCAATTACCTGAATTATTTTGAGGTGGCGCGCGCCGGGCTGCTGGAGCATTACGGAATTAATCTCTATGGTTTTTATGAAAACACGAAATTGATTTTCCCCATCATTCGGACTTCGACAAAGCATATCCTGCCCCTGCGCTACGGTGATGAATTTCTTTGCCGGGCGAAGCTTCTGGATGCCAGAGTGAAGCTGGTTTTTGATTTTGAAATCAGGAAAACAGTTGATGGAACAATATGCGTGCGCGGCCGCACCGAGCAGGTGGCCGTCAAAGTTCCCGAGATGGAGACGATTTTTAGAATACCGGAAGAAATCCGCCGGCCCTTGGGTTTTTAAATGAAGACAAATCTGCAGCAATCTTTTATCACCGGCATTGAGCGCGTTTGCGCCTGGGCTGAGTTGCTCGACAGAATCAACGTCTATCCGATTGCCGATGGTGATACGGGCAGAAATCTGGCCATCAGCCTCTCTCCCTTAAGAACAGGAGACCAGGATAGAGAAAAGGTCATCCGCCAGCTTCTCCTTGCCGCGCGCGGCAATTCCGGAAATATTGCGGCGCAATTTTTTTCCGCCTTCTATCAAACGGATTCCCTGCAGAACATGCGCGCCCATGCCCGTGAGGGGCGGGAACGCGCCTGGAAAGCGGTGAGCGATCCGCGCCCCGGCACAATGCTTACCCTGTTTGATGCTTTGGCAGAGGCACTGCCTGATGACGGTGTCGGTCCTGTCATAGAAAATGTCGAGCAAATAGTGGGTTGCTTGGAAAAGGCGGTGCAGGAAACAACTGAATTGCTGCCCAAGCTCAAACTGGCCGGTGTTGTTGACGCGGGCGCTTTGGGGATGTATATTTTTTTCGAAGGGTTTTTCTATGCTCTGGCCGGTGTTGTTGACGCATATCGGCCTCTTGCTGATGTCTTCCGGAACCGGTTGCAGATCGCATCATCTTTTCGGGAAGGCCCGGAAACCGGTTACTGTGTTGATTTTGTCGTAGAGGGGAATAATATTTCCCGCAGTGCGCTGACCGAGATTACACGGGATCAGAGCAGTGTGGTCGTTATACCGGATGGCAATCTGTATAAAGTCCACTTTCACACACAAAACAGGGAAAAAGCTAAGACCGATATTTCCAGGCTGGGCGGCATGGTGAATTGGGAAGACGACGATCTGCAGGAACAGGTTGCCGAATTCATGAGCGTCAGGTCTCGGCTTAAATTGCATATCATGACGGATGCCGCCGGTTCGGTCACGCTCCATGATGCCAGAAAACTCGGTATTACTCTTTTAAACAGTTATATTAATTTGGGAGAGCGTTGCCTGCCGGAAACACATCTGCAGCCCGCAGCGCTGTACCGCGCGATGAGACAGGGAATAAAAGCTTCCACTTCCCAGGCTTCGGTGTTTGAACGCCATCAATGCTATGAAAGTGTTTTGTGCAGATTCGAAAAGGTTTTGTATTTGTGCGTCGGTTCGGTCTTTACGGGGAATTATCATGTCGCTCTGGAATGGAAAAAGCGGCATGATCCGCAAAACAGAATGGTTGTTGTTGATACCGGAGCCGCGTCGGGCCGGCTGGCCGCAATTGTATTCGGGACGGTGCGTTTTCTGGCCTCCTGCGACGATGGAGAAAGAACGATCAATTTTGCCCGTCAGGCGGTGCAGCAATGCGAAGAATATGTGTTTCTGGATAAGCTTCAATATCTGGCGGCCGGCGGCCGGCTGTCCAAAACAAGCGCCTTCTTCGGCGATATGCTGAAAATGAAGCCGGTTGTGTCTCCCCAGCCGGAAGGCGCGAAGAAGATCGGCGTGGTGCGCAACCGGGAAGAGCAGGTTAAAATGGCCTGTGAAAAATTGGCGGCGACTTTGCAGAAAAATTCCCGGGCCCTGATTCTGCTGGAGTATTCGGATAACTATGATTGGCTGAACGATCAGGTAAGAGGAATCATTGCCGGGAATTATTCTCAAGCAGAAATAATTCTGCAGCCGCTGTCGTTGACTTCCGGTGTGCACATGGGGCCGGGAACCTGGGCGCTTGCTTTCCTGCCGGAAATTCAGAATCCGTAGCCGTTGATCATTTAGTTTTCATTTTATCCTGGCGATTTGAAGGCGGAGCAGACTGCCGGAAGATCTGTGGATTGCGGCCGGAATCATCGGCCGGATTTAAATCGCTGTCGGTCGCCGTATTTTGTAAAATATCTGTCGGATTGATAAGGGTGGTATCACTGTGCAGAATGCAGAAAAAAATAAATCCGTGTCGGAGATAAATTCAAGAGGCCGTTTTGCCTTTGTTATTCCGGTATATAACCATGCCGGTACCGTGGCTTCGGTTGTAAGGCAGACGCAGAAATTCGGTTTACCGGTGTTCGTCGTTGATGACGGTTCTACGGATAATACGCGTAAGGAAATTGAAAATATTCAGGGAGTTAATATTATCAGCCATCAGGAAAATATGGGCAAAGGAGCGGCCATTATGAGCGGTTTTGCTGCCGCGGCGGTCGCTTCCGATTGGGCGATCACCGTGGATGCCGACGGCCAGCACTATCCGGAAGATGCATTAAAGCTGATCAGGGCAATTCCGCAAGACGCGCGGGTGGTTGCCGTGGGGGCCAGGGAAGGTATGGCCGGAGCACGTGTGCCGTGGACAAGCCGCTTTGGCCGGAAATTCTCCAATTTCTGGGTCTGGATGGCCGGCGGTCCTGCTCTTTCCGATTCTCAGAGCGGCATGCGCATTTACCCGTTGCCGGAGGTCATGATGCTGCCGGTCAGGTCGAGGCGCTTTCAGTTTGAAGTCGAGATACTGGTGCACGCCAAGAGAAAAGGATTGCCGGTAATCGAAGCTCCGGTGCGGGTTAACTATAGTCCGACCGGATACCGCATTTCCCACTTCCGTCCTTTTGTCGATTTTGTCCGCAATTCTTTAACTTTCACCCGCCTCATTTTTACGCGGATATTTTCCTGGCGTTAAGTTTATCGTTATTTATCTGACGGACAGCCTGACAATAAAAACATTTTTCACGGCCCACCGTTGAAATTTTTGCAGCTTGTATTACGTTGATTAAAGTCGTAATGTAAACCAAATATTTTCTATTATAATTTAAATATTCAAAATATAATTCATTGAATTAAATGAAAAATCATTTAATTGAAGAATCGATTCTCTTTATCAGTATTCTCAAATGGGTGGTGATTGCCACGGGTGTTGGGGTCATCGTTGGGTTATCGACCACTCTGTTTCTGAAATTGCTTGATTGGACTCTGAACTATAGCACCGGCTATTCTTATTATTTCCTGTTGCTGCCCGTGGGACTGCTGGGAAGTGCGCTGATCATTAAATATTTTGAGCCTGAGGCCAAGGGATATGGCATCGAAAAGGTCATTGAGGCCGTGCACAAGCGCGACGGTAAAGTATTTGCGGCTATTGTTCCGGTGAAACTGGCGGCAACAATCATGACCATCGCCCTGGGAGGCTCGGCGGGACAGGTCGGCCCCTGCGGGCAAATTGGAGCTTCGCTTTCCTCAGCGCTGGCCGATTTATTCAAGCTCAATGCCAATGACCGGAAAAAACTGGTTGTCTGTGGACTAAGCGCCGGTTTTGCATCGGTTCTCGGTGCTCCATTCGCGGGGGCTATTTTCGGCGTGGAGGTGCTTTATGTCGGAAGCATCTTATACGAAGTTCTTCTCCCCTCTATCATTGCCGGGATAACCGGTTTTTATATTTCGACTCTCTTCGGTATTCATTATCAGTATTATCCGGTCAATTTTGTGCCGGCAATTACGGAAGCTTTTATTTTCAAGGTTGTTCTCGCTGGAATATTCTTCGGTATTTGTTCCATTATTCTCATTGCGCTGCTTAAGTACGGCCGGGCGGCGGCAGAAAAATTGACGGCATCATTGCCTTTGAGGGCCCTTGCCGGTGGTGCTCTGCTCATTGCCATGACTTTGCTGTTTTCGAAGCAATTTCTCGGTACCGGCCTCGAATCTGTTCGCTCTGCCCTGAAAGGAGAAGAAATTATCTTCTATGCCTTCTTCTTGAAAGCAGTTTTTACCAGCATTACCCTAAATTTCGGCGGCAGTGGCGGTCTGGTTATGCCCATTTTGTGTATTGGCGCGACAGCGGGAAGCCTTTTCGGGGAAATATTGGGACTGGACAGGGCGACATTTGCGGCTGTTGGTCTCGTAAGCCTGCTGGCGGGGGCGGCCAATACGCCGATCGCCGCCAGCATTCTGGCCATAGAGTTTTTCGGCAGCGCTATCGCTCCCTATGCCGCCATATCGTGTGTGGTAAGTTTTCTCATGACCGGCCATCGGAGCGTTTTTCCTACTCAGATATTGACGTTAAAAAAGTCGGCTTCCTTTGAGGTGGAGATCGGCAAAGAATTGGTTGACGTGAAAACTGTATTCAAACGGCGGGATAAAAGTTTAATCGGATGGGTTTTGATTGTAACAACCAAGATAAAAGAGTTTATAAGAAATCTGATCAGTAAATTTTAAATGATGTTTCTGTAAATTAGCCTGTTCAAAAAAATTCTTTTTTCCATTTAATGATGCTGAATATATGAAACGGATGATTGTGCGCTGTGAAAATTTTCGCCGCAGAATATTTGACCTGCAATAAATTGCAGGCTCCGGGGATGTAATGGCTTGGCCCCATATATATTTTGCATCAACCTTGCCCCGTTTTACCTGATGGTTTTATCTTTCCATACATGGTGACGGCTTGGCGACAAAAGAATTTAGCGACAGCGATGGAGCTTTTTTTATGATAGGCGCTGCATCATCTTCAATGAAGAGCTACCGAATGATTTTAAGATCACTCCTTTTGCCGCAGCCGGATAGCCCCTCGCCGTCGTTTCAAGTCTGGCCGCAAGCCGCACATAGACGTCCTGGATGGAGTTCAAAACCTCATTGCTGTGATTTCTTAAATAGTCCGCTCGGAATCAGTTTCGATTAATCCTCTCTTTTTCTTCCCCGGTAGTGGGCGACGTGACAAAGGGATCGCCTATTTCTCCCGTGCTGCAATGGGAAAATCCTGCCCTTGCAGGTTCATCTGGGGCACCTGCTCATAGCCGAACTTCTGATATGTAATCCGGGGGACGTGTTCGCCGATATAGGCGGCCATCTCGAACACGCTCACCTGGCCGTCGCCGTTGCCGAAGAGCCGGTCCGCCTCTTTAAAAGCCTTCAGGAACACATGAGTGAAGATCCCATGCCCCTCGTATCCCTCCATGGCGGGCTGGTTATCCTTGGCCGCCACAATGACAGCGCGGCCCGTGGCGCGTGTCAGGCGGTCCACTGCCGTCTTCTCCCCAATGCCCCGCTGCTGGGCCTGGACATTGGTGAAGGCACCGCTGTTGCAGGTATCGAGCAGCACGAGGCTTTTTCTCGCCTGCACGCCGGCAAGCCATTTTTGGAGGTGTTCCTGGGTGATCCCGTCCCTGGTGATCGACTCATCGCTGCGATACCGGAAGTCATACGGCAGCAGATGGTAGCGGCCGTCTCTGGCCACCCCGTGGCCGGCGATGTAAAGCACGAACACATCATGGGTTTGTACCCGGGTCTGAAGCCTGGCAAAAGCGGCATCAATCCCGGTCAGGGTTACCTCTTCATCAAATATCTGTTCAATGACGATCCTTTCGAAGACAGAGGCAGAACTCGTGCGAAAAGCCTCGGCTACGGACTTGGCGTCCGGCACGGAATATTTGAGCCTCAGGGCGCCGTCCCGGTATCGGTCGATGCCCACGGTCAGGAGATACAGTGATGGCCGCTCCGATATCTCGTCCCGACAACGGAGCCTGATCTCGGCCGGGAGGGAGGAAACCTCATTGGTCCGGCTGTAGGCCGTCACCTGGATCAGGTTCTCTCCCGGCGACAGGGTGAGCAACTGACGGAAGCGAAGGCTGAGGCCTCCGGCATCCTTGCCCACGAGGGCAACGCCGCGAGCTTTTTCGTCCGTGATTCCCACGGTGACGCCGTTGATCTTCCATTCGATCCTGCCGACGCCTCCGCCCCTGTCCGTGACCTCGACGACGACATCGGTATCCCGCTTCGCCAGGGTCACACCGTCCCGGGGCGAGACCACCGTCATACCGGGAGGACCGCCGCGGGCTGCTACCTCGGCTATCGTCTTGACGGCAGCCGGCGGCAAATCGCCGCCCCGATCCTCCTGCAACTTGGCCAAGACGAGATCAGGGCGGTAAAAGGTATTGTAGTATTGTCCGATTCCCTGTACCTGGAGCCCCACCCGCACATTCAGATAGCGGTCCCCCTTTTCCGAGGAGGCATAGTAGCCTTCCGGCGTTATGCTCAACCACTCGCCGCCCTTGAATTCCATGATCCGGGCGAGTTCCTTACCCGTATCACAGTCCCAGATCCATAGAACCCCGTCCGCGGATGCAGCATAGACCCGCGTCTTGTCCAGGCTGAAGGCCATATAATGCGGCATCCAGGAGGGGCCGCCTTCCATTTCCCGCAGGACCTCGCCTTTGGCCATTTCCAACAGGGCCACCCGGCCGCTGAAGCCCGAGGCCAAGGCATGCTTCCCATCAGGACTGATAACCATATGACGGATGATGTCGCTGTATTGCGAGGGGGCCAGCGGCTTTTCTTTCTTCCAGAGTACTGTCCTTGCTGCGGCATCGAGCAGGAGGAGTGTCTGCCTCCACAGTTCTCCATCCTTGACCGGTGGAGACCATGTCGAGATCAGTACCTTTCCGTCGGCGCCCACAGCTGCGCCGTGTACAGAGGAGACGGACTTTAGCCGGACCCCGGCCTTTTTCCGCCACGTGGCCGTCTCCCAGACCTCGATTGGGTGGACCTGATTTCTCGCCCCGGCGGACCCGTCTTCGTAATGATATCGAGTCTGAACGAGGAGGCGGCCGTCGTTCGAAAAGGAAAAATGGGTCAGTTGACCGTCCTTGCCGGCGGCAAAGGTCTGGAGGACTTTTCCCGTTGCCGCATCGACGGCTCTGGCGATCTTCAGATCCTCATTCAGGATCAGGCAGCGGCCGTCGGGGCTGAGCGTGGGCGAAAAGAGAAATTTCACCGGCGCCGAGGGCGTCAGCCGCGTTTCCCCCAGCTTCCGCCCGGTTGGCAGGTCCCAGCGGGTGACGAGGAGGGACCTATCTGATCCGTCTTGGCTGGCGGTCAACATTTCCTTCCCTTCCGGCCCGAGGGCCATGTACCCATACATCGCCTCAGGCGCCGGGATCAGCGACCGGACGGGCACGCCGGTCTTGGGGTCCCAAACGCGATGCGGAGTGAAGAGCCGACCCTCCGGACCGACGACGGCGGGGAAATGCCGGCCATATCCGGACAGCGTCCTGCCGGTCTCCAGGGTGCGGTTGTCGATGAAAGCGATCCGGTGGTCCATGCCGACCACGGTGGAAAGACCGTCGGGGGTCTGAGCAAAAGCCCCGGAGCCCGCCTGCTCGAACTTCCGGGCGATCTTGCCGCTTTCGGCATCGAAGACCAGCACGGCCGATCTTTGTCTGTCCTCGGTCATCTCGGATGGGTATCCCCCCTGAAAAAACAGCCGGCCGTTCCCGTTGAAGTCCATGCGCAGGCAGTAACCGCCTTGCTGTCTGGCACCCCGCCACAGTTCCCGGCCCGAGGGCAGCTCCAACATGGCGAGATAATTCATCAACGACCCGACATCTTCTTTTCGCTCGACATACACCCAAATCGCCAGGCGGCTGCCGTCGGGGCTGATGGCCGCGCTCGATACCCTCTCTTTTTCTTCCGGTTCATGGGTAAAGATTATCCGCCGGCTGCAGACGTCCCAGACGTTAAATACGGGATAGTTTTCCATGCCCGCGAAACGTCCGTTGGGAGACACGGCGTCGAGGCCTCCTCCCTCCATTTCATGAACAAGCCGGCCCGAAGGAAGGGCAAATATACCGGTGAACCACTTTTTCCGGGTCTTGTCCCAGTAGGACAGAAAGGTGTGGGTTCCCTGGGCGGTGAAGCGCCCCCGCCACTGCCCCATATCTTGAGTCTTCACCGGAACCCGGCCGACCTTGTCGCCGTTGGCCGTATTCCAGATGAGGATTTCTTGACTGTGGCCAATGGAATAAATCCGGCTGCCGCCGGGATCGAAGGCAAGATCAGCGACGCCGTTGCTGTAAGCCCGGACGGTCCACAGCTCCCGTTCCGAGGCCACATCCCAGAGTTTGATCTCGCCGCCCATGGATCCGGAGGCGACGTATTTCCCGTCCGGTCCCACGCGGAGGGCACGGGCATAATGACCCAACTGCGGATAAATCACCGGCTTTCGCCGGTCCTCCGGGACAGAGAGGTCGGCCGGAACGACGCCGGGCCGCGGGGCCAGGCAAGAGTCGGCCAGGTTCTCCCGCCAGCCTATGGCCCTGGAAGTTGTCTCCGGTCCGGCGATATCCTGAGACAGGAAAGGAGCGGCCCCCGTCCTTTTTTCCGGGCCGCAGCCGCCCGCAGCTAGAAACAAGAGGACAAGGCAAAATAATAAGGGTCGCTTACTTTTCATCAGAGACCACCCTGATCTGAATACGCTCCCTGAAGGCTTCCAGTGCCCCTTCTTTAGAAACTTAGAGAAGGAATTTTGCGTTACATCCCGTCATGAATGCCAGAAGAACAATAAGAATTGCTGAATATCTCATCACGATAAGTCATAGATAATTGATAATAACTTTCTTTTTATAGTTTTAATATTATGAAACGGATATCTGTGTGTCAAGAAGATTTTGGTCACATGTAAGAAGCAAATAATTTGTCCGGTTCTGTAGCACATAAACTGTCCGGTTGTTAAGTTGCCTCAATGGAGGTGACGGATGAGACGGACAGAGATACTACAGGAGATCCGGAAGATGCG
>Ga0068714_10006238_pt1 | contig 12233 bp, 7 predicted proteins | sample MTBNYHSulfiMetaG_FD_62988 | JGI IMG/M metagenome (GOLD analysis project Ga0068714, IMG submission 62988) | Enrichment culture microbial communities from rom New York Harbor, USA that are MTBE-degrading - MTBE-NYH (New York Harbor Sulfidogenic)... | ecosystem: Environmental > Aquatic > Marine >... | reverse complement strand
TGTCTATACTTCTGTGGCAGCGCGTCAAACCCTTCTCAAGGCCGGACTTCCACCCGAGACTCCTTCGGTTTCTTTGGACAAGGCTTGCGTGTCAGCTATGTCAGCGGTTCATTACGGATGTCGCGCTATGGTCGCCGGGGAAATCGCGTGTGCGATCGGAGGCGGTGCCACATCTTTTAGCCAGGAACCGCTCGTAGTAAGGGGGCTTCGGTGGAAAGGATTTCGCTTGGGGGACGTGAAGATGGAAGATCCCCTGTTTGCTTTGGGATACAAGGATTTCAATCCTGTTTCGGTAGATACAGACAACGTAGCCATAGAGTATGGGATTTCCCGCGAAGAACAGGACGAATGGGCACTGAGAAGCCATTATGACTATGGACAGGCATGGGAAGCTGGCAAATTTAAAGATGAGATGATGACCCTGGAAATCCCCCAAAAAAGGGGGGACCCTGTTGTTCTCGATATCGACGAACAGTATCGGAAAGATGCGACCATGGAAAAGCTTTCCAGGCTTCCGGGCATCTATGGATGCAAAGGGGTGACTGCGGGGAATGCGCCTGGGCTGAATGATGGTGCCACGGCGATCTTGTTCATGAAAAGAGCCAAGGCCGATGAATTGGGTCTGCGGCCTTTAGCCGAAATCATTTCCATGTCCTCCATCGCCATCAATCCGAACCGCATGCCAGAAGGGCCCGCCTATGCAGCCATGAAAGCCCTTGACGGAGCGGCCCAGAGTCTCGATGACATCCATTTTGTTGAGATAAACGAGGCCTTTGCTGCAGTGCCTCTGGTAAGTACGCTTCTAATGACCGATAAGGACAAGAGAAAGGCACAAGCGTTGCGTGAAAAAACCAACATTAATGGCAGCGCCATTGCCATCGGCCACCCAAATACGGCCAGCGGGGCCCGCCTGATAATGAACCTGATGTACGAACTGCATCGAAAGGGAGGCGGATACGCACTGGGCGCGATTTGTGGTGGCTTAGCCCAGGCAGATGCGTGCGTGATCAAAGTGTAGGGGTATAAGGGCCTGACCGCATAGAGACAGCGCGCTTACAGGGCTAACCGGATGAGAGAACCGCTGGATCTCTTGGGCGCGAGGAGGGATAGAGATTATGGATGGAATAAATACGGTGGGTGTGATAGGCGCGGGAATGATGGGAGCAGAGATTGCCCTCTGCTTCGCTATGTCGGGTTACGGCGTGCGTATGAAAGAGACTTCCCTTGATCTGGCTCAAAAAGGAAAAGAGCGACTGGGAGGGGTCTTGGACAAGGCGATAAAGAAAGGGACCTTTAAAGCAGAGGACAAGGCCGCTACCCTTTCTCGTATCGCTCCTGCGGACCAATATGAAGGCTTAAATGGTGTTGACCTTGCGGTGGAGGCGGTTTTCGAGGATCTGGAAACCAAGAGGGAGATTTTTTCACAACTGGACCGCGTGTGCCAATCAGGGTGTATCTTCGCAACGAATACCTCCAGTATCCCCATTACGCTGCTGGCAACCTCTGTCAGCAGGGAACGGATCGGCCGGTTTTTGGGGACGCATTTTTTTTCGCCAGCGTCTGTAATGAAACTGGTAGAGGTGATACCCGGCTTAGAGACTGATAATGAGACGATAACGGTCATGATGGATTGCTGCCGCAGCATTGGTAAGACCCCCATCAAGGTAAAAGATGTGACAGGGTTTGCTGTCAACAGGATACTTCATGCCATGTGGATCGAGGCCAACCGATTGCTGGAGGAGGGCGTTGCGTCACCTGAAGATATCGACACCGCCTGCAAACTGGGTTTAGGGCATCCGATTGGACCATATGCGCTTATGGATGTGACCAGCAATGACCTGAACCTTAAAGTGCAGCAGATCTTGTACGAGTCGTATGGTGAACGGTTCAGACCGAGGCCGATTTTGAAACAAAAAGTCAATGCCCATCATTTGGGACGAAAAACAGGACGGGGATGGTACCCATACGGAAACAAGTAGAATGTCTTGTTCTCAGTCTGATACGAAGCACGCAAAAGGGTGGAGAAATGAAATTATGAAGAAAATCGGCTAAGTGCTCAACAGTTAGAGACAGAATAGAGTGGAAAAAGGGAAGGAGAGATGGCTATCACGGGAATTTTCAGATACGCGGGGAGACGTCTTGCTGTCGATTTTAACAGCCGGATGTTTAGGAAAGAAAAGCACAGCGATGATAGGCTTTTTTGTTGGTGGATCCGATTTTCACGAATGCTATTTTACTAAATTGGACGGAGGAGAGAAATGAGCGTATTTGGCCTTTTTGATTTAAGTGGCAAGGTATCTATTGTTACAGGTGGCTGTCATGACCTCGGTAGAACAATTGCAACCGGTTTGGCTGAGGCGGGTTCTAATGTTGTTATTTGCTCAAGAAAAGTGGAGAAATGCGAGGAAACAGCAAACGACCTGGAGAAATTGGGAGTTAAGGCCTTAGGTATTAAGTGCGATATCACCGTTGCAGAAGATATCGATTCAGTAGTTAATGAAACGCTTAAGAAGTTTCAGAAGATAGATATCCTGGTTAACAATTCAGGAAGGACATGGGGCTCCCCTCCTGAAGATTTAAAGGTAGAAGACTGGAAGAAAGTTATTGATCTAAATATTACCGGAACTTTTGTATTTAGTCAAAGAGCGGGAAGGGAAATGATTAAACGAAAACAGGGGAAAATCATCAATATCTCATCGTACACAGGACTTAAAGGCGCTGACCCTGAGTATTTTGACGCAATTCCCTATAATACCTCAAAGGGTGCTGTAATTATTTTCACAAAGGATTTGGCTACTAAATGGGCAAAATACAATATTAATGTCAACTGTATTGCGCCTGGCTGGTTTCCCACAAAAATGACCAAGTGGATATTAGAACACTACGGTGAGAAAATATCTTCACGGCTGCTTATTAAACGATTTGGAAAGGAGGATGACATTAAAGGGGCCGTGATCTATCTCTCATCAAAAGCTTCAGATTATGTTACCGGCCATGTCTTGTCAGTAGATGGGGGCATAACCAATTGGGTTTAATCGGATGATAACAATGAAGCGAGGATCAGGTATGGAAAAAAAGGGAGTAGATGTCCAGGAAGTTTTTGGTGCGTGTCCCTTGTGCACGAATCATTGCAGTATCTACATGAATGTCGTGGGCAATACTGTCCCGGTTGCGGAAAGGGATGATATCACAGGCTTGCCGAGTGATATGTGTCCTATCAAGAAAGGAACGACCACAGTCATTGAAGTCCTCGCACACCCCGACAGGCTGAAGCACCCTCTGAAACGGGTCGGTGATCGGGGAGAAGGCAAATGGGAACGGATCAGCTGGGACGAGGCTCTGGATACGATTGCGGACAAACTAAAGGAATGTAAGGAACTGTATGGACCTGACAGCTTTGCCATGGTCTTAGGTGAACCCAAGGGCATGGAGTTCGCTTTCGGCCAGAGATTCGGCACAATATTCGGAACCTCCAATGTGTTTACGCCGGGTTGTTATTGCGGTGTTCAATGCGGCACCGCGAGCAGCTACACCTTTGGCTCCATGAATGTCAATGTGGACTGGGAGGGCGGGCCCAGGGCCATCGTGATTTGGGGGAATAACCCGCTCCATACGGGCGGCAGCTTCAAGGGTATGCGTGCCCAGAGATACTACAAGGCCCTGGAGAACGGCGCGAGGCTGGCTGTGGTGGATGTGCGAAGGATTGATTTGGTCGATCCGGACAGGACCGACTGGAACGAGGATGCGGAATTGTGGGTCAAACCGAGGCCGGGAAGCGACGGGGCCTTGGCGATGGGGGTAATAAAATATATTATCGAAAACGACCTCCACGACAAGGGATATATCGAGAAATATACGGTCGGGTTTGATTTGCTGGCAGAGGAGATCAAGGAATTCACATTTGATGACGTGGTCAGAGATACGTGGGTGCCCTTTGAGCAGATTGCGCATCTGGCCCGGTTGTATGCCGAAAATAGACCTGCTTGGCTCCTATGGGGCAATGCCCTGGAGCAGAGCGTTTGCGCCTTGCAGACTTGCCGGACCATTTCCATCCTCACGGCCATTACCGGGAATGTGGGCGTAAAAGGAGGGGAGGTGGTCGTCAATCCCGCTCCCATGACCCGGCCCGGAAGATTCTATCTGCCAAAGGAATATAAAGACCGCCGCGTCCCGGAAAACTCTGTGGGGCGGCAATTCAAGGTCGCGATGAAATCGGCCTATGTACCTACACAGTGTCTCATCGACTCCATCGTTGATGAAGAACCCTACCAAATCAAGGCCGCATGGGTCATCCTGAATAACCCGCTCATCACCTATCCTGAGGCGAAGAAGGTCTATGAGGCCTTAAAGAAGATCGATTTCTTGGTCGTGAATGAGATATTCATGACCCCAACAGCGGCCATGGCCGATATTGTGCTGCCTGCGGCCACCTTTTTTGAACACGAGGATATTGGATACTGGCCCGCCTGGTTCGGTATCTGTCGGACCTATCAGAAACTGGTGAATCCACCCGGAGAGGCCAAGCCGGACATTACCATTATGAATGAGGTTGCCAAACGGCTGGAACTGCCCGGGTTCTGGGAGGATGCACACGAGTCCCTGGACTACATGCTCGAACCCAGCGGCTCGACCTACAAGGAATTCAAGAATGCGCGGTACGCATGGCCTACAAAGGACTACATCACGGAGAAAAATGCCTCGGCCCCGTTCAAGACGCCATCTGGAAAGGTGGAAATCTATGCAGAGCCCCTGAAGCAGATAGACGCCAACCCGATACCCACCTACAAGGAACTGTCCCGGACCCGGTTCGAATCAGAGGACTTCAAGGACTACCCCCTCGTTCTGACCAACGCCAAAGAAGAGGCCTACATGCTGTCCATGCACCGAATGCTGAAAGGGCTCCGTAATATCACGGATCAGCCCTATGTCCGTCTGAATCCCAAAACGGCTAAAGAATATGTGGTGAAGGACGGCGAGCTGATCTGGATTGAAACGGCTAAAGGCCGGTGTCAGCAGAGGCTGATCGAGGATGATTTTGTGGATCCCAGGGTCGTGATCGCTGCATTTGGCTGGTGGTTGCCGGAGGAACCGGAGACGATGTTTGCCTGGGACCGGGTGAATCTCAATATGGTGACCGATAGTGGACCTCCCTACGATCCACTGTCAGGTTCCGTGCAGCTCAAAGGGATACCTTGTCGAGTCTACAAATAGGAAGAAATCGAGAGCACCGGGGGCGTGATTCTGGGGAGCCCCTGGTGCCTGAAGACCATTGGTTTTGTAAGCGTCGGGTTTTCACTTGTCATCTGTGTAACTACCATTCCAAATCTAACCGTTTTTTCGGCTGGACTGCAACGCCGTGCAAATTGCCAAATCCGCTCTTCACCAAAAATGGAGGAAAAATGGATCATAAGGCGCTGCACTCGACAAAGAGGGTCTAATTTCAAAAAGGAAGGGGGGTGAGAGCGCGAGAACAGATGGACTGGCTTGTAGGGTATTCTTCGAACCGAGGAGGCAACTCTAAACGCGCTCTAGAGGGTTAGAAGCGGAGAAAGGAGGTTACAAATGGCAGAGATATCTCAATCCACTTGCCAGATGTGTGGTACGGCCTATGCCGGATGCGGGATAGATGTGCATGTCGAGGGAGGCAAGGTTATTAAAATCGAAGGCATGAAAGGCCACCCTGTGAACAATGGGAAGCTGTGTCCCAAGGGCCTGGCCGGAGTTCAGATGGTTAACAACCCCGACCGGTTGCAGTACCCTATGAAACGGACGGGAAAAAAAGGCTCCGGCCAATTTGAGCGCATTTCGTGGGACGAGGCCATGGACATGCTCTCCGGTCAGCTCAAGGAGGCAATTGAAACAGACGGCCCTCAGAGCATCGCCTGGATCAAGGGACAGGGGCCGGGATGGCAGATGGCATGGGACTTTTGCCAGCGATTCATGAACGCTGTTGAAGCGCCCAACCTGGTTCAGCACGGTCATAACTGTCACTTCGGCCGGGGAGCGGGCCATGTGGCAACCTTCGGCTGGATGCCCGATCCTGATTACGAAGACGCCAAATTGATCATCCTTTGGGGATATAACCCGGTCAATACCGCCTTGACAAACCATGGTATCCGTATCATGAATGCCAAGAACCGTGGTGTACCCCTTATTGTGATTGATCCGAGGTTTTCCAAGACGGCTGCAAAAGCCGATATCTTTGTCCAAATCCGTCCCGGTAGCGACGGGGCGCTGGCTCTCGGGATGATGAACTACATCATCAAGGAAAACCTCCATGACAAGGCTTATATCGACAAGTGGGCCTATGGTTTTGACAAGCTTGCGGAGATGGTAGAGGAATGGACCCTTGAGAAGACGGCTCAGGTGACCTGGGTCCCCGAAGAGACGATTCGAAAAGTGGCCCACATGTACGCCACCATAAAGCCTGCCTGCTGCCATGACTCCAACGGCATGGACCAGAACCCCTCGGTGGTACAGGTCATACGGGCCCAGTCCTGCCTGAATGTCATTACGGGTCAATTTTCCCGGCGGGGGACCCGGATTCTGGATCCGGAGATCTGGCCGTTTTTTCCGCCACATAACCGGATGGACGGACGGGACTATGACCATGATGCCACCGTAGCGAATTTCAAAAAATCGGTGAGCAAATACCCGTTTTTCTATGCCTTGGGTTACGTGGGGATGAGTGACATGATGGATGCCATGGCCACCGACGAGCCTTATCCCATCAAGGCGGCCGTCGTACAGGGGATGAATCCAGCCATTATCACCGACAACACCACCAAGGTCCGAAAGGCTTTGACCCGGGTTCCTTTTCTTGCCGTATTTGACCCACTCATGACCCCGACCGCCGAGTTAGCGGACCTGGTCCTTCCCGCTGCCACCTACTTGGAAAGGGACTTTCTTATGAAATGGTGGTTTGGATCCAAACCACGAATGGATGGTCTCTATCTGGGATTGCAGAGGAAGGTGGTGGAGCCCCTGGGCGAGTGCAAGGATGACTTTGAATTCATCAGGGATCTCACCTGGGCCATGGGAAAAAAGGATAAATGGCCCTATGAGACCGTCGAGCAGTGGATCAACTATGAACTCGAGCCTCTCAATATCACTTTCCAGCAATTGGCAGAGAACCCGAAGAAGATTGTGTGGAAGAAGTATACCGATGAAGAGATAACCGATCAATCCTTGGAGAAATATCTACAGCTTCCCTTCTTCCCGCAGAACAAGATAGCTCTATACTCTGATTTCTTGGAAAGCATAGGCCAGGATCCCTTGCCTCATTATGTGGAACCCGGGGAGTCCCCGGTTAGCCAGCCTAAGCTTACCAAAAAATACCCGTTTGTGGCTATGGCCTCAATCAAACCGGGGCTGTTCGTGCATTCCCAGTACCGTGAACTGCTCTGGCTCAAGGAGATCATGTCTGAAGGCTATGTGGAGATTCATCCCGATACGGCAGGAGAACTGGAGGTCGAGGATGGTGAGATGGTCACGGTTTCGTCGCCTCGAGGCAGCATTGATATCCGGGCACGGGTGATTGAGTCCTTTTCGCCCGGTGTGGTTGGTCTCACGCACGGGTGGTGGAACGCGGTTACAAACGTTGTCACACCTGACGAATTCCGTGACCCGATCTGTGGGGCCACGTCAAACCACTGCTTCCTGGTCAATATATCTAAGAGGAGGTGATCATCATGGAACAGGTTCGTGCCATAGCAGTCAATCTGGAGAATTGTGTGGGGTGCTATGCATGCGAGGTGGCATGCAAGCAGGAAAACAATGTTCCTGTGGGAGAGCGGTGGACCAGGAAGGTCCCGGTAGGTCCTCACAAGGTCAACGGCGCGCTGCGGATGGATTTTCTCTCATGGAACACGGATGGATGCGATTTCTGTCAACACAGACTCGATGAGGGCAAGCTTCCCAGGTGTGTGGACAACTGCCCGACCAATGCGCTCAACTATTACAGCAATGACACTCTCTTGTTGAACGCGCTTTCTAACGGAAAACGCTTGCAGATTTGCAAACTGGCGGGGCCACACAAGGCATTCGCGTAAAATGGATTATGCTTGAGGCGAAAAGGGTTTCGTGGAAACAGCCCGCTGAAGGAGGTCAATCAGTTCGTCAGTTTCGCTCATTTTGTCTATGTTGGTTTCGCGTTCCAAAATAAGCCACCGAAAAATGATACGATTGAGTCCGCCAAAAAGGAGGGCTTTAAAGAATCTGTGATTTACATCGCTCCTAATGTCGCCGTTTGTTTTTCCTTCCTCCAGGATTTGATCCACGAGCCCCATATAGTCTTGAAAAATGGCGTTGGCCGCTGAATCCTGGAACTTGGGATGCAGCAAAACATTCAGGATGAAGGCCTTTGAGAAGTCAGACTGTCTCATGTAAAGCAAAAGGTGATAGCGGATAAACCGCCTGAGTTTTCTCAGGGACTCCTTGATTTGAAAAAGCTGCCGTAATGAATCCATGTGCTCGCTGAGACGCGCCTCGGGGATGGAGAGGAGCAGGTGTTCCTTATTCTTGAAGTATTCGTAAACTGTACCTTCGGCGACCTCGGCAAGCCTGGCTATCTCACCAATAGTGGATTTCAGGTAGCCCTTTTCTGCAAATGTCTTTTCTGCAGATCGTAGTATACGTGCCGATTTATCAGGGTCCAATGATGACTCGAAAGGCCTAATTTCAATCATGCGGCTGATGAGTTTGATGATTGCCTCCAGATCCCCAGGGGAGTGGGTTGCAGCACGAGGTAGAGTATGGTGGACGGTCTCCCAGTCCAGTGCCCCAATGATGATATCCTGAACGAGATGCATGTCTACGTCATCGCGGAAGACGAACACTTTGACCCCCTCTTCCAGGATGGACAACAGGATATCATGGTACTGTTTTCTCAGGAGGAATGATTCGTGTTGGTAGTAATCTCTGTTGGAAAGACATTCATGATACAAAAGACGGGAGAAGTCCCTGTGGGTCTCGATGTAACGCAGATGGAACCATATCATTTTGCTGAGCCTGCTCACCGGTTCCAGGATTCCTTCCAGTTGTTCATTCAGGTTTTTGAGGATTCCCTTCATGTGTTGGCTTACAAAAGAAAAAAGGAGGTCTTCTTTGTTTTTGAAATAATGGTAGATTACCGAGTCAGTCACTCCGGCCAAGGATGCGATTTCAGACACAGTTGACTCGGCCAGCCCTTTTTCCAGCATTATTTCCTTGGCTGCGTCTATAATTCTTTGTTTTGTGTTCATTTAAGGACCTTTCACGATGCGTTTCTATGATGCATCAGGGAACCATCTTCATGATTTCGAGTATACTTTTAGCATGTTTGTTTGGCGAATGCTACCCCAAAAACCAAATGTATTGAGCAATATTCAGGCACAATTTGTCAACCCCTTTTGCTTCGATATTCACGGGAATGTTATATCTGTTTAATTATTGATGCATTCGTGAAAAGTCAAAACGTGAAACTCGCACCTAATGATTTCAATAGGTTAGCCATTCTAAAAATGCCAAACGCGGACTTTTTACAAGGCCATCAATATTATTCCCCCTTTTTTTGATAATTTTTCTTGACAGACCAAGAGGAATAGAATATGACTCAAATTTACTGGGTGTTGGAGTTGTCCCTGAGCGATGCGGAGGATTGTATGTAAACTTATTTTTATTGCTAAATGACAAGCTCGGTTCCACCCAATCCCACGGAGAATGCGAATGCATTGGCTTGCCCGAGGCCGGGATCCTACAGGAGGTCTTTGCACGCATCCAAATCAAAAGGAGGTATCCCCAATATGGCTGAGTTTCCAAAAGAATGCCTTCCCCCTGCTGAGTATTTGCCTCAAGTAGTTCGGCTGCTTCCAGAAATCGACTACCCGGAAAGATTCAATCTGGCTGATGTCCTGCTGGATGAAAATGTGAAGCAACGGGGAGACAAAGTCGCCATCTACTTTGAAGACCAACGGATAACTTACACCGAACTTCAGGCGACGGTCAATCGCTTCGCAAACGCCTTGAGGAAGATTGGTATAGAGAAAAACGACCGTGTGATGTTGAGATCTCCCAATGTTCCTGAATACATCGTCTGGAATTTCGCCTGCTGGCGCATTGGGGCTATCCCTGTCCTGATCAATCATCTCAATCGATTCGAAGAGGTGGCCTTTAAGGCCAACGATTCAGAGGCTGTTGCTATCTGCGTTCATGAAAAGTTCTATGAAGATGTCCAGAAGGCACGACCCCAATGCCCCAAGCTCAAACATGTCATTGTGCTTGGCAAAAAGACTGCTGCTACGCTGAATTACGGAGAAATGCTTGGAAACCAGCCAACAGAAGCCGAGAGTGAAATATGCTCCCGAGAAGATTACGCTCGCCTTATTTACAGCTCTGGGACGACAGGGATGCCCAAAGGCATTCTGACGACCCTTGAAGGGGTTATGTCTGTAACCGACACCCATGGGAGGCACGTTCTCAAGCTTCGTGAGAATGACGTTTGCGGAGGGCATCCTTATTTTACCTTCGCCTTTGGTTCAGTGAACTACACGATGGAACCTTGGCGATTCGGTGCCTCTGTTTCGCTTATATCACGATTCAGACCGGAGGAGCAACTCAAGTTGATCCAGGATCACAAGATCACGGTGCTTTACGCCGTGCCCACGGGATTCAACATGATGCTTTCTGTTAAAGAGGCAGAGAAGAAGTACGATGTGAATTCTTTAAGGCTTTGTCAAAGCGCTGGAGAATGGCTTCCCGGTGCAACGGTGAGGGAATGGAAAATGCGTTTTGGTGTCCCCATCTTGGATTCTCTTGGCTCCGGAGACCTGATGTACTGGCTGTCTACATTTGAAGGTATGGATGAGAAAAAATTCGGATCTACGGGGTTTTCGGTACCCGGCTTCGAAAACCGCATTGTGGACGAGAAGTTTAATGAGGTGCCCCCCGGCACTGTGGGGGAATTAGTTGTCAGGGGACCCGTGGGCCAGACCTACTGGAGAAGGCCGGAGAAACAGAAAGAAGGCGTGTGCCCTCTTGACAGCAAATTCAAAGGATGGAGCCGACCCGGCATCATCTTCATGCAGGATGAGGACGGGTATTTCTGGTACAAGGGGCGTTCCGACGACATGATCGTGACGGCAGGATATAAGATTCCGGGAGGAGAGGTTGAAGGGGCTCTCAACGACCATCCGGCAGTCCTCGAATCGGCCGTCATCGACACCCCGGACAAAGAACGGGGAAATGTCATCAAGGCCTTTGTTGTCTTGCATGAAGGTCATGAACCCTCTGAGGCTTTGCTCACAGAGCTCCAAGACTGGGTAAAACAGAAGATAGAACCCTATAAGTACCCACGCATCATAGAACTCTCCAAAGCCGAAGACCTGCCCAGGACTTCAACGGGCAAGATACAAAGGAATGTGCTCAGAGAAGCGGAACATGCCAAAGGGACCTGAACCCAACGAATCATCGTGGCAGGACATCACCAGATGTGAAGCCTCAAACCAATGAATGGAGGATGACATGCCGAAGTTCCCATTTAGATCCCTGAGGGATTGGATTGATTATCTTAAGGAAGCGGGACAATTGGTCGAGAATAAAGAGGAGGTGGACCTCCAGGGTGAAGTGGCGGCTATATCACGTAAGATCGCTCTAACCAAAGGACCCGCCGTACTCCATCATAACGTCAAAGGATATCCCGGGTGGAGGATATTCAGCGATGGGCTCACAACGCGTCAAAGGACCGCGTGGGCCCTGGGACTCCCAGAAGGGGGGATCATCGCCGCCCTTGCACAGAAATTGGGCCAGTTAGAGAGAAGAAAACCTGTCGTGTCAGAAGATGGGCCTTGCAAGGAACTGAAATTTTTTGGGGATGGCATTGACCTGGCCAAATTACCCGTACCGTTTACCGGTGAGTATGACAATCCTCCTTTCCTGACGGCCGGTAACAGCAATATTCGCAGCCTGGAGACAGGATGGCAGAATACAGGCATTCGACGTTTTCAGCTCCAGGGAAAGGACCGGCTTAGCAACCTGGTCCTTCCCTTCCAACATGAGGGCATAATTTTTTCCGAGTATATCAAAAAAGGTGAGCCTGCGCCCGTAGCGATTGTCCTGGGCGGCGACCCCCTTTATACCCTCATCGGCATGATACCTGCCCCTGACCAGGTGGATGAGATGGAAACCTGGGGAGCGTTCGCCGGTGAGCCCCTTGAAGCGGTTAAGTGCGAAACAAGCGATGTCCTGGTTCCAGCCAC
>Ga0068714_10006237_pt1 | contig 12234 bp, 9 predicted proteins | sample MTBNYHSulfiMetaG_FD_62988 | JGI IMG/M metagenome (GOLD analysis project Ga0068714, IMG submission 62988) | Enrichment culture microbial communities from rom New York Harbor, USA that are MTBE-degrading - MTBE-NYH (New York Harbor Sulfidogenic)... | ecosystem: Environmental > Aquatic > Marine >... | reverse complement strand
AGAGCCTGATTTCGTTCATCGGGCACGTGGTCAACTGGTACGATCACTGGCTCAAGGGGAAGGCGCTCAACGCTTGGGGACCGGTGCACATCTACGACGCGGGCGCCGGGGTGTGGGCCGACCGGGACGACCTGTGGGCGCCGGAGCGGGTGGAGCAGGTCTTCTTTCTCCGAGGAGACCAAGGGGCCGCATCGTGCCGGCCCACCGGCGAACTGTCCCGGGAGCCGCCCCTCCGACGGACGGACATCGTGTACACCTACGACCCGCTGGATCCGCTGATTCGGTACGGGGGCGCCCTGCTGAGCATGGATTGCGGTTGCCTGCTGGAGGAGGACGCCTGCGACCGTCTCGACGTGCTCACGTTCCTGTCCGATCCGCTCCCTCGGGACCTCACGGTGGAGGGGGAGATCTCCCTGGAGATGCCGGTGAGCAGTTCCGCGCCCGATACGGCCTTCATCGGCCGCCTGGCCCTGCTGAAGCCGGACGGACGGACCTATGCCCTGCGGCAGGGGGTGGCCACCCTTTCCCACCGGGAGGGGGACCACCGGCAGGCACCCTACGCACCGGGGGAGGTGGTGGACGTTCGGGTCGAGATGCCCCCGGTTCTGTGGACGCTGCGGGAAGGGGACCGCCTCCGGCTGGAGATCTCCAGTTCGAGCTTTCCCACCGTGGTGCAGCACCCCAACGTGGACCGTGACTGGTTCCAGGAATCCGATCCCCGTCCCGCCGGACAGACCCTTCACCTGTTTCCCGATCGACCGGCCCGGCTCGTGCTTCGTGTGGGAGTGGAGGATCCTGCCCGGTAGCCAACCGGCGCCGCCCGCACAGGCTACCCCTTCCGTCTCTTCCGCTGCTCCTCGATCTTCTTCAACACATCCGGAACCAAGGATTCCGGAAGCGGTTCGAACGCCAGAAACTCCATGGAGAAATTGGCCCGGCCGGAACTCAGGGACCGCAGGGTGGTGGCGTACCCGAACATCTCGGCCAGGGGAACCCGGCCGGAGAGCTTCTGAGCACCCTTCCGGAACCGTCGCATGGCGTCCACCTGCCCCCGCCTGCGCAGGATGTCCCCGGTAATATCGCCGATGGAGGCATCCGGGGTGGCAATCTCGATCTTCATGACCGGTTCCAGCAGCCGAGGAGCCGCCTTCCGAAACGCCTCCTGGAAGGCCATGCAGGAGCAAATGTAGAAGGACTTCTCCGAGGAGTCCACTTCGTGGAAGGACCCGTCCAGCAGAAAGGCCTTGATGTTCACCATGGGAAACTTGGCCAGCAACCCCCGCTTCATGGTGTCCTCAATCCCCCGCTGCACGGCCGGGATGAACTCCCGGGGGATGTTGCCGCCCCGAATCAGGTCCACGAACTCAAACGCCCCTTCGGGGTTCGGCTCGATCCGGAGCACCACGTGGGCGAACTGCCCCTTGCCGCCTGTCTGTTTCTTGAAACGGGTGTTGGTCTCGGCCTCCCGCGTGATCGTCTCCCGGTAGCTCACCAGGGGTTCGCCGGACAGGACCGGAACGTTGAACTCTCTCCGCAGGCGGTCTTCCACGATCTCCAGATGAAGTTCCCCCATACCGGAGATGATGGTCTCGTGGGTTTCCGGGTCCACATAGAACCGCAAGGAAGGGTCCTCCATGACCAACTTCTTCAGGGCCCGGACCATTCCGTCCTCTTCCTTGCTGTCTTCCACGGTCACCGACCGCTGGATCACCGACTCGGGCACCTGAATCCTCTCCAAGAGGATCGGCTCCCCGGGGTCGCACAGGGTGTCGCCGGTGCCGGTATCCTTCAAACCCACGAGCGAAACGATGCTCCCGGGCCCGGCACGTTCCACCTCTTCGCGGCTCTTGGCGTGTATCAAGTAGATCCGCCCCACGCGCTCCATCTTCCCCTTTCTGGAGTTGAACACCTTCTGCCCGGAAAACATCTCACCGGAATAAATGCGCGTGAACGTCTGCTGTCCCACGTACGGGTCGTGAATAATCTTGAAAGCCAGGGCCGCCAGCGGCACCTTGGCGGAAGGGATCCGGTTCAGGGGCTTTTCCAAGTCGACGAGGTCCATGCCCACCACGCCTCCCGCGTCGATGGGCGAAGGCAGGTAGTCCACCACGGCGTCCAGGAGGAGTTGGATCCCCATGTTGCGGTAGGCGGACGCGCAGAAAACCGGCGTCACCAGGGAACGCTGTACACAGTAGCGGGCGGCCCGGCGAATGTCCTCCGCGTCCACCTCCTGATCGTTCACGAACTTCTCCATGAGGCCCTCGTCGAACTCGGCCAGACTCGCCACCAGCTTCCCGCGCCTCATCTGAGCATCGGCGAGCAGGTCCGCCGGCACCTCGGTTTCGATCCGTTGGAAGTCCTGGAAGGCAACGGCCTTCATGGGGACCAGGTCCACGATCCCCCGGAACGTGCCTCCGCTGCCGATGGGCACTTGAAACGGCACCGGGTTCGCATCCAGATCCTCTTCCAACTGGGAAACACAGCCTTCGAAATCCGCGCCTTCCCGATCCATCTTGTTGACCAAGGCCAACCGGGGAACCTTGTTGCGGTCCGCCTGGTTCCACACGGTCTCCGACTGAGGCTCCACCCCGCCCGTAGAGCAGAACACGGCGATCATCCCGTCCAGGACACGCAACGACCGTTCCACCTCCACGGTGAAATCCACGTGGCCGGGTGTGTCGATGATGTTGATCGTGTGATCTCTCCAAAAACAGCTGATGGCGGCCGAGGCGATGGTGATCCCCCGTTCCTGCTCCTGGATCATGAAGTCGGTGGTGGCCTTGCCGTCGTGTACCTCACCGATCTTGTGCGTCTTGCCGGTGAAATACAGAAACCGTTCCGTGACCGTGGTTTTTCCTGCGTCGATGTGCGCTGCGATGCCGATGTTTCGAATCTTCCTGATGCTCATGACTTCTCTTTCCCAGAACGATAGAAGGTTGACGGTTGGGTGGATCGATCAGCCGGCCATGCACGCGCAGGGGTGTGACGAACACAACCCAAACAGCCATCACCCCGGAACCGGACAGGGCCGCCGGCCCGCCCGTGTCCGGCCCATGCCGGTGAGCGGCTGAACGTCCTGCGGAGGCGTCCCCCGGACGACCAAGGGTGCGCGTGTGGAACGCGGGGCTCCATCAGCCCCACAGGGGGGGGACACCGTCTTCATCCGGACGGCTGCCTTCTTGGCGGGCATCCCCAAACGTGCCCCCTGCAGTGCGGCGCTCACCCTTGGTCCGCCAACGCACGTCCCGCCGTGTGTCGTCCTCAGGATTTCGCCGCACCCTGCACCCGGCACCTTTCGAACCGCCTGCCCGCGTGCACGGTTTCATCAGGCGGTCAGCCCGTTGCGTAGCTGTGCAGACCCGACAGAAAGAGGTTGACGCCCAGATAGCAGAACAAGGTGGCGGCAAACCCCGTAATGGAGAGCCACGCCGCCCGTCTCCCCTTCCATCCCCGGGTGATCCGGGCGTGCAGGTACGCCGCGTAGATGAGCCACACGATCAGGGACCAGGTCTCCTTGGGATCCCAACTCCAGTAGGTGCCCCAGGCGGAGTTGGCCCAGGCCGCGCCGGTGATGATTCCCAGCGAGAGCATGGGGAAGCCCAGTCCGATGATCCGGTACGAAAACTCGTCCATCGCCGCGGAATCCGGCAGGGCCTTTTGCAGCCAACCCGCTCCCGCCTCCGCCTGTTGGTTGATCTTGACGAGGTATAGGATGTTCGCACAAAAGGCCACGGCAAAGGCCGCGTAGCCCAGAAAACAGGTGATAACGTGCGCTGTGAGCCAGTTGCTCTGCAGGGCCGGCACGAGAGGGGTCACATCGTCGTTCATCAACGAAGTCGACGCCAGGGCCAGGAAAACCAGCGGCATGACAAAAACACCCAGCATCCGCGAAGCCCGCCTCCGCACCGCCAGCAGGTAGATCAACGCCATGGTCCACGAGAAGAAGACCATGGACTCGTAGAGGTTGGAAAACGGCGCGTGCCCCATCCCCAGCCGGTAGGACAACACCCACCGGAAACCGATGGCAAAGGTGTGCACCAGGAGGCCGGCCAGGACCAACAAGTCCCCGACGGTTCCCGCCCGTCTGCTTCGAAACACGGCGTGGGCCAGACAGGCGACCCAACTCCCCAGGTAGACCAGTATGGAGATGAGAATGATCGTGGATTCTTCCATCCAAGCCTCACGCGCCCAGCAGCAGGTTGAAAGCGTTTGTGGATCCTACGAGGTTCCCTGTTTGGCCAGGTTGTCTTCCTGTCCCTTGTCCCGCATGGCGATGCCGGATGTCTGCGTCTCGGCCGCATCCCCGCGCCCGGGCCCATCCGTTGCGCTTCGTTCGTCCGCCGGTTCGAAAGCAGGCAAACCCTCCGCACCGCTCCCTTTTCATGTCACGCCCAGCGCCTTTCGAATCCCGGCTTTTCTCTTTTCAAACCGCGCCGCGTAGGCTCCGGGATGTCGCACGACCCGTCCGGCGACCCGAACGATCACGCGGCCGTCTTCTCGCTCCTTCGCTGACACCCAGAGAGTCTCATGGTCCAGGAGAAACGAGATGAAGAAACCTATGATCAGGAAGCTGCACCCCGTCCAGACCAGGGGTGTCCCCGGGTCGAACGCCACCTGAAGGCCGGTGTAGGGAATCGATCGAAAGGCCTCCAGCGTGAAATGGTATTTCCCTTCCCGTGCATCCTCGATTTCTGGATAATCCTTCAACACCCAGAATGGATCCCCGAACCCACCCTCCGTTGAGAAGATCCCCACCTGAACAGCCGGCCCAAGATTCTCTTTCATAAACTTTGATCTTTCAACCATTTGGGACGGAATCTTCATGTTTTCTGTGAACTTCAGAGCCCATGCCCTGTCACCCGCTTCACCCGGCAGGGGGAACGGGGTCCGAATCTCGGTTTCCACGCGGGCCTGCTTTCCGCCCTCGCGCTCTCGCACGTCCAGGACCAGGGTGGACAGGTCTCCATAGGTTGACTGATAAAAAGTGATTCCCCGGAAGGTGAGCGGGTGATTCACCCGAATGACCGCTTCCCGGATCACCTCCTGCCCACTCTCATCCAGGAGACTGACCTCGCTTCGGTATTCACGGGGGGTCCCGTTCGGATAGAGATCGACCACGAAGCGGTTGCAGCGGATTTGAAAATCAAGCGCGTGCTGCTCGTGACCCCGGCTCAACCGGACCAGGTTGTCCGTGGCACCTTCGGGGAGCACCAGGGTCCCCTTGAACCCGAACAGAGCCCCAACCAGAGCGCCGCCGAGAATGATGAGTATGCTCACGTGCACCAGGGATGGCCCGACCCTGGAAAACCGATACTTCTCAAAAAGAAACACCCGCTCACCGCAAGATCCCACGCTCTTCAGGCTACACCGGCCCAGAACCCGGGCTAGTGCATCGGGCAGGCCCTCCGCCCATCCGTCTCCGCTCCGTTCCAGGCAGAAGCTGTCCCGACTACGCCACCCACGGAACTCCGTGTCCGATGGGACGGCAACCTCTCTCCGCAGGGACCGCCAAACGGCCGGAAATCTCTTCCAGGTGCAAGCCATCAGGTTGACCGAAAGCACGCACAACAGAAGGATAAAACCCCAGGAGTGGTACAGGTCGTCGATGCCCAGACCGGTTGCGAGCGGCCCCAACACCTCGCCGTACATTGCCGAGTATTCCTGCGGACTGCGGTTCTGGGGGACCACCGTCCCCAGGAACGACACGGCCGCCAGCAGAATACACACCGCGATGGTGAACCGAATGCTTGAAAACTTGTCGACAATCCAGTCGATTACGGTCATTTTGTGTTGATTCCCGATGTGTTGTGTGCGGCAGGTGCGGTTGAGCGCGGTGTGCCGTCCTTGGGCGTGAAAGGTCCTTCCACAGGAAAAACACAGAGGGGGATATTGACAAAGATTCCATCATAATATATCAAGGGTGATTTAAATTCAAACGAGTCGATTGGTTTTCTTTCATGCCGCGTTCACGCGTAGAGAAAGAGCCTCGGGGAAACGAGACCCTGCATCTCCCCGGGAGTCCCACCCGCCCGCACCGGACGGGTGAATCCGGAATCGGCCGAAGCGATCAGCGAAGGAAGGGGTGAGATAGACGGCTTCTTGAAGACGTACCTATCCTGAGGCCCCACCATCGGTAGGAAAAACCCAAACCGAGGGGAGGGAACATGCTATGCGGTCCTTGGGGAAACAGTTGATTGTCGAACTCTACGGTTGCACCAGAGACCTTCTGGACGACCCCAAGCACTCGGAGCGCATCCTCGTCGATGCGGTAAACCGTTCCGGGGCCACGATCATCCAACCCTTCTTTCACCATTTTTCCCCTCACGGAGTCAGCGGCGTTGTCGTCATCGCGGAATCGCACGTGGCGATCCATACCTGGCCGGAATACGGGTACTGCGCAGTAGACATCTTCACGTGCGGCAGCCAGGTGGACACGGATCTGATCTTCGAGCACATCCGCACGGAGTTCGCGGCAAAAGAGATCTCCATCATGGAGGTCAAGCGCGGGACCCTGGATCTGCCGGACCGGGAAATCCTTCACAAACCCATGGAAGCGGTGCACGCGGTCTGAAGGCGCCGCAGCACGCGAGGCCCCTGGCGAGACGCTCGAACCCGCGACGTTTCCGATCCATCTTCACGGCAAACATGAGAACCAGCCATGCATGAGTTATGGTACCGGGAGCAGGCGAAGAACATGGCGTTCCTGCACCGGGTGAAGAAGCACATCCTCTCGACCCGGTCTTCATTCCAGCAGATCGACATCCTCGAAACCTATGAGTTCGGGAAGATGCTGTTTCTTGACAACATGGCCCAATCCTCCCAGCTGGACGAGTTCATCTATCACGAAATGATCGTGCACCCTGCCCTGTTCACACACCCGGCCACGAGAAAGGTGTGCATCATCGGCGGGGCCGAAGGGGCCACGTTACGGGAAGTCCTCAAACACAACCCCGAACGCGTGGTGATGATTGACATCGACGGAGAGCTGATACGGATCTGCAAGGAGTACCTGCCGGAGTGGTCCATGGGGGCTTTCGACGACCCTCGCGTGGACCTGAAATCCATGGACGGCAGAGCGTTCCTCCAGGAAACCGACGAAACGTTCGACGCCATTCTCATCGATCTGTCCGACCCGATGGAGAACGCACCCTCCACCCTGCTGTTCACCCAGGAGTTCTACCAGATCGTACACGAACGGCTGAATCCGGGTGGGTGCCTTCTCATCCAGAGCGAGAGCTTCCACCCGAGACGGGTCGAACCCCACGCACGGATCCGGAACACGCTCAAGACCCTCTTCACCCATGTACGGCCCTACTGCTACCTGAGCCACTCCTATCACGAGATCTACAGCTTCACGCTGGCGTCCGACACCGTGGACCCCGCGGAGACGGACGTGACAGGCGCCATGAAAGCCAAGGGGCTCAATCTGCGTTACTACTCCCCTGACCTGCACCGGGGGATGTTCCGACTCCCGGGGTATGTCTGCGAGGCCTACAAGCAATTCCCCAGGCCCATCACAGACCGGGATGTGGTGTACTACCCCGACAAGAGATGAAAGCGGCCACCCCGGACAGGCTACCTCCTGGCTCCGGCAAGGACGCTCCCAGGCGAAGTTTCTCTCCCGAACGCCCCCCGATCTCAGACGCAGACATCCACAAGGGGGAGACCACCCTTGCCATGGCGGTCTTCGCAGCGGCAAAGGAGAAACCGGAGGCCCGTCGCCTGCGGCGCATGGCGACTCTTTCGCCCTCGGCAGTCCGCCCTCCGGCGTCGGGGTTCACGGCGAGAACAGATAGCGGCCGGCAAAGAATATCCGGGGTGTGGGGGGGGGGTGCCTTCTCGCGCTTTTCGGCTCGATGCCCAACGCCAGCACCTGAAAGCGGCACCTCCTCGGTGGAAGCGTGGTGGCGGGGCTACATCAGAGAATGATCGTCTTGCCCAGGTACTCCACGATCTCGTCCGGGTCGTCCATGACCCGGAGTCGATCCAGATCCATGGACTCGATCATCCCCCGTGAGAGCAGCGTCCCCTTCATCCAGTTCAGCAGCCCCTCCCAGAACGCGCTCCCCACAAGAATCACGGGAAAGGGTTGAATCTTCTTCGTCTGAATGAGGGTAATCGCCTCTGTGAACTCGTCCAGGGTCCCAAACCCGCCCGGGAGGATGACGTAGGCCGTGGCGTATTTCACGAACATCACCTTCCTGGAGAAAAAGTACCGGAAACCCAGCTGGATGTTCGCGTACGGGTTGGGTTTCTGCTCCATGGGAAGCTCGATGTTCAGGCCGATGCTCGCACCGCCGGCCTGCGCCGCGCCCTTGTTGGCCGCTTCCATGATCCCCGGACCACCGCCCGTGATGACCGAAAAACCTCTTCTCACCAGCTTCTCCGCCAACGCTTCCGCCCTGGCGTAGGTCGGGTCATGGGGCAAGATTCGGCTGGAACCGAAGATGGCCACCGCCCTTTCCACCTCGGAGAGCGTCTCGAACCCTTCGGTGAACTCCCCCAGGATCCGGAACAGGCGCCAGGTGTCCTGGATCTTCCACTCGTCAATGAGATACTGTCGACCCCTTCCCGGCATGACTCTCCTCCGCCTGGAGCCGTTCACCGCAATCTTGCAGAGAAGCCCCGGTCCCGCCTACGGACACGACCGTTTCAGAGACCCTTCTTGAAAAGATCGTCCAACGGGCTCTTGCGTTCCTCTTTCCCCCCCTGCCGGATCTTCTCTTCGATCTGGCTGTGGAGTTCTCTACGCTTCTCCTTGCCGTGGTCTCCGGAAAACATCTTCTCCACGTTCTGGATTGTGCTGTCCCTCTGCTCCCTCCACTTGCGAACCTCGTCGTCGATCCGCGGGGAATCCTCCTCCCGGCGCAAGGCCTCGGCCTGCAGGGGATCCTTGAGGCACACACGGTCGTCAAAGGCCCCCCGGATCCGCTCCACAGCGCCGAGGGACTCCAACCGGTGGCACATGTGGTGCACCGACTCCTTGGAGGATCTCGTGAACTCCGCAAGGTCATCCAGGGAGGGGAGCCGTTTTTCGCGGTGACGAAAGAGGCGCACCCCGGCCAGAAAAACCTGGGCTTGTTCGTAAAGGGTCCCCGCTTGGCTCATCACCGCACCCCCGTTTCACCGTTTTACAGGTTCACGGAATCGCCCAGCGCCATCCTGCATAGGTCGGAGACAGCCACCCGGGCCATGCCGTAAGGTTCGCAGACGAAGCGCAGCGTCTGGCTGCACATGGGGCAGAGGAAAGCCAGCGCGTGCGCACCGTGTTCCACAGCGTCCTCCAGGTTGCGCTTCCCCGTCCGCAGGGCCCCTTCCCGGTCCCCCCGGGCGAGCAGCGGACTGCCGCAGCACAACGCATTCTTCCGGTCGAAGGTCCGGTCCGCCCGAATCACCCCGATCCGCTCAAAGATCTCGTCCAGCACCGAGTCCTTGTCCCCGCTGTACCGGGAAGCACAGGGGCGCTGGTACGCCACGCGCATGCCCAGTTTCCGTATCTCGCGCTCGTGCTCCTTCAGGTACCCGAGCAAGTACTCGAAGAGGTGAACGGGCCGGAACGGAACTCGAATCCCGTACTCCGGCGCCTTCACGGCGAGCAAGGCGTAGCAATCCTCGTGGAAGCAAACGATCTCCTCGGCGCCCACCGCGGCCAGCCGGTCCACCACCTGCCGGGCGTTCTCCCGCACGGGCGATTCCTGTCCGACATGGAAGTAACCGATCCGACAGAAATACGCCCCGCCCTTGATCACGGTGAGTCCTTCGAAGAGGCGGCCCTGAAACAGCTCGCGGCACAGAGGCTCCATGACACACAGCGAAATGGCCGGCCTGTGAGGATCGCCGGGTTCCACCGATCCCGGGAGAGAAGCGGCCGCCTCGAACATCGCGGGCGCCCGGGGAAGGACGTTCAGGCACCCCGTCTCTTCCTGCCGTTTCAGGATGAGATCCCAGGGGTTGGCGCCTTTTTCACAGGTTTCGTTGCATGCGCAGCACGTGACGCACACCTGGAGGATATCCGAGTCGCCGGTGTCCACCAAACGGGCGATCTCCCTCACGGCCTTGTCCCGATCCCAGTCCACGTACGCACAAGCCACCAGGCAGTCCCCACACCGATCGCACCGTGCTTCGTCCCACATGCTCCTGCCCCCCCGTGGAGAAAGATCCGGATCCTCCGGATGCCACGCCCCTTCCTTGTTACAACAGCTAGGGATTCGGCGCAAGTGCTCGAGGCCTGCCCCGGGTGGGAGACGCGGCGTTTACGCAAAGGACCCCAAACAGGCCTGTCACGGGGTGGACGGTTCCCCCTTTTGGTTTCGTGCGGGTCCGCAGAGGACCGGCGACAGGAGACCCCGTCCCCGGACAGCCCAGGTGGCAGCCCAGGCAATCTCATGCTACCATCCTCATCGGAAACATAGCTTTTCGGCAGCCGGCCATCCGCCGGGGATCGAAAAGGCAGGAAGACGAATCGCCATTTGCCCACAGACACTCGCAAAAGGAAAGCCAACGACGCCAGGCGATGGGTTCCACAAGGAAGGCGGCGCCATGCGGACGGCCCACGGCCAAAGCGTGGCGCGGGAACCCTGCTCCTGCGGGATCTTCCCGATTTCGTCCAACAAAGGGAGACGCCTTTTCATGCTTCGCGCGGATCTGTACGAACACCACGTGTCTCTGGAATCCTACGTGTCCAGCGAGGATTGCCGCGCCTGCGGGTTTCGCGATCGGGACGAGTTCCTCGAGAGGCTTCGCTCCGGCCGGATCCGCCCCGCACAGTGCCGCATGGCCGAGGCAAGGCTTCGGTCCTTGCTCTGGGCGGCCAGACCGGAGGAGATCCTCCCACCGGTGGAGGTCCTCCCGTTGCCCGCCCCTGGACCCGTCGGGCTCTTTCCCGTCAACGAACCGGGCCGCATGTCCCCGGTCCTGGTGTCCGGGAATTCCCGGCTGACCATTGAGGTCCTCACAGCGGTGCTGTCCACGACCCTGAGCCCGTTCTGGTACCTCGTGGTGGACACGGCCGGACACACCGTGGACATGTCGCTGGTCTACCAGGCATTCACCGCTGAACGGATCCTCGCGGCCCTCCGCCGGGAACGGATCGTGGCACAGGCTCCGGATGCGACGATCTACCTGCCCGGACTCGCAGCCCTGCTCGTGAGGGATCTGGAAACCGGAAGCGGACGGCCCGTCGCAACCGGTCCGGTGTGCGCCGCCGAGCTTCCGCTCTTCTTCGGGGAAGACCGATGGCAGCTCGCAGAATGAGGGAGACACACCCGTTCTATCTCCGTTAGGCCGCGGACGGCCTCGCCCCCGAAAATCCAGGGCGAAGAAGCGCCCGGCTGCGGAGTCTCGCCCCGTGCATGCGGGGACCCGTCCGCCCCGTGCCTCAAAGGAAGGCCGGCAGGACTCTGCCGTGCCTCGGCCCCCACCACGCTCCCCGCTCCCGCCTTTCCCCAGGGAGGCAGGGGCGTTTCCTGCACGCCGGGGTTGGGACGGGGTCTTGCTCAACCTTGTCCCCGGATTTGCCCAAGAACGTACCCCTCGTGCAGGGCCCCTTCACCCGACGTCCGGTCGGGACTCGCGGTACCCCCCCGACCGGAACGTCCGCAACCTGTCACAGAGGACTTCGCACAGGCTGTCCCCGCTTGCGCCTCCCGATGCACGTCTCTCTCTATTTGCTGGCATTTCCTTTGCATAACCCCGAAAAGGCCTGTCAGCCAGGAAATGCCTAGGGGTTGTCTGCGGGGACAGAAGAGGGCCTTTCCCTCTGAATACAAAAGGATTTGGCTTCTCCTTGCTCCCCGGCACCCTCCTTCTCGGCGCAGCAAGGCCCCTCCCGGGACGGGATGATTTTCGGCTCTGCTGAATTCTTTTTTCGTAGCAAACAGTAACGGAGGATGAACATGGACGATCTCAGTACAGACGGCAAAGGCAACCGGGGGTTCGGAAAGATCGACGGGGCCATGTTCGTGATGTTGATCGCTATCGTGGCCGTGGTCGCCGTTCCCCGTTACGACCGGTTCGAGAAAACGGCCGAAGCGAAAACCACGATCCAGCAACTCAACGAGGCCTCAAGGGCCGTGATCGAGGCGTACACCGCCCAGGACCCAACGACCGGCAACCGGGCGTCCCTCCCTTCGGACGAGGAGTTGATCCTAGCCTTAACCCAGCGATTGGGCGGTTCCGTTCCGGAAAACCCTTTCACCAAGAGACGTACCATCACCCTGCAGCACCACCGCACCA
>Ga0068714_10006236_pt1 | contig 12234 bp, 12 predicted proteins | sample MTBNYHSulfiMetaG_FD_62988 | JGI IMG/M metagenome (GOLD analysis project Ga0068714, IMG submission 62988) | Enrichment culture microbial communities from rom New York Harbor, USA that are MTBE-degrading - MTBE-NYH (New York Harbor Sulfidogenic)... | ecosystem: Environmental > Aquatic > Marine >... | reverse complement strand
ACGAGCGCTCCCGGCACGGCTCTCTGGTCGTGATCGTAGACCATGCCGAAAAGCGGCGCGGTCCGAAAGCTCGTCACCCGGGCCTCCCGCTGGCTCACGCACGAGCCCAGTGCCAGGAGCAGTAAGGCGAGCAGGCCTCTCAGGATCCATCTCTTGCGGTCCATCTTCAATCCCCCTGTCCAACCACGTAGATCCGGCCGGCCAGCTCGAGCAGGAACTCCGTGCTCCCGGCCTCGACCAGCCGCCATCCCTTGTTCCTCTGTCCGGGTCGCACGGAGAACACGCTCCCGCTGCGCAGGTCCTTGAAGGCGTAGACAGGCTGTCCGTCGGACCCCACGACGTACCCCAGGAACTTCAGCCACTCCGGCCGGGCGGGCGGCTGCGGCTTCGTCTCCACCGCCGCGGATTTGACCGGAGGCCTCCAGCCCAACAGGGGGGCAATCCTCCGCGGCGAGCTCCTGGAGGGCGGCGTCTCTCCTCCCGGCGGGCCGGCGGGCTCGGACAGGACTTCGGTCGGGTCCGCAGGAGGCGGCAACGATCTCGGGCTCCTGGGTGCGAAGGCAATCCAACTGCCCCCCGCGATCGCCGCCACCAGAACGAGATCAGCGATCCACTGCAACGATCGTTTCATAGGCGATCCTGAGCACGGATTGGACTCTGCCGTCCTCTCCCCGGGCGTTGATCGAGAGAAAGGAGATGTCCCAGTAGCGCGGTGCCTCGGAAACCTTCGACAGGAACTCGAGCAGGTCCAGCGGGTTTCCCGACACCGAGAACTCCAGCAAGGTCTTTTCCCCCACCTCGATGGTCTGATAGCGGTCGATCGCGAGGCGCTCCTCCAGCAGGAGGTTTCGCACGAGACCCCCAAAGCGGTAGGCGTCCATCTCCTCCGGGCGATAGAACCTGGCCTGCTCGGCGGCAAGCTGTCCGGCCAGCGTGTCCCGGCGGCCGCGCATTGCTTCGACGTCTGCGCTGCGTTCCCCTGCCGTGACCACCTGCTGCTCCAGCAGGGCAATCTGCTCCCGCGCGGCGCCGCGGCGCTGCAGGATGCCGAAGCCTGCAACCCCGAGCCCCGTGACCAGGGCCGTCCAGAGCAGGATGGTGACGAGCAGGCTCTCACGCCTAGTCATTGAGGACCCCCGTGATCTTGAACAGCTCCCGGCCGGAGTCCTGGAGCGGAACGATCTGCGAAAGCTTGACCCTGCCCAGGAGCGCGCTGGCATTGAAGCCTTCCATGAGGCCGAGGGGATTGCTCCCCACCGCTTCCAGCTGGAAGCGGCGCCCTTCCATGACGAAGGACTGGATGCGGCTGCCCGGGGGCAGAAGCTCGGTGAGCTCCGACAGCACCAGGTAGGGATCAGCCGGGCGGCGGCCGCGCAGCGCCTCCAGCTGTTCTTCGAGCCCCGTCGACTCTTGTCTAAGGGCTGCGGTACCCGCCGTACGCGCCTGCAGCTGCGCCTGCGCCGCCTGCAGCCTCTCGAGGTAGCGGAGGTCGCGGTCCGCGGACAGCTTGAGGGCAAAGAAGCCCAACACCAGCAGGAGCGCGGCGTACGCCTGCAGGCGAATCCGCAGGGGGGGCAGACGGCGCCGGCGGCGGGGGGCGAACAGCGGCTCGCCGGCCTTGCCGGCGGCGGGAAGCTCCTCCAGGGCGGTGACGGAAACGCGGTACCCGGCCGTCTCCAGGGCCCCCGCCGCCTCGCGGAGGCCCTCGCAATCGGCACGCGAGCACAACAGCACCCACCGCCCCTCGCCCTCCTCCAGGGGCATGAGCTCCCGCAGCCGCTCCAGGTCGCCGCCGGGGTCCTCCGTTCGCTTGAGCAGCCGGGCGCGGCAGGGCTCGTCCCGGGTGGACACCATCACGTCGATCCAGCTGTCGCCCCAGTACGCATACCCCGACCGGCCGCCCAGGTTCTTGCGGCACAGCGAGCGAAACAGGGAGAAGGGCAAAAACAGCGGCCTGCCCCCGGCGGCCTCCCGGTAGGCCTCGAGGGTGGCGGCACGGGTCAGGAAGAGCACGGCCAGGCGTTGGCCGTTGCGACCGAGGATCTGATAGTCGTAGGCCGTCTCTTCCGGCTGTCCCGGGTACAGGGCCCGCATGCGGTAGCGCAGGAACCCCTCGATCTCGGCCTCCGGGAGCCCCGGGAGCTTGACCACGTGGACGTCGAAGTCCGGCCGCGACATCATCACCCCGCAAACCTCGGCACCCGAGGACAGGGGCTCGCCCGTTTCGAGAGAGAAGAGGCGGTAGGAGTCGCCTGACTTTGCGGCCTGGGCCCACGACTTCACGGGCGGATCCTCTCCTCGACCAGGCGGTACTCCGGCGCGGCGGTCCCCGGCGGAAGCCCCGCCGGCGGCACCCGGGCCACGATCCAGGTAAGCTCCCGCGCGCCGGCGGCAGCTCGAATCTCCCAGAACCAGGTGGTCAGACCCAGATACTGCCGCAGCATCGCGGCCCCGCCGCCGGATGCGCCGCCGCCGGATGCGGCGCCCGCGCCCGAGCCCGCGCCCAGGATCCCGTCGAGGTCCGCCGGGGTCCATTCCGCCGCCCTCCGTTCCGCCAGGATGCGCTCGGCGCGAGCCATCGGCACCTCGTAGTGCCGGCACAGGCCCTCGAGGACGCGTTCGGGCACGTAGTACACGTTCATCACCGGCTCCGCGTTGACCAGCGGGAAGAGCAGCCGGTAGCTCTCCCCCAGGAAGTCCTCCACGCCATCGGGCTCGATGATCCTGCCGGCGGAGCGGGCCTCCTGGACGCGGACGTGGAAGGCCTCGGCCGCGGCCAGGTCGCCGCTGCGCAGGTAGTGCACCCTGCGGAGGACGAACTCGTCGCTCACGTTGAGGTTGAAGTAGCCGTAGGGCGTGCACAGGGTCTCCAGGACCCCCCCCCGGAAGAGCTCCGAGAAGGCAACCTCGAGGTCGAGGTGAAGTCCCGTGTCCTCCCGCAGCTGCTGCAGCTCCCGAGGAGAGCTCTCGGGGCGCAGCAGCTCCAGGCTCTCCAGCGGCTCCTTGCGGATCCAGTTTGGTCCGATCCGGCTGGACAGGTCGCGAAGCGTCACCTGCGTCTCCTGCCCCGACAGGGCGGCCAGGCCGGCCCAAACCGGGTCTCCGGGCGAATCGGCGAAGGGGGTGGGGTCATCCAGCAGGAGCTCGATCACCTGGCCCGCCTTCTCCCGGAGGAGCCGGAGCTCCCGATCCTGGTCCTCGCCGCGGCGCAGCTGCCGCAGGGACAGCTCCACGAGCGCCCCGGCACCCAGAAACAGGGAAGACACGAAGATCAGGAGGATGAGGACCACGATGGAGGTGTAGCCCTTCTGGCTCATTCGCTGCTCCTTGCCCAAAGGGGCTGCCCGCCGAAGCGCGCCTGGAGCTCGACCGTTCCCCCGCCCCAGCCCCCGGCGGCTCCGCCGACGACCGCTACCCGGATTCCGCGCGTCGTTCCGTCGGGGCCGGTCATCAGCCCCAAGGCGATTTCGTCGAAGGGCCCGAACAACCCCTCAGGCTCTTCCGTGGAGAACCCCACCGCCAACAGGCCGCCCCGCCGTTCCAGGCTCAGGTACCGCCGCGCCTGCCCGTCCAGCCAGGACACCCTCACGGAGTCCCCTGCGGTTTCCACCTCGGGCCCGGCCTCCCAGTACGGAACCACGACGCGTCCGGCTGCCTTCCTCAGAGCGGTGTCCAGCTGCAGGATCCGGACTGCGTCGGCCGTTCCCCGGAACGTGCGCCGAACCAGATTCTCTCCGCGGGCCAGGCCGCTCCAGATTACCAGCCCGAGCACGGAAACGAGCAGAAGTGACACCAGGATCTCCACGAAGGTGAAGCCCCCCTCACTCGAGTGCTCATTCCGGAAGGAGATCTCTGGCGAACGCTTGCGTCTGGCTCCGGGCATTCTCATTCCTTGCCTCGATGAGATTCAGGGCCCGGGAGGCGGCGTTCCGCGAGACCCGGGCCGTCAGGGCGATTCCGCCCAAGGTGATCAGCAGTGCCACGGCGGTGATCATGAGGGTCACCACCACGTCGACGAAGATCGACCCCCGGCTGAGAGCCCGCCGGGTCACTCGTCGGCCCACGAGACGATGTCCCGGTCGTCGCCCTCTCCTCCCTCGGCGCCGTCGGCACCCAGGGAGCGAAGCGCGAAGGGCAGCCCGTTGGGCCCCGGCACCTCGTACTCGTATGGCTGGCCCCAGGGGTCCTCGGGCACCGCCTTGGTCAGATATGGGCCGCTCCACTCCGCCGGAACCGGGTCCAGCACCGGCTTCTCCCACAGCGCCTCCAGCCCCTGGGATTCGGTGGGGTAGCGGCCGGCGTCGAGGAAGTAGGAGTTCAACGCGATCGACAGGGTCTCGATCTGGTTCTTGGCGGCCACCACCCGGGCCCGGGACACGTAGCGGACGTAGCCGAACCCGGCGGCTCCGATCAGGATCAGCAGGATCATCATGGCCACCATGATCTCGATGAAGGTGAACCCCGCCTGCCGATCGACCTCTCGTTTTCGTTTCACAATAGTCCCTCGTACAGCGAAAATATTGGAATGATGAAGAAAAACACGATGGCGAAAATGATCGCCCCCACGAGCAGGATGAGCACGGGCTCCACCAGGTTCATGAAACGGGTAGACCACTTCTCGATCTCTCCCTGGTAATAGCGCCGAAGCTGGCCGAAGACCTGCTCGATCTGCCCGGAGCGCTCGCCCACGGCCACCCACCGGCTCAGCCGGGCCGGAAACACCGGCGTGGCCAGGAGCGCCGTGGAAAGGCTCTCTCCCCGAACGATCGCGTCCCGGGCGGAGAGCAGCCCCGCCCGGAAGGCCCGGTTGGTCACGATGCGGGCGGATTCGCTCAGGGCGTCCTCCACGGTGAATCCCCCTCCGGTCAGCGCTTCCATGGCGAAGAGGAGGTTCAGAATCTCCCGAAGCCGGCGCATCGTTCCGACCACCGGCACCCGGAGCACCAGGCGATCCAGCCACTCGGCCAGGGGGCTATCACGGCGACGCAGCAGCGCGATGGCCACCACCGCCGCAAACAGGAGCCCCAGGAGCGCGGCTCCGACCGCGGCCGCTCCGTTGAGCAGCCGCATCATGGAGGTGATGCGCTCGGGCAGGCCAGACCCGAGCTGGGTGAACATCTCCTGGACCCTTGGAAGCACGAAGGTCACCACCCCGGCGATCCCGACTACCGCCACGGTCAGGACCAGGGCGGGGTAGACCAGGGAGTTGCCCAGCTTGTCCCGGATCTTGCGCTCCTCCCGCAGGTACTCCGCCAGCTGCCGGAAGGCCTCCTCTAGGGAGCCCAGGCGCTCACCGATGCGCACGAAGCCCCGGAATACCGGCGGGAAGGCCGTCCCCAGCCTCTCCAGGGCTTCGAACACGGAGCTGCCCTTGCGGATCTCCTCCAGGAGGTGAACGATCATCTGGTTGACCTCCCCTTTCAGGAAGATGGTCTGGGCGATCTCCAGCGCGTCCCGGAAAGTCAATCCCGAGCTCAGCAGGAGCGACATGGTGTCGGTGAACTCCAGGACCGCCCCCCGGGAGAAGCGCCTGCGCCGGGGCTGCACCTCCGGGAGGGCGGTGCTCTCCCTGACCTCCAGGGGATAGATTTCCTCGCGGTTGAGCTCCCGGATCAGGACTTCCTCCGAGACCGCCTCACGCACGAAGGCGTCCGCGCGGCCTCTGGCGTCGACGACGCGGCAGTGGTAAATCGGCATCTTCTACCCCAGGACCGCCCGTTCCACCTCGGCGAGGGTTGTGACCCCTTCGCAGACCTTGGCGAGCCCGTCGCCGATCAGGGGAACCATCCCGCGGCCTTCCAGATACGCGCGGATGTCCGCGTCCCGGCGCCCGGCAATGATCATCTCCTCCACCTCCTCGTCCGATGCGAACAGCTCGAACACGCCGATCCGGCCGCGAAAGCCCGTCTGATGGCAGGCCTTGCAGCCCGCTCCCTCGTAGAGCCTGTCCGCGGCGAGCCCGCCGCGCTCGAGCTGCTCCCTCTGGTAGGCAGTCGGCTTGACGGGACGGGAGCAGGCGGGACAGATGTGCCGCACGAGCCGCTGGGCCACCGACCCCTTGAGCACCGCCGCGATCAGGTAGGGCTCGATCTCCATGTTCTTGAGCCGGGTGATCACGGACACCGAGTCCCGGGTGTGGAGGGTCGAGAGCACCAGGTGGCCCGTGAGGGCCGCCCGGATGGCCAGCTCGGCGGTCGGGGAGTCCCGGATCTCCCCCACCATGATGATGTTCGGGTCCTGGCGCAGGATTCGCCTGAGCAGGGAATCGAAAGTGAGCCCGATTCGCTCGTTGGTCTGGATCTGGTCGACCCCGTCGATCACGTACTCGATGGGATCTTCGATAGTGATGATCTTCTGGCTCTCGCTCTTGATCTCCTGCAGGAGGGCGTTCAGGGAGGTGGTCTTGCCGCTGCCCGTGGGTCCCGTCACCAGGATGAGGCCGTTGGGGCTGCGGGCGAGTCGACGCAGCAGCTCCTGTCCCTCACCGCTCAGACCCAGCTGCTCCACGGTCAGGGGGGCGCGCTTCTTGTTGAACAGGCGCAGCACGATCGACTCCCCGCTGGAGATCGGCACCACGGACATCCGCATGTCCACGACGTCTCCCCCCAGGTGCACCGTGATCCGGCCGTCCTGGGGCAGGCGTCGCTCCATGATGTTCAGGTTGGCCATGATCTTGAGCCGGCTGGCCACGGCCGGAAAGCTGTCCTTGTCGAGCTGCCGGACCGTCTGGAGGGCGCCGTCCAGGCGGTAGCGCACGAGCATCCGCTCGGAAAAGCACTCCACGTGGATGTCCGACGCCTCGAGGCGGATCGCCTCGATCAGGAGGCTGTTGACCAGGTTGATCACAGGCGCGTCGTTGGCGAGCTTGTCCAGCAGGAGCTTCTCGTCGTCCGCCGCACGGCTCCGGGCCGTGTCGACCTCCGAGAGCCTCTCCCCGAGGTATCCGGCCAGCTCGCTCTTGTCGATGCTGAAGAACGCGACCTGCTTGCCGTGGAAATTGCGCAGTGTCTGCAGGAGCGCCTCGTCGGCAGGATCGCAGACTCCGATCTGGATCAGCTCGTCGTTCTCCTTCAGCTTCACCACGGAGTTGTTCTCGATATACTCCAGGGGATACTGGTCGCCGCCCTGCGGCAGCGGCTTGAAGTCCGCAAGGGAGGCAGACTCCATGGCTTCTGCCTTCGCTGCGGTGCCGGTCTGGGCCCTCATCCTCGTTCCCTACCGCTTCGCGAATTTCGCATACAACCTCTCCAGCTCGAGAGCGATCGCATCCGAGCCCCCCACGCCGTACTCCACCCGGGGCAGGATGTAGATGACCAGCTCCGAGCTCTCGACGGAGTCCTTGCGGGACTGGAACAGCACGCCCAGTCCCGGGATGTCTCCCAGGAGCGGAAGCTTGCTCAGCTCGATGTTGGTTTCCTGGCGCATGAGGCCGCCGATCACCACGGGCTCGCCGGAGAGCGTCCGGGCCCGGGTGTTCACTACGTTTTCCGAGGTCGTGGGCAGCGCTCCGACCGATGCCGAAGAGACGGTGCCTCGCTTGGACACGGTGGCCTTGACGTCCAGCGTGATCATCCCGTCTCCCGAGACCCAACCCTGGATCTTGAAGATCAGCCCGGAGGTGATCTCGCGGGTCACACCGGTGTAACGGGTGTTGCCCTCCTCGTCCACCTCGACTTCCTGGTACCGGAAGGTGTCGGTGTTCTGGAAGTTGATCTCCTGCCCGGAAAGTCCGACCACCGTGGTGTCGGCCAGGACACGGGCGTCGCTTTCGCTCAGGTCGAGGTTCAGCTGCACCGCGAACTGGACCCCGAAGGCCGACACGACGTCGAAGCTCAGGTTCAACAGCTTGCCGATCGTGCCCATGAACGAGGCGTCCGGTCCCCCGGCCGCGGTGGAGGCCTCCAGACCGTCGCTCCAGTTGAGGGACTCGCCGTTGCGGTACTGAATGACCAGCAGCTGGTAGCGGATCTGAGGCACCGGCTTGTCGATCACCTCCAGGTCGGCGTAGAAGTCCTGGAGCTTCTCCGGGGAGGTGCGCACGAACACCACCGAGGGGTCGTTGGTCTCCAGGATCTCCTCCTTCGCGATCGAGGGCGGGAGCCTCTTGAGCAGGTCTTCGGCCTTGATGAAATTCAGCCTGACGGTCTCCGTCGCGACGCGCACGTCTATCATGGTCAGGTAGTCCCGGAGCTGCCCGGCCGTGTCGTCGCTCAGCAGGGCAACGAAGGCGTTGGAGTCCGGAAGCACGGTCGGTTCGATGTACCGGTATTCCGGCGGGAGCAGGCCCTGGATCTTGGCGGCGCTGAGATGGTTGAGCCTGAAGAGGTGGTACCGCATCCCCGCCACGGGCTGATCGAGCTTCCGGATGAACTCCTGGACCGGGGCCAGCTCCTCGAGGCTGCCGCTCAGGATCACGGCGTTGCGGGTTGCGTCGATCTTGAACAGCTGGGCGGACAACAGGTCCGCCGGGAACAGGGCCGCGAGCTCCTTGGCGGCCAGGTGGTGGAGGGGTATGCGCAACGAGGTCTTGAGCTTCTTCAGAACGTCGCGGCCCTGCATCTCGAAGATGTAGTACACCTCCCCCACTCTGGCGTAGTCGGCGGCGGCCTGGTCGAGAATCAGGCGCAGCATCGTCTGGAAATCCTTGTTCTCGAAGCGCAGGTCCTCCAGAACGATGTCCTTTCGGGCGAGCAGGGAGTACTCCATCCCGGCCTCCCGGAACAGCTCGCCGACGACCTCCTGGAAGCGGTCCTTGCGCACGTTGAGGCTGTACAGCGTCCCCTGCCGGCTCACCCGAACCGCGCGGGCTTGGGTGCCGCCCACAGTGGGCTCCGGGGGCTTGGGCGGCACGCGGTTGACGTAGTAGTAGTCCTCGTCCGCAACCACCCGGAAGTCCGGGAAGCGGCGGATCAGGATCTCCAGGAGCTTGTCCGGCCGCACCCGGGTGACGTGCACCGTGAGACGCTGGTTGGGCAGCGGGTCGTACAGGATGGTCTTGCCGATGGCCCGGGAAGCGGCCTGGATCAGGAAGGGAATCTCCACGTCCTCCGCGTCCATGGATACGGTCCCGCTCGGGGCATCGTAGCTCGACCGGATGCGGGACACGTAGTACACCCCTCCCTCCTTGACGTAGTACATCTTGTACGTGAACAGGAACAGCTCCAGGGCCGTCTCGAAGTCCGTCTGCGAAAAGTAGTAGGACGCCGTGCCGGTCACGGTCTCATCCGGGATGATCGACTGCCCCGATACCTCGGCGAGCGCCAGCAGAATGTCCGTCACCGGCTGGTTGGCGAACTGCATCTCCTGGATCTGCTGCCCCTGTGCGGCCGCAGCCGCGCCCACGAGCAGGGCAAGAGCCAGCACAAGCGCCGGCCCGCCGGCGCGACGGCGAGAATGGCACGCGTGTCCCCCGCCACGGAGAGTGTTCATAAACCCAGCCAAGCCTCCAACAGCGGCATCAGGAAGAACGAGAGCACGGCGCCTCCCACCAGGAAAGGCCCGAAGGCCACGGCAAGGGCGGTTCCCCCCGGAGCAGCGCTTGCCGCCGTCGCCCGAACGGAGCCGCGCCCCCGGGGTGACGCCGCGTCGACCCTCGCGCCCCGCCCGCGGGCCGAACGCACGGCGACGTAGGCCACGCCTGCCACGGAGGCGGCGAACAGTGCCAGGGCCCACCCCCACACCCCGAGGAAGAACCCCGTGAGGGCGGACAACTTGACGTCCCCCAACCCTAGCCGCCGCCGGGCGAGGAGCCAGATCGCGAGGAGGGCCAGAAGTCCCACCCCGAACCCGAGCAGCTGCTCCAGCCGAAGCCCCCGGGTCGCAGCACGCAACCCCACCAGCGCCGCGCCCGCCCCCAGGAGCAGTCCGTCCGGAATCCGCTGCTCGCGACCGTCGACGTACGCCGCGGGAACCATGAATGCTGTGTAGACCACCAGCTCGGTCAGCGCGTTCATCACTATGCCTCGCCCCTCTCATGCCACGGGAGCCCCTTCCGGGAGTATTCTGCGGAAGAACAGCTTCAGGCCGAGCATCAATGTAGACCCGCATCCCGGCGGCACGGCATAGCCCGAAAAGGCTATCCGTCTGCGGCGATTTGTGTGAGAACGGAGCCCCCCGATTCCCGGCCCCGCCGGTAGGCGCCGTGCGTTCACTGGCTTCTTGTCCTGGAGCGTTGTAGAATTGACTCGAAATGGAAGATCCCGAGGTTCGTCCGCCCGTCCGCCAACTCCGTGTGTACCTGGCCGATGACCATCCCCTGATACGCACCGGGATCAAGACCGTGCTGGCCGGGGCGGGCGAGCGGTTCTCGGTCGTTGGTGAGGGGTCGTCCGGCCGCGAGGTGCTGGAGTTCGCCCAGGAGGATTCGGCGGACGTCTACGTTCTGGACATCGCAATGCCGGAGCTGAACGGCATCCAGACGACTGAAAAGCTGCTCCAGCGTGACCCTCGCTGCCGGGTGATCATGCTGAGCGTGCACACGGACCGGAAGATCGTCAGGAATGCGCTCCAAAGCGGTGCCCGGGGATACGTGGTCAAGGATTCCGCAACGAGGGAAATCGTGAGGGCGGTCGAGGAGGTCTGGCGAGGCAATTTCTTCCTCAGCCCGACGGTGTCCGGCTACCTCGTGGACAGGATCCTCGGAACGGACGCGGAGAGGGACGCCGACGAGGCGGGAGCCGGGCTGACCCGGCGCCAACGGGAGATCCTGGTGCTGCTATGCGATGGGCTGTCCGAGAAGCAGATCGCCTATCGGCTTCAGCTTTCATACAACAGCGTCCACACCCACAAGTACAACCTGATGAAGCGGCTGGACATCCACTCGACCGCCGAGCTGGTCAAGTTCGCCGTCCGGACCGGACTTGTTCCTCTGGATCCCAGCGGCCCGGCAGAGCCGCCCCCCCGGCACCCGAAAGGCGGGGACCGGGGCGAGCCGTGACCATCACGGTGCCCGGACGCCGCTCCGCCCGGGAAGGAGAGCTCCTGGTCAAGGCCGAGCGGGGGGTGATCGACGGCAGGGACTACGACCTGAATCCCGACCGGGAATCCTGACCCGTCGCGACGATCCACTCTCGCGGACTGCTGACATGCTCTTGCAGTGGATGACCGCCCTGGAGGACACTCGGCTCGCAGCGGGGCTGCGGAGCTCGGAGTCTGGCGGTCGACGCCCCCGGACCCTCTCCGGCGAGTGCTGGGGCGCAGCGCCGACGTCGGCCTCCTGCTGGCGGTTGTCTGCGGGCTGCTGCTGTTCGCGGCGCAGGCCTCCACCGGGGTCTCGGTAGCGGTGTGGCCCGCGGTGCTGGTTCTGGGCCACCCGATCGGATACTTCTGAAGCCACCTCGGGAATCAGGAGGGTGTGGCTTCCCACCAGTACAATTCTCACGCCGTCGACTCATCACGTTGGCAGCTCTTCGCGGTACCTGAGACCCTTCTGCCGTGACCTGACGGAGAAGCAACGCTGCCGAAGAGCTCGCGTCGCGGACCACGAATCCGCCGTCGCCACTGTCGAAAAACAACGACAACAGAATCGTCGGGGCGGCGACTTTGACGGCGTCCGGTTCTCCCCTATGTTCCTCCCGATGGTAGCGTGCATCCCTTTTGGCTGCGAAATCGGCAGCCGCCGGCGAGACTTCCGGCGGGTTCATGCGCGACCTCAGTGTCCGGGCGCTCGATACGGCCAGGGCCGCTGCTACCTCATCTGTCCCGGGTGTTCTTCGGGAACCCAGGTCGCTGCACAAGAACCGGGAGCGATCACGGAGTGACGTCGGGGACGGGCAGATCTTTCCGGCGGGCCCCGAAAAGGCTTGCGGCGACGAAGGAGGAAGCGTGATGGTCAACAGGTGGCGCAATGTGAGTGTGCTCGGTAGACGTGGTCGAGACGCGATTGCCATCGCGGCTGTCGTGCTTGCATGCGGATTACTTGGGGCTTGTTTGCCTCTCACCAGCTCTCCACTCGGTGACCCGGGCATTACGGTGAGTCCGGTCAGCGGGTTGGTGACCACGGAAGCCGGGGGCACGGCCAGCTTCACGGTGGTGCTGGACACCCAGCCCACCTCGGAGGTGACGATAGGGCTGTCCAGCAGCGACACGACGGAAGGGACGGTGAGTCCGTCGAGTGTGGTCTTCACCACCGCCAACTGGGACAGCGCGCAGACGGTAACGGTCACGGGGGTGGACGACGCGATAGCCGACGGCGACCAGGCGTATTCGATCCTCACCGCCTCCGCCGGCAGCGCC
>Ga0068714_10006235_pt1 | contig 12236 bp, 12 predicted proteins | sample MTBNYHSulfiMetaG_FD_62988 | JGI IMG/M metagenome (GOLD analysis project Ga0068714, IMG submission 62988) | Enrichment culture microbial communities from rom New York Harbor, USA that are MTBE-degrading - MTBE-NYH (New York Harbor Sulfidogenic)... | ecosystem: Environmental > Aquatic > Marine >... | reverse complement strand
CGCCCCTTCTCGTCGTCTTCTCGGCCCGTACTCGGAGTACTGCTCCTCGAATCCGCCGAGAATGTGCATCCCGCGGCGCTCCGAAATCCATCCGCCGGCTATGGACTACAGGCTCCTAGCAGCCTCACGCTCGCTCGACCGGGAACGCGATCACCTCGGCGATGTCGTCGACTCCGGCGGCGAGCATCACCAGGCGGTCGAAGCCGAGGGCGACCCCGGCGCAGGGGGGCAGCCCCGTCGCGAGGGCGGCGAGGAGGCGCTCGTCCACCGGCACCTCGGGCAGTCCGCGGCGGCGCCGCTCGGCGTTGTCCGCCTCGAAGCGGTGGCGCTGCTCTGGAGCGTCGGTCAGCTCGTGGTAGCCGTTGGCGAGCTCCACGCCGCCGACGAAGACCTCGAAGCGGTGCGCCACCCGAGGGTCCTCCGGGTCGAGGCGGGCGAGGGCGGCCTGGCTGGCCGGGTAGGCGTGGACGAAGGTGGGGCCGCCGCAACCGAGATGAGGCTCGACGCCGTGGGCGAAGAGCAGCCCCAGCCAGCCGTCGAGGTCGTCGGGGGGAAGGCCCGGGACCTGGCTGAGACCAACGCTCGCGGCGCAGCGGGCGACCTCCTCCGGCCCGGCGGTGAGGGGGTTGAGGTCGAGGTGGCGCAGGAACGCCTCGCGGTACGTGAGCCGCTCGCCGGCGGGGGTGCCGAGGGTGGCGGTGAGCAGCTCCTCCACCTCGTCCATCAGGCGGTGGTGGTCGAAGCCGGGCCTGTACCACTCGAGGATGGTGAACTCCGGGTTGTGGCGCCGCCCCCGCTCGCCGTCCCGGAACGCCCTGCCGAGCTGGTAGACGGGGCCGGAGCCCGCCGCCAGCAGCCGCTTCATGGCAAACTCCGGGGAAGTCTGCAGGTAGACCGTGCGGCCGCCGGTGATCTGGGGGCTGGTGGTCAGCGCCGCGAGGTGGGGGTCCGTCGCCGGGCAGGACGCCAGCAGGGGCGTCTCCACCTCGAGCACCCCCCGCTCGGCGAAGAAGGCGCGGGTGCGGGCGAGGAGGCCGGCGCGCAGGCGGAGGAGCTCCAGGCTCGCCGTGGGGCGCCAGTCGTCGGGGGAGGAGGGGGTCATCGGGAACGGGTACGGGTCAGGCCCGCGAGACGTACTCGCCGGTGCGGGTGTCGACCTTGAGCTTCTCGCCGATCTGGATGAAGAGCGGCACGCGGACCACGGCGCCCGTCGACAACGTCGCAGGCTTGGAGCCGCCCGACGAGGTGTCGCCGCGCATCCCCGGGTCGGTGTCCACCACCTCGAGGTAGACGAAGTTGGGCGGCGTGACCACGATCGGCAGACCCTCCCAGAGGGTGACGATGCACAGGTCCTCTTCCTTGATCCACTGCGCCGAGTCCCCCATGGCGGCGGCGTCGGCGGCGAGCTGCTCGTAGCTGGTCTGGTCCATGAAGTAGCAGTGCTCGCCGTCGCTGTACAGGTACTGCATCTCCTTGTCGACGACGTCCGCGCCCTCGACCGTCTCGGCCGCCTTCAGGGTCCGCTCGTTGACCCGCTGGGTCTTGAGGTTCTTGTACTTGAGGCGGACGAAGGCCTGCCCCTTGCCGGGCTTGACGAAGTCGGTGCCGACGATGACGCAGGGGTCGCCGTCCATCATGATCTTGTAGCCGACGCGGAGGTCGTTCATGAAGTACGTGGTGGCCATGCGAGCAGCTCTCCTCCCTCGATCGGTTGCAGAGAATACACCAAGCTGCAACACTTTGTCCCGTGTCGGCGGACGACGCGTTGGTGGCACCGGCGGGGCGCGGGCGTGGGGTGATCACCGCCCTCGACGAGCTGCTCGAGGCGGTCGGCCTGCCGGTCGAGGCGGCAGGGGAGGAGGGGGGGCTCGCCCGGGCGCTGGCCGAGATGCCGCTCAAGGTGCCGCGGGAGCTGGTGGGGCGGATGCGTCGGGGGGACGCGGACGACCCGATCCTGCGCCAGGTCCTGCCCCACGCCCGGGAGGCGGAGGCGGCGCCGGGTTTCGTCCATGACCCGCTCGGCGAAGGCCGCGCCTGCCGGCCGGCGGGACTGCTGCGCAAGTACCGGGGCCGGGCGCTGCTGCTGGCCACCGGCGAGTGTGCGGTCCACTGCCGGTACTGCTTCCGCCGGCACCTGCGGCCGGTCGAGCGCGGACCGCTGGCCGCCGGCTGTGACCGTGCGCTGGCTGCCCTCGCCGCAGACCCCGCCGTCGACGAGGTGATCCTCTCCGGGGGCGACCCGCTGACCGTCGGCGACGCCGAGCTCGGCCCCCTGGTGGAGGCGATCGCCCGGCTCCCCCACGTCCGCCGGCTGCGCGTCCACACCCGGGTGCCGGTGGTGACCCCCGCCCGGGTGACCGACCGGCTCGTGGGCCGGCTCGTCGGCACCCGCCTGCAGCCGGTGGTGGTGATCCACTGCAACCACCCGGCGGAGCTCGACCGCAGCGTGGGGGAGGCCCTCGGCCGGCTGCGAGCGGCCGGCGTGACCCTGCTCAACCAGTCGGTACTCCTCGCCGGGGTCAACGACCGCCTCGACACTCTGGCCCGGCTCGGCCGTGACCTCTTCGACGTGGGTGTGCTCCCCTACTACCTGCACCTGCTCGACCGCGTCCAGGGCGCGGCCCACTTCGAGGTCCCCGAGGCCGTCGCGGCACGGCTGGTCAAGGGTCTGGCGGGGGAGCTTCCGGGCTACCTGGTTCCCCGTCTGGTGCGGGAGGTTCCGGGCGCGCCGGCGAAGGTGCCGATTCCGGCCAGCCCCTGAACCGCGACCGCGGTGGGTGGAGCTGCGGCTCCACCGTGGCGCCCTTGGGGATGACCACGAGCCCCGAGTCGGTGACGTGGAAGCGGCGCCGGTCCTCGGCCGGGTCCTCGCCGATGACGGTGCCGGCGGGGATCTTGACGCGCTTGTCGACGATGGCCCTTCGGACCCGGGCGTGGCGGCCCACGTCGACCCCGTCCATCAGCACGCTGTCGGTGACCACCGCCCACGAGTTGACCCGCACCTCGGGGTAGAGGATGGACCGTTCGACCCGGCCGCCGGAGACGATGACCCCGCCGCACAGCATCGAGTCGAGCACGATGCCCAGGCGCCCGCCGGGCCGCTCCTGGGCGAACACCGTCTTGGCCGGGGGCAGCTGGCGGGGCAGCGACCGCAGTGGCCAGTCGTGGTCGAAGAGGTTGAACACCGGGTCCACCGCCACCAGGTCCATGCTCGCCTCGTAGTACGAGTCGACGGTGCCGATGTCCCGCCAGTAGAGCTGCTCCTTGCGGTTCTCGTCGACGAACGGGTAGGCGTAGAGGCGCCCGCCCGCGACCAGGCTGGGGAGGATGTCGTGGCCGAAGTCGTGGCGGGAGTCCTGGGGCGCGTCCGCCTGGAGGGCCGCCACCAGGGCGTCGGTGGAAAAACAGTAGACCCCCATGTTGACCAGGGCGCGGTCGGGGCGGCCTGGGATCGGCGCCGGCTGGCTCGGCTTCTCGGTGAACGCCACCACCCGACCCTCGGCGTCGACCTGGAGGACCCCGAAGGCCTGGGCCGTTTCAACCGGGACCTCCACCGCCGCCACCGTGGCGTCCGCCCCGCGCGCCTCGTGGGCGGCCATCATCTTCTGGTAGTCCATCTTGTAGAGGTGGTCGCCGGAGAGGACCATGACCCGCCTCGGCTGGTCCTGGTCGAGGAGGTAGAGGTTGTGGAACACCGCGTCGGCGGTGCCCTCGTACCAGCGCTGGCCGACCCGGAGCTGGGGCGGAACGCACTGGATGAACTCCCCCAGCTCGGCCGCGAACAGCGGCGCCCAGCCGAGCTGGACGTGGCGCTCGAGGCTGCCGGACTTGTACTGGGTGAGGAGGTAGATCCGCCGCAGGCCGGAGTTGACGCAGTTGGAGAGGGTGAAGTCGACGATCCGGTACATGCCGCCGAAGGGGACCGCGGGCTTGCTCCGGTCCCTGGTCAGCGGGTGCAGCCGTTCCCCCTGACCCCCGGCGAGGACCAGGGTCAGGGTGTCGTAGAGGATCGTGGTGTTGCGGGCCATGGCGATCTCCTCAGCTCCAGGGTACCTTCTCCCGATCCCGATCTCGGGTTCCCCTGCAACCAATATGCGCCGCGACGGCGAGCTTGTCCCGCCTCCACTCGGAGCCTGTAGGCCATAGCCACGCGAGATGTCCGTGTCGGTCCGATCTCTCGTGGGACGGGCGGGGGAGCTGAACGCTGACAGCTGACCGCTGAAAGCTCTGCCTACGGCACCCCGTCCACGTCGACGCTGGCGGTCTCCGCCATGGCGACCACCAGCTGGACCGGCCGACGGCCGTCGAGCCCACGGCCCGTGTGGGACATCCAGCGCTGGTTGCCGACCCGGTGCTCGCAGCCCGAGACCCGGGCTCGGCTGCCGAGGGCGGCGCCCGGGCCCTGCGTCCGCACCTGACAGGGGGCGGACAGGCGAATGGTGGCCGAGGTGTCCCGGCCGAGACCGACGACGGTGCGCAGGCTGACCCCGGTCAGGTCGAGGTCGAAGGTCGAGCGGGCGGCGTCTGCTTTCTCCACCCTCGACACGCCCGCCACGGCGACGTCGGCGTCGGCCGCGAGGAGACTGAGGGACCCGACGCCGCGCGCGTCGAGACGGCCGCCCCTGACGGTGGCGTCGAGGGTGCCGCCGACGTTGCGCAGCTCGGCGGCGCAGCCCTGCTCCGCCTTCAGGAGCACGTTGCTGCGCACCCCGTCCACGTCCGCCCGCGCGCCGTTGCGGAGGGTCAATTCGGCGCGCGCGCTCCAGTCGCCGCCCCGGATCTCGCCGCCGTCGAGCTCGGCCTTGACGAGGCCGGACCAGCCGTCGGCAAGCAGGTCGAGCTGCTGTCCGACCGCGGTCAGAGTCGCGCCGGACGAGCGCCGAACCTCGGCGGAGCCCGTGCCCCCGAGCGACAGGACGCCGTCCCAGCCGTCGACCAGCAGCCGCCCCTCCTCGAGCTGGGCGGAGACCGGCCCGAGACCGTCGCGGGCGAGCAGACTGCCCCCGGAGAGGGAGACCGAGACGCCGCCCTCGCTGCCGGCGACGGTGACCTCGGCGTCAAGACCGGTCACGGTGAGCGGTCCATGGTGACCCTCGACCGAGGAGACCCCGCCGGTGAGGTGGAGCGAGGCGGCGCCGAAGCAGCCGTCGAGGCGCACGTCGCTGTCCGTCGCGAGTACGGCCGGGGTGCTGATCCCCTCGAGCCGGGCGGCGGAACCGGCGAGGGTGAGCTCGACCGGGTTGGCTCCCGCATCGGTCGGGGTCCCACGGGGCACCGGCTCCCCGGGGGTCGGCAGGGGCTCGGGGGGGCCGTCCGGGCTCGGCACCGGGCTTATCTCCAGGTCCTCCGGCAGCGGCGCCGTGGTCATGCGGACCTCGAGGTCGCTTCCCCGGATGGCCAACCGCTGGCCGGCGGCGAGCTCCAGCTCGAGACGGAGCCTGGGCAGGCCGACCGCGGCGGAGGCGTCGGCCGGTTCGCGCCGGGTCACCCTCGCCCCTCCAGCGCCGGCGCGGACGGCGAGCAGCCCCTCGGCCTCGAAGCCGTCGTCGGCGGCCCAGGCGCGGAGCCGGCTCGAGGGGGAGTAGCCCGCCTCCACGTCGAGGTCCGCGGCGTCGAGCTCGAGGCGGACCGGTCCCGGGCCGAGGTCGGCTTCGAAGGGGGGAGGCGGGCTGTCCTGGGCCAGGAGAGTGGCGGCGAGGAGGGAGACGGCGACCAGGGAGACGGCGGCGCGCATCGCGCGACAGGGTAGCGCGGATCGAGGCGGAAGGGGATACCTCGGGTACGAGAACGGGAACAAGGGGGATGCACGCGCGGTTCGAGGGGGTGATGAACGACACCTCGTCCCCGTCCGTCCGTCGGATCCTTCCCCCTGACCTCTTTCGCGGCTCGGTGGCGTTCGTCACCGGCGGCGGGAGCGGCATCAACCTCGGCATCGCCCGCAGCTTCGCCGCGCTCGGGGCGGACATCGCCCTGTGCGGTCGCACCGCCGAGCGGCTCGAGACAGCCAGGGTGGAGCTCGAGGCCCTCGGGGCCCGGGTCGCGACCCCGGTTGCCGACGTCCGTGACCCCGACGCGCTGGACGCGGCCCTCGCAACCGCCCGGGAGCAGCTGGGGCCGGTGTCGGTGCTGGTCTGCGGCGCCGCCGGCAACTTCCCCTGCCCTGCCGACGAGCTCTCGCCCAACGGCTTCAAGTCGGTGGTGGACATCGACCTGCTGGGGTCCTTCAACTCCTGCCGGGCCGCGCTGCCGCAGCTGAAGGAGACCCGGGGCTCCATCCTGTTCGTCTCCGCCGGCCAGGCCACGGAGCCGTACTTCGCCCAGGCCCACGTCTGCGCCGCCAAGGCCGGGGTTGACCAGCTCATGCGCACCCTGGCCCTGGAGTGGGGTCGGTTCGGCATCCGCTGCAACAGCATTGTCCCCGGCCCCATCGAGGACACCGAGGGGATGCGGCGGCTGGTCCCGGAGTCGGAGCGGGTGCACGAACGGCTCCGCTCCGCCATCCCCCTGGGACGCTACGGTTCGGTGGACGACATCGGCGCCGCCGCCGCCTTCCTCGCCTCGCCCCTGGCGGCCTATGTCACCGGCACCGTGCTGGTGGTGGACGGCGGGCAGAACCTGGCCGGATCTGGTCTCTTCACGAGCTTGATCGCCGAGGCCTGGGGGGTGGGGGGGTGAGCCGGGGGACGCGCCACGATCTCGTCCTTCGGGACCGGCGTAGGGAACGGGTACGGCTCAGCCGGGGTCGACGGGCTCGAGCTTGACCCCCGGTTTGGTGTCGTAGGCGTCCGGGTCGAGGTCGAGCACCGCGTCGGCGGCGAAGCTGTGGAAGTCGTTGACGACGAACTCCACCCGCACCCGCGCCGGCTCGTCGGCGCCGGGGGGCAGCAGGTAGACCCAGACCTGCTCCGCGTCGAGCAGGGGAAAGACCTCGTCCAACGGCTCCGGGTCGTCAAACCGCACCCGGCGGTGGCCGCTCGGGGTGGCGAAGGTGACCGTGACCCTGGTCCTCCCCCGCGAGCGGCGCACGTCAAGGCCGGCCACCAGGTCCGGCCCCTCGAACTCGAACAGGTTGCCCTCGACGGAGGCGTCCATCGGGCTCCTCCCCTCCCGGCCCCCATGATAGCGTGCGCGGGAAGACGGACGGCGCGCGCCGGGTTAGCCTGGCGACAGGCGGCTCCGCGTCGTTGCAGTGCCGTCTCGAAATCGTCACGTCAACGGAGGTCATGATGCGTCTCACCGTCCTTTCGAGCCTGATCGTCGTTGTCCTGGCCGCTCCGGCGCTGGCCCAGGAGCAGCCCGAGCCCGCCTGGAAGGGCTCCCTCGGCCTGTCCTTCGTCTCCACCAGCGGCAACTCCGACACCCAGACCCTGGGTCTCGACTTCGGCCTCGACCGCAAGCCCGAGCCGTGGGGCGTCGAGATCAAGGCTGCGGCGATCCGAGCCGAAGACAACAGCGTCACCACCGCCGAGCGGTACAACGGCTCGGTCCGGGGCAAGCGGGCCCTGGGGGAACGCTGGGAGGCGTTCGTGGGCGCTTTCGGCGAGCAGGACAAGTTTTCGGGCTACGACCTGCGCTACGGCGCGGCGGCGGGCGGCACCTACAAGGCGCTCCTCGGCCCGAAGCACACCCTCTCCTTCGACGCCGGTCTCACCTGGACCAAGGAGGAGCTCGTCGACCTGGTCGACGACCAGGGGGTGGCCCATCCGCAGCCGTCCTACGACTACGTCGGCGGGATCGCCGGCCTCGACTACGCCTGGCAGATCAGCGACACCGCCACGCTGTCCGAGCGCCTCGTCTACCTGCCGAATTTCGACGAGACCAGCGACTGGCGGGCAACCTCCGAGACCGCGCTCCAGGCGGCCATCTCGTCGAAGCTCGCGCTCAAGCTCGGGTACCTGGTTCGCTACGACGCCGAGCCTGCCGTGGCCGGGGTCGACGCCGACGGGGGCGCCGTCTACTTCGACGACACCGACACCACCACGACGGTTTCAGTGGTGTTGAGCTTCTAGCGGGGCGCGCCCCGGCCCGTCGAGGCTTGCAAGCCGCAGCGGAAGATCGTCGCTCAACCTGGACTTGGACTTTGACCTGGACCTGGTCCTCGACCCATGCGCGCCCCTCAACGAGGGCAGAAAGTCCAAGTCTAGGACCAGGTCCAGGTCAAGGTCCAGGTCCAAGACGAGGTGGCGCGCTCGACCCCCACCAAACTTGACTCATCTGTGAAGATCCTCGCCCCCCAAGGCGACTAGCGGCACTGATCCGGTGAGCGGGTGAAGACACGATCGGCCTGCGGGGAGCCGAGTGGCAGCGTGACCGACCGGGCCGCTCCGTCGGCGACGTGGAACCGAGCGGGCACGTCGCCGATGTAGGGGTGCGACAGGAGGAAGACGCTGTCGTGGAGGTGCTCCACGGCGAGGTCGAGCCCGTGAAATCGAGTGGTGAGTCCGCCCTCGACGGCGCGGACGTCGAGCTCACCGAATGCTGGATTGGAGTAGCACCCGGCGAACGCCCGGCGCTCCAGCGGGGGCGGCGCAGCCGGGTTGCGGGACGCCCTCGCGTTGGCCGCCTCGGCAGCCCGCATTCCCTCGATCCTCGCCGCCATGGCGAGGCCGAGCTCGAGCAGACCCTGACGCGGCGGATCACCGAGAACGAGCTCCGAAGCGCGCTCGGCGACGAGATCCGGAAAGCCGCTGATCGTGCAGTTGGCGAGGACGGCCACCGCCACACCGTCGTCCGGGTAGACCCGGACCTGCGCGGTGAAACCGATCGCGCCGCCGTCGTGGGACAGTTGCCGGCGGCCGCCGCGGGAGGAGACGTGCCATCCCAGGCCGTAGGCGCGCACCGGCGCACACGATGCGCGTATCGCAACCTGTGGGGTCCAGGTCTCGGCGAGCGCTCGGGCGCCGACGACCGAGGTGGCGCCTGCCCGGCCTTTCCCGAGCTGGAGCTCGAGCCACCGTCCGAGGTCGGAGCCGGTGGAGTACAGACCGGAGGCGGGCGCGATGACCGGGGCGATCACAGGTTCGACGACGACCGGGGCGCCGCCCTCGACGAGGTGGCCGCACGAGATCGGCACGTCCCCGCCGGACGGCGGACCGAAGGTCGTGGCCTTCATCCCCAGCGGCTCGAGCAGGCGCGACGCGACGACCCGCTGCCAGGACGATCGCGCGGCGCGACCGATCATCTCGCCCGCGAGCGCGACGCCGAGGCTGCTGTAGGCGTACCGGTCGCGGAACTCGGCCGCCGGTTCCAGCAGCGCGAGCCGCGGCAGCAGCCACTTCGGGTCGCCTTCAGTGTTGACGGCGATGATGCCGTGGTCGCCGAGCCCGCTGCGGTGGGCGAGCAGGTCGCGGAGCGTGACGCGCTCTGATGCCACCGAGTCCTGGAGCGTGAGCTCGGGTATCACCGTGCGCACGGGGGTGTCCCACTCGAGGAGGCCCTCGGCGACGAGTGTCGCGGCGGCCGTCGCCGTGAACGCCTTGGTCAGTGAGGCCAGGGGGAAAGACGTCCGCACCGTCACGGGATCGTCTGCCCCGGCGCAGCAGACACCGTAGGGCAGAACCACGGGGCCGCGCTCGGCGGTCACGACGACCACGACCGCTCCCGGCACGGCGAATCCACCTAGGGCCTGCGCGACGAAGTCCTCGAGGGGCGCGCGCCACGCCGGATCGGCAGGTGGAGGGCTCTCCTCCGCGCCCGCGGCCGGACCGAACCCGAGGACGAGGGCAAGCGCTACTGCCGCCGTTTGCTGCTGGATACCGATCACTGCCTGTTCCTTTCGCCGTGGAGAAGATGCACGCCGTTGGTGTCGGCGAAATAGACGAGGACATCGAATGCCCGCGTCACCCGGATCTGACGGTCGGCACCATCGTAGTGGGGTTCGAGCTCGCCCGCGTAGAAGTCGCCCACAACCATGAGACCTCGTTCCTGGTCGAGGTAGGTGCGGAGAGGGCCAGCCGCGGGAAGGCGGCGGAGCGGGAGCATGAACCTCGGCCGTCGGCCGCGCTCGAGGAGAGCGTTGACACTGCCCGAGGGGGCCGCGGCGTCCACCCGACAGACCATCGGCGCGGTGTCCTGACCGTTCTCGTCGGCGGTGACCGCGACGGTGAGTCTCCGGTAAGCCGTCGCGAAACAGCTTGTCGTGGCGCTCGAGGTCCCACATGTCGAGCTGCGTGTCGATACCGATGAAGTGGACCCTCTCGCTGCGCGGCAGGTTCCGGTTGTGCTCGCGGAACACCCCGCGAGACCGCGGCGTCCGCGGGGAGGGGCCGCCACCGAAGACAATCCGCCATGGCCCATGCCGCCAATCGCTCCAACGCCTTGGCCAGGGCCTGCCCGGCGAAGGAAGCCGCCTCGCGGGATGAGCCGTAGCGGACCTGCTCGTGCCCCGGGCTACTTGGTCGGCTCTCCGACCCGTGGCACCATGGTGGAGGGGGAATTCCTGTGAGGCTCTCGAGCGTCGTCGCGGTTCTCGTCGTCCTCTTCGCCATGCCCTCGGCTCCCGCGGCAAAGACCTGCGCCGACTGCCACCCGGAGCAGGCCTCGGCGTGGCAGGGTTCGCGCCACGCCCGGTCGGCGGCCAGCCCGCTCTACCTGGCGATGCGGGCTTGGGCGGCGGACGACGCCGGCGAGGAAGTGGCGGCTCGGTGCGCCACCTGCCACACGGTGCCTGTGGCTGGCGGTGGCCGCACCGCGGCGGTCACCTGCGAGGCCTGCCACCAGGCGGCGGTCACCGGCCCCGGGCCGGGGGCCGTGACGGTCGACCCGGCGGGGCCGGTGGCGGGGTCAAAGCCGGGCGCCGGCGCGCCGCACCCGGTGGCTGTCGTCCCCGGGATGGCCAGCGGCGACCGCTGCCTCGCGTGTCACGGCGAGCTGGCCAACCCCCACGGGGTGCCGCTCTGCACGACCGGGCCGGAAGCCGCCACGCGGGGGTTGGGGCCGACCTGCCTCGACTGCCACCTGCGCGGCGGCGACCACTCCGCCCGCGGCGCCTCGCCCGAGCTCCTGGCCCGGGCGGTCGAGCTCGACGTCGACCGGCGGGGGGACACGGTGGCGGTCACCCTCGTGAACCGGGGGGCCGGTCACTCGGTGCCCACCGGGCCCGCCCTGCGGCAGGTGATCCTGCACACACGGCTGGTGGGCGCCGACGGCCGGGAGGCCTCCTCCCACCGGGAGGTGCTGGCCCGGGTGCTGGCCGACGCCGACGGCCGATCACCGGCACCGCCCTGGCGGGCGACGGCGGTCGTCGCCGACACCCGGATCGAACCGTCCGGGCGCAGCGTCTTCGTCTACCCGGTGCCCCCCGGAGCCGTGAGGGTCGAGGCGAGGATTGTCTTCTGGCGCGCCCCCGAGCCGCTGCTCGGTCGTTTCGGCCTGGCCGGGGACGAGGCCTTCGCACCGGTGACGATGACCCGGGTCGTGAGGGACCTGCGGTGACCGCACCTCGCCTGATGGTGGTCGACCCGTCGGTGGTGTCGGCCGAGGACGAGGGGGTCGCGCGGGTGGTGGGGGACTGGCCCGGGACGACCACCCTGCTGCGACCGGCGCTGGTCCCCGGGGACGGCCCGCGGCCCCGCGACCCGGTGGCAGCCGACGGCGTGGTGGTGCTGGGCTCGGCCGCGTCGGTGCACGACCCGCTGCCCTGGCTCTCGGACCTCGCGGCCTGGCTCGAGCCCCTGGTCACCGGCGCTGCCGGCGTGCCGGTGCTCGGCATCTGTTTCGGCCACCAGCTCGTCGCCCACCTGGCCGGGGCCGAGGTGGCCTACCTCCACCCCGACCGGCGCAGGTTGGTGGGGGTCGTGGAGACCGTTTTGGAGGGGGGACGGCTGCTTCCGGGGCGGCACACCCTCAGGGTGGTGGCGAGCCACCGGGAGGTGGTGGTGGCCGCGCCGGCCGGCTTCCGGGTGACGGCGCGGCGGCCGGGGGTGCCGGTGGACGGTCTCGAGCACGAGAGCCTCCCGGTGTTCGGCGTTCAGTTTCACCCCGAGGCCCGAGGAGAGTTCGCGGCCCGCCGCGGCTTCGACCCGGCGGGGGTGGACGACCGTGTGGCGGCTGATGGCGACCGGCTCCTGGCGGCCTTCCGGAGGGTGGTCCTCGAGGGACGGTGATGGGGGGCAGGCTGCGCGCGCCGCTCGTCACCGCGGCTCTCCTCCTGTGGGTGGGGGGCGTGGGCTGGGCCGCGCACGTCGCTCTCGCGGCACGGTTCCAGGCGCTGGCGCTCCACGCCCCTCGGGTCATGG
>Ga0068714_10006232_pt1 | contig 12239 bp, 14 predicted proteins | sample MTBNYHSulfiMetaG_FD_62988 | JGI IMG/M metagenome (GOLD analysis project Ga0068714, IMG submission 62988) | Enrichment culture microbial communities from rom New York Harbor, USA that are MTBE-degrading - MTBE-NYH (New York Harbor Sulfidogenic)... | ecosystem: Environmental > Aquatic > Marine >... | reverse complement strand
ATAGCCTGGCAAAAACAAGGAGAGCATACCGTGAGTAACTGAAAAGCCTTCCTACGATTTCTTTTTAATGCCCTAATAATCTAAGGGGGGATTTTTGAAAGCTTATTCAGAGTTTCCCTAAGTATTGACTACAAGTATTTGGTATAGGAGGTGTTCCCATGAAAGCTGTGAAGCCTTTATCCGAGCTTATCTTACTGAAAGGGAAAAGGGCTCTAATTACCGGCTCTGCCGTGGGCATTGGCCGGGCAATGGCCTACAGGTTTGCTGAGGCCGGTGCCGATTTAGAACTCGTAGATATGAACCGGGAGGGTCTAAGAGCTGTCAGAAGAGAGCTGGCACAGTTCGGTTCAGAGGTAAACCTTCATAGAGTTGACCTTGCCCGGAAAGAGGAAATCGATGCTCTATGGGAAAAGATGGAGGGTCATGAGCCAGAGATACTGGTAAATAATGCTGGTATCTACCCCTTCAAGAATTTCCTGGAAGTAGACGGCGCTTTTTGGAATAAGGTAATGGATATCAATTTGACCTCGGTGGTCTGGATGTGCCAGCAGATGATAAGAAGGAGGGGGAGGAAAGGCGGGATAATCATAAATCTCGGTTCTATCGAGGCCATCATGCCTTTTGCCCGGGACCTGGCTCCCTATAACATCAGCAAGATAGGGGTTATCGCCCTGACCAGAGATTTGGCCCGGGAGTACGGTCGGAATGGTTTTAGAGTGAACGCCATTGTACCCGGTGGCATCGTAACTCCGGGCACCAGGGGGGTGGCGAAGGAAGTCGTCGGCTTTAGATTCAACCTGCTTAAACTGGGCTATGATTACAAGCAGAGACTACCCTCGGCCAGGGCGGGTCAGCCGGACGACGTAGCGCGCATCGCTCTGGTCCTGGCCAGTGATTTGTCAGGTTATGTCAACGGAGCCTTAATCCCCGTTGACGGTGGGTTTTTGTCCGCTTAATTGAGGGGGTGTGTTTGCCGACTTCACGTACCGGAATTGCCAATCTGCCTCTGCACTACGGCAGGGCGCCGCGCTGGCTCTTTGACCGTATGGTCAAGCTGGCCCGGGAAATAACTATTGTCATTGTTGATGAGTTCGGCGCCGAGGAAATGCTGCGGCGGCTTTCGCACCCTCACTGGTTCCAGGCCTTCGGCTGTATTCTGGGCTTTGACTGGCACAGCAGTGGCGTGACCACTACCCTGTGCGGGGCTCTCAAGGAGGGGATAAAGGGGCTGGAGCGCGAGCTCGGCCTGTTTGTCGCTGGTGGCAAGGGGGCAACGTCGAGGCGGACGCCAGCCGAGGTGGAAAACTGGGGAGAAATACTCTCCATCAATCCGGCGCCGCTGGTCTATGCCAGCCGGATGTCGGCCAAGATGGACAGCGCCGCCGTCCAGGATGGCTACCAGCTTTATCACCACACCTTTCTCTTCACCCCTGGCGGCTCGTGGGGGGTTATCCAGCAGGGCATGAACGAGGCCACCCGCTATGCCCGGCGCTACCACTGGCTGGGGGAGGCCGGTTACCGACTTTGTCAACGAGCCCCACTCCGCCATCCTCTCTGAGGCCAGGGGGCAGGCATTGAATCTGGTGGCCAGCGAAAGCGACCCCGCCCGCAGTACCATCGCTGAAATAGCCACGAAGCAGAAGCCGGAGAGCATCGTGGCTGACCTGAAGAAGATAAAGACGCTGACTCTGCCGCCCCGCCACTACCTCACCACCGATGACCTGCACCCGGATAGCCTGAGCCGAATTATTCTGAGCGCCTATGAGCGCCAGCCCGGCGACTTTGCTGAATTGCTGGGATTACCGGGGGTGGGTGCCAGGACCATCCGTGCCCTGAGCCTGCTCTCCGAGCTGGTCTACGGGGTTGCCCCCAGCTACCGCGACCCCGCCCGCTACAGCTTCGCTCACGGGGGCAAGGACGGCATCCCCTACCCCGTAGATAAAAAGACCTACGACCAGTCAATAGAGCTTTTACGAAAAGCCATAGGCAGGGCTAAGCTGGGGCTCAGGGAGAAGGAGGAGGCGGTAGGGAGGCTGGAGAGGGTAGAATTTTTCAAAGGGAGAATAAAATGATAGAGCAGGTGAGCCTTGAGCATCGCTGGATATTGTCAATTAGTGACCACCGCGAACGTTGGGAGCAACTACTAAAGCTGAACGATAAAGACCACGGTAGTTTCAGGGTATTGTTTGGTGTGGAAACCCTCGCAACAATGGAATGGAAGGAACCAACGCCTGAACGCCTGAGCGAGTTATTAGATATGAAAATAAATGGAACACGCTTAGCTGTAAAATTTGACGATATTTTTTATTTGGTTCAGGTTGTTTGGCCTCTGCAGCTAGCCAAACGAGAGGTTCAGAAAATGCGACTAGTATGGGAACGCGGAGAGTGGAAAAAATTCCCTCTTGGGTCGGTAGCTCTTCCAATTGTTGCCTGCGTCACTACGTGGTGGGCTTTTGAAACTGTTTTGAATGATATCGCAGGGATATTGAGAGACCAGCGTACAGGCAATTTGACCGAAGGGACGCAGCTATGCATTGAAGAGAAAACTGTGGAAATAGATAACCAAGGCAAAATAGTTCAGAGAAGCAAATTCCAACCCATTGAGGACAGAACACGTTTCATATTCCATTTTGCCACGGGACAGGTGCTAAGAAACTCAGACTCCATGTGGAAGAAAGTACGTGCTTTGAAAAAGGCCAGGGATGCAGCAATTCATCGTCTTGCTAAGACAGAAACCGAGGAAGCAAATCTGGCGGAACTTCATAAGACAGTTACTGATGGGCTTATCGGTGTTTGTTATGTTTTGAAGCGGATTTTCACTGAGACACCCGAGTTTTATCACCGTCATGCGTACCACTATATTTCTTACTGGGGTTGTGAAGTAGAAGAACCCGTTTTTTGGGACGCTCAGGAAGGGAATGGGTTTTACTTTGGTCCATCCAGACCTCAGGCTGCCGATATAATTAAGGTGCTGGCACCTGAGCCAGGCTCACTAAGCAATCAAGACATGCGTGACAAGTAGTAGACTTTTACTAGTAGGTGTCAAATAAACCGATCACCCACCCAAGATTATCATCTGTCCAATTCAGTCTTTCCGCTTCAGGCTATTTACTTCTTCCCCTTTTTGGCTTTCTCTGAAGTGCGGTAGGCGCCACGGCCGGAGTCCCGGGTATCAAGGAAGGCTTTCAGTCCCTTCTCGTCAATAACGTTAATATAGTCGGCATAGCCCCGCCGGTGTTCTCCGCTGCGGCTTCCGCGCAACGCGTCACTGCTCTCCCGGAATCCCTGCAGGCTCAGTATCTCCGAGCCCCACATCAGGCCTGTCCTGAAACCCATTATCTCAAACTGGGCGTTGATGCTCCTCTTGGTGAACATGATGAGGTCGGTGGGGATACCGGCGATGTTTCGCGCCAGCTTCTCTGTCTCTTCCTCAAGCTGCTCCGGTGGGTAGACCCTGGTTGCCCAGCCCACCCGGAACGCTTCCTGGGCATCCATGGGGTCGCCGGTGAACATGTATTCCTTGGCCTTGGTGATGCCCACGAGCCAGGGCATGTACTGAATATTGCCCGGCGACATATCTCTGCCCACCGGCCAGCCTATCTGGGCGTTATCGGCCAGTATGCGCAGGTCGCAGAACGAGGCCAGCTCGCTGGCGCCGGCCAGGCACCAGGAGTGGATTTGAGCAATCACCGGCTTTTGCAGGTCCCAGAGAGTGAAATAGATGCTCATGTGGTGCCGATTGTACGAACCCCATAAGTGGTCTCGTTCCGGGTGAATATAGACTCCGCTTTCGGGGTAGATAGTACCTTTCCCCTGCTTACCGGGCGTCAGGTCGTAGCCTGAGCTGAAGCAGATGCCGGCCCCCTTGATAATGATGACCCTGACGTTGTCATCCCTCTCCATCTCCCTGGCTGCCTCGGCTATCTCACACAGCCGGGGGTAGGAGAGGGGGTTCCTTTTCTCCGGCTGGTTGAGAATTATCCGGCCGATGGGTGAGTCAATCTCGCAGAGAATCGTTTTGTAATCGTAAGCCATTGGTCTACCTCCCTTAACAACATTTTCTGGCGAACGGGATAACAGCCTTGATTGGTATTGGCCCGACGGTGGTGATGGCTACTTTTTGTCACGTGGCAGCGTGGGCAGCCGGTAGGGCTGCTCGGCGCCACACTGGAAGCAGGTTCGGGCGTACCAGTCCACCGGCGCCTGGCACTGAGGGCAGTGCCACCGTTCCTCCTCTTGCTCGAGCCAGGCCTCAAGCCCTATCTGTTGCAACCGGCGCAGGCTATCCAGAACCTCGGCATGGTGACGCATACCATCGTTGTTGAAGTCGGTAATGCGCGAGCAGGGGAAGTCCGGGCAGTCAGAACAGCGGGTCACCCCTTCCTTGTTATCGGGACACAATCGTAACTCACAATTCTGGCAGTAGGGTGTAAGTTTGCCGCCGCCGAGGCAACCGTCGCAGCGCATCTCATCCAGGGTTACGTCTCCCCAGCGAGAGGCCATGTTCTGCCGGATTTCCTCAAGTAACTCTTTATTGTTGTCCTGCCAGGCGCGGTAGATGCGACAGGCCCCGCAGTAGAGCCCGCAAACCGCAGCCAGTCCTTCATTTCCCATTACGAATTCCTCCCTTACGGAATTAAATAAACTGTGATGAGGCAAGACCCTTGCCTCGTCACGGCTAATATGATGATATAAGCAGGCTCGTCTGACTGTCAAGCTGGGTTGCTGTTGACAGATACCAGAATGCGAAATATTATAATTTAACCTGGCAATAAATTGTTTTGGGGGTAAAAATGCCGCAGAAATATAAAGGTTGCGTAGTTTCTTATCCGAAGATAGTCGACAAACTTCCGAAGCATGCGGAAGGCAAATATGCCATACTTATGAGTAATGAGCTGGTTCCAGAAGCCGATTTCTTTATTGTCGGTGGAACGATGAAGAAAATTCATCAGGCTGAGCCAATAGAAAAGCATACGCACGATACCAGTGAAGTCTACCTGTTTCTCGGGTCAAAGGGGGCTGTTGAGGTTGAGATTGAGCTCGATGATGAAAAATATACTATTATCTCACCTGGTGCCGTGTTTGTTCCTAAAGGCGTTAAGCACCTTTTCCGATATAAAGGGATGAGCGGTCCGGCTACCGTGGTGGCTATTGTTCGTGACGGAGAATATATTACCTATTAAGTGTGTCTCTGGTTAGCCTCCCGGCCAGATGGGGAAAACTCAGTTACTGGTGCTTAATGGTGGAAGCGCCAGACACTTTGATGTCGCCCATGATGGGGTTACCCTGGAAATATAGCCGTGAGGCGGCACTGAGCTCGCAGTTCAGTCTCCCTTTCACGTTCACCGTGGCTTCACTGGCACCACTGAGCTCAACATCGGCACCTTCAATAGGAAAATCAGCCAGGTCTGCTTTACTGGCGCCGGAAGCATTGAGAACAAGGTCTTCTGCCAAACCATCCAGTTCCACCTTGCTGGCTCCTGATACCTCAAGCCTGACATCAGTGGCGTTGACACTGCCGGTAAATTTGCTTGCCCCCGAGATTTCACCATTCAGGTCGTGGACTACAATATCTTTCATATTTAGAGAGCTCGCCCCGGAGACATCGAACCTGAAATCATGGGCAGAACGAAAGCCAGTAACATTTGCCTTGCTGGCGCCGGACAGATTTAACCCGTAGAGAGCGGGCATGGTAATTCTTGCCTCCAGTATTCTTGCCTGCATGGTGAAGTCGGTGAAGGTGTGGCGGGGGTTAAGGTATATTTTCAGCGTGTTGCCCTCTTTTGAGACGGCGACGTAATCAAAAAAGTTGCTATCGGCACTAATTTTGATGCTGAAGGAATCCGACCTGATTATGTTAACACTAAAGGTGCCTTCTACCTCGACATAGTTGAAGTCGGTAAAGTCCTTTTCTTCAGTAATTATTGTCCCCGGGCCAGTCGCGGTGCATCCTGAAAGCAGGGCTGCTGTCAATATGGCTACGGCTAACCAGGGAATAATAGCTTTCTTCATGATTTACCCCCATATCTGGTGAGCATCCGTTGCATCCTTTATTATGACATCTATTTTGAAAAAAACAAAGTCGGGCCTGGAACTGGCCGGACTTTGTTTGCATACCATGCCCTCGATAAAGGCAATGTTACTGAGCCTGACGGGGCAGCCTCATTTTCAAGTGTTTACCGATATCTTTGAAGCCTTGATTAATGTATACAGGGTAGCCCAGTTCACTGGGGCCGTTTACCTGAATCTCATCGCAGCCTTTATCGGTGGCTTCAGTGATGGAGGCTTCGAGAAGCCGGGTTCCCACCCCCTTGCCGCGCACCTTTTCACTGACGATGAATTCCTCGATGCAGGAATATATCCCGCGGCAGCGAATAGCTACAGGATAGGACTGGGTAATCAGTCCCACGGCCTCACCATCCTGTTCGGCCAGGATAATGGTCCCCTTGTCGTTATTGTTGACTATCTCCCGGAAGAGAACGGCGGCCGTAGTCCAATCGAAGGTGTGCTCGGCGACTGGCGTTAGCAGTTGTCTCAGCAGGTCGAATACTCTGGCTTCATCCCCCATGGTAGCCTGGCGTATATTAATCATGGCTGTTCCTCCTGTGAACCTGTATTTTGTTTCCTCTTCTTGGTTAATAGCAGATAGCCTCCCCCAACCCCACCCAGAATCACGGCCCCGGCCGCTGCGGCCAGAGCACCGATTAAAACGGCATCGTAGAAGAAACGCTGGGGGAAAAGGAGCAGCATGTAACCTTCAGCCGACCAGAATTCGTTGCTGAAGCTGATAAAGTGGAACCACTGAAATAGCTGGTCAAAGTCAGTTATTGTCCCCAGCCCCAGGGCCAGTATCAAGGCCAGGGTGAGGCAAGTGCCCCCCACCACTCCCCGGGCCAGTTGATTCCAGTATCGGCGTCTCCTCCAGAAGAGGCTGATTAAGGCGTATCCGGCAGCATAGGCCAGTGTTCCAAGCAGGACCCGGTAATCCAGCCGGATGAGTCCCTTGACATCCCGGAAGTGAATGACCTCCTCCGGGGTAAACAGGTTGATTTGTTGGCCATCTTTGACCACCGTGAAGTTAATCTGCTCTTCGTCAGAGTTATAATAGTCAATCAGTCCGGCGTATATCTCTTCCAGCTTTGAGTCAGCTAACTCCAGCCCTTCATCGGCTAGGGCATGGCTAACTTCGTACTTCTGGTAGCCGTATCTATAGAGCCACAGGCTGTTGGCTGCCCAGCCAATGCTGGCCGTGAGCAGTAGCACAGGTAAGCAGACGATAAAAATCCACCGGGTAGCGACGCCCAAAGTTTTCAATGCTATACCCTAGAGAGATTTTACCTTTTCATGGTTAAAAAGAACAGTGTCTTATCTACCCTATCCCCTGTGTCCCCCTCTCCTTACGAGGTGTCAAAGGAGAGGGGGGAAGAAAATATAGAGAGGGGCTTCCGCCCCTCTCAAACGCCTGTTAAAGATACAAGCAGTGGTTCGAACCCAACTTGGTCTACTAACTACTTGCAAAGATATAGCAAAAGTTAGCTTGGCAAGACGACCAATCTAGTTCTCTGCTTCTTGAGAAACCTTCGAGTTAAACCAAGAATTGATATTACATAGTAGAGTGTGTATAATATTGTGTAATAAAGTTGTGGAGGCATCGGATGGTAAAGAAAGTGATACAGGTTCCTGTTGATGAGGAGCTCCTCAAGAACTTAGATAGTCTATCAAAAAGACAGCGTAGAACTAGGGCAGAGGTAATTCGCCAGGCTTGCTCGCGTTATTTGCAGCAGGTTGAATATGAGGAACTGGACAGACTTTATCAACAGGGATACATAAGAATCCCTGAGGAACCAGAAGCGGGAGAGATACAAATAGCTGTGTCAGGGGAAGTCTTATCTAAGGAGTCATGGTAAATGCGCCGTGGCGAAGTGAGGTGGGCTGAATTACCCTCACCCATTGGCAGGCGTCCGGTTCTTTTGTTGTCAAGAGATGCAGCTTATAGCGTCAGAACCTCAGTAACAGTTGCCATAGTCACCCGTACCATCCGCGACATCCCTGTTGAAGTGCTGCTTGGGCAATCAGATGGGATGCCAGCAAAATGCGTGGTAAACCTGGATGATATACTCACCATTCCTAAGTCTAGACTGGCAGAGCGAATCACCCAGTTATCTCCAGACAAGATGACCGCTGTGGCGAAGGCTATTTTTTTTGCGCTTGACCTCGATATTTAATAATTGGAGATGGTTGAGCATTTGAATAAACCCGATACTTGCATAACGGAAGCCGTCTCCCCATCAACTATTAGGGATGAAAGGATGCGTTATAAAGCGCTTGGCGCCATGGGAGATGCCATCATTGACCTTATTGAAGCGTGCTCCAAGATAGAAGACTGATGTCTATTTTGCCGCAACCGTATCTTAATAAACTAGCGTAAAAATCTTCTCAAAAGTTTTACCTTTTATACGGTATGGTCTACCAAGAAAACTGGCTGGAGAACCGTTCAAATAAAATAAAAAACCACTCTATTTTGGGGTAAATCCAGCCTTAAGAAATACTTTTAAAACCAGCCCTGTGCTATTATAATAACAGTGAATTTACCGCTAGAAGGTGCTATGTTTACCCACCTTCATGTCCACACCGAGTACAGCCTGCTCGATGGTATGTGCCGTATCCCGCACGTGGTGGCATGGGCTAAAGAGCTGGGCATGAACAGCCTGGCCATAACCGACCACGGTGTGATGTATGGTGCCATTCAATTCTACCTGGCGGCCAGAGAGGCAGGTATCAAACCTATCATTGGCTGCGAGGTCTATATTGCTCCGGATAGTCGTGTTAATCGTAACGCCGGTGATAAGAGAGCCTACCACCTGGTTCTACTGGCCAAAAACGAGGCGGGATACCGTAATCTGATTCAGCTCACTACCAGGGCCCACCTTGAGGGCTTCTACTACAAGCCGCGGATGGATAGGGAACTGCTTGAGCAGCATCATGAGGGCCTTATTGCCCTCTCGGCGTGTATTGCTGGTGAGGTGCCCCAGCTTATTCTGGCCGGACAACTGGATGAGGCAAAGCAGGCGGCTCGCCGGTATCAGCAGATATTTGGTGATTTCTACCTTGAGATACAGAGGCACCCTATTGCCGAGCTTGAGCAGATAAATCAGGCTCTCATTGCCTTGAGTAGCGAGCTGGACATTCCGCTGGTGGCCACCAACGATGTTCATTATGTAAACCGGGAGGACGCCTCCGCCCATGACCTTTTACTGTGTATCGGGACCAACACTACCATCTACGATGAAAATAGAGTGAAAATGGCTGGGGACTTCTTCTACCTGAAAAGTCCCCAGGAGATGGCAGAGCAGTATGCTGACATTCCTCAGGCTGTGGAGAACACCGGGCGCATTGCCGAGATGTGTAACCTTGAGCTTGAGTTTGGACGTCTTCATCTCCCTGAGATAGAACTACCCCGGGACAGGACTGCTGACCAGTATCTGGCCGACATCTGCTACGAGGGGTTGCCTCGCCACTACCCGAATTATACCTCCGAGATAAAGCAGCGGCTTGACTACGAGCTGGAAGTAATCCAGAAAACCCAGTTTGCCAACTACTTCCTTGTTGTCTGGGACATTATCTCCTATGCCAGGAAGCACAGTATACTTTTCGGAGTCAGAGGTAGTGCTGCCGCCAGTATTGTCCTTCACTGTCTGGGTATTACCGAGGTTGACCCCATTGAACATAAACTGGTCTTTGAGCGCTTTCTCAACGTGGAGCGTCAGGAGATGCCGGATATAGACCTTGACTTTGAGGATGAGCGCCGTGACGAGGTCATCTCCTACGTATCGCAGAAATACGGACAGGACCACGTGGCCCAGATTATTACCTTCGGTACACTCGGTGCCCGTGCGGCTCTCAGGGATGCAGGCCGAGCTCTGGGTATGCCCTACGGGAGTGTTGACCGCATTGCCAGGCTGGTTCCTTTTGCTCCGGGCATGACTTTAGCGCGGGCTCTGAAGGATAATAGCGAACTCAGCAATATCTACCACGAGGATGAAGCCATTCGCAACCTGGTTGACTCCGCCCGGAGGGTGGAAGGTATTGCCCGCCATGCCAGCACTCATGCGGCGGGCGTTGTTATTTCAAAAGAACCCCTCACCAGGCATGTTCCGCTACAGCGTGCCAGCAAAGCTACCGGGGAAGCGACCGTGATGACCCAGTTTGCCATGGAGGACATTGCCCGGATTGGTCTTTTGAAGATGGACTTCCTGGGTCTGGCCAACCTGAGCATTCTTGGCAAGGCCAGGGAGATTATTTACCGGAACCGTGGTGTTGAAATCGACCTGCACCATATCCCGATGGATGACGCCAGAACCTTTGAGTTACTTTCCTCGGGGGAGACAGCCGGTGTGTTCCAGCTTGAAGGGGCTGGCATGCGCCGTTACATCAAGGAACTCAAGCCGACCACCTTCAGCGATATTGCCGCCATGGTTGCCCTCTATCGTCCCGGGCCGATGGAACACATTCCCACCTTCATCAAGGCCAAGCATGGCCTTGAGCCTATCCGTTATCCCGACCCGGCTCTGGCCAGTATTCTTGAGGAGACCTACGGCGTGATTGTCTATCAGGACCAGGTATTGTTCATCGTGCAGGCTCTGGCTGGCTATAGCCTCGGTCAGGCGGACATCTTCCGCAAGGCAATGGGCAAGAAGATTGCCGAAGTGATGAAGAAAGAAAAGCGTAATTTTGTTGCCGGAGCCAGGAAGAGAGGATTCTCGAACGAGGTAGCGGATGAGGTCTTTGCCCTGATTGAGCCTTTTGCTGGCTATGCCTTTAATAAGGCCCACAGCGTAAGTTATGCCCTCATCGCCTACCAGACCGCCTATCTCAAGGCAAACTTTCCCGCGGAATACATCACTGCTTTCCTGGTCACCCATGCCGACCAGCCGGAGAAGGTGGCCGGCGCCGTTGCCGAGTGCCGTCGCCTGGAAATAACCGTTCTGCCGCCTGATATTAACCGTAGCGAGGCGAACTTTGCCATAGAACAGGTTGATAGTCAGTCTCCGGCCATCCGCTTTGGACTGGCGGCCATTAAGAACGTAGGGCAGGGAGCAGTGGAGCCTATCATTGCTGAACGCAATAAAGGTGGTATTTTCAACTCGGTGGAGGAGCTTTGCCGTCGCGCTGACCTGCACGGGATAAACCGGAGGGTGCTGGAAAGCCTGATTAAGGTCGGCGCTCTGGATTCTCTGGGCGAACGGGGTACGCTATTACATAACGTTGGTAGCATCCTGTCTCTGGCACAGCGTGAGCAGCGTTTGCGGGAAACGGGGCAATCTACCATGTTTGACCTGTGGGGGAAGACTGCCCCTGTGCCCTTGCCTGAGCTGGAACTGGAACCAGCCTGTGTCTCTGACAAAGAGAAGGCGACCTGGGAAAAAGAGTTAATGGGCGTGTCTTTCTCCAGGAAGCTATTTGACTTGGGTAAAGGGGGTTCCGGGGTAACCCTGTGCCGTCAAATTGATGCTGAGATGGAAGGGGAGGATGTGGCTGTTATCTGTGAAATAGCCACCGTGAGCCAGCTATTTACCCGCCGGGATCGCAAACCTTTTATCAAGGCCACACTGGAAGACATCAGCGGCAGTGTTGAGACGATGGTATGGCCCAAGGTCTACGAGGATACCAGGGAGCTATGGCAGGAGGGCAACGTAGTTCAGGTCAAAGCGACGGTCAAGGTGAGGGATGATACAGTGCAACTTAACGTCAACACTGCTGACCCTTATCAGCTACCCATTGCTGAGAGCACGGAGACAACTATTCCTGAACCTGCGGAAGTACCTGTACCGGTTGAGGAGACTCCTACCGAGACCGGCTCAACCGCGAGACACCGACTGGTAGTTACCATGACCCAGACCAGTGACAGAGAAGGCGATTTAGCACGTTTGCGCAGATTGATGAACACGGTAAAAGAATTCTCCGGGATAGATACAGTTACCCTCCGGTTAAAGAATGGCGACAATGTGGAGAATCTCAGGCTGCCCGATACCAATTACTGCCCCGAACTTCATCAAAGGCTGGCCTGGATGGTGGGTGAGGAAGGGGTGGTGGTTGAGTTTCTAGCTCCATAATGTTAGTTACGTAAGTGGAAAAATCCCAGATGACGTCTAAAGATAAACCTGAGGGACACAGGAAGAGGCTGCGGGAAAGGTTCGTTAAATCTGGCCTGAAGGGCTTTCACGATTACGAGATTATTG